>Ga0210003_1001615_pt1 | contig 19710 bp, 37 predicted proteins | sample LantaG_FD_182804 | JGI IMG/M metagenome (GOLD analysis project Ga0210003, IMG submission 182804) | Deep subsurface microbial communities from Baltic Sea to uncover new lineages of life (NeLLi) - Landsort_02402 metaG (SPAdes) (version 2) | ecosystem: Environmental > Aquatic > Marine > Oceanic >... | reverse complement strand
GAAGCAAAATATAATGAGAGGCACGGAGGCCCATATGATAGAGGAGCAGCAGATAGCTGGTATATTCGACCGAGATGTCCTCACTATTACGGAAGGCACGAGAACGGAGAGGGGCTGATCGAAGACCGGAAGAGAGTCAGCGGAGATGAAATGACTAAAGCTGAGATCGAAGCATATCATGCAGGGTATGATGACAATGAGGCAGTGTCTGGAGCACGTAAAGATTACAGCTGATGAGTTTTCCAATAATAGGAGGAGATAGAGTGAAAGTAGAATATGAGTTGTCAGGAGAAGCTAGTGCAATAGATACATTTGTAGAGACACTTAAGAATCAGGCTAGTCCTGAGAAGAATTATAGAACGATTCGTGATAAAGATTTTAACGAGAAGGAATATTATACTGTGAATCATTATAAGCCTGATGCCGGTGGTTTCAAAATTTCTAAATTTTATGAATGTAAAGATTTTGAGTATGTCCGGATAGAAGAGGCAGAGATTGAGTTTGCATTTGAAAAGGATACACATAAATTAGCATTCATAGTAAATTATAAAGAACATGGCACATTTTAAGAAAAGAGAATCATTTATAGCAAGAGCAGCAGAAGAAGCTCGAAGACGACTCCTGAAGCAATGGAAAGAAATGCCAGAGCCAAAAGACTCTTGGGAGACATTTAAGAGGAAGAATTGGAGATAGCCCATAGATTCGATCGAGGAAGAAGAGAAATATAAGAAAGGACAGAGCAAGATGAATTATAAAGTAAAGACAAAGAAAGGTCTGACGATTTTTCATGATAAAGATATAGCAGAGGATTGGGCAAAGAAGCATAAGAGTAAAGTAGAAGAGATAAATGCTAAAGAGAAAAGCAAGACATGACAGAGAAAACAATTAACGGATTGATAAGCAGATTCGAAGAGAAATGTGCAAATAGAGATGATGACATGTGTGTGTTCTTGACAGTAGCGGAGATGAGGTTGACTATAAGAACATTGAAGCATGTCAATTGGAGATTTCAACAACAAGATAGAAAAGCTGGAAAAGTTACTAAGACGAAATAATAAACGTGTGGGTAATATAAACGTATAGCAGATATAAAAGTATAGATATGAATAGGGTTTCCCGAGCGATTTATTATTGGATAGATTGTATTATTGATTGGAAAACAGTTAATAATAACCAAAAAATAGTTAAAAGCGAACTAAAAAGGAATAGAAGGTTAAAGAAAAAGTTTCCAAGTGTTTACTAGCGGTCAGAGAGAAAAGAAACTATCCGAATACAAAAAAATGATAAGAGGTTCAAGGAGTTAAAGAGAGAACAAAAGAAAAGCATATAAAAGCATATAAAAGCATATAAAAGCAAGTATTAAGTTTAAGCACTCCAGACAAACATTTCAGAAAATTATTTATTGCGGAAGTCTCGGGAAATCTATAGAGAGAAAGCCCCCCCTCTAGGCGGGTTCTGGTTTTCATTAAGGTTTACTAACATAACTAGAGCATATTATATGAACAATCCAAGAGTATATCAAGTAGTATGTTCTTTACTTTACCCAACCCTTTTGAAAAAAGGGAGTTTTCGCCAGCCCTATAGGCTTATTGCAGACCAAAACTAGTATGGTGGTACTTGCAGTACGCTATTATTATAGGGTAGTTCCGTATTCTAGTCAAGTTGTTCCACAGTAGTATCCCACAGTCCGCGGAAACGGTTCAACGGTTGACCTCGATTGGGAACTACCCTATAATTATAGCATGGAAGGAAGACCGATACCGAAGTATAAAGTGGGTGATGTGATCAGAGGAGAGCAGCTGAGTGCAGCGTTCGATGCGATCGTGACAGATGTGATGATCGACGAAGATTGGCAAGTTGGTTATGCTCTTAAAGAGATAGGTGAGGAGAGCATATTCATCGATGAGAGGGAATTAGATGGAGGTAACAGTTGATTGGAATAAGGAACCAACTTATAATTATTGTATTGCAAATGTTGCAAATGTTGAAAAAAGAGATGAAAAATATAAAAATTGTTGATGTTTATACTGGTTATTCTGAGAATAGCATTAGTTGGATAAAAGAAGATAGATTTGATGGGGAGTTTAAGAGTATTGTTGATGATGTGTTTAAGAAATATGTTGTTGATAAGATGAGAAAAGATGATTGGGAAGAGTTTAGTGATGATGGTGAAGAGATGTATGAGGTTTGTGGTGTAATTGATGGAGTTGGGTTTATTAGTTATGGTGAAGAAGATATGTTATTGGTTATTGAAGAGGGTAATAAGTGGTATAGTAAAGTAGATGAGTTGAATTTAGATAATGTTAAGAAAGAGATAGATTTTAGTAATGGTAAGTATGATGGTTCCTTATGGGAAGAATGGGTTGAATTGATTGAAGAATCATTTGAGAAGTTAGTTGATTGAGATTGGGAACTACAATATAATTATAGCATGGTAGATGTAATAGAGAGAGAGTTTCTTAAGATAGTTAAGGCTTTGAAAGATGATGGTGAGAGTGATAAAGAAGGTATTGTTAATCTTACAAAAGAAAATATGATTACTAATGTGAGTATGATTATTGATGAGATTGATAAAAAGAAGATAGATTGTTTATTTGATTGAGATTGGGAACTACAATATAATTATAGCATGGAAGATATGATAAAAGATAAAGAAGGAAAAGAGATTAGAGTTGGTAGTATTGTTAAGATGAAGGGTGAGGATATTGAAGATGGTATTGTGTGTGGGTTTGATGATGGTAGGATAGATGTTATTGAATTAGGAGATGGTTTTACAATTGATGCAGATAGTGTAGAGGTTGTTAGTGAATTGAATGGATAAGATGAAAAAGTATATATTGATTTGGTTAGAGAGTGGAAAGGCTGAAGAGCTAGAAGGCCCTATATTGAATGAATGGACTAAAGGTCTAGAGGTCAATGAAGATGGGTGGTTCAAAGTTTGGAAGGGTGAAGAGTATTTGATAGTAGAGCAGAATTAGAATTTATATTATGGCAAGTCCAAAGTTAACATGTATAGTAACGGGTAAGAGTCGTCCAACAACATACGACTACTTACAGAAGAAGGCAAATCGCCTAGGTGTATCTGTAACCGAATTGCAGACACATTATGTGAGCCGAGAGGCAGTCACACAGATCAATTCGGGTACTGCAGCAGCTGATCTTGCTGAGCGATATGGTAACAAGACGTTCGAGTCGACTTGGCCTGAAGGTAAGACTTTAGAAGAGGTCATTGCTGTTAACAGCAGAGGTAAGGCTGGCAAGCGTAACGTCACAGCAAAGACAAATGTTGAGACAGTCGTGGTTGAATCTAAGCTCAGTCCAGAGACAGAAGCTTATGAGAAGACTAAGGAAGAGCTGCTAGGTAAAGAGACTGTAGCAGCTATCAAGCAGCAAGTCTGGGATGATGACAATGAAGAAGTTATTGCTACTGTTAATGTAACGGCTGGTAACGACCAATAGTATACTACATTGCTCGTTTGTGTGGTCCGTCGAGAGTTTACTGTTTTTTCTCTCGGCGGGCTTTCCTCTCAAGCTTTAGTCGATCGAGAGAAAAAAGCTTCAGAGAGAAGCTTTTGCTGAGCACCGGGTAACGGAGAATGAAGTATATAGGCACCAGTTGGGAACCATGAGAGGGGCATGCCCAAAAAAAATTTTTTGCGGCGAAAATGAGCTCTTTATATCCCCCGGTTGGTTTATAATATAAGAAATGGTATACATAGTAACACCTTGCAGTAGGCCTGAGAACCTATTACAGATAAAAGAGAGCATTCCCGAAGAATGCAAGTGGATAGTTGCATATGATGATAGCTGTGACACTGAGATGATGTTAGATGGGGTTATCAATTGCACTGGCTTGAATATAAAAAATTCACCATATGGTCACACTATCCGAAATTGGGTATTAGATAACTATAAGTTCGAGGATGGTGATTGGATATATTATCTTGATGACGATAATATAATAAAAGAAGATTGGTATAACCATATAGTCGACTATCTAAACTCAGACGCCGCAATATTGACCTGGGGTCAATTACACGGAACAGGAGAAGAAAGATTAGATCCTACTAGTAAGCCAGGACCTTTTAAAATAGATACTGCAGGTTTCATGGTAAATTGGAAACACGTAAAGGATATTAGATGGGGTGTCACTAGTGAAAGTGACGGACAATATGCGCAAGATTGCGCCAAAGGCCGAGTGATCATGATTCACCATAATCTATGTTACTATAATTACATAAGTGGAAGAAAACATCCTAAGTATATAATATAATGGCTAAGCTAATAGGTAAAACAACATGGAAAAATCTTTATTATTATTTGAGGCACGAAATTAAAAGAACGTGGAAAGATTATGCTATTATAGCAGGAGGAACCTTCTTGGGTATACTGCTCCTTATTTTTTGGATTACATATGCTGATTGGTCATTTGGATCAACATACAAATAATGTAGTGACTTGTATGTGCATAGTGATAAATATTATACATAAATGGTAACATTCCAACCAGCCGGCAATTACGGAAATATCTTCTTTCAATATGCTATAATGAGATTATTTGCTGATAGATGCAATTTGACTCCTCGGTTACCGATATTCGATAAGCATTTGCAGCCTTTTCTCGATGATATGTTAAATTTAAGTGAATCCGATCCTCGTAACGTTACCCCTGGCGTGCAGTATGATCTAATAGAACACACATGGCATGCATGCGATTATAGTAATGTTAGGAACTACCTGCACTATTGGAATGGAGAGAGAGAAGTAACTGAAGATGTCTGTTTACAGGGGTACTTCCAGAATTATGACTTATATAGTAACTACGAGCAAGTAAGAGAGTTTTTTAGTATACCGGAAGTAACAGTTAAAGATGAACTATGTATTAGTCTAAGATTAGACAGTGATTTTAAAGACCTAGGTCTCGTAGCGGAACCGGATGGGATCTTGGAGTTACTGGATAGAGTAGACTTTAACAAATTAACTATTATCACTGATGTCTTTGATATAGGTTATATTAACAATTTTGCACAATACGACCCTAGGGTAGTGTGTCGTGATCGTTCCGCGCCGAATGAGGACTTTGCCGAACTGTTGCAATTCAAGCAATTAATTGTTACCAATTCGACATTCTCTTGGTGGGCTGCTTATCTAGGTAATGCTGATACTGTTTATGTTCCTAATGACTTTGGAGTTACCTATAGAGACAATTGTGATCTTACTAAAGTACCAGGTAAAAAAACTATAGAATATAAGGTTACTTATTGATGTCTTTTTGTTTGTTCTTAAAATATTAATATGATTCGGAAATCTCTTCTCCAAATATATAATAATTTACCATTACTACATGTAACAGAATGGAGTGAAACGCATCCAGGAGGTACAGATAAAGAAACTAATCATTCATATATTAGTTCCTTTTACGAGAATATATTCGAACCTTTACGTAATAAGCAAATAAAAATGTTAGAGATAGGCATTGCCCATGCCGGTTCTACAAAACTATGGAATCAATATTTTAATAACATTACAATAGACGGTATAGAATGGCAGCCATTTAAATTTAATGTTGGTGATGAATACTTTAAAGATAATGATAATCTTAATATGTTTGTTGTAGATGCAACAGACAAATCAAGTGCTGAGCTATTTGAAGATAACAGCTATGATATAATCATCGATGATGGTAGCCATTATCTAGAGGATCAAGAAAAAACATTAAAACTTTATTATGATAAAGTTAAACCGGGTGGTTTATATATTATTGAAGACATCGCAAAAATACAATATTGTGATGAATTAGGTAAAATATATAAACATGGTAAAGCGGTAGACCTAAGAACTGACCGGCCCGGAAGAGATGACAACATTATAATGTATTGGAAAAAAAAATATGATAAAAAACATTAACTTAGATATATATAATTCAGAAAGAAGCGTAGAAATTCCATTTATATGCAGTTCTATAATTACTCACTGTAAAAAGGATGGGGTTATTTTAGATGTTGGTGGTGTACCTACTAACGATACAATGAATAACCCAATTAAAAGTATAATACAATTTGGGTGCTATGACTATAGGGTAGCAGATTTTAGAGGTGGGGACTATCAAGGTGATTTTATTAACTATGATTTTAAGGATGAGAAGTTCGATACTGTTATATTTCTTTCCTCCTTAGAGCATTTTCCAAGGTGTACAGAAGATACACGACCTGGTGGTATTGCTGAGCTTTCACCAAATTGGCAGTATAAAGAAGGTGAAGATAGACGGGGATATCAAAAAGCTCTATCAATATTAAAGGATAAAGGTAAGATTATATTAACGGTTCCTTTTGGGAAGCCGGTATGGCAAGACTATCATCAAAATTACAATTGGGAAAAGTTATTAGAGTTAACAAAAGGTAGTAAGATAATAGAAAAATATACATATACTTTAAGAGATCAGATCAAACCATTTTATTGGGAACAAACTGAACCAGAAGATATGGAAGATATAATTTATGACGATAAAGCTCATGGAGTAGGTTGTTTTGTTATGCAAAAAAATGATTGATTTACGAACGGAATTATAATATAATATATATATGAAAATTAAAATACCATTTGATTTTGATAGGATGGGTCAAAGAGAGCTTGGAGTAGAATTAAACATACCTGAAGGTGTTGTGCACGATCTTGTAAAAGGGTTTTTTATGGACATGAATTATAGTCAACGCCAGGCTTGGATACATTCTAACATATCAGATAAAAACGTAAAACATATAGGCGAAGATGAATTAAGTAAATGAAAAAGACTAAAGACTACGATATTCTTCCAGAAGATTATGAAGAAGATTATATAGTATGGTTTTGGTAAAAAATTTATGATAAGTATGAAAAATTATTTGAGTAAGTCGCGAGAGCGCGCTCTCAGTGCTGATAAAAAATTAACAACATCGGAACAAATTAATGATGCTAAACAAACTCGATTTATTCCTGATGATGTATATGATATCAGAAAAGATAAACCCCCTTTATGGTGTTTTTTGACAATACCGTTTCAATTATTGGTATGTAAAATTCTTGATATAAAAGATTATTTTTTTAGGAGATGACTATGCAATTAAACGTAAATTACAATATTAATACACACGGGTCTTCTGAATTAACATCTAGTCAAATTATGTGTAATAACTGTGAAGATGCTGAGATTAGATACTTACGTGAAATATTATCTGAAGGAGATCACGTCTTAGATATTGGTGGCAATATAGGATTGCATACGGTTAATTTTGGTGAAGAAATAGCACCCGCTATTTATCCATACGGTCGATCAGCAGCTGGTAAAATGGCTGCTTTTGAACCAATGTCAAAAAATTATAATTTACTGACACAAAATATAAAAAAATATGATCTAGAGCAAAATGTATTAGCAGTTAACGCCGCTGTTAGTGATAGTTCTAAGAAAAATCGATATATTGTTAACTCTGGTAATATGGGTGATTGCAGAGGGCATGTATTTGGTAATGATAACCAATTTGAAGAAGAAACAGTTAAACAATTAACTTTAGATGATTTTTTTAAAGATCATAATTCTATAGGTATCGAATGGAGCAAAATAAAGCTTATAAAAATGGATACGCAAGGCTCAGAAATTAGCATCCTTAAAGGAGCTAGTAATTGCTTTAAGGAACCTTTTAATGGTACTATTTTTATGGAATATGGTCCTTATTGGTTGCATAATAATGATCAAGATATTGGTTGGTTTTTTAGATTTTTAAAAGAGCAAATGTTTTCTGTTTATATGCTTCCTCTAGATTCTAACGTTGACGGTCGTCCAGAAGTAAATCCTTCTTCTATAATAGAGATAAAAAATTACTACGAAGAATATAAACGAAAAAATACTTACTGTAATATCATTTTAAAGAGAGCGCTTCCTTAACATAAATAGTTATATGGCTAGTAAATCTAAACCAGCAACAAAATCAGCTGATGCAGAGTGGATTGAATTACACGCTCCTTATGTTGAAGAGGTAGAGAACGCAAGAGATATTCCGCGGCCTGTTGCAGCTAAGCTAACTACTACAGTCGAGCCTCATGCAAGATACCAAGAGATCTTAAAAGAGCTTGCTCAAGCGCGATTGGATAAGAAAAAGAAAAAATCTACATCAAGCAAGTAGTGTAATCTAATTCTCAGTTTAACAACCTATCATTAGTACACAGACTAATGTAATTAACATTATATAAGTAGTAAACCAAAATTCATAATCAGGACCTTCTTCCAATTATATTACCCACAAGGTTGTGTAGTAACAGATGGTGTTGCAGTCGGTGTTTCTTTACTACCACTCGATGATGATGTCGTATCAGGAGTTGTTTGTGGTGTTGATCTATCACCGCTTGATGACGGTGTCGTATCTGGGGTTGCTGTCTCGTAATTTGCCATAGTAAACTTATTTATAGCGCGCGGTAAGAAAAAAGCGACCCTAGGGCCGCCTTCCTTTTTATATCATTTGATTTTAATATATCATTTTTCAGTTTCTAGCTCTGCAAACCCCTCGTCACGATCATCTGCTGCAATAGGAGTGTTTTCTGCTTTATCACTTATTTGGCTTTCAGCAGTTATCTTTATATTGGATAAACTCCATCCGCCACCCTCACCACAAAGTGCGCCATGAGAGCATGCCCCACCGGAATCTTTATACCAATGAGTCGGGTCAGTCGTCCCCGGTGACCATGAAGCGTGATAAGAAGGTGTTAACCACCAACCAACAGCCATTGCATCCTTTAACATACTCATATCTAAAGTAGCACTACCGGCGACCGCACCATCATCCATATTAAACACAACAGCACTTTTATCGTTTTGAGATACGGTAATAATCATATTAGTATAATCTTCAGCGAACTTGACCTGCATATGGAAAGGGTCATTTACGTTAATAACGTCAACTAAATTATGAACACCTGGGTCTTTATCGGCAATCATTTGATCCCAATTCCAACACGGGGTATTAGCAGCTTCTGTAAATGCTACTTCCCATCTCTGAGGTCCGCTTTTAGCTGTTGCTAAATGTAATGTGTGTTGAAACATTTTGTTTCCATTTGTTTCTAAGAAATCTATCTCATTACAAAACGGAACTGCAGTATATTCTGCATCACAATAGCCACCCTTTAAAGGTTGTGATTTGGATGTAACCGCGTAAAATGCTGCATTAACCCAATCTCCTGTCCAACCGTCGTATTGATTTAAACCTGATAAATCTATATCAGCATCAATTGTAGCTATATTAATATATCCATTTTGAGAGCATACTCTTCCAGAGTGAACATTTCCTTTTGAACCAAAAGAAACACCACCTGCGCTAACTATAGGATCATCACCACAATCATTATAATCAACATCAAAATTAGGAACGAATTCTTGTGTACCTTTTGCATCTACCGGGACATCTTGACAACAAACATGTTTACCTCCATCTGGTTGTGGAAAATTACCAACCCAATAAACATAAGCTTTTGGATCCGGATCTTTTGAATCAGTAATGAAATCAATACCATCATCAGCAACGTCTCTAATCCAAACACCGCCAGGACCAAATAATGTTGCATTTACCGATGTGGTGTTTAAACCCCAACCTTCTGTTAAGGGAAGGTGCCCTATTCCATTTTTAAAATTAATACTTTGACTTACGTGTTCTTCCATGATATTAGTATTTATTATTATCGCGGTAAAAAAAAGAGCCCCCGCGGGGGCTCTTCGATTCTTTAATGAACTGTTATTATCTTATTATAATATCATCAGCACCTGCTCGCCGTATTATAACTATACCAACTTTACTTCGAGGTATTTTTAATTCCCAATTTACCTCTGGAGTCGACATAGTAGCTCTATCAGCTATCCTACTCGGAATATAATAAGGTTTATGATACTGTATAATGAGATCATCTCCCTTTCATTCACCAGGCTTACCACGGCGTCTACGCTCGCCTTTACGCTCGTTATCGAGCAGTTTCTTGCGATCATTTTTAAACACCCCGTCTTTGCCTAGCTCCTTTAAACGAGCTCCGATTTCTTCACGATGTTTCTTAGATGCATCTCCATGTGACTTTTTCAACTCTCCAAGAGCTGCTCTAAGCTTAGCTATTACATCATCGTCATCAGACTTTTTTAACTTCTCCCAAAGAGCTCTGCTCTTCTTCTTAAGTTCTGTTTCCTTACCTCTCCACTCTTTTACAAGCCCGGCAAGTTTATCATCAGAACGAACTAGCCTTCCAAATGATTTACCTCGAGGGCTGTTTTTATGGTCGCCGACTTTAGAGCCACGCTTCTTCGCATCATTGTGCTTTTCTGCGCGTTTCTTTTTAGCTTCTTCGAATCGATTCTTTAGTGGTACCACTAAAATATCTCCTCCGTTAGGGCCTATACCCGGGCCTATATTCTTAGAAGGTTTCTTTCCATCGCGATGAGTAACTTTATCTTTACCCTTCGGTCCCTTATCAGATTTTAAATCTGATATATCAGATTTTACCTGTGCGTCAACTGAAGTCGCTACCGCTAGCGTTAATGCTAGAGCGACTATTTTGATTAATGTTTTCATTTTTTTCCTTTTCTATTAAGGTAACAAGCAGACAATCTTGCACCCCTAGACTCAAATATTTAATCGGCTTGTTCTTTAGATTGGTTTTGATAAATATATACCATGGCGTCTGTATAACCTTTTATGTAGTCGTCACTTTCCTGATCCGTCAAATAATATGTCGTTATACTCCCTAAAATTAATCCAAATATTAAACCAGTAAAAATCATTACTAGTTTATTAAAAACCATATGATTGACTTTAATTAATAATTGTTCTTTAGTCATTACTAATTATATCTTTTTTACTAAACATTTCTATACAATTTTCACAAATAAATTTTTGAATACCAAGACCATATTTTGTTTTTCCCCAGTCTTCTCTTGATACTAATTTTAAGTATCGTTCACTTTGTACGTGTTTTTTACAATTTTCACATACAGTCATATAAATATTTAGAGTATGTTCGATAAAGATGAAAAAAATTTACAGTTATTATTAATAGAAAAAATATTAACAACCCCTCCTAATGATGGTAATAGATGGGAACGAAATCAGTTTTCACCTGAACAAGAAGATAAACATCTAGATTCAACCGGTGATTTGGACGACGCTGGTTGGGGCGAAAAATTATTAACTTCTGCTGGAAATCATACTGTAGATTCCCCGGAGGTAAGATCACATATGGTCGATATCGGCAAAGCCGGTGCTTTTCTTCAAGTAAAGAAGTTTTTACAATATGTAAAAAATACTCCTTCAAAATACGATGAACACATAAGAAATGCAGCTGAATCTTTGTTAACTCAGAAGGAATTTAATGAAGAAGAAGAAACCACTGACCACAAACCTGAGTTTAAAAAAAATACTCCTTCATCTTGGGAAGAATATAAAAAATTATTAATGTGGGGATCAGATATGGATCCAAAACAATTAAAAAATCTTTCTCCGGAAGAAAGAAAAAAAAGACTTGATAAATTTTTTAACTCAACCCACCACAAGTAAAGCATTTCAGATTGTTCACAATTATTGGAGGAACTAACTGAATAAATAATATCAATATGCTTAAAAAAACCCCCGATTTTATAGTTACCAGATATGATGATATTCAAATTCCTTTATATTTTCTTAATATTAGAAAATCATTCCAAGCTGAGGGGCTTTGTTATCACCCTTTAGAAGAAGGTGCATCTATTCTAGTTGATAAAAGATTGGGTAAAAAAAGAAAGCTTAATGTAATAATAGAAGAAATGACACACGCTTTCTTTTTTGACGAACCGGAATATAAAGTTCGCAAGTTTTCATCGGAGTTAGGAAGAATTATATACAACAGATATATAAGAGCAAATGCTGAAGAAAAAGATTGATTAATTCGTGGATGTTCATATCATTATTGCATGAACAGAATTTTAGTTTCACACGAATGTCCAGTTAGTATATTAGAGAATTCTCTAGAGTTTAATGATTATCAATATTGTTTGGTTCATTTAATGGAAGAGAATGAGCAGTATCGTGATTGGTTTACAAAAAGATATCGTTCTTTAAGACCTAACGGAGAAATTCTTTTAGATAACTCTATTTTTGAATTAGGTGAATCATTTAAACCAGAAGAATATGCAGTATGGGCAGACAAAATTAAACCTAATTTTCTAATTGTTCCAGATGTTTTGGAAGATAGTGAAGCAACGATGTTTAGTTTTGAAGAATTTTCTTATTATGATGTTCCTGGAAAACGGATTGGTGTTGTTCAAGGAAAGACTTGGACTCAAGTTGTGGAGTGTTACAAATATATGAGCAAGCATGCGGATTACATTGCTATCAGTTTTGATTTTAGTATGTATAATGTTACCGGGTTTGGTACCAACCGTCTAGAGCGATGCAGCTCCGGTAGGCAACAGCTAGTTAAGAGATTAATTAGCGAAGGTTATTGGAATTGGGATAAACCACACCACTTGTTAGGTTGTTCTCTGGCTAGAGAGTTTGCATGGTACCGTAAAAACAATATACATAATATTAGATCTATAGATACTTCTAATCCTGTTACTGTTGGTATTGAAGAAAAATATTATAATTCTGATTTTGGTATGGACAAGAAACCTAAGCTAAAATTGTTTGAGCAGATCAATCATGAAGTAAATGACGATGAACTAGATGCTATATATTACAACACTAAAATGTTTGATAAAATTGTAAACGGTGTAGACACTAAATATAGACATGAAGTTTGAGGATTTATGGGTCATCCATACCGAAGGGTTTGATTCCTTACAAACCCAAGACGCGCAAACGGGTAACAGCCAACAGCATACTAATCAGGGATTAACCCCTGCTCAATATAGAAACACAGCTGCATCAGCAGAAGGCGAAGAAGATGAAGGACCCACATCAAACGAAGAAGCTAATGCCAGGTCAATTCTTGAATTCCTAAAAACGTTTAGAGGTAAAGGTATGGACGCTAATGATGTAGATCTCGTAATATCTAAGTTAGTTGACCTAGAACGAAAGTTAGACACGTCATTGACTTAGTTTTATCAAGTCTTTTAATTAAATAGTTACATATGAGAAGTATATTATTATTACCATTAATGGCAATGTTGCTATCGGGATGTGTAAATCCTAATTTAACCCCCGAACAAGCATCAGAAAAGAAGCTTAATTTTATTTTAACTGTTGTTGAAAGTGGCGTAACATTTTCTATAAAAACGTATGTATCTACAGTAGATGATAAAGAAAAAGTTAGAGGGTATTTTTCAGATGCCGCTAGTCTAATTAATAGCCTTGTTGAATCTGGTAAAGTAGAGCCTGATGTGGTAAAGAAATATCTTGCTGATGGTATTAATGAAAAGGTCCCGGTTCCTTTTAACACAGCCGTTTTAGGTGCATTAGACTTAGGGCTGACAGCATATAATGGATTTTATGCAGCTAATGTTAAGGATAATATAGCTAATAAGGAAAAGGCTGTTAAGGTATTGAAAGCAATTGCAGCTGGAATTCAATCTGGTGTAGACCCTGTATCAGGTGATGTTAATATTGTAGTTAATCCGTTAATAGGATATACGGACTTGAATCTATAATCTAAGGATGAAAACTCTACTTGATAGAGCTCTACTTGTGATAATTAAATAAAATTAATGACGAAGCTCACGAAGGATGAACTAATTCGTATATTAAATGTAAAAGGTAGAATTAATATTCCTTCAATTTATGCTCCGGATGCGAACTACGTTTTATATTCTTTAAACTATATTAAAGGCGAAGGCTATAAAAAATTTAAAAATTGGTTATTTAAAAGAGGGATTTTAGGTTGGAGACCTACTTTTGATTGCGATAATTATGCTGAAGCTTTTAGAGTTTTTTTGCAAATAGTTCATTCCAAAGCTCAAAAAGGTAAAACAGATAATTCTAGAAAACAAGCGGTTGCTGTAGGTGTTATATGGTATGAAAAAGCCGGTAGGGGAGGTCATGCTATTAATGTTGTAGTATCCAAAATTGAGGATGAGAGTGTCGATCGAACTGAATCTTTAGTTGTAAAATTTATAGAACCACAAACAGGGGAAGAATTGGAATTAACTAATTCTGAAAGAGAAACTATATTCTTTGTATTGATATGAGAACATTAAAAATATTAGTATTATTTTCTTTATTGTTTTTATGTAGTTGTCAACATAAAAACAATGATGAATTTAACACCACACCGGAATACGTGTTGATAGATAAAGAAACTATATTAATATAGTTTTATGTCAGAAAAGCGCTACCTAGGTTGGGAAGACGTAGAATCATACGTTAAAGTTTTAGTAGACCAAATAAAAGAATCAGAAAAAAAATATGATTGTATATTAGGTCTAGCTAATGGGGGATTAATCCCCACTTGTTTTATTGCCAAAGCATTAGGTATAAAAAAAGTTTTAACTGTTTCAATAAAATCATACATTAATGAAATGGCTCATAATGTTCAATTTATTACTTCTATTAACCATAAAGATTTAAAAGGCTCTAGTAATATTCTAATTGTTGATGATTTGGTTGATAGAGGGGAAACGTTATTTGAAGTAGAAAAAATATTAGGTTATTACAATTGGAGCTATAAGCTTAGTTGTAATTTCGATTCAGCTGTTCTGTTTACTAAAACAGGCCGCGGGCCAGATTCAAAGTATCCAAGGGTACTTCCCACCTATTCTGCTGAAACATCTGATCCAGATACTTGGTTAGTCTTTCCTTGGGAACTAAATATAAATGATGAATAAGGATACTCATCTTATTTTTGAAGTATATGTTCAAGAAGAAGGATTGAAAGACGTAATAAAAAAGGCCAGTGCAGCTGCTGCTATTGGTTTAGGCTCCGCGGGTGGGGATTGGAACCCTATGGTTACCAATATGAACGCTGCCGAAGATAAACTCTCAATTGAAAAGCCTATTGGTTTTATAGACCCTAAACAGGATAGAGATTTTGTAGCGTATATGAAATCAGCTGAAAACGCTGCTAAGACAGGGTTTAAAAATAATAGATGGTACCCTCATCGAAGTTTTGAAGGCGGTACCGATACGATTGCATATGGACATAAATTAGGTAAAGTAGAAAAATACCCTCGAGGTATATCAAATTCTGAAGCTGAAAATCTTTTAAAAAGAGATTTAATGAATGCTGAAAATATAGTTAAAATTAAAGTTGGTGAAAAAACATATAATGACTTAGACAATAAACAAAAACAAATGTTAATAGATTTTTCTTTTAATTTAGGACCTAATTTTATGAGAGAATTTCCAAAATTTGTAGAAGGGGTGTTAATAGATGACATAGATGTAATGAAAAAAGAACACTTTAGGTATTCTAAAGGTAAAGAACTAACAAGAAGAAATGATTTGTTTTTTAATTTGTTTTTAAAAGATAGACAATTTAAAAACCCCGAAGAAGGAAAAAAAGATTCAGAAGAGAAGACCGTTATAGTTAAACAAGGTGATACATTTTATAAAATAGCAAATATTATGAAAGTTAATGTGAATGATTTAATGAATGCTAATCCTGGTGTTGATCCTAAAAAACTTCAAACAGGTCAAGAACTTAACTTACCTTAAAACCAACCCGTACCGGTACCTGTATTCATTGTAGGAAATTCTTGACTATCTTTAGTAGCTTGATTTACTGTAGACTGAGCATCAAGTTTATTTGGACTTACTTTATCTCTTTTTCTTCTTATAGCTTCACATCTAGGGCATCTTTTCTTGTTTAGGTTAGGTACAAATATAGTTAAATCATCTGGCACGCCTATTTGTGCTGCCCCTTTAAATCCTCCTGCTCCGCGCAGCTTACCTAAAGGTTGACCAATCGCTAAAATATCGGGGCCATTTTTTGGTCTATCAAAATGCCCCGATGCGTTACCTACTTCTGTTAGGTAGAATTTGTTAAAGGTTATCACTTATTGTTAGCCCACGAAGCATCGGCATCTCTTGCTAGTGAGTCTCTTGTTTCAGCTGAAATACTTCCGTCTTTTCTCATTTCGCTTCTTGCCCGCTTTAATAAGGCTGGTCCTGCTGTACCTTTTTTCTTTACAGAAGCTAATAATTGTTTATCAGATAGGTGGCCTGTTTTGTCCGCCGGTTCGTTCTCATCTTCGTCTGCGAATCTCCATCCCGGTGGTGCATGCTTTACACCAGTACCACCCATCCCCATTATACCACCGAGACCTATACCTTCAATATTTTCTTTAAGTCCCTTTTCTTCTTCTGTGGTGTCATCATCATCTGGTTCATCTTCATCCATATGTTGCTCTGGAGCCCCTTTGGATTTTTTGGGTTTGTTTTTCTTATCTCTAACGAATCTGTTACCTTCTCCAATAACATATTCTCCTAACAACTTGTTGATTCTTTCGTCGTAACGCGCCATAATCTTATTTATGTTTACCCAGTACGTTTCCACGCATAAATTGTCGCTCCACCGGTTCCTAATGTTGTCACTGTACCGGCGGCAACCCATATTTGGCCTGTTCCTTCTAACACACCCCCTAGTTCATTCGGGACTATGTTAGTACCTGTATATATAATTGAATCGGTAGAATATATTACATTCCAATCGGCTCTTATTCCTTCAGCTGACTTTTGTAATATCTCAGGTACCGATCCTGTAGTAACAGAATCAATATCTATGTTTATTGTTCCTGTAGTCATTATAGAAGCGGTTGGGTCTGTATTTACCATTAACCCTTGCCCTACAGATATTTCGGTTACTGTCCCTGATAATGAAGGATCGGTTAATAAAAAGTAATTATCTTCTTGTAAATTGTTTGAACCAGATAATGCTTTTATTCTATTATCTTGTAAATCATATACTATATCACCAGAGACTGCATATTCTAATGTATTACCTTCAATTAAATCGGTACCAAGGTTACTGATATAAAATTTTTGCCCTACTATGTTACCACCGGCTGTTTCACCGTCCCCAACCCATACCTTTTTAGAATCTGTAGCGTACCCTAATTCAGCGGCATTTAAAACTATTGTATCTTTCTGTGCTGTGGTTCCGCTTCTTATTAAGATCTTTGTAATTTGATCTGCCATATAGATATTTATACTTGAGTCTAAAAGAACCATTCTATAATAGATACAATGGCAAAAAAACTTTCATGTATTGTTAGTGGTAGAACTGTAACAATTGCAAATTCATACTATAATAAAAAGGTTGAAAAAGCTGGTAGTGAAGAAAAATTAAATTCAACATACATTTGTAAAGAAGCAAAAAAGCTTTTAAGATTAGGTAATACTATAGAAAATGTAAGAAAAACATTGTGTGATGAAGTTATTTTAAGTTCGTTACCAACCTTAGATGAAGATATTGTTATTGAAATAGTATTTGGTAACAATAAAAAGAAGTTTATTAGTTCAACTGATTTTAATACTCTTTCAAGTGTAACACATAATCAAACTGATCCAGAAGTTTTATCTTTTATTGCGAAGCTTTCTAGATAAATATTTTAGTGCCTATTACAGTTCCAGAATTAATTAAGAAATATGGTAGAGCAATTCCTAGGAATGGGAGTAATATAGGCAAGATTAATCTAGGTAGCGATACTCATGGGCCTTCTGTTACTACAACACCCACACAGACAAAAACGCGGTCTAGAACACCAAGCCCTACACCCACACAGACAAGAACACCTTCTCAATCACCAACACAAACTAAAACACGCACACAAACACCTACCCAAACAGCTACACGAACTGTAACCCAAACAAAAACCAAAACTCAATCATCTACGAGAACAAGAACACCAACACAAACATCTACACAAACACCTACACAGACCCGGACTCGGTCACGAACACCATCACAGACGAGAACCCAAACACCAACATGGACTCAAACAAGAACTCGTTCAGCAACTCAAACACCTACACAATCGCGCACAAAAACACAAACCCCTACACAGACACAAACACCAACAAGAACGAGAACACCCACACAAACTTATACTGTCTCGCAAACTAGAACTCAATCACCAACACAAACACAAACCCGTACTAGCACTTATACCAGAACGAGAACACCCACACAATCACCAACATCAACCCAAACGCCTACTGAAACACCCACACAAACACCGACTAGTACTCAAACAGCAACTCAAACAAGAACAGCTACACAAAATTCATCAGGTACACCCAGTGGTTGATTTGCTTGAAGATAGTGTGTGAAGAATAAATATATTTGTGGCGACTCAACGTAAAGTAATAGATTATGTAAATCTTGGTGATCCTGTCTATGCTACACAAACTAAGACACCAACCCAAACCAGCACTCAATCCAGGACTGCTACACAAACATTAACACAAACACTTACAAAAACAAAAACAAACACCCCAGAAGCAACTCGAACAAGATCAAGAACCAGTACACAAACAAGAACAGTATCTAGAACTCCAACATCCGGAGTAACGCTTACCTTATATACACCTACACCCACATCTACGAGAACAAGAACTCAAACTTCAACACCCACTCAAACAAGAACTAAAACGGCTACAACTTATGTAACACCAACGATTACCCCTTCACAAGACGTTACTAAAACGGTATCACCTACTGTAACAATATCTAAAACACAAACCCAAACCCAAACCCCTACAGGAACCCGCACACCAACACAAACCCAAACACAAACACCAACAAATACGCGGACACCAACACAGACACAGACCCAATCTATTACACAAACACAATCAATAACTTACACAAAAACAATAACACAAAGTGTAACACGTACTGGTACGAGTGTAGTAACAGCAACACCTACGAGAACAAGAACACCAACACAAACAAAAACATCTACCCCTACTAGCACAAATACACAGACACAAACACAAACAAGAACACAGACACCAACACAAACCCCTACACAGACACCAACACCAACACAATCTCCCACAAGAACAAGAACACCTACACAAACTTATACTATATCGCAATCACCTACTGTAACAAGAACGAGAACACCTTCGCAAACACAAACGAGAACAAAATCTATAACTCAAACACAAACACAAACTGCTTCTGTTACTAGAACACAAACACCTACACAGACACAGACACAATCACCAACATATACAAGAACAAGAACATATACACCAGCTGCTGGTTACACCCCTACCCCAACAAGAACTAGATCTAGAACACAAACAAGAACAGCGACACAATCTCCTACTCGATCTAGAACACCTACACAAACACGAACACGAACACGAACAAGAACACCGACACAGACACAATCAACAACACAATCACGAACACCTACGGTAACCAAGTCAATTACACAAAGCAAAACAAAGACACAGACACAAACACCTACACAAACACAAACACGAACACCTACACAAACACGAACACGAACACGAACAAGAACAAGAACACCGACACAGACACAATCAACAACACAATCACGAACACCTACGGTAACCAAGTCAATTACACAAAGCAAAACAAAGACACAGACACAAACACCTACACAAACACAAACACGAACACCTACACAAACACGAACACGAACACGAACAAGAACAAGAACACCGACACAGACACAATCAACAACACAATCACGAACACCTACGGTAACCAAGTCAATTACACAAAGCAAAACAAAGACACAGACACAAACACCTACAC
>Ga0210003_1001613_pt1 | contig 19728 bp, 1 predicted proteins | sample LantaG_FD_182804 | JGI IMG/M metagenome (GOLD analysis project Ga0210003, IMG submission 182804) | Deep subsurface microbial communities from Baltic Sea to uncover new lineages of life (NeLLi) - Landsort_02402 metaG (SPAdes) (version 2) | ecosystem: Environmental > Aquatic > Marine > Oceanic >... | reverse complement strand
CATCGGGATGATACCCGGACATGCTCTTTATGCGCGTTAAAATCTCTTCTTTAGTGAGTTCCGCCACCGGTTCTTCCTCAGCGGTTCCGGAAACAACTTCCCCTTCGGATGCTTTCTCCGTCTCAGCAGAAAATCCAAACTCATTCCCCGTTACAAACAATATATACAAACATAAACTGATAAAAATAATAAAATTTTTCATATCCCCTCCTTTCACTATTTTCTACCTTTTCTTTTCAAAAACCCGAGAACTACATAAAGACCTCTGCACGGCTACTTCTTCGTCATTCTGAGCCCTTCTCATCCGTCATTCTGAGTCCGCCGAAGGCGGGCGAAGAATCTCTTTTTAAGCGGGATTCTTCACTCGGCTTTGCCTCGTTCAGAATGACGGATGGGAAGAAGCGGTGATTGCGCAGAGGTCTTACATAGTAAATGTGCCTTTAAAATGCACAAAAATCAAGGATAAATGTATGCTTTTTTACATAAAAATCAATGATAGTTATACTGTTTTATTCGGAAAAGATTTCACTTTACCCATAACCCTTTACAACGACATGGGTTACAAGAAGCCAAAAAACAAGAACCACCTACGAGGTGGAATTGACGCTCCCCCTTTGAAAAAGGGGGCTGGGGGGATTTTTGAATTACACCGATCGTGCGATTTGGATTATGGCACTGATTTCGCCGGTGATCTCATCGTTAATGTTTAGACGTGTAATGGTGGTTAGAATGATATCAATAACGCGTTTGATCTTAGTCAGAATGCTTTCGGAGCAATCCACCGCGACTATGTTCGCGCGTTTGTCTTGTGACAAAGATCTTTTTACAATACCCATTAGCGCCATTACGGGAAGCAGTTTTAAAATGTGTTCCGTTTCCGGATCGAGCATGCCTGTGACTGTACGTCCTGTCATAACAAAATTCGCTTTTTTTATTCCCGCCGCCTCGATATGATCCATATAATCTCCCGACGTCGATTCGGGTGTAACAACCGATATTGACGCGAGCGCGAAGTCGTCAAGTTTAAGTTTCCCCGCGAGAAAATCTCGAGCCTGATCAATGATGGGCGTTTCTCCGGAAACAGACGTTAAACAAAAAATATTTTCATTAACCATTTCTTGAAAACGGTTTTCGGGATCAATTAAACACGTGTATACATTTTCATCCGCTTTCCCGATCCGTTCTATTCCAGGAACCATTTTGGCAAATACATCTTTCGAAACATCCCTTAAGTCATACACAACAGCCTGTTTTTCCGGAATAAGACCATTAGCCTTTAATATCGGAAGAGTTTTTATAAGTTCATCCTCCACCCTTCCCTCCATAGAGGTATTTTCCTTCTGCTTAAGCACCGGCGGCGTGAAATTTTTAGTAAGGATCGTGTCTATTCGATTATCTATTGAGCTCTCAGGCGAAAGAACCATTTTTAGTGTTATTACTGTATCTTGGAGCTTTTCTTTGTTCATTTTGTTCACGGATACCGAATCTAATCCAGCCTCATACGGATATTGCTGAATAAACGCCGCCCTTCTTACATATTTTGCAATATCGTTAACGTTCTTCTCTAAATCCTCTGGAGACATGTCTATTCGAAACTCAGGTATTTCTGCTTGTGCCCCGTTGTCATCCTGAGCGAGGACGCGAAGCGTCCGAGTCGAAGGATCTACAACGGCAAATTCTATATCAGGATAATCCAAGGATAATCGCGCCAGCATATCTTCAGCTTTACTGTCAATTTCAACTATCGCCTGAGGCGTTTTTTTCTCCAGAGGTTTAATTTCACCGTAGGGGATGGTTACTTGGCCTGTTTGGATATTTGTTATAAAAGCGAAGAGGTTTATTGACGCGTGTATGAGATAAGCTGTAAGAAAAACTAAAAACGAAAACCAGACAAAATTCGGCCGTACTGTAATAGGCAGGATAAAAGTGTTCATTAGTGATATTAAAGCCGCTGTTTTACGCCCTGTTTTATGTTGGTATGTAAAAACCATTCCGAAACTTGCGGACGCGAACATAATTATCAGGGCTTGCGGTAAAAGCCCGAATCCCATAAGCCGGCTTATAAATGTCGAAGCTATTACCGGTAAGGACGCGTATATAACGCTTTCATTGGCAGGAGTAATAAGTATCGGCCGCCTGCCGTATTCCGCCATTTCCCAAAGGATATCAAGCTCATTATCTTTTTTCTCTATTCCCAGTTCGTAACGCGCGTTTTCGGTAAGAGAGGATCTTGGCGATTCAAGGCGCATGGCTGAGAAGACGTGCCAGGCGGCCATATTATCGCCTTTTATCGCGTGAGCGTGGATCAAAAGGCGCCGGGCGTTTTGGCGATAAGGACTGTTTAAAGATTTAATGAGAAACGGTATAGCTTCATCCGTTTTGTTTCCTGCCATGTATGCCAAAGCCATGTTCCAGTTAAGTTCGCGCACGGAGTCTATTTCGTCACGCGAAACATTTTCATAAATACTCTTTAAGGTGTTTTCTAAAGACTCAAAAAATCGGGTTCTTTCTTTATCGTCTTTTATTCCGGGTAAGAACGTTAAATGTTTCTGATCAATTGAGTTTTCAATATAATCGATATAATTTCGAGAAAAAACGCGGCCGATATGCGACAGAAGCGTACTCAGGAATAAAAGATCCTCTTTCTTTGTTCTTGCCATTATTGCCTGAAAAACCGCAGAATACGCGCCGTCAGTAAGGAAAACAAGATCAATCAAATTTTCCAACGTTTGTTTATTAAAAGAAAGCAAGGCGATTTTGTTGAGGCTCTCCAAAAGATCTGTGTCTGCGATTAGATCTCCTTTAAGTTCCGTGTCTTTTTCCGGCACGCCTTCTTTCATGGTTTCGTTTTCGGCGATGGCGCCGTAAAGCGCGCTGACGCAAAGCTCGAGAATGTTTTCCGTATTCTTATCATACGTGAGATTTGTTATTATAAAAGCAGTAAGTTCGGTTATAACGCGGTTTTCCTTACGTGCTTGCCAAAATGAAAACATTTGAGATAAAACCAGAGGTAAATTATCTGAAGTAGCCACTAAATTTTGAAGTTCGAGAGGCGAAAGGCTCATTATATTTGCAAGCATTTCATCGTAAACATTGGAAATATTAGTGTCTTTCTTTATTTGTTCGTTTCTTAAATGTTTCTGCCAGTCTTCAGGCGTCTGGCCTTTTTTAATCGTGCGGGTTTTATCGCGATATTCTTCTTCATAGGCTGATATAATGTTCGCTCCGGCATTTGTTTTTTCTTCAGGACTTGTATTTTTTCCTTCTAATATGCTTTTATCCTTCGCGATTACAGCGCTGAACTTGCCTTCTCGCAATTGAAGAGCGCGCTTCGCGGAGATAAGTTCTGTATTTTGCGGATCTAATTTTTCCGCTTCTTGGTACAGCACGTTCGCTTTCGTCAAATTTCCGCTTCGAACAGCAGTATTTCCCGCCGATATTAAATAATTTGTTGCGGGTTTTATATTCCGCGTAGTAATAGCCGTTTTTTTCTCTTTCGCGAGTTTTACTTCTCTTTCTACGCGTTTTTGAGTTCTCGCGAGAAGCAAAGAAACCTGCTCTCTTTGTTTTTCAGCCTCTTTTTCTTTTCTATAAGTTTCATCCGGTATATGTTTTACCGCCTCTTCCCGCGCGGCTTTCATGTAAGGCTTATCAAAAATTTCTCTTTCAGGTTTACCTAACAGGTTTTCTTTTTCATTTTCAAGCAGTTGAATTTTTTGGTCAATTTTTTCTTTCTCTTTTTTATCAAACTCGCGGGAAGATTCTATTTTTAACGAATCAAGCTCTGAATTTATTTTTTTCAGTTTTGTATTAAATTTTGCCAGGCGTTCTTCCGCATTGGCTTCACGTAAAATAGAACGCTTAATTTTTGTCTCAAGTGTTTCGATATCTTTCAGTTTTTGTTCGATCTCTTCTTTTTGTTTTTCATCGAGTTCCGTGCTTTCAGTAATTTCTTGGAGAAGATTTTTAGCGTCCTGAAACTTGCCTCCATTAAAGTACGCGTCCGCGAGAGCTGTTTTTCGTTCTATTGAGCGATCAAGGCCTAAGGCAGTATTTAAATACTTGAATTTTTCTTCCGGTTTAAGAGCTTTTTTAGCTTTTTCTCCATATATGAGCGCCATACGCGGCGATTTTTTGCTTTGTACAGTTGAGTCAAGTTCTTTGGCTTTTTCATGCTGAGCAATTGCTTCTTCCCCATTTTTTTCATGAAGTGCAAGGTCCCTGAGGCCGATTCTCGCGATAACGCACCGCGGGTCTATCCATAACGCCCGGTAAAAAGCGCTTTCTGCCAACGAAATTTCACCTCTTTGAAGCAAACTAATCCCTTGAATAGCGGTAAGACGCGCGGATAACGCCCTATTTTGGAGCCTTTCTTTGCTGGGCAGTAAGGAAAAGAGTTCCATAAGAGTCGTGAGATAGATTCCCGCTTCCGCGGGAATGACAAAAACGGACAATTCATATATTTTTTCAAGATATCCGATCTTTCTTTCGATGAAAGATACTGTTTTTTCTTTTTGAGATGGATATAGGGAACCGAATTTAATGATATTTTCGTAAAGTTTCGCGCGTTTATTGAGAAAATCCGTATTCTCAACAAGCGTTTTGTCCAACTGGAGCGCTTTTTCAATATGGAGCACGGCATTCTTAAATAGCATGTCCGCTTCCAGGGGACTATAACGAGCGTAATCTTTCGCCATGTCGCGTTCCGCTAAAGCCGTGTATGTGTAAAGTTCAGCTGTTTTATAGCCGGTTTTTTCGGCTATTTCAAACCAGCCGACGGCGTTTTTGAAATTGCCCTTTTTATATTCTTCTACGCCCAATCTAAAAGCTCTTTCCGGCCTATCCTGCTGAGGTATAGTTTTCCCGAACCGGAAATACATCCGTGCCATAAAAAGGTTCCACCATGCGCGCCAGTTTCCTTTCTCCAATTTGTTTATATAAGCTAACGTGACATAAGCGTTTTGCCGGCAAGTTTTTAGTTTTTTCAGATTTTTAAGCGTTTTTATTAATTCCGCGGGGAAAATTATATCTTGTTTTCCGCGGACAAAAGCGGTTTCATATATGGCGCCGGTTAAAAGGCGTAAAACTTCATTTTTATCAAGCGGGGATAAAATTTTTGACTGCAAAATGACGTTTATTAGCTGAAGCCGTTCTTTGTTGACATTAAAACGTTTATTCAGCGCGGCCGCGGCGATCTTTTTGATGTTCTCGGGCGAATAGAAAATAAAAAATTGGAAAACAGGATTGTTGAGATCTGTAAGAAATTTTTCCATATCTTCCGGCATGAAGTTTTCCGATTCGCCGGATCTTTCCAATTTATCCGTCAGAGAACAAAAGAGTTTCACGGCTTCATTTCCGTAATTGGGGTTCTGGATATGCTGAAGAGCTTTCCGGAGATAAGTGTATCCTGTTTTTATCTCATCGGCATTATCCGAGGTAAGGCTTATATTCGCGAGCAGTAGATATACTTGAAGTGTTTCATTATCGTCAAAGGACGCGGTTTTTTGGCTGATCTTATCGACGAATTTTTCAAGAATTTTTTTCGCTTTTTCAAGCCTGTCAGGAGGTGTAAGTTCCACATTTTTGTCCACCAGCATTTCAGCTGAAACTAAGTCCGTTTTCTCTTTCCATTCAGCCAATATATGGTTTTTGTTATATTCCAACGACCATTCTAAAAGTGCTATCGAACTGTCTCGTTTCCCGGGTTCTTCAGCGCGTGCCTTTAAGGAGTATATAAACTTCATCATTTCAAAAGAGTTTTCATAAGCGTCTTCCAGAGTTATAGGAACAATCTTATAAAATAATGGACCGATTTCTTTATTATGTTCAAGGATTTGTTCCTTGATCTTTGCGGTATCTTTTCGCGTTTCTGAAGCGATTTTTGGTCTTTCTTTGCTTAATTCCGCTATTTTTTTCATTTTCTTGTTATACCGCGTTTTAAGTTTTACCCATTCTTCCGCTTTTTTAGACGCTGAAGAAATTTGCCTTTGTTTCAGGGCCTCTTTTCGTTTAATTTGTTTTGACACGCGGTATTTTTCTTTTTCAGCGTCTTTCTTCCTTTTCAGTTCGTTTTCTTTTTCTTTATAATATTCAGCTTTTAGAATATTCATTACGGCGGGATCCGGGCTTTCATATATTGCAATTAGTTTCTCGTACGCGATAAGCGAATTTTCATCATTAAGCCCTAATTCAAGGGCTTTTTCCATGTTTTCCGCCGCGTCTTTTTTGTTGCCCGAAAGAGACAGAAGCCTCTGCCCCAGTTCCAAGCACGCGTTAGCGTTTAACGGATCGAGCTGTACAGCGGTCGCGTAATCCGCAAAATGATAATATGCTTCGGAAAGATCGCGCGCGATCAGTGGCGCGCCTTCGCGGCCACGGATATTTTCCATGATAATAATCGCATCAAAAAGCGTGTCGTCCCTTTTTTGTGTGTTTTCAGGAAGTGCTTTAGCATATTCCAGAAGTGCCTTTGCCAGCGCGAAGCGGGCGGAATATCTTTTTTCAGCGGACGGGTGCAAAAGCGCGATTTGCCGCCTGTATAAATCTACTAAACGCTCGTGTATTTCCGCGGCAAAAGTGTTTAGGGAATCTTCGAATTGCCTTCGCTCTGTGGGATCGGTTATGCTTTCGGCGAGTTCTTTTGCCGCGGAAATATCGTTAAGGGTTTCTTGTAATTTCTGTATCTGTGTAACGCGCCGCGCGCGAAAGCTTTTAAATTTCCATTCTAACTTGTTTTTAACGCGCTCTTTCGTGATTTCGAGAAGTTTACTTTTTAAAAGATCCAGGTCTTTTTCAGTTTTTATTTTTTCGGTTTTGTCTATAATTTTATTTAGGTTAACGTTCTCTATAGCCTGGCGCAGATATTTTTCCGTTTCATCTTCGTCCTCACATTTTTCCGAGAAATTTACCGCGTTTTGGTAAACTTCGATATTTCCGGTATCGTAGGATACCGCTTTATCATAATACTCAAAAACTCGATTTTGCTCATTTGCGGGTACTATAAAAAATGCCCAAAAAACGGCATAATTCGCCGCGATTATTCCGAAAATTTCCGTAAGGCTCGGTAAATAAAGATCCGCGAATATCCCGATTCTTTGGGTAATGCCCATTAGTTTCCATATATTTCCTCCGCATCCGCTCGATAAAACGCTTAAAGTGCTTATAAGAAGAGCCATAATTATGAATTTTCGCGTTTTTTTATGTTTTTCATAACGTGATTCGAAGCTCCTCGCGAGATTTAAATATAATTCTTTTGACGTGTCCCCCGCTTTTCCGAGTTTTTTAAGATCGGGCAAGGCTTTCGCGGCGTTGCCTTTCTCTATCAGGATTTTTGATCTTAAACGCCTGAGGCGCCGGCTGACTGCGTCAAGATCTTCCGGCATTTTTTTCTTCATCCGGAAAGATATAAATTTACGCGCCTTTGAAAAATCTATCCATTTTAAAAGCTGATTAAGTTCCGGAAGAATGAGATCGTCTTTCCCCTGAAGTTTATAAAGTTCGAGCTGAAAAGCTGTATGATCAGCTTTATTGGGCGATACTCCGGATGCGTTATCTGCCATATCCAGGCTTAACTGAATCCGGGAGTCTCGCGAAATATCGTCTATTTTGCCTTTTTCTTTATCTTTTTCCGCCTGTTCTTTATACGCTTTGGCAAGAGCCATATACGCTTTATAAAGCTCGTTCGTTTCATACCGCGTTTTATGTATGGATATTACGATTTTGTGAGCTTCAAAATCGTAAAGATCTTTCTGAACGGCTTCTTTCGCGCTTTCAAGCGCGCCTTTATAGTCTCGGAGCGCCAGGCGTATTTCAGCCAGCTTGCGGCGCGCTTTTGCGCTTTCCGTGTCAAGTTTTACGGCTTCTTCGCATTTCGCGGCGGCGTCAAGAAGTTCACGCGTTTTTTCTTCAGCGTCAACGTCCGTGACATAATCAATATCTCTTTTATTTTTAATAAGGTCATCTGCTTCTTTGATCAATTGTTTGGAATCGCTTATTGAAAACTCATAGTCCTGTATTTCCTTACGGGCTTCATCCGGTATGAATTCTCCGGGAAGATTCGCGGCTACAAAAATTTTCTTATCTTCATCAGTCATTTCATGCCAGGAATCCTGTTTTTTATCCAGATGGCGCGTTTTTAGGTTTGCGTAGAATAATTTAAGATCAGTTATAAACTGTCGGATATTTTTCGCCGCACGTTTGTCTTTTACCGCACGGGTAATGGCCTCAATAGGCGTTTTATCTTCCGAAACAAGCGGCAGACTTAATACGTCTTTTAGCACGCCTCTAAAAAAGGCGTCAAATTCCGGAAGTTCTTTTTGTACAGACAAGTTCAATTTCGCGTATACAAGGTCAATAAGTTCTTTTAAGGCCTCCGCTCGCGTGTTGGCGTCAATAGCTTTATTTAAGAATACGGAGAGCAATGTTTCGGCAAGCTCTTTATTTTTATTTTCGGTTTTTAATTTTTGCGTTACGTGTTTCAGAAGTTCAAGATGAGAAAATTGGATTTCCGCGATTTTGGTTTCACCTTTAATAAGGGCGTTTTTGCAGTTTGAGATTTCCGCCTGCACGGAGATGACAGAGGGGGGTATAGCGCTTTCAATGAGCTGAAGTTCAAGGTTCCGGAATTTTTCCTTAAGAGTGTTCCGTTTTTGTCTATCGGTTTGTGTTTTTTCGTTTACGTCAAGCCGAACATTGATCACTCTTATCATTTCATCCAAAGCTGTCCGGTCATGATAAACATAGTCTTTTAGTGCTTGCACACACGCGTCTATTTCATTTTTTTTCTCATTTTCAGTGAAAACTGCCATTTCGATTGTGTCCAGATACTTCTGGATGGCATCATCAAGCATTTCTTTCTGCACATCTATTTCAGTTTTTTTGCCTGTCTCCCTCTCGCTTTTTTCACTTTCTTTCTTCGCCTTTTCCAACGCCTTCTCTGTTTTTTGTTTTTGTTCTTCAATTTCTTTCTTTTTTGATACTTTATCCTTAAGATTCTTGTCAATTTCTGAAAGGCACGTGCTTTCTTCTTTTATTCCACGTTGGATTTCTTTTATCTCTAAAGAGACACTTATTATCTCTGCCTTTTCAAGTTCCGCGCTTTCATTCAGAAGTTCTCTTCGAACACGTTCCGCTTTTGCCTCATCCAGTTCTTTTTGGCTATCCATAAGACGTTTTGTCAACGCGGTTAATTTGTCGGAAGTTTCTTTTTTATCTTTTTCTATGCCGGTAATTTCGACAGTTATGTCCTTAAAAGCTTTTTCGGTTTTTTCGTTTTCTTTTTCGGCTTTTTTAAGGTCAGATTTGGACTTGAAATATCCGCGCGCGATCATATCAGCATATTTCTTTCTCATATAAGGGTCTTTGGTGCTCGCTTTAATCATGTTTTCGAGAGCCTGGATATACGCCTCCCAAGGGTTGCCTACTATGTCTGAAACAGTTTCCGCGCGGTGCATAGCGCACCATCGGTTTTTTGCGCCTTCAGCCATTTGAGATTCGGAAGTTTTGCCTTGTTTCGCGTAAAGCTTTGCCTGTCTCTTGTAAGTGTTTATAACACGGTTATTTAGAGCAACAAGCCTTCGGGCAAGGATCTGCTTTTCTTCGAGAAGTTTGTTAATTTCGGAATCAATATGCTCCCGGCAGGTTTTGCCTTTAGGAATAATTATTACGCTTTTCGAAAAACTTTCAAGTTCGTCTTTTTCTGTTGCCTCGATTTCTTCCTTGAAAAGTTCGATTATTTTTTCCTCTTCTTTTATCGCGTCATTATATTTTTCGTTTATTTCAAACGCGCGGGAATTTGACATATATGCTCTGTACAATTTTTCTTTTGCCTGGCGAAGACGTTTTTCCGCTCTTTTCTTTTCATCTTCTTTTATAAGTTTGACCTTTTTCTCATATTTTTCATTTACAAGTGCCAGATCATTAAATAAATTTTTATTATTTTCGTGAAACACTTTTTTTTCAGCGTCGTGTTCAATATCAGAATAAACTATGCTGAGAAGAAGGTTCCCCGCAAGTATTGTCAGGTTGTCTTTTTGAGTTTTTATCTTTTCGCTGTCACCATGGACAACGGCTAATTGATTTTCAAGAAGGGGCACTAATGTTTCGTAAAAAATATGTAACATCTCAGAAGATCTCTTGTATTCTTCCGGCGTTTCTATTTGTTTTGTGAGCTCTTCGCAAAGTTTTATAAGTTTTTCTGTATTCGCGAGGTCATCTTTGCCAAGAGTTACCGCTATTATTCTCAAAATGTTTCCTTTTTCTTTCTTAGGAATATTGTCATGCCTCAGGACTTTTTTCAGCATACCGAGGATTTCATCAAACGTGAAATCCCCTTCTTCCTCTCCGATAAGGTTTTTCTTCGTAATAGCTGTAAAAACAGCAGTTATTACCTCTGGCGATATCTCTTCTTCTTTATTCATTTCTTTGTCAAAAATTCTGTTTAGAAGAAATTTTAAGGGCGTAATCTTCTCAAGTAAAGAGTTTATTTCTGCCTGCCTTTCATCTTGAGTCATAACAATGAGATAAAGGTGGCCTACAAGGCGTTGTTCATACTCCTCTTTTTCTTTTTTTGAAGCAAGTTCCAGTTCTTCTATGTAAATATCTCGTAATTTTTTCCATTTTTCCATATAAATTTTGCCGTCTGTATCTCTTGATGTTTTTTCAAGAGAGTACGCTTTAACTGATAGAAGAAACCGGTTTCCGGAAAGTTTATCACCGATCAGGCGGGATATAGAGTTTATCGTGTCTTTACGTATCATGTGGTTATTTAAGAGCCTTTCAAAAGTTTTGACTGCCGCGTTCTGAATTTCAGGAGAATCGTTTATAAAAGGTTTAACCGCGTTTTCATATATGTTATTAGCGTTATTGAGATATGTTTCTTTTCGCTTAAGATAGTCATCGTTTGATTCGGCAGGGTTTTTCGGTAAATTTAAAAAGTCGTTATTCTTAATCCATTCAAGGCGTAATGCCGTTTGAATTTCTTCTCTAATACTAATGATTTCGCTTTCGTTTACACGGCCGGATTTGATTTCTCCGGCTATTTTGCCGATTATGCCGCTTGCTATATCTGTTTTAAAATCAAGAAGCGGGTTATGTATGGAGGCCTTACGTTTTTGCCCGAAAAACGCGTCAACAAACGGGACAATAAGAGGCGTTATAAATGCTTTTGTGCGAGAGCCGGCTTCGGAAATAAGCGCGTCCACGATCGGAGCGATATATTCTTTTATGATCGCGCCTGCATCTTCGGGGGTTAATTCATCGAATTTTTCGATCTCGTTTGCAATGGAGCTTACTATGGGAAGGACTTTTTCTTCAAGAACTTGCCTTATCGCGCTCGCATCCTTTATTTTTCTTAGCCTATTTGTAATTTCGAAAATCGCGAGGGTTTTCTCCGCTGTTAGAAAAGCGTTTTGTTTTTCTTTTAATTTATTTTCTTCGCTTGTAAATTTTGCTCCAGCGGCAGTTATTTCGCTGTTTAATGTATTTATTCTATCTTCAACTGTTTTTACGGCAAGCGTTATAGTGTCCAAGTTTTTTTGTTGGGCTTTGTCCGGCGCAGAAAGACGAATGGCACTGAGCCGCTCTTGCAGGCTCATAAGCTCGTCCTGTTTTATTGCCAGTTGTTTTTTTAGATCTCTAAGTTCATCTCGCGCGTTTTGTATGGCTTGCGCGGTTAAATTAAGTTTTGCCCGCGTTGTTTTTACACTGTTTTCTTTTTTGCGCCGTTCATTTGAAAAATGTTTTTCGCTTATCCCGGAAAGCCTGCAGGTTAAATCTTCTTCCAGGCTTTTAAGTTCCCGCGGCAATTTTTCCTGTTTTAGCTTTTCGCTTTCCGCTTTTGTCCAAATGAGCCAATCATTAAGATATTCACGCCGCAGATTTCTTTGCCGGTTTAATAAAGGTATGCCTCCATATAAGGTGTCATAATCGGCAAAGCTGAAAAGAAGGCGGGATAAATCGTTGATATTTTTTAGAGAAAGAAGAAGTTTTTGTTTTATTTCTTCTTTTTTTTCATTTGAATCCGCAGTTTGTAATTGCGCGCTTAAATTGTCCGCGTCTTTCCGGCTTTCATTTATCCGTTTTTTGAGGTACTTGTTTTTCAAAAAAACGCCTTTTAGAAGCGTTCCGCGCGAGATTTTAATTGATATGAGGTTTCTTGTTATATCATTCCAGCGCGCCCGGCTGGATTCAGAAAGTTTTGACAGGTTATCCGGAGTTATGTCTTTTAGGCTGATGGCGTAACCTAATACAAGCCTTTCCGCGGTTTCATTAACCGTTCCAATCACAAAATCAAATACCATGTGAATAAACGAAGCCATTAAGAACATTACCGCAAAATTCAGGGAAAACCCCCATGACATTTGCAAAATATAAGGCAGTATTACGCTAAGCGTGCCTCCCAGAATAGCGGGCGGATATTTAACCGCCCGCGCGCTTTCAGGCGCGAGAAAAGTTTCTTCTTTATGAGCGCGGACAAAATAGACGGTACTTAAAACAAGCATGGAGAAAGCGAGAAACTGGATTATCGGAATTCCTTTCGCGAATAAGAGAGGCACATTGTAACCGTACGGGGAAGAATGAAAGATGTGCGTAATGCCGGCGATTACCGCCATAAAAAGAGCGGGAGGGCCTCTATATACGAGTTCTTCTTTTAAAATTAGAGCTATCCCTGAGCGAAGTCTTTCAGTTTTTGACTGCGCGCTGAATAATAGCGCGTCCTGCGCCTGGTGCAGGTAAAATTCCGCGAGGCGTGTATCCTCATCGCCCGGTTTTTTTGATTTTTCTTTGTGCGCCAAGGCAAGTTCATAATACGCGTCCGCGAGCGCGATAAAATCCAGAACGCCCGGTTCTTTTTTAAGTTCTCTTATCTTTTTTCTGTTTTCTTTAATTCGTTTTTCAGGCGTTTTTTCTTTTTCTTCAATTTCAGGCGTTTTTACAAAACCTATAGGTTTTGCCCGTTTGGCCGAAATATCCTTTATTTCATCTTTCACGCGTTCAAGTTCTTTTTTGTAGGTGTCTTTGCCCTCTCCCAGTATTCGGTATATGTTCTTCAGTTTTTCCAGCCGGCGTATTCTCTGAAGCCTTTCAAAATTCCATTTTGGTATTTTTTCAGTAATTTCCCGGTCTTCCGCGTAATTGTCAGGCGTAAATTGTTCTTTTTCCTGTTCATCCAGCTTTTTATTCAAAATGTTTCTTGTTTTTTTCCAACTTTCACCTTTTGTTATAGCCGGAGAAATGATAATCAGAAAGGTATCATCGATATCAATATCGGGTAACTGCGCGTATTTTTTAATAGTTTCGGCAATAGTCTCCTCGATTTCTTCCCGCGAATTTTTATCCGTGTTTTTTATTCTTTCAAGCCTTAACTCCGCTACCAAAACTTGCAGGCATATTTTCAGTTCATCAGGATCAGATCTTTTTAGCGCGGCGGCAAGTATTCGTTCGTTCTTTCCTTTTTTAAGGCGTTTTATGATCTTTTCCGCCCGGGCAAGGTATTCTCTTTTCGCCGAAGGATCAGAGTCTCTTTCGTAACGATCTAAGAACTCTTCACTAAGCGCCGCGCTGACAAAAAAATCAGTTTCTCCCCATCCGAAATAAGGAAAGGCTTCTTTTTCTTTCTGTTTGTCGAGCTTTTCGCTGACTTTATGGAGTTCTCTCTCATTCAGTCTTTTTGATAGAAACGTTGATAAGGCGGCTGTGCCTTCAATCGCGAGTATTACGCCTGCTATTAAAACAACCGCTCCCCACACGGGAATAGAAATAAAGGGTATTGGCGCCTCTAAAAATACGCCGATGGTTTTAAACGTTTCTACTGTTACAGCTAAGCCTTCCGCGATAAAGCCGCCGATACGTGTCGATGCTATACCGCTTGGCATAAAGCCTCGTATCGCGAAATACACACCTCTGCCAAAATCTTTCTTGAAAACGAATGCCAGTGTAAACGCTATCGGAAGAACATCTTTAAGCCACTTAAGGCGCGGGAAAATCACCCATCTATGCGGGGTTTTTTCTTTTTTTTTGGGTTCTTTTGCCTTTTCCGCCGCTTTTTTCTCGAGTAAAATACGGAGATCTTCCCTAAGTTTTGCTTTAAGTGCAGGACTGGCCGAGCTTATTCTGCGGATTTGTTTCGCGGCCTCTTTTTCGTCGTTTGCTCGAAGCGCGAGTTCCGCAAGAATTATCCGTATTTCATCGTTTCGCGCGCGCTCGGAAACTGCCCAAAGATAAATTACGAAAAAATTCCGGTCTTCTCCGAGAGCAGTGCGCGACGCGGATTTTATTTTCTCTTCAATATTTTTGGCAGTATCCGGCGCGGGTTTTACGTCATCTATTCCGTATTCTTTTATGTCAAAAATTTGTTTAGCAATTTTTACAATGCTTTGGTTGATAGCTCTTTTATCTGCGTTCTTTATAAGAAGCCGGTGCTGTTCCAAAAGAAGGGCAAATTCATAATATTTCATCGCCTTGTCCGGATCAGGCTTTCCATACTCATCAAATGAAACTTGTTTAATCTGCGTTAGGGTTTCATCAATCAGGAGTTTTAGTTTTTCATCTTTTTCCTTTTCAGGCGCGGTTGCAACATTACTGAATTTTTTTATTATATCCAAAGGCGGGCTTTCCTTTTCAGAAAGGCCGAGATGTTCCTGAAGAATTTTTATGCTTATTCGGTTTGTCTCAAGAGGATTTTCTATTGTTTCATCTGTTTTTTTCACAACAGTAAAACCCAATATTTCTTCTGAAACTTTCAAAGTTTTCTCTTTTTTCGGATTTAATTTTTTATCAACCCATTTTTTCGCGGCAGTGTAAATCTTTTTTATTACGGGAATTGTTGCCAGTCCCATAAACACAACTTTTGCCAGCGGTGATTTCATTATTGTCCGGGCACTGGCTGTCGACAAAGCTCCGGCCGATAAAGGAACGCATAGAGATTTTAAGAATGGGATCAATCCAAACCATACGCCCGCGCCAAGCGCGAGAGATAAAATTCCCGCAACGCTTGTCACAATGACCGCTGTTCTTATACGCGGATTTGGTGATACATTAATCCACATGAATATAGGCAAAATAATTCGCCGCATAAACCAGCGCCGTAATTTATTGCCTTGAGGTATGGCAACTGCCTCGGGAAGTTCATCAAAGTAGTTATTGATCTTTTTTTCGGTTAATCGCGCCTCTTTTAATTTCAGGATTAACTCTTCATCAGGCGCTAAAGTAATTTCAATGTCATCCGAGCTTATATCCCCCTCTTTCCCTTCTCCAAACGGCAGGAAACCGCTTAAAAAGGGATCGTTTCCTGAAATAACCGTATCAGCCGGCCTTGTAAGTCCGCCGGTATCCATAAACGAAAGATCCATTCCCGGAAAAAGCGGAGCTTTTCCGCCCGCGGCTTGTTTCCACCGGTTAAGTCTTCCCGCGTAAAGTATTACGTTTCCGGAAAACGCGCCCTCCCCCGCGTTTTCAATGACCTGAATTCCATCTTTTTTGTTTAAAATGCGTTTTTGGGAATGGAGTTTCCCGTCATGATCAAGATATGACACATTAAACGCGGCAATATTCGTTTCAGGAGAGGCGCGGGTAAGTTTCGCGGAAAGTTCTTCGTCAGCGATATTGGAATTAGCTTTTAAAATGCTTTGAGATAGAATTCGATCTGCCTCAAAATCCTGGGAACTTGCTATGATTTTTATTCCGTCGGTTATTTTCTTCTCGTTAAAATTGAATTTATTCGCGCCCAGGACAACTATTTTGTTCGTATCATTCGCGTTTGATGCCTCATTTATTATGTCTTGCACATTGCTTTTATCCACATTTCCGCTTATATAGAGCACGACCTGGCCGTTTTCAAGTTTTGCCTCAGGCACGCTAAGCGCCGTGCGCCTTAAAATGCCTTCTGTAACCGGTGTGCTTTCCGCGCCGTTTATTATTTCCTGAATAACAGTAACACCGGTATTTTCATCTTTGAAACAAGCGCGCATTTTCCGCGGGATAAGAACTATTTCACCCGCGGGAGTTTTTTCTTCTTTTACGTCTTCGATTATTATCTGAACGTTTTTCCTTTCCTTAAGCCCCTTTGCATTTGCAAGAACTACCGCGGATTTTAAAAGTTTGTCTTCCTCTTCTTTTTTTCTGGGCTGGTACATATAAAACGAAAAACCCATCATTATTTTTGGCTGTGGCTTGGGCGCTGGCTCAGGCACGCCAAGCGCGGATGATATTGCAGAGGAAAGACATGCGTCAGCAGTAAAAGCTTTTGTCTTGTCTTGTTTTTTGATCTTTTCCTGAGTTCTCAGCGCTTTTGATTCCTGAATACGCAGTGCGTGAGTTTCTTTTATGTCAGGTTGCGCGTCATCTTTTTTTGCGGAAGGCGCTTTTTCCCACATAATATGGGCTCCGTCCCATTTAATTGATTCGCCTTTTTCAAGCCGCGTCTCGCGCAGGGAATCAGGGGCTTGTTTAATGGGTGATTCCGGAAGTTTTTGTATCAATTTTTCTTTTCCTATGCCTTTACGAATTTCTCCGGTTTCTTCAGCGCGCGGCCATAAGTCTTTTAAAAAGTCCTTAATTGTTCCTAAAAGGTTTACTTTTTCGGTTTTTTTATCAACTTCACTGACAGCGGAATCAATCGCGTTTTCTATTTCCGTAGTCCCAAGGTTTTCCACATAAACCGCGTCAGCGAGTTTTTCTTTATTATCACTGAGCGCGTTTTCAAGAAACGTCTGAGCAAGTTTTTTTGAATAGTTCTTGAAATGTTTATCAGCGTCGTGATCAAGTTTTGTTTCAAAGTCTTCCGCGACATCTTCCATATTTTCTTTATTCATGCGTCTCATGTATTCGGCCATCAGGCGCTGATCTTCTTCAATAACTTTTGATTTAAGTTTGCCTCTGGCAGATTCAAGATGTTTCGCGTTAAACCGCGCGCGCGCGGCGAGATCTTTTTTAAGCTGTTTTTTTAGTTTTTTCATGGCTCGTCTAAACTGTCGCCTGTTTTTTGTAAGGCTTTCGAGAGTTTTATCGGTATAGCCGGCTTTTTCAAGTTCTCCGTCAAGAGTAAAACCGCTTTCGCTTAAAGAAAACGTGACTTCAAAAGTGTCTCTCAGCCGGCCGATTTCTTTTAATCGCGCGGAATCTGTTTTTGGCGCTTTTTTTCGCGCTTTTTTGAGACTTTTTTTGTCATCATATAGTTTTCCGAGCTCGGCATAATCAAAAATCTGGTCTATTTCGTCTTCAAGAAACGTATCCGACTTATTATAAACTACAGGTTCTGTTTCTCCCGGAATAGTTACCTTTATCACGTTCTCAGGATCTATGGTTTCTTCATACCTATTTTTTTCAATCGGCTGGCGTTTCATCGCGATCTTATACATAATATTCGTAAGTTTTGCCTTGAGTATCCTCGAATCTGAGTCCATTTTGTCGCGGCGTTTCTGTCCGATGTAAAAATAAAGCGCGAGGCGTTCGTTTATTTCGTTAAGTTTGTTCTGTAATGTTTCGCTGATTTCGCCGTCGCGTTCTATTTCCTTCTTTTTTTCTCTCTGAAGCCGCATCCATTCTTCTCGTAGGTCCAGCGCGTAACCGGAGACGCGTTTTCTCTGGTCTTCGTATTTTCCCTGCATATTTGGAGGCGCGGCATGCCCTTTATCAAACCAGCCTGCCATTCCTATTGAGACAAAGTCGCTGTCCTGGCTTATATCGTCAGCGTTATCAAGATCCGGCGCCCCCAATACCCTCCAAATACGCTTACTTCCGGCGTCAAGAACACGCGCGGAGCGGCCGCCTACCTGCGAACTTAAACGCGAGGTTTTCATGTCTTCTTGTTCGAGTTCAAGCCCGTTCACTCGCGAGGCAAAAATAATTTCCTGAGCGTGTAGAAAAATCTGATCGCTCGCGGGCGTTTTAAGCGCGTTAATTTCAGCCTGTATGCTTTCCATTTCATTTTCCGCGTCTTCTATCGCGGTTTCATCCTTATCATCGCAGGCCTTTTTCCATTTTTTTTCAGCCTCAAAAAGTCTTTTCTGAAGCTCGCCCGGAAAAATAAAACCGATAAGGTCTATAAGTTCTTTGCGCGCGGTTTCAACCTCTTTCTGCAAACTGTTTATTTTAGTTTTCTCGGCACGCTTTTCTTTTGCCTTTCTTAATTTTTTTTGCGCCAGGGCGAGTTTTTGTTCAGCTATTGAACGTTTATTTTTGGCGTCTTTGACGTTGACCTCGAGTATTTCGGCCAATCCATTTAACGTATCCCGAAGCTCTTCGATAAGAGCGAGCCTCTTAATCGAGTTAGCTTCGAGAGGATCCATTTCACGCGTTCTCTCAAGTGTTTTAATAAGTTCCGCGCTTCGGTTCAAAAATTCTTCCGCGGCTATTCGCTTTGTAGTGCCGGGGAGAGTATTTTTTTGAATAAGTTCCCTAAAATATTTTATCCCGTCTTCCCATTTGGGAAGAGCCATGTTAATACCTCTTCCCAAAAGAGGTGTTCCAACCGTAATATGCCCGGGAAGGCCTGCGAATCTTTCAGCTTCTTCGATTTCATCGTTTGTGATAATCTGGTGCAGATATTCTTCCGGAATGTTCAGTTCTTCCATGATATGTTCATAAGCCGCGCGCGCGTGAACGCCGTCACAGAGGATTATGGGTTTGGGAGAGTTGTCGTTGTCAAAGGAAAGCCGCGCCTCCTGGGCGAGCCTTTTATAAAGCTCTTCGTAAGAGGCAACATTTTCAGTTTCTTTTGTTATCACGGTTCTTTCATGCATACGGGAAAGCTGAATAATATCATCTTCTTTTTTCTCAAAGTTTTTATTCATCTCGTCCAATATCTCCTCTTTAGGCATGGTTCCGCTGTCACCGGCAAACACGCTGAATCTCTTTATTACATCAAGCCCGCTCAGGCGGCTTTTTGTAAGGCTTTCACCCGAAACCGGAGCTTCTTTCCGTTCTTCATCAGACAAGCCGGAAAAATCCAATTTAACCATTGCTTCAAGATATGATCCGTAAAGCTGTTCGCGCTGATCGTTTAAAGTGCCGGAGACGTCTTTTAGTTTTATAGCGATTTTTCCTTGTTCGTCTTCAATAATTTCAAAATCTTTCCCCCTGATTCGAGCGAACCTGACGGTTAAAGCCGCGAGTACCGCGCTTTGGAATTCGTCAAGGTTTTTTGCCCCCATTTTTTTGCCAAGCGTTAGATACGCGTTTTCAAGTATGGCGTTTCCGTGTGAAGTGAGCGTCACTGTTCTGTTTTCCCTATCAAGAACCAAAATCGCTTTATCGGCAAACTTTTGTTTTTCTTTGTCTTTTTTCGAAAGCGGTTTTATCTTTCCGATTTGGAGTTCATCAATGGTTATAATTCCGTCGCCGGCTTTATCAGAAAGCGCTTTGGCAAACCGCGCGTAATTCATAAGGCGATTTTCTTCACTTGAATCCGGGTCAAAACTTTTTTCAAATTCGGCAATGACATAGTCGGTATTAAACTGATCCATCAAAACTTCGTCAATTTCGTCTATGTTCGCGAAGTAAAGATTTATTTCATTATTTTCGTCAAGATTAGTGCCGAATACGCGCTTACGTTTATCTTCAGAATCTTCCTGCATGATAAAGGCGAGGTTCGCTATACTAACATAAGTTACGCCCCGCGCGTTAAAGGCTTCAGTTAACTTTTCATCGCTTGAATCATGGTCAATATGCCTCACCGTGAATTCATCCCCGAGAAACCTCTGATAGACCCTCCCCATCCCCTCACCTTCA
>Ga0210003_1001612_pt1 | contig 19731 bp, 15 predicted proteins | sample LantaG_FD_182804 | JGI IMG/M metagenome (GOLD analysis project Ga0210003, IMG submission 182804) | Deep subsurface microbial communities from Baltic Sea to uncover new lineages of life (NeLLi) - Landsort_02402 metaG (SPAdes) (version 2) | ecosystem: Environmental > Aquatic > Marine > Oceanic >... | reverse complement strand
CGGCGGGGCAGGGCGCGCAGCCCTTGGGGTCGAGGCAGACAAGGTAGATCGCGTAGTAGCTCTTCCACTCCCTGTCGGGAGGGAACGCGGCGCCCCAGCCGGCGGCGTCGAAGCGGCAGTCCTGTTTTTTTTTTTTTTCCCTTTGAGCGTCGAGAGGAAGAAGAGAAAGAGGCGGCGAAACAAAAAAACAAAAATCTCTCTCTCTTCTCTCTTTTCTCTTCTCCATCTCTTCTCACCAGCAGCACCCCGCGGTGCTTCTCCGAGCACGCCATCTGCGTCACGATGTCGAGAGGGGACCGCCACCCGGACGCGATCAGGGCCCCGACGCGCGAGGCCCCGGGCGTCGCGCGCCTGACCCGCTCCGCCGGCGTGAGAGGAGGAGGAGCAGGAGGCGCCGAGGTCGAGGTCGAAGAAGAGGTCGAGGAAGTCGAGTTGCCGCTGCCGCTCGACGCAGGCCGCACGTGCCCGAAGTAGTCGAACGCGATCATGTCGTCGACCGCAGCCTGGGCCGCGAGCTCGAGCGCCGGGACGCCGTCGAGCAGGAAGGGCGAGCGGGGCGGCGGAGCGGGGGAGGAGGAAGCGGAAGACGACGACGACGAAGAGTTTTGCGCCCAGGTCGCCGAGCGGGCGAACTCAAGCTCCGGCAGCCAGGCCGAGGCGTCGCAGGCGTCGCCGACCTCTTTAGAGAACGCCCCGGGCATGGTGCGGAACGCGTTGATGCAGGCCAGGAGCTGGAGTTTGGGTGTACATGTGTTGTTGAAGTGGTGGAAGTGAGAACAAGAGGAAGAAGAAGAAGAGGAAGAAAAAAGAGACGAAGGATAGTTGCCTGCCCGTCGAGCGACGGAGGAAGAAAAAAAAACTGCCATCGAGCAAAAGAGGAAAAACAAAAACTCGAACAGAAAAAAGCTTCCGCTCTCTCTCTATCTGCCTTCTCTCTTCTCCACTCAAAGCTCTCTTCTCACCTGCTCGCGGGCTACCTGCAGGTCCGCAGGCGGCGTCCTGGACCAATCGATGGAGGCGGCATCCGGAGAAGAAGCACCCGAAGAAGAGGAAGAGGAAGAAGAACCCTTGCCGCCGACGCCGCACGCGGCGCGGCACTCGGCAGAGGTCGAGCACGCGACGGCGCCCCTCCTCTCGACCTCGGAAAACGCCCGCACGGCCCCGGGCTCGGGCGAGGAGTCGAAGGCGAGGGCCTCTCCCAGCGCCGGGGCGGCGGCCGAGCTGGAAGCGGCGGCGGCGGCGGCGGAGGCCGCGGAGGCGAGGAAGAAGAAGATGAAGAGCGAGAAGAGCGAGAAGAGCGAGAACGAGAGCGTCGTCGTCGGCTTTCTCAAAGAGAGCTGGGAGCTCCTTCCGCCTCCGCGACGAGGCGAGCAGTTGAGCGCTTCGGCCATGGCTGATTTGGCTTGAATTCCGTGGGAAAAAGTTGGAGGAGAAAGAGCGGGGGGTCGTCGCTCGTCGCTTCTCTTTTTTTGGGCGCGTGCGCGCGGCGAAAGAGAGGAGAGGAGGAGGCGTTTTTTGTGTTGTTGAAGAGGAGGGAGGAGGAAAGAAGAAGAAGAAGTGGAAGTGGAGACGTTTTTTCTTTGTTTTTCGTTTTTTCGTTTTTTCTGCATCTCTCCGCTCCTCACTTAAAACACAAGCAGCCGCCCCCCGCTCTCTTCTCTTCTTCCGTTCGTTTCACCCCTCTTCCCCCACGCTCGCTCGACCTCCTCCTGTCCTCAGAGATGTACACGCAGCAGCGGCCGCTGACCGAGCAGGAGCGCATCGACCAGGCGACGATGCGGATCGACAACCCGAACGTCGCCATCGTCGGCTCTGGTGAGTGAAAGGGAGGGGCGATCGATCGCATTGAACGAGAGTGTTCTTGATCGCGCCCCCTTGCTGAGGCTTGCATTCGCCGTGTGCTCTCTCAATTTCGATGCCCAAGGAGGCCCGCATTCTCCGCACCTCGTCGAAAGGGGCTGGGAGGTCGATATGCAGCGAAGAAGAGAAAGAGAGAGGGAAAGGCTGAAGCGAAAAGAAAAGGCGAGAAGAGCTCGATGCCTCCTTTGAATTGCGATCGATCTCACCTTCTTCTTCTGTCTTTCTTCTTTCTCTTCCAACTTTCTCTTCCAACAGGCTTCATCCAGCACCCGCCGCAGAGGCCGTTCGAGAGGCCCCTGCAGGTGCAGCCGCCGACGCTGTCTGTGAGTGTTTGTTGAAGAAGAGAGAAGTTTCTTTTTTCCTTTTCAGAGTTTCTCAATTCGTCGATCGTCGACGCGAAAAAGCAGAGTCGCCGTCGCCCTTTTCTTCTCTCTCTCCACTCCGACCTCTCACTCTCTTTCTTCTCACCATCGCCGCCACAACCTCCGAACAATCAAACCCTCACAGCATCTCGACTTCCCGGACCAGTACCGCAACGTCCCTGGGCTCCAGCCCGGCGTCGTCCCGACCGCCGGGGCGCCCGCCGCGGGTCCCCCCCCTGGCTACGCTGGCGGCGGCGGCGGCCGCGGAGCAGGAGCAGCAGCGGGAGCAGGCCGCGGGGGAGGGGGCTACAGCAACGGCGCCCCGCGAGGAGGCTACGCTGGCGGCCGTGGAGGACGAGGAGGTCACCCGGCGCAGCAGCAGCAGCGGCCAGTGTACCGTCAGGTGCCCGCGGAGCTGCTCCGCGCGCCGGCGCCGCCGCCGCGGCCCGGAGCTTACCCTGCCGCTGCCAACGGCGCCGCTGCCCGGCCGCCTGCTCCTCGCCCCGTCGCTCCCGTCGCCCCGCGACCGGTAGCCCCGGCTCCCGCTCCCGCCGCCGCGGAGGTCCCCTCCTCGCCGAGGAACGAGGACGGATCGAAGCTCTCGAAGGCGCAGAAGCAGAGGCTGCGCAAGAAGCTGCGCGAGGGCAAGTGAAGAAGAGGGGGAAGGAGACAGAGCGCGCTGCGTGCTTGGTTGCTTGCTTCGTGCGAAGAGTGCAAAGACGCAACAGGAATCAGCAGCAGCAGGAAGCAGCGACAGCGGCGCATCAGAAACGGAAGAAAGACCCACAAAAAGCCAAAAGAGAGAAGAGAAACTCTTGCTCGACCTCAAAACAAACACACCCAACCTTTTTTTTTCTTTTTTGAATTCGTTCCCCCCCCTCTTTTTTTTGACCTCCGCGAGGCACCCGCGCCAACAAGAGCTTACAAACAAACAAAAAAAAACGTGTAAAAACGCATAAGTGGAGACATCCAAGACCTTAAACAAAGAAAAAGGTTTCGTTTTCGTTTCGTTGTTCGTTTTTGATTTTGTTTTGTTACAATCGCTGCGCTCCCGCTGCCGCTGCTGCAGCTCTCGCCGCGGCGGCCTCGGCGGCCACGCGAGCCCTCGCTGCGGCGGACCCGCTCACCCCCGCCATCGCCAGCAGCCCCCCACGGAGGGCCACGCGCGCGGCCTTGACGTCCCTGGCCCGCACCGCCGCGGCCAGGGCCTCGGCCGCGGCCGCCGGGAGCCCGGCCTCGTCCCTCGCCGCAGCGGCGACGTCGAGGACGAGGAGAGGAGGAGGCATCTGCCCTCCTCCTCCTGCGACTCCGACTCCTCCAACTCCACAACAGGCTTCCACCGCGGCCGCGGCGTCGCACAGCAGCGCCGCGGCGTCCCCGACGAGCGCCGCGACGGCGCCGTCCCTGGGGTCGAAGCGCCGCTCCCTCGACAGGCCGACGAGGCAGATGCGGCGCGCGACGCGCTCGGCGGCAAACGCCGCGACGGCCGCGCGCTCGCCAGCCTTTTCGGCGGCGGCGGCGGCGGCGGCGGCGGCTGTCGGCTCTGCGCTGTTGCTCCCTCCTCCGACCGCGGACTCCAGCGCCGATGCCAGCAGCCTGCGCACGCTCTGCAGGCACGCCCTGCGCGTCGCGGGCTCGACGTGGGCCTCGGCCGAGAGGAGCAGCACGTCGAGGAGGCTGGTGCAGGGAGTCGGAGTCGGAGGAGCTGCTGCTGTCGTTGCTGCCGCCGTCGCTCCTCCATCCGCCGTCGATGCCGCTGCCGAGGAGGAGGAGGAAGCCCTCACGAGCGTGGCCCCGAGGCCCGACGCCGCGGCCGCGTGCAGCAGCGCCAGCAGGGCCCTCTGCACCTCGCCGCGCTCCCTGGCGTCGTCGTCTGCCGCCAGGAGCGCCATCATCCCGGGACTGCCGCTGCTGTTTTGGCTGAAAGGAGCAAAGGCAAACGCGCCGTTGCCGTTGCCGTTGCCGTTGAGGCTGGTGCAGCTGCCGCCGCCGCCCTGCCGAACGCCCGTCGCCGCTGCCGCCCCGGTCCAGTCGTGCACCCCGGGAGGCAGCAGCGCCGCGGCCCTGCCCGCCAAGACCGGCAGGGCCTCCTCCAGGAGCGGCGCGGCGGCCTGGCGGAACCTCGCGGCGAGCTGCCCCAGCAGAGCGGCGGCGTCGCAGACGTCGGCGGCGTCGGCCCCCGCGGGCAGCAGCGCCGCCACGGCCGCCGGGAGCAGCCCGGGGAGCAGGGCCTCTCCGAGGCAGTCGACGCAGCGGTGGAGCAGGCTGATTGCCCTGGTGCGGAGGGCGCGGAGGTGCGGCGGCGGCGGGCGGGAAAGGGGAGGAGGAGGAGGAGGAGCTGCTGGCGAAGAGAGCAGCGGCGACGGCGACGCCGGGCGCGAGCAGCAGCTCGAAGAAGAAAACGCCGCGGCGGCAGCCGAGGCCGCCCGGAGCACCGCCAGCGCCGCCGACGCCGCCCTCGCCAGCACCTCCCCGATCTGCGGCCTGACCCGCAGGCACAGGGCCGGGCTGAATCCCCGCGCCGCCCGTCCCAGCGCGTCCAGGGCCTGCCTCACCCGCGCGGCGTGCAAGGCGGGAGGCGAAGGCGAAGGAGACGAAGAAGACGGAGCAGCATCGACGACGACAGCAGCGACCGCGACCGCCGCCTGGAGGTTGACCTCGACGACCGAGAGCAAGGGATCGACGAGGGCCGCGGTCGCAGCGAGCTGGTCCTCCGCCGGGAGCTCCGCCTGGCCCAGCAGGAGGCCCGCGGCCTCGAAGAGGTAGAGCCGGTCGTCGGCCGGAGGCGGAGGGGCGGAAGCGGCAGGAGAAGCGGCGGCGGCGGCCGCGGCCGCCACCGCTGCAGCCGAACTCAGCATTCCTCCTGCTCCTTCGCCGCCTCCTCCGTCCAAGGGGCTCGCCGCCACGGCATCGAGCAGAGGCCGCATCGCCGGCAGCAGCACGGGGAGTAGGCCCATCAGCGGCTGCCGCAGCGTCCTCGAGAAGCGCGCGAAGAGGTAGCAGCTCCGGGCCGCGGCCTGGTGTCGCGCTTCATCGAAAGAAGAAGAAGAAGAGGCGTTGTTGTTGTTTCCATTTCCATTTCCATTTCCTCCGAAGCCGACGCCGACACCCGCCGGGCCCAGGAAGGCGCCGCAGGCGGCCTCCAGAGCCTGCTCGTCGTTGGCCAGAGACCTCGCGTAGCGCGTCAGGGTCTCGAGCAGCGTGGCGGAGACGAGGCGGTGCCTCGCGTGCGGGAGCAGCGGAGGAGCGCCGCCGCCGCCGCCGCCGCCGTCGCCGCTGTTGTTTCCAAAGGCCCTTGTCGCTCGGGCGAGCGCCCTCGCCGCTCGGCCCAGGGTCCCGCTTCCCTTGAGCAGGGAATCGGGCGCTCCCTCCCCGAGCTGGAAGAGGCAGGCGACGGCGACCTCCACCTTCTCGAAGGAAGGAGGGGAAGTGGAAGGAGCGACAGCGGGCAGCAAAGAAAGCAGCTCTGCCGCTGCCGCCGTCGTCGCCGGAACCAGCACCGCCGCGAGCGCCGCGGCGGCCTCGCTCGCCGCGGCCTCGGGCTCGGCGCTGGCTGCGGCCCGGAACAGTGCGAAGAGCTCCTGCCTGCGCTCGGCGACTGCCTCCTCGACGTCGTCCAGCGAGGGCTGCTGCTGCTGCTGCTGCTGCTGCTGCTGCTGCTGCTGCTCGGCGTGGAGAAAAGAAGAAGAAGGAGAAGCAGCAGCGGCGGCGGCGCCAAACGCCGGCGGCCTGTCGCGCGGCCACCTCGCCGCCCTCGCCGCCGCGGCCCTGATCAGCGCCAGGTGGCCCCCGCCTCCGTTGCAAGACAATGCGGCGGCAGCAGCCAGAGGCAGGGATCCCGTCCTCTTCTGCACCGCCCGCGCGCGCGAGATGTAGCTCGACAAAAAACCCATCACCGCCCAGGTGCCCGCGCCGCCGTTGCCGCCGTCCTCTTCCTCGTCGTAGGTGGCGGCGGTGCCGATCGTGGTGATGGTGACGGTGTCGTCGTCGTCGGAGGCGTCGGCGTTGTTGTTGTGGTGGTGATGGTGCGTTCTGAAGTGGTGGTGGTGAGGATGAGGACGGGTTTGAGGAGGCTGGAAGCTCTGGCGGCGGCGGCCAAAGCCGTCGCCGTCGCTCTCCTCCTCGTCGTCGTCGTCGCTCCCGCCGCCGTCGTCGTCGCTCGCTCCCCCAACAACTCCGCCACTTTCTTCTCCGTCTCCCTCTTCTCCTCCAGTCAGCGACAGCAGCAGCGTCGGCAGCATCCCGTCCACCAGCGCCCCGGCCAGCGCGCACGCCGCCGAGGCCTCCTCCGCGGCGTCCCTCGGCACCTCGATCCCACACGCGCCGAGGCACGCGACCCCGGACTCGACACGGCGCCAGGCTCCTAGCGTCTCGGACGCGACCGTGGCCAGCAGCCTCGCGGTTCTGCTGGCGAGCCTGGCCGAGCGGCGGCGGAGGCGCGAGCGGGAGAAAGAAGATGGGATCGAGGGGGCGAGGGAGGCGGAGAAGCAGCGCGGGGGAGGAGGGGAGGGAGGGCGCATCGTCGAGCCCGCGCCGCCGCGGCTGCCGATCGCTCCCCGGGGAGGAGGCGGAGGAGGAGGCCCCCGACTTCTATTGCCCTTGCCGGCGGAGGCCGCCGCGCGCGCCCAGGCCGCTGCCCTCGGGGCCAGCTCGAGGTCCCGGATCAGCGCGAGCTTGGTCGAGGGCTCGGTGCGCTTGGAGGCGAGCGCCGCGAGGACGTCCGCGGCTGCCGCTGCCGGGGCCGTCGAGAACGACGGCGGAGCAGCGGCAGTAGTGTTTGCTTTCGTCGCCGTTGCCATCGCCGTTGCCGCAGTCATCGAAACGACCCCGGTCGCCTCCGCGCTCGAGGTCCCGCATGCCTCGTCCAGCAGCGAGTACAGCAACCCTAATAAACCCGGCTCTGCCACCAGAGAGACGTCCGCCCACCCGACGAAGCGCGAGAGCGTCGAGAGAGCCGCTGCGGCGAGCCGGGCGTCGGCCGCCGAGCGCGCGGCGAGAGACGCCGCCGACGAAGAGGAGGAGGCCTCTGTTGTTGCCGCTGCTGCCGCTGCCGCTGCCGCCGCTGCCGCCTCGGCCGCGCTCGTCGCCCTCCTCCTCGCGATCCCTCCCAAACACGCCAGCAGCGCCCGCAGCACCCTCCCGTCCCCGCCGACGCAGCCGCTCTCCCTCAGCGCGTCTTTCAGCAAGCCGGCGAACGCCGCCTCGGCGGCCGAGCGGGGCACGTCGAGCGAGATGGCGTCGTCGTCGAGGGCCGAGAGCACGCGCACGGCGAAGTCGTCGGCCGAGGGAGGGATCGAGGGGGAGGACGATGACGAAGAGGTTGGAGGAGAAGGGGCAGAAGGAGATGAAGCAGCGGAAGAAGAACCCGCAGCGTTTGCTGCTGCCGCTGCCGCTTGCTCCACCGGCCTCAGAATGACGTCTTCGAAGAAGGTCGGCCAGCGGCCAGAGACGAACTCCCTGGCCCCGAGAGCAGCGGCGACCTGCGCCGCCTTGTTCCTCAGGAAGGGCGCGCGAGGCGGAGGGGGAGCAGCAGCGTGCGGGGTGGAGGAAGATGAAGACGGAAGAGCAGAGGCGGAAGCAGAAGCTTCTTCCCCTTCTCTTGTCGTCGTCGTTTTCCGTCCGTCGCCTCCCGCCACGGCCCACGCGACGACCTCCGCCCTGAGCGCCTCCGCCTCGGAGCTGGAGATCGCGGCCAGCGAGAAGCCCTTGTCGTCGTTCGGTGGGGAGGAAGGGGAGGAGATAGTGGTGGAAGCAGCAGCAGCAGCAGCAGCGGCGGCGGCGGCGGCGGCGGCGGCAGCAGCAGACGGCGACGCAGAAGAAGAGCTGGAGGTGACGAAGAGGTGCAGCGTCTGGAGGCACCAGAAGGCGACCTCGGGAGGCGTTCTTTCGTCTCCGGCCCTAGCGGCGCAGGCCCTCCACCCGTCGGGGGAGGCCCTGACGGAGGCGCAGTAGGCGACGGCGCGGGCCTGTTTCGGTTGGGGTGGTGGAGGTGGAACAGTCGAGGAGAGGGTGAGGAAAAGAGCGGCTAGCGAAAATGCCGATTCCATTCTTGTTCTCTTCTTCCTCTTTCTCTCTCTTCTTCTTCTTCTTCTTCTTCTTCTTCTCTTCTTCTCTTTTTCGTACCTTGAGCTCGGGACCGACGGCTCCCGTGTGATCGAAGGCATAGAGGATCGCGCGCTCGAAGTCGTCCGCCATTTTGACGCGCCAAGAAACGTTGCGAGAAGAAGAGTGTTTTTTGTCAGAGAGTGAAGACGTTTTTTTTTCATTTTCCTTTTCTGCTCGAGCGTCGAGAAGAAAGAAAGAAAAAAAGGCGCCCCTCCCTCTGTTCCGTGTTCTTTCTCTCGTCTCTCGCGTCCAGTTCTCTCGTTTTCTTCGCGAAAAGGTAGGCCCATCGCGCAGAGCTCGACGATCCCCTCTCGCCGAGCGAGCCAGAACGAAGAATGCGCTTGAGTGGAGGACGGGAGAGGGGACCCTGCGATGGTCGAGAAGTGGCGCAATCGATTGCTCCTCGAAGAGCCATGGCGCCTCTCTTTGTATCACTTGCTCGCTTCTTCTTCTCCCACTCTCCCTCTCTCTCCTCTTGACGCTCCCCCCGACACCTCGAGAGCGTTGAGAAGACACTCCCAAATCCGCTCACACTCGAAACCCTAACTGAAACGCATCCTAATTCAAACGAAAACGCAGGAGAGAGGAAGAGGCTTTTTTCTTTTATCCATCGCGACTGTTTCTTTTTTCTTTCCTTTTTTTTCCTTCTAAATGTCCTCTCCGGCGCAGCAGCGCTCCCTGCGCGTGCGCACCCGCGCAGGAGGCGAGCCGGCGACCGGAGAGAAGCAGCATCATGTGATCGACGACGTGTCGGAGGACGACGACGAGCGCTCCAAGGGCAACAAAAAGACGACCGCAGCTGTCGGCGCCCGTCCTCGTCCGGCGTCGGCCTCGACGTCGCCATCGTCGTCGTCGACCTGGAGGCCGGGCAGGACCCTGGTGTGGCTAGCCTACCTGGCGTCCTGGGCGGCCTACGCCTACGTGCGCGCGACGATGAGCCTGGACCTCGGGGCGTACAGCTGGTGAGGTCGGAAGAGAGAGAGGAAGAGGAAGAGAAAAAAAAACCGCTTTTGCTCCCGACCTTCTTCTCTCTCTTTTCCCCTTCCTTCCCTTTTCTCTCTCATTACTCCTTCCCTCTACTCCACCCCCACCCCTCCAAACCAACCAACCAACCATACCAGGTACGCCCGCCTCGCCTTCGCCATCGAGATGCTCGGAGCCCTCTCCGTCGCCATCTTCGGCTTCTTCGCCTCGCGCCGGCCCCCCGCGCCTGCCTCGCTCCGCTCGCTCGCCGCGGCGGGAGTCGCCGAGCTGCCCGCCTTCGAGCTGCACGTGCTGGTGCCGTGCTACACCGAGCCGCTGGAGATCGTCGCCGAGGCCGTGTGGGCGGCGCACGCGGCTCCTTTGCCCAATTCAGGAAAGGGAAAGAGCAAGATCAAAAAGACGGTCTGGCTGCTCGACGACGGGAATGACCCAACTAAAGCAGCGTGGGTCGCAGGACTCACGAAGTCCGAAACCGCCTCTTCGTCCTCGGTCAAATACGTCTCCAACCGCCCCAAGGCCCCGCACGAGCTCAACGGCAAGGCCTCCAACCTCAACCACGCCCTGGGGATGATTTACCCTGCGGGCAGCGAGATCGGACCAAATGATCTCGTCGCCGTCTTCGACGCCGACCAAGTCGCGGCCGCGGACTTCTGGGAGAGGATGCTCCCCCCCTTCGTGAGTTCCAGTTCCAGTTCTAATGCCGAAGAGGTGGCGATGGTGCTGTCGCCGCAGAGGTTTGGGAACGTGGACCCGGCGTCGGACGTGTTCAACCACGGTGAGTCTTTTTGGAAAAAAAAGTTGGAAGTTTTTTTTCGTCTTTTTCTTCTTCTTCGAACGAAAAACGCGAAAATGCGAAAGAAAAAAGCTCACTGTCTTTTTCTTCCTCTCTCTCTTTCTCTTTTTTAACAGGCAACGCCCACTTCTGGGAGGTCGCCCTCCCCGGGATGGTCGCGGCCGGAGCCGTTGTCTGCACCGGGAGCAACCTCGTCCTCCGCGCCTCTGCCCTGGCGGAGGTCGGCGGCTTCAACCCCGAGTCCGTCACAGAGGACCACTGTCTCGGAGTCTCGCTGGCCCGCGCCGGCTATTCTATGGCCTACGTCCCGCGCTACCTGGCGGTGGGCGAGGCCCCGGAGCAGGGGGCGGTCTTCAGGCAGAGGTCGAGGTGGGCAAAGGGCCACGCTGCGGCTTGGTTCTCGCGAACCGAAAACCCCCTGCTGCTGCTGTTGAAAAAGCAACTCACGCTGGGTCAGGCCCTGGCGTACGCTTCCGGGTTTATCTCCTATGCTTCCGCCGCCCTGGGAGCGCCGCTGTTCGCGCTGGCGCCGCTGGTCGCCGCGAGGTGGGGCGTCGCCCCCGCTGCCCCTTCGAGGGAGCTGGCTCTTGTGTTGGTGCCCTATTTCCTGCTGTCGCACGCTGTCTGCCTCTGCCTTTCCCCGGAGGGCATTTCTCTTCGCCTGCTGAGGGCCCTGGCCTTCAACATGCTGTCGGGCAGACTGCTCTGGTGGACCTACGCCAAGGCTGCCTTCAACTCGGCCCTCAGGGGTGCCGGGCTGAAGAGGCCCGCTCGGTTCAAGACGACGGTCAAGACGGGGGCCTCGGCGCTGGGGCCCTCCCCGGGGGGCACCCCTCGAGCCGCCCTCGCTGCCTCGAAATCGACTGCTTTCTCACCCGGGAATGGCAGTGGTAAAAAGGGCGCCCTGCCCGCGCCGATGTTCGATGACGACGGGGGCTATGATGCTTCTCCGATGAAGCGCGGCAACAGCTCGGGCTCGTCGCTGCTCCACGCCTCGTCCTCGATCCCTGCTTCCGGCGGCGCCCCTTCTTCCATCGGGACTTCGACCGGAGCCCTGGAGCGCCTCATCACGATGCCCGAGCTGCTCAGGGCGCTGGCTGCCAAGCCAGGGGAGAGGCTCGGCTGGGATCTGGAGGTGACCGGAGGAGGAGGAGGAGGAGGAAATGACAACACCACCACCGCGAACAACAACAACGGCGACGACGACGACGAAGGCGAAGGCCCCGAGTTCGGCTCCCTGACCTTCGAGTCCCTGAAGCTGGGCGTCATCCGCGACCTGTGGGCGCCCGTCGCCGCAGGACTGGCCTCCGGCGCGGGCGCGGCCTCTCTGATCGCCTCGCTGCTCGCGGCCTGGCCCGCGCTGGCCTCCCCCGCGCTGAGCGCCGCGTCGCCGCGCGGCAACCCGCAGGCCACCGCCGCGGCCGCCGCGGCCAGGGCCTTCCAGCCCCTTTCGATAGTCGCGGTCTGCTGGGGCCTGGTGGGGGCCCTCCCTGCCGTGCTGCTGCTGGCCTACGCTGCCGGGTGGGGCCGTGGAAAACCGAGCCCGAACAGCGGAGACGGCACTTGTGTGCCAGACCCCCCCCGCCTCCGCCGCGCCTGCGCCGCCGCCTCGCTGGCCGCCGTCCTCCTGTCCGTGGCAGCCCTGGCGACCACCTCGGTGCTCTCCCCTCCGACCTTCGACTACGGCGAGGTCCTCTCCAGGGCCTACCTGTTCTTCGACGCGCAGAAGTCCGGTCCCTTGACCCTGGGCGAGGAGGGGGGCTGGGGCATCCCCGAAAACCGCGTCGCGTGGAGAGGGGACTCTGCGATGCGGGACGTGGGCCCCAGAGGAATCGACTTGGTCGGCGGGTTCTACGACGCAGGCGACCACCTCAAGGCGTCGATCTCGATCGGCGTGTCGGCTTCTTTGCTGGCCTGGGGCCTGCTCGAGTTCCCCGAGGCCCACAAGGAATCCAAACAGGCAGACATCGCCGCCGCCCACGTCAGGCACGCGGCAGAGTATTTGCTAAAATGCCACACGGGCGACGAGGAGTTTGTCGGCCAGGTCGGCGACTTCAAGACGGACCACGACTTCTGGGGCCGGCCCGAGGACATGGACGCGATGGGAATGAAACGCCCCTACTGGGTGATTAACGCCACGCACCCGGGCTCGGACCTGGCCGCAGAGGCCGCGGCGGCGCTCGCGGCGGCGGCGAAAGTGTGGGAGGTGCGGGAACCGGTCTTTGCTCGCAGGGCTCTGGTCTCCGCCCGCTCTCTGTATGCCTTTGCCAAGAGGCGACAGGGCAAGTTCTCGCAGTCCGTGCCGCAGATGAGTTTGGTCTATAACTCGAGCGCATACCGTGACGACCTGGCTTGGGCGGCGGGCTGGCTCGCGCTGGCGGCCGACGGCAACGGCGCACCGGGCGAAGGAGCACGCTACGCCCGAGAGGCCCAGGGCTGGCTCGACGACGCCTGGAAGCACGAGGAGGAGCGCTGGTACTACTTTGTCTCCAACTGGAACAACATGGCCTGGAACGCGCAGCTGCTGCTGGCCCGGCTGACCGGAGCGCCGCCGCTGCTCGAGGCGACCAAAAACTTTTTGGACGGGTGGAGGTTTGGGAAAGTCGTCAACGTCACTGCTGGCGGCCTGGCATACGCCGACGACTGGGGCACGCTACGAAACTCCGCCAACTCGGCGCTGCTGGCGCTGGTGTACGCCAAGCACGTCGGGAAGGAGAAGGGGGCTCCCTACGCGTGCTGGGCGCAGGTAAAGAGAGGGGGGAGAGAGAGAAGAGCGCGCGCGAGAAGAAGAAGAAGAAGAAAAAACTCACCTCTTTCTTTTTCTCTTTCTCCAACAAAAAAACCCCAGAGCCAACTCCGCTACATGCTCGGCGACGGCTCCCGCGGCTGGTCCCGCGGCAGGTCCTTCCTGGTCGGCCACGGCCGAGAGTTCCCGCAGCAGCCCCACCAGCGCGCGGCGTCGTGCCCTCCCGCCCCCGCGACGTGCAACTACCTGCAGCTGCATTCCAAGGACCCCAACCCGAACGTGCTGGTCGGTGCCTTGGTCGGGGGCCCGTTCTTCAACGACTCGTTCCCGGACGACAGGATGGACTACGCCAAGTCGGAAGTGGTACGAGGAAAAAGAAGGAGGAGAAGAAGAAGTGAAGAGTTTCGACGAAAGAAAGGAAGAAGGGAAAAAAATGAAAAAAATCACAAAAAACTTTCAAAAACTTTCAAAAAAAAAACTCTTTCTCTCTTTCTCTTTATCTCACAGGGCATCGAGTACAACGCAGGGTTCACCGCGGCCCTCGCCGGGGCGGCCGAGCTCTCCAAGGACCACCCCTGGGGCAGCTGCATGCAGGCCGGGGGTTTGGCCAACTGGAAGGAGCCCGCTGTGAGGCACGGGAGGGGGCGAGGGGGAGGTTGATGAGAAGAGGGAGAGAGAGAGATTGTTTTGTTTTTTGGCGAGAGAAAATTGAGGAAATGAGAGGGAGAACTAAAAAAAACATCATAAATAAAAACAAAACACACGTCTTTTGATTTGAAACAACGCGATCCGGCCTCTTGTCTTTAACGGCAAGAAGAGAGAGCGCGTTCGGGGGTGGGGGCGAGAGAGAGGTGTAAGAGAGGAAAGAGAGAGAAGAGGTCGAGGTCGAGGCCGAGAGGAAAAAAAAAAAAAAGGCGAGCTCTCTCTCTCTCTCTTCACTCTTTTTGATCTCTCTCTTCTCAAGGTAGGTTGCTCTTTCTCTCTCTTTCTTCCCTTTTCCGGGGCTGATTCCGATCTGCTGGCGTGCTCCTCTGTCTCTCCCACGCACCTGTGCGCGCGAGGGTCAGAGAGAAAAAGCGCGGCAGAGAGCATGGGAGAGCGCGAGAAAGCGAGTGACTCCGACGACGACGGCCGGACGACGATGATGATTTTGGTCAATCATTATCAAACTACTTCAACTCCCTTCGCGATGTTCTCGCCTTGAAGCTCCATCGCATCTCTCCGGGTTCCGGGCATCCTTCTCCGCCCCCGGAGTGTAGAGAAGTAGCAGAAGATGCGCAGAATGAGAGAGCTCTCCTCCTCTTCTTCTTCCCCTCTTCATCATCATCGCTCGTCGCCGTCGATCGCCGCCGCCGCCGCTTGCTCTCTCTCTTTCTCTCTGTCGGCGGCTCTGCTTGATCGCACGCTCCGACGTCCACGCCGAGCTCGGCTGGTCGATGCGACCCCGGCGCTGCATCGAGGACGCAGCGCTCGGTTGCTTGAGCGAGAGAAAAGAGCTCTGCGCCCTCCCCTTGGCGCCTGGCGCGGCGGCAAACGAAGGCTTTGATTGAGGGGTGGCGCGCGTTGCGATTCGGCGGCGGCCTTCAAAGAGAGAAACCTTTTCGCTCACCTTCTTCTTCAACCTCGACCTCGACCTCTTTTTCTTCTTCTTCTCTCCCTCCCTCTTTTCCAAAACAACAACAGCCCGCCACTTTACACACACCCTCGTCAGTTTCACACCATGGCCAAGTCCAAGAACCATACGGCCCACAACCAGACCTACAAGGCCCACCGCAACGGCATCAAGAAGGCCAAGCAGCACAAGCACAAGTCGCGCAAGGGGATGGACCCCAAGTTCCTGAGGAACCAGAGGTACGCGCAGCGCCACAACATCAAGGCCGGCGGCGCCAAGGAGTAGATGATGATGAGAGAGAAATGAGAGGATTGCTGCGCGGTTTTTGAGCCTTTCTGGGTGTAAAGAGAAAAAAGAGGCTCTCAGTTTTTCGTTTCTTTTTTTTACCGAAAGGTTCGGGTTTTTTTGTTTGTTTGGTTTCACTTGTTTTTTTCCCTTGTCTCTCTCTTTCTCTTTTTCTCTCTCTCTCCATTTCTCTCTTTCTCTCTCTCCAGTTTTCTCTTTCTTTCTCTCTCTTTTTCTCTACTGCTTGGGCTTGGGGAGCATGCTGCGGATGACGAGCACACAGCTGGAGACAAACAGCAGATCCGTGAGGAAGTCATGGAGCGACGGCTTCTCCGGTGGCGGCGGCAGCGGCGGCGGGTTCCCGTCGCCGCCGCCGCCGTCTCCGGCAGCGGCTTGCGCTGGAGGGAAAGTGGGGGGCGGAGGAGGAGGGGCTTCGTACCGTCCGTAAAACGCCTCGAGCGCGGCCGCGGCGACGGCTCCTGCTCCGCGCCTCCTCGCCTCGTTCGGCAAAACTGCTGCTGCTGCCCGCGGCGGCGGAGGCGGCGGCGGCGGCTGCTCCTCAGCCGCCGCAGCTGCCGCTCTCTCCGCATTTCTCGCTCTGGCTGCTCTCCGGGTCCACAGCACGCTCAAGAGCGGCAGGATGAACAAGAATGCGTCCCAGTAGGGCAGAAGTAGGAACGGGCGGAGGAGGTGGGAGCGCGGACGAGGGGCAGCGTGCTCTCTCGCGCACTCTCGCTGCTGTTGCTGTTTTTGCTCAGCAGCTGGAGCTCTCGCCTCCGCTCTCGCCCCCACTTTCTCGGTGGCTGCTCTCCGGGTCCACAGCGCGTGCCAGAGTGGCAACGTGAACAAGAACGAAACCACGCCGAAAAGAATCAGGTGGGGGGCGCGCGGAGGAGGGGCAGCGGGCTCTCCTCCCTCGCGCTCTCGCTGCTGCTGCTCTTGCCCTTCTTGCCCTTCTCGGAGGAGCCTTTCTTGCTCGAGCTGCAGGAGCGCGAGGCGCTCCAACTCGTGCGGCGCTATCTCGGGCTCCTCGCGCAGGTCGGTATCCCAGTAGGCGGGCTGCTGTGGCATGTTTTGGTTTGGTTTTTGTTTTGGGAGAAGGAGAAAAAGTAAGGGCCTAATCGGCAGGCGGCAGCGGAGCGCGAAACGAAACGGAGATAAAAAATCGACGCACCGCTCGTCCGTCTTCGAAGCCTGCGCGGTATCCATCGAGCCAGATCGAGTTCTCCGTCGCCGTCTCCCACGACGTCGACGAAGACGACGATGACGACGACGAGGAGGAGCTGTGGTCCGATGGCGGACGGGGGATTTCCTGCATAGCGACTTCCATTTTCCCTTGGAGTTTTCGACAAAATGAAAAAAAGGATATTTTGTTTTTCCTCGGAACGTGAGAAGCGAAACTATTTTCTTTTCTTTTTACTCGAAAAACTCTTTCTCTCTCTCTCTCTGATTTCTCAACCTCTCCTCCTCAAACGGCCATCCACAGCTGCATCGCACTCTCGAACGAAGCCACCGCCTCCACGGGCCGCGGCCTCCTCCTCCTCCTCCTCCTCCTCCTATCGTCCCCCTCCTTCCCCGCCGCGAAGAAGGCCGCCGCGACCTCCGCCTCGAGCTCGGCCTCGCACGCCGCGAGCAGCATCCCCTCCTCGACCGCCGCAGCCGCGACGCAGCCTGCTCCGCGGAGCCTCGCGACGGTCGGGAGGAGCCTCCTCCTCCTCTTCTTCTCCTTGCCGCCGGGCTCCTTCTGCGGAAGCAGGTGGCGGATCGAGAGCTCCGAGAGCGGCTGCTGCAGCAAGAGGAGCTTGACTTGTTCTCTGGCAAAGGCGGCAGCGGCGGCAGCTTTCTTTTTCTTGTCTTCCTCCACCTTCTCCTCAAGCTTCGATTCTGCTGCTGCCGCTGATCGGGCCCTCGCCAGGCCCCTCGAGCGCGTCATAAAGATGCGGAAGCAGCAGAAGACGATTCCGGAAAAGATGGAGAGGGGCAGGAGCTCGCGCGGCGGAGGGGCGGCGGCGTCGAGCGAAGAAGGAGGAGGTGGAGGAGGAGGAGGAGGAGGAGACGAAGAAGTCGAAGAAGAGGAAGCAGCAGCAGCGGCGGCAGGCAGCGCAGCGGCAGCAGCAGCAGCGACGCGCTGCGCGTCGGCGTAAAACGGGGACGCCGCGACCTCGGCGGCGGCGCTGGCGAGCGCCGCCGCCGCGAGAGCGCAAGCTGCCTCTTCCAACGCCGCCGCCGCCGCTTCTTCTTCTTCTTTCTCGACCTCAACCTCGACCTCGACCGCTGCCTGTTCCTGTTGCTCCTCCTGCTCCTTCAGCTCTCTTCCCTCTTCTTCTTGCTCCTCGGCCTCTTCGATCTCGTTGTGGATTTCCCGGGAGGCGGCCACGGCGAAGAGCGGCGTCGAAGGGTCCGAGCGCGCGGACAGAAAGGTCGATGACGAGGAGCAGCGGGAGAGCGATGAAGACGACAAAGAGGAGGAGGAAGAGCTGCTCCCTTCGTCGTCTTCGCTGTTCAGCTGCTGCTGCTGATGCTGCTGTTCTGACGCCACTTGACGCCTCTGTGCCAGCTCCGGGGACGGAGGAGAGGCCGGCTCCTGTTGCTGTTGCTGTTTTTCTTTTGGTTGAGAGAGAAAAATGAGGTCGGAGAGAAGAAAAAAAAGTGCCCCCTCGAGGGTCAAAAAAAAGAAACGAGAAAAAAACTCTTCTCTTCTCTCTCTTACCAGCCGCAGCACGAGGAACTCGCCGTCCTCGGTCTGCGTGGCCGCGTCGACCATCGTCGTCGTCGTCCTCGTCGTCGATGGCGGGGCAGCAGAAGCAGAGGCGGCAGGCGACGGCGGTGGCGAGCCTGCTCCCGCGAGCAGGTCCCCCTCGGCGTTCATGGTTTTTTGAGAGTTTTCGGTTTTTTTTCCTCGAAAAATGGAAAAAGAAAAAAAACTCCCACTCTTCGATCTTCTTCTCTCTCTAATCCCCATCTTCTTTTCTGCATGCTCCCGCTCCTGGCGCGGCGCTGCTGCTCTCTCCGCTGCCGCTCTCCCCGAGGAGCCCCAAGCCTATCCCTGAACGCGACTCGAAGCGTAGGAGAAGCGCCAGAGGCGGCGGTCGCGTCGATGCGGCGCTCCTCCTCTTCGGCAGCGGCAAAGGCCACCATCGATCGCCAACTCCCTCAGACCTCGACCCCGACGCCGCTCCTCATCCCGGTCTCCTCCACGCCGCAGGTCCGCAGGTGCCGCCTCCTGCGCCGCTACAAGCGCTTCCTCGCCGACGTCGTCTTCCCCGAGGACGAGAATGGTGATCAGGATGACGACGAAAACGTGCGCTTCACGACGGTTCATTGCCCAAATACTGGCCCGATGACCGGCCTGCTCGACTCGTGCCCGCGCGCCGAGGCGTGGGTCTCCGTCGCCGACGACCCGAAAGGTACGCGCAAATACAAGCACACGCTCGAGGCGATAAGGCCCTTCGAAGGTGGTCCCATCGTGGGAGTGCACTCGGCCGCGGCGAACAAGGTGGTGCGGGCTCTGCTGGAGGCCGGGGTGCTGAGCGAGAAGGGAGAAGGAGAAGGAGGAGAAGGAGAGGGCTTTGCGCTGCTGCCAAAGCTGAGAGCAGCGGAAGAAGAAGACGGCGACGGCGACGGCAGAAGAAGCAGCAGCAGCATAACTGCCGAGGTCTCGTACGGAGGCAGCAAGAGGAAGAAGGGATCATCTTCCTCTGCAGGAGCCCTGTCCAGGGCCGACTTCCTGCTGCAGTGCGGCGACGAGCGCGGAGGGGAGCTGGTGCTCGAGGTCAAGTCGGTGACGCTCGCGGCCGAAGACGACGGCGGCGACGGAAGCGACCGAAAAACCTCTTTTCCCTCTTCCTCTTCGGCCCCTTCCCGCCTGGCCCTGTTTCCCGACACAGTCTCCGTCCGCGCCCAGCGCCACGCCGCGGACCTCGAGGCGGAGGTGGTCTCCTCCTCCCGCGGGAAGGGCGGCGGCCTCGGCGGACGCAGGGCGGCGATCGTCTTCCTGATCCAGCGCGGCGACTGCGACTCTTTCTCGCCGAGCGAGGCCTGCGACCCGGCCTACTGCCGCGCGCTGCGGTCCGCGGCCCGCGCAGGGGTGCTGGTGCTGGCGGTGCGCGGGGAGATCGTGGTGGGCGAGGGCGAGCGGGAGGGGAAGGGGCTGCTGTTTCGGTACCTGGGGAGGGCGAGGGTGGAGCTTGGCGAGGACGACGAGGAGGAGCAAGAACGATGATGATGAAGAGAAAGCTAGAAAGAGCGAGAGGGAGAGGTGTAACTTTTGTTTCGACGACGACGACCTCCTTCGCTCACTTCTTCTCCTTCTTCTCCTTCTAATTCTTCTTCTTCTTCCGCCCCCTCTCTCTCCCCGCCCCTTCCCCGAAACTTCTCCCTCCCGAGCAAGAGTAAGTCGATGACGTGAGCCTTGCCTAAGAGACGCGAAAAACTAGCGCGGAAAGCGGTTGTGGCGACGAGGGAAGAGGAGGGAGGAGGAACGGCCGGCGAAGGCGGAAGAAAAAAAACTCTCAACTCTCTTTCCCTCGCTTTTCTCGCTCCAAATCTCGCTCTCGCCGCCTCGTTCTGGTCGTGCCGATCGCACCTCTTCGAAAACAAAACTCAAGAGCCAAAGAAAAAATGCAAGACAAGCACGAAAAGCCGACTCGCGGCGCCAAGCCCGAAGCCTCTTTCGCGGCGATCAACCTCAACGCGTCGGTCCTCTTCGCAGCAGCAGCAGCAGCAGCAGCAGCAGCAGCAGCAGCAGCAGCAGCCCGTGGGCAACCCAGAGCAAGCGGCGGAGTCCAGCGACGACGACGACGACGACGACGACTCCGACTCTGACTCCGACGACTTCGCTTCCGACTCCGACGACGACAACGGCGAGGGAGGGTCCGGCCCGTGAGCGCAAGCGCAAGCGCGCGCGCCCGCGAAAATGAACCAAACCCTCAAACAGCCAAGCTGTTTTTTTTTCGAAACTCAGTTTCAAAAAAAACCAAAAAAA
>Ga0210003_1001611_pt1 | contig 19752 bp, 13 predicted proteins | sample LantaG_FD_182804 | JGI IMG/M metagenome (GOLD analysis project Ga0210003, IMG submission 182804) | Deep subsurface microbial communities from Baltic Sea to uncover new lineages of life (NeLLi) - Landsort_02402 metaG (SPAdes) (version 2) | ecosystem: Environmental > Aquatic > Marine > Oceanic >... | reverse complement strand
AGATAAGCGCTCATTTCAGGCACCCATGGGCAAGGCATCATTATACTCGTCGAGGTAGCGACACCGTCCTCGATGGCCTTGATTGCGCCCATATTAGAATTATGCGACATCCCCGCATCGTCGACGTGGAAGATCACCGCCTTAGTCCCCTCCGGCCACCCAAGCCGCTCGGCGTAAGTTTGTGCAGTGGCATCTTTAGCTGTAAATCCTGTAACAATCATAGATATCAGTAATATAATTCTAAAAGAGCGGTTCACTAACATAAAATTGTCTCCTCAACTCAAATTCCCGTTAAAAAGCCCAAAAATAAACCAACCAAAACCCCGCCGGACATCCCGGCCGGATGAGTATATCATATCAAGAACATTAAAACAAGAATACGACAAATAAGATTGATAACCAACCTCATGTTATATAATATAAATCTTACGAATTTTTAGCGAGGCCGTTTTAATGAATCCTTTAGGATTCTCTATGCGAGATACGAAAGGACCTTATTGAAAGGGAGATATTATTAAGATGTTATTGGTTTTTAATCCACTAAAGGAAAGATTATGCAAAGGTTTCTTCAAGGTCGTATTGATTTAGTCAGATACCTTGATAATAATCCATCTGTTCACTATGCAGACAAAGTACTTATAATATCTGCTGTTCTTTCTGCGTGTGCGTCACACTGTTGGCCGGGACAAAGAATCGACCAGAAAAGGTTTATAGAATTACTGGTTAAGCATTCACCTGATGATTATCACACGTCATGGATCAGCGTCCCTTCTCTGCTCAATACCGCTCTAATAAACGAGAGCGAAACTCCATACGGGAAGGCAGGGAATGAAACACGAATTTACTGCGATGACGAAATTGATCTCAGCTTACAGAGTGCAATAATAAAATATCCTCAGGTATCTCTTAAGAATCTTAAACAGCACTCCTATGCTTATTTGATCTATGAACGACTCAGAAATGGATATTCGCATGAATATTGGCACGGTGATAGTATTACCCATGTGCCAGCAAGTGTAAGAGAAGCACGTTTAAGCTACATCGGCAGATTATCGGGGGCCATAATAAATAGAATGATTTCATTCCATCTCGACTATTTAATAACTCTTGCGGATTACCATATTTCTATTCTACCACAGGAATCTTGTCAGCCGCCATCTTGCTGGTGGATTATTGATGAAAGAAAAATATAGCCGTAGGATGGGCAAATTTTTTGCCCATGCGGATTGATTATTATTTATCGCCGGTAATGATATGACACAATATCGACGTACCAAACTCTGTGGCGGCTATTATTTCTTCACGGTGGTGACGTATAAACGGAGACGTTTTCTTGCGGATGATTTGGCAAGGAAATGCCTTAGAGTCGCATGGCAAAACGTTCGTCAAAATCGGCCCTTCGAGGTTACGGCTCTTTGTTTATTGCCGGATCATTTGCATTGTCTGTGGCGTCTGCCGAAAGGCGATAACGATTATTCGATAAGGTGGATGCTAATAAAAAAAAGATTTACGCGTGCATATCTCAAGGCTGGCGGGCATGAATCCGGACAAAGCCTTTCGCGAGAGAAAAAACGAGAACGCGGTGTTTGGCAGAGGCGGTTTTGGGAACATCAGATACGTGATGAAAAGGATTTGGACAGGCATGTCGATTATATTCATTACAATCCGTTAAAACATGGATTAGTTTCCGCCGTTGAGGATTGGCCCTGGTCGACGTATCACAAGTTTGTTCTTGATGGCTTTTACCAACACAGGATTTTGAATGATTATGACGGCAATTTCGGAGAGGATTTCGCGGGAGAATAGAAACAGCATGGGCAAAAATTTGCCCATCCTACGTGTTGTTGAATAATTTATTTGCACTAATAAATTAGAATGAGATCAGTTATGAAGAAGTTTGTCATTAAGATATCTCTGGCATTCGTCATCATAGCTGTCGTCCTTCTGATTTTTCTCGGACTTCGATCACGTGATTCATTTGTTCCATCGTATCGTTTTTTAGGCGGGCGAAATCCGATTACCTGCGAAAAAAGGAAAACACCGAATGAGGATAAACGCTACATCTATTCATTCGAAGCAGACTTTAATGACGTTTGTCTGAATGCGAAGGCGGAGTTAATCCCCGCGGGTTTTGCTGTCAAATCCGTTGTTAAAATCCTTTCTGGTAACGAGTCCAGGGAACGTTATTACTATCTAAAAGGAAGGTTTCCTCGCGGGCCGGTTTGGATTTATATCTATAATAATCGCCGGTACGAAAAGCTTCCGAATTCAGAGTATTATGCAATAGAAGACAAGGACGGCTGGGTCATGGTAGAGATCGCTTACTGGCGAGGTTGGCGACTGTACTGATTTTCAAGACAGCCTTCCATGAGATTACGAACTACGAGCTGTGCCGGGAATCCTAAATACGGCGAATTGGTGCGGTGGCGCCGGTTTAGGATGGTTCAGGCATCCATTCGCCTGATTTTGGCGCAGTGGAAGTCAGAACCGGGTCTTCGGTACTTGGCGGCGGAGCTTTCAAATCACGGGAGCCAGCCTGGTTACTTTACCGGCCGGAACCCGGAGTTGGCTCTCGCTGCCATCTGTTCGGTTATTCTGTCAGACGCGGAGCGGCGGCATTTTGCTCAGAAAATATGCAAAAACAGGCGTTTTAGCTTGTCAAGGTCAGTTTATATCGGAGTGGCAAGTATCGTTATTGTGTGAAATTAATCGTCTTCGTCAAAGAAATCGCTGTCTTTATCGAATGTATCGTCCTCGACATCCGCTGCTACGACGGAATCGAACGCAAGGTCGGAGAAATCATCATCTGAATCGCACTCGTAATCATATTCTTCGTAAGCATCCATAATATCGGGATCATCGTCCCACATAATAAACCCCTTTCTAAGAGTTCAGGAAAAAAGAGCTTTTGAGAGCAACTTATGCCGTTTTCGATATGAGACAGGCAAAGTTGCTCTTTCCAGCTCGAAATATTTTTATTCGCCCTATCAGCAATAGAGTTTACGATTTAAAATTGCGGAAGTTCGCAAAATTTTTGCCCCCCGTCAAGAGAAAAATACCGACCTGATAAAAATAATTTCGGGGTGGATATTAATCTTGGTTTTACCTGTCCAAGATACACTCGAAACGGCATAAAAAACGGCTTCCGGCTCGCCTGCGAACATTGCGTATATGCCTTGCCTTGTTTATCTCGTTTCTGCGGTTTTTTTCTGCTTTTTTTGCCGCTTTTGGGACGAGCTTTCGGATTTTTTATTTCTATTTCTATATTGATGCTCGAGCGCCTCAAGTTCGGTCTGCTGGCCCTTATCGCCCATTGCCTTCATCCAGTCGAGCAGGCGCCTCTTCATTCGTACTTTAATTGTCGCGTATTTTGGCTCGTCGGCCAGGTTATTCCATTCGTATGGGTCCCTGGTAATATCGTAGAGTTCTTCGGCGGGCCTGTGTTCGTAGCGGTGAACCTTATCCGCTGCGTCGGAGTCGTCTGCTGCCTTTTCCTGCCAGGACTTGAAAATGCTGGAACTGGTGCAGGCGTTCTGGAACTGTATTTCCGGCGTGAAATTCCAGACGTATTTGAACTTGCGCGAACGGATCGAGCGAATCCCGAAATGCTTAGAGCCATTGTTAATGCCGCGGGTCGTCATCTCGCCGAAGACGTATTTCTTATGCTCTGTTGTTTTGCCCGTCAGGACCGGCAGCAGGCTCTTGCCGTCAAGCACGGCTTCGGGCTTGCCGCCTGCGGCCTCGATATATGTCGGCAGAACGTCCAGATATTCGATCATTGCGTCGCTGACCGTGCCGGGTTCGATTTTGCCGGGCCAGCGGGCGATGAAGGCCGATTGCAGCCCCGTATCGTAACAGGTCCATTTGCCAAAGGGAAAACTCGAACCCTGCTCGCTGACTACGATGACGAACGTATTATTCGTCAGGGCATGCTTTTCCAGCAGGGCGAGGGTCTGGCCGACCTGCCAGTCATAATAGGTGATCTCGGCCAGATATCTCGTCATGTTCTCGCGCGTCTCGGCGGTATCGACGAAGTAGGGCGGCAGTTTCAATTTGGCGGCGTCGTAGCGCGAGGCATCACCCTTGTTCCAGGGCGAATGCGGCTCGTTGGAGCAGGCGAATATGCAGAAAGGAGTACTGCTGTCTTTGCACTCGCTTATGAACTTATCGAGGGCTTCGAAGTCGGGATTATTGCCTTTGCCCGAATATTCGAACGGAAATACCTCCGGCGGGTTAATATGTGTTTTGCCGCTAAGAGCCAGACGATAGCCGAGCGGTTTGAGATAGTGAACGACGCTTTTGGTGCCAGCCTTGGCGAAAGTGTGATTCGGATATGCGCCGCTTTTGGCCGGGTAAAGGCCGGTATAGATATTGTGCCTGGTCGGCGAACACATCGGAGCCGACTGGAAGCACTGGGTAAAACGCATCCCTTCGGTTGCCAGCTTGTCGATGTTGGGAGTATGGGCCTGGCCGCCGTAGCAGCCGATGTCACGGAATGTGCAGTCGTCGGCGATAACGAAAACGAAGTTGGGCTTGGCGGTTTTCCCGGAGCCGAATGAAACTCCGCCCATGCTCGACAGGACTCCTGCCGCGGCCATCTTTAAGAATTCGCGTCTTTTCATTCAATCGTTCCTTTAGTCGAAAATTGTTGCCAATTTGCCCACTGTCGTAAGGTTCCGGCAGCCCGGAGTTCATTCTATTATTATAATCTACCTGACCTTCGGTTTCAATAGTCACAATATCGTCGATCCTGTGATTTTTTGTAATTATTTTAAGAAATTCTTTTGACATAGCCGATCGGTAGTGCTAGAAAAAATCAAACAGTACGCCAAAGAATCAGGAACCTCCACGAATTCTGAAGATGAGAAGGATGTTTTTCTCGCTGTTTACTATGCGGCCATCGCAAGCGCTCTGGTCTTTCACAATGAGAAGATTACGCGACATTCCTACAAGGGCCTTGAGCGATTCTTCTCATCATTCACGGACAAAGGCTGGGTCCTTAAAGAGATCAAAGAACTTTTTCATGGGGCGCAAAAACATTGCAGAAGAATAGCGAAGGTAGCCGACAGTCCAGGCGAATAGACTTGCTTCGGTTAGCAGCGTTGCACAGAACGACTATCTTCTACAAGCTGGATACATATTCGTTCAGCACATGTTGAAGCTATTCTGCGAGTTTTCTGCTGTCTTCTCCCAGCCTGGATCTGGAAATCTGGAACCCGAACTTGCGGACAGATTCATCAAGTGACGTGTCGGCCTCAAGCTTTTCCAGGACTTCTTTGTAGGACCCACATTCTTTGTGCAGCCACTCTACAATCTTTCTCGCTGACTCGGCATTTATACGAGGTGTGTATCCGGCAGCAGGAGCTGCGGATTCCAGTAGAACAATATCGCCGTTATCGTTACCCGTGGCAATCCTCTTGCCATCAGGACTGATTGCCAATGAGTGAACCTCATACCCATTAGTGTGCACTTCGAGAATACCTGCCCCGCTGTCCGCATCCCACAACTTGACTACGACTCCAATTGCTGTGAGTATCCGTCTACAATCGGGAGTACATGCAACAGAAGTGACATTTCTATGAGCGCCATCGAGCGTCATCACCCTTTCATTGCTATACACGTCCCAAATATTTGCCTCATGTCCCCTTTTATTTCCTGAGCGGTACCCGATTCCTGTGACAATGTGGCGGCCATCTGGGGTAAATACCAAACAGTTGGCGGTAAGCTCGTGTACCTGGAATGAAGCGATTTCTTCACCGCTGACACCATCCCATATTTTGGCATATCCGTCCCAACTGGTTGAGGCCATAAGATCACCGCTTGATCTGAAGCCAATGGAGCTAACACCGTCTTGATGTCCTGTCAGGGTCCTTAATTCCCGGCCTGTTGCAGCATCGTAAACTTTGATGGATTTATCATCACTACCTGACACTATTCTCTTGCCGTCCGGACTGAAACTTACACAATTGACAATGTCCGCATGCCCCGAAAGTGTCATAACTTCATCGCCCGTGATGGCGGACCATATCTTCACGTCGGCGTCGGTGCTTGCAGAGGCTATTCTCTCCCCATCAGGACTGAATGAGACACAGTGTATTGTGTCTCTGTGTCCGTACAGAGTTACTTTTTCACATGCACTGTCAACATCCCATATCTTAATAGTACCATCATATCCGCTTGAGACTATGCTCCTTCCATCCGGGCTGAATGAAACTGATTTGACTCTTGTCTTGTGTCCGTACAGGATTGTTCGTTCCCGATTGACAGATGGATTCCATACCTTGACAAACTGGTCATAACTGCCGGATATCACACGCTTGCCATCGGGGCTGAAGGCAACAGATGTAACGGATTGATCATGCCCTCGAAGCGATGTTATCTCAGCTCCGTTCGTAGCATCCCACAGAATGACACTACTGTCTAAACCTCCAGAAACAATTTGTTGCCCATCAGGGCTAAACATGACTGATAAAAACGTATTATCCTTACCGCCATAGATAGTAAGTAAGTTTTCTCCGGTCTTAGCGTTCCAGATCTTAATAGTTCCACTACCAGAAACTATCTTTTTGCTGTTTCTGCTGAAAGCGACCGAATAGACTTCACCCGTATGTCCTGCCAGTGTCATTAGTTCTTCACCAGTCGATGCGTCCCATATCTTGACAGTCTTATCGACACTCCCGGATACTATCCTTTTGCTGTCTGGACTGAAGGCTACATCTCGAACTTTATCCGTATGTCCCCTGAGAATCATTAATCTCTCACCTGTTATAGAATCCCAGACTTGAATAGTCTTGCCCCCAGAGGCTATCCGTCTGCCGTTTGAGCTCCAAGTGACGGAGCAACCGATTTCTGTAAGGTCCCAAGAGTAAGGCTTTTTCCCCTTTTGGAGAGTCATCAGTTGCTCACCAGTATTAACATCCCATAGCTGAATAGCTCCGCCCCTTGTTCCCGTAACGAGTTTACTTCCTGTTGGGTCAATGGCCACTGATTCAACCCAATCACCGACCCAGAATGCCACATCATCGGCACCACTTTCCAAATTCCAAGCCTGGATTCCACTCTTTACACCTGCGGCGAACACTCGCTTACCATCAGGGCTCAAAACTATGGAAGTTATTTCCTTTAATCCTTTGTACTCTGGCCATCCTCCGAGGGTTATTTCTGACTCGTCCGTTATGTATGAGAGCCAATCCCACTCCCAACCGCGTAAATCCATGGGGCATTGTGTCAAGAGCCTGGTGGCTTGTTTTGCACGGCCATCACGGCGTGCAGATTGAGCAAGTTCGATGCTGTTCCCATAGTTGGAGCGGCGCAGTGATTCAGCGCGTTCGTATGCAATTTTTCTGGCTTGCTCAGCCTGCACATACAGGGCTGTGCTTACAGTGAAACCTACAATCAGCAAAACTACAATTGCTGTCGCTGCCGCGACCGTCCCTGAATGCCTTCGCACGAATTTCCTGGCTTTGTACATTGCTGACTCAGGCCCAGCTATCAATGGATTACCATTGAGGTAGTTCTGAATATCATCAGCAAGTTCAGAGATTGACTGATAACGCCGCTCACGCTCTTTGCGCATCGCTTTCATTGGAATCCATTCGAGCTCTTTATGTAAACGGTGGGACAATGTTCCAGGTTCAGTGCGGCGATTTGTGGCAATCTGTACAGCTTGTTCTCCCATATGTGAGAGGTGCGTGCTCGGAGTCTTAGGTTCTTCCTCTCGGATTATCTGCCGCAAGCGGTCAATTCCTGCTTCACGAAGCGTTTCAGAATCGAATGGCAGCACGCCGGTTAACAGCTCGTAAAGCAATACGCCGAGTGAGTAAACATCCGAGCGGGTATCTATATCTTGAGTCGTCATTTCAGCCTGCTCAGGACTCATGTACTCGGGTGTGCCGATAAGTTGGCCTTGTTCAGTGTATAGCGTTCGCTCAGTCAAGGGTTGGCTGGTGGCCTTGGCTACTCCAAAATCAATGACTTTAGGTACTGCTCCCTTGCTATCAATAGACACAAGAATGTTCGATGGTTTAATGTCGCGGTGGATGATACCTTTTTGGTGAGCGTATTGAATAGCATCGCAGATGTCTAAAAACAACTTGAGTCGCTCCTCGATACCTGACTTTTCCTGATCACAGTGCTCGGTTACAGGCATGCCTTTTACATGCTCCATCACAAAGTATGGGCGTCCAGTCTTAGTCGCTCCCGCTTCGTAGACATGGGCGATATTCGGGTGGTCGAAAAGAGCCAGAGCCTGGCGTTCGGCTTCGAAGCGGGCGATCACTTGCCTTGTGTCCATGCCCGGCTTGATGATTTTAAGCGCTACTCGTCGCCTAATCGGCTTATGTTGTTCAGCCAAATATACAATGCCGTAGCCACCTTCACCCAGAACACTAAGCAGCTTATATGGGCCGATCTGGCTGCCCAGTACTTCTCCGGAACTGTCGTATGAGTAGGTCAAGTCATCAGATGATGCAGAGAAGAAAGGTTTCTTCTTATCTGATTGATCATCAATTTTATCCTGATCATCAGCCATCTGCTTTAATCCATTAAACGAAGCAATCTGATAACGCTATATTAGGTATAGATATATTATACAGGATTGAAGGCAAAGAAACCACAACAAGAAATGCAACCGGTCTTTCCGGATAAAACCCAGGAAACGCAGTAAGGACGCCGTGTATCGGAGATTTATCCGGAATTTGCCCGCCTTTATGTGTTACGGTTCGTATAATACTAAACTAAATGATTATTGATTAATGATAAATGATAGGTCCAATCACGCAGAACGCAGTACGAATTTTAGCCCGCACCACTGGTGCCGGGTCGAAAAAAGGCAGAATAATGAAAAAAACAGGTGAAAAAGAGAAGAAAACGACGAAAAATTGAGCTTAATTTGAAAAAACAAAGCGTGCGCCAAGGAACTCTCAATCAATACCGACGCAGTCGGCTGGGACTCCTATATCGCTCCGCAGGAAGAACTGTCGTTTCAGGCCTCGATGTCGGCAAAGATGCAAATCTCCTGATTCTAAGCGGCGATCCACTGGACGTCGGGACTAAAATTGACAAGGTGATGATCGAAGGCAAGATCGTTCATGAAGCTTCGTAAGGAGAAAGCATAGATGGGTAAAAAACATATACATCATGTCGTGCATATGACGTTGTTCGCGCTGGCGATATCGGTGATGTTTATCGTTTCGCCGCTCTCGGCAGCCGAGGAGGTCACAGCGATTCGAGTCGGGGATCTGTACACAATCACCGTCGGGATTATTAAGAACGGAACGATTCTCATCAAGGACGGAAAAATTTCCGACATCGGACAGAATATCGAAATTCCGGAAAAAGCCAAGATGATTGATGTCCGTGGTAAAGTCGTCATGCCCGGTCTGATCGCAATCAACGCCGACATAATCATCCTGGACGGCCATCCATTCCATCATAAAACGTTCGTCGAATCGACGCTTATCAACGGCAAGGTACTATACGAGAAATCGAAATCGCTTTATTTCTCCCATATCACAAATGATGAATAAACGAGTTTCATTTTAATATCCGCCGAAGTTGATCGAGCAGTTGCGTGCTGAGCCTGGAGCGGGCCAGCTCGCCGGTGCCGCGGAGCCGAACCTGCCGGCTTTCTATGCGTCCGTCCGGCAGCTTGAAAGCAACCTCCACATAGCCGGAACCGTTTTCATCCCGCCGGGCTTCGCCAACGACAACCGCCCACTGGCTCTCGGTTGCATCGGCGACGGCTGCGGCCAGCCGTTTGATTCTTTGGTCTCCGGATGTGCTGCCTGTCCGCTCATCATTGTCTATAGCGAGCAAGTGACGCAGTTTCTCTATGGTTGGAGCCACATACGCCCCGGCCAGTACCTGCCCGTCCCCGTCGGCGCTGCTCAATGCCGCAGCCAGGCTCCCGCCGCTGCCGGCTTCGGCCAGAGCCAGCCTCTCGCCGCGTGCTTTCAGCAGCTTCAAGATGCGTTCCTCCAGCGACGTTTCGTCGTCCGCATATACATTTTTACCCAGGTGTTTCATTATCTTTTGTTTCAGCTCCAGAAGTCTCCCCCGGTCCTGAGGCGTGTCTTCGGGCAGCGAAAATGTGAAATCCACCCGGCCGCCTTCGAACTGCGATGAAACGGTAATATCGGGCGCCAGCGGTACGTTATCTTCGAGCGACTGATCGATCTGGGACTGGCCGAGACCGACAAACCGCAGCATCAGCGAACACCCGGGCAGTCGTGTACCGAATCGCCTGCTCAGATACGGTACCAGCTCATTGCGAACCATGGCCTGCAATTCGCGAGGAGGGCCCGGCAGCGCCACGATTACGGCCTCAGCCGGCTCGAAGGCAAGACCGACTGCTGTGCCTTCGGTATTCCTGAAGTAGGTTCCTTCCGTTGGCACCTGTGTCTGCCGGCGTAAGTTTTCGGCAAGCCGGTCGGGTGATACGCGGAATCTTCGTGCCATCTCCTGCAGCACATCGGGGTGTTCTTTCAGCGTGATTCCCGTGAAGTCGGAAAGAGCTTCGCGGGTGATGTCGTTGTCGGTCGGACCGAGACCTCCGGTGACAATGACCAGATCGGCTTTGTTCGTGGCGTAGCGGAGCGCCTCAACCAGATCGGCCTGTTTGTCATCGACACTCATCGAGCCGACGCATTCCAGGCCCAACGGGCGCAGGGTACTGGTCAGAAAGTAGGTGTGCCCATCCGGATAGACGCCTGAGAGCAGTTCGCCGCCTGTGACGACGATTATGTATTTGGTGGATTTGGCGGTGGTATGTTCGATATAACGATCTACCCAGTAACCGGTGCGATCCAAATAGTATTCGGGATTCTGAGGTGTGTAGTCGAGGTATTTGAAATCCGGGATCTGTTTGGGGACGGCCGGTTCGATTTGTGTGCCTTCGTGCCATTCGTTGAAGCTTGTGATGCTGATGATGGGTGGTCGGACGGCGATGGCGGCGGCGAATTCACGGTCGTAGTAGGCGCCATTCTGCCGGTCCCGGGTATTGACATCATTCCAGGGCCGAATACGCAGATCGATGTATCCCGGTCCGACGGAGGGGATGAACAGCTTGTCGTTTTGCTGTGCCCATTCTGCGAGCTTCGGCCAGCTCCCGACGGTCGAGCCATACGTGAAGCCGTCGGTTGCGAAGTATGTGTAGAAGCCGTCAAAGTGACCTTCCGTCATAAAGGTTTGTTCGTTTTCTTTGACCCACAGGCCGATGACGACCGAATCGTATTTGGTGTTTCGTATTGTTTGCGGCCCATCCGGCGAGAGGATTGTCTTCCACTGCTCTGCCGGGGTAAGGTAGGAATCGTAGATGTAGAATATCGGGCGGGATTTGTCTTTGCCATAGCTGTAGAAGGCCGAATGTGAGCCGTACTTGTCGATGATATAGACAATAGCTTCGCGGGTGGTCTGAGCGTTTCGGCCCGGAAAAGGCTCGATATGAAAGCACACTTTGATGTTATGACGGGCTGCAGCTTCGAGCAACCGTGGTACGGCCTTGTCCGTATATGTATCTTTGCCCCACCATGATGTGCAGATCACGCCGGCCTTTGCCCGGCGAAGCATCAGCATGTGAGCATCCAGATCCTGATCGCTGTTGGAGCTGTAGCAGCCAAGCTTGGGATAGAAGTTAGCGGCAACATCGTTCCCGCCGGGGTAGTTCTTCGGTTCACCTTCTTTTACAAATTGCTGATGGCTCCAGTGGTGATGAAACTTGTCGGTTTGGGGATTGCCGTACCACGGGTAGTAAAAGGCATGTACTTTATCGTATGGTTGTGAATCAACCGCTCGGACAGAGTTTTGTCCAAGGCACATCAACAAGGCAACTGCAAGCAAAACCGCTATCCGAGTCTTCTTTTGTTGTTCCATCAGGCTTCAGCTCCTGGATTTATTGTCGGCATCATTGGATTCTGTTTTCCGTATTCTACACGATTTAGACTTTCATGTGCAGTCTTTGACATAAGCGCTCGTTATTGTGGCATAATTATCATATGTTTACCGGAGAATAGTAGCCACAATTACCCTAATCCCAGGCCGGCGCTTGAATTTCAAGGCAAATGAGGATAAGATAATCGGTTGGTTTCGCAAGCGAATACCGGGAGCGAACTCCCTGCTTAATGCTTGCATCAATAATGGATACCAAATGGTTCGTGATTCATGGCCATCGTAACGTTGTCTGACATTCATGTAGCTTTCGGCCCGGAAGTCGTTCTGGATCAGTTGAATCTTCGACTCCATTCGGGTGAAAAAGTCGGTATGGTGGGTGCAAACGGCTCAGGAAAGAGTACTATCTTAAAGCTGATTTTCGGCCAGATCGAGCCTGATATGGGCAATGTGATCAAGCAGAAGGCTCTGCGTATCGGCTTATTATCCCAGGAAACTACGTTCAGCGGCGATCGTACAATTATTGAAGAGATGCACGCCGGCGTAGGGCATCTGCTCAAACTCCAGCGGGACATTCAGGCCGTCTCTCATGAAATGGAAAGCTTAAGCGATTCGGCGCTGCAGGCCATGATGAAGAAATACGATCGCCTGTGCCACGACTTCGAGATAGCAGGGGGATATGCTTATGAATTCCGCATTCTCAAGACTTTGGCGGGTCTGGGCTTTGAGCCCGAGATGCATTGTTTGAAGACATCGGCCCTCAGCGGCGGCCAGTTGTCGCGCCTGGGCCTGGCCCAGGTTTTGATGCTGGATACCGATCTGCTGCTCCTGGACGAGCCGACCAATCACCTGGATCTGCAGGCTACCGAATGGCTGGAGAAGTTCCTGACAGGCTATAATGGGGCCGCTGTCATTATCAGTCATGACAGGTGCTTATTGGATAAAGTGGCGTGCAAGATCATTGAAGTTGAAAACCGGCAGGCCCGCATTTGGAACGGCAATTATAGCAACTATGTACAAACCAGACAGATCGAACGGCTGCAACGGGATCGGGAACATACCCGGCGCGTCGAGATGGTCGAGCGTACGCTGGACTTCATCGCCCGAAACAAGGATCAGGAAGGGATGCGCGGGACTGCCCGCGGCCGGAAGACTCGCTTGAACCGCCTGCTCAAAGAAAACCCCGACTTTCTGGATAAACCCTCAAACCAGAAAACAATAAGCTTTTCATTCGGCAAAACCGACCGTAAAAGCGACCTTGTGCTGCGTTGTGAAGGGCTGAGCAAATCCTTTGGCGATCTAACGCTCTTTGATAATCTGACTTTTGATATAATCAACGGGCAGCGCATCGGTATCACCGGCCCGAATGGTACGGGAAAGAGTACCTTTTTACGCCTGGCCCTCGGCCAGCTTGAACCGTCGGCGGGCCGTGTCCGCATGGGGAAGAATCTCCGCGTGGGATATCTCGATCAGCACGGCGACGTTCTGGATCCTTCAAGAAGCGTTCTGGAGGAGGCCCTTGGCACAAATCCCGGGCTCTCATCGGAGCAGGTGCGCAACAGACTGGGCGCTTTTCTCTTTACCGGCGACGATGTGTTCAAGCAATGCGGTGATTTGAGCGGGGGGCAGCGCAATCGCCTGATGCTTTGCAGGTTGGTTCTGTCCGATCCCGATGTGCTGGTTATGGATGAGCCTACTAACCACCTGGATATTGCCAGCCGGGAGATGCTGGAAACCGCGATGGAGGATTATACCGGAACCATGATTGTCGTTAGCCACGACCGTTACTTTCTGGACCGCGTCGTAGACAAACTAATTGTGGTCGGCGTGGATGAATTTGGCTCTCGAAGCCTCGGCAAGACGGAATTCATCGATGCAAAACCGGCATATTCGTATTACGCATCTCTGGTTCGCAAGCGGGTTGAAAACCAGCAGCAGAAGCTTCAATCACGTGATGCCGGCCCTCGAAAGCGCCGGCCTGCCAGAGCCGGGAGCAAGCCCCGCCCCAGAATCCCCGAAGAGCTCAAACGCTTTAATAAATACTCCGTAGAAGAGATCGAGAAGCTGATAATTGAGCTTGAGCAAGAGCTGGCCGGTATGAAAGAACGTTTTGGCGACGAAATGATCTACAAGAATCCCCAGCGGCTCGCGGAACTACAGCAAAGCTATGATACCAAGACCGCGGAACTGGACCTGCTGTATCGGGCGTATGAACGTCGAGCCGGATAGCGGGCTAAGAATCGGACTGATAATCCGCTGCCCTGAATTCACGACCCATTTCAAGGAAATAACTTACAAATACTCATGAAGCGAGCTTGATAAAAGAGCCTATAATAATTAAAGTAAGTCTTGTCTTATCCGGCAAGAGGGCAGAAAATTGACCTCTGAACCAGGCAGCAGAAGTTTGTAAAAAAGAAAAAGAACCTCAAATAAATGTCTTATATGGAGGAGGAGCCTTAGGCGCAGGCCCTGGTTCGGAATCTTAAGATTCTGCCGGTACAAGTTTTAAATCGAGTTAATGGGACAGGCAACAATTGGGAGATATTTCCAGTTGGGAACGAAGATTTCTGGAAGAGAACATTGGGGCTTGCCGTAACGTTCACCTTACAGTACAATTGTGAATTGTAAGGAAACACAAACGACATAAGGAGTGAACCATGAAAGGCCTGTGGAGTATTATTTTAGTTGTTCTGATTGCGTGTCAGTGTGTCAATGCGGACAGCAAGGACCCAAATGACCCCAATGATCCCAATGACCCGAACGAACTGTTGCGAGTCAAGTGGGATGCCGTCATTACGGTCTTACAAAATAAAGAAATCGATCAGGATGCGAGAGAAAAGAAAATCAACAAGATTGTGGACTCGATCTTTGATTTTCCGCTGATGGCCAAACTTGCATTGGGGAGAGAGCACTGGCCAAAATTGACCCCGCCACAACGCGAGAAATTCACCCGGCTGTTCATTGAACGGCTGAGGAATTCGTATCGGGAGAAAATCTCGCTCTACACAGATGAAAAAGTTCAGTTCAAGCCCGCCGTGAAGAACAATAGCACTGTCTACATCACAATGGAGTTGAAATCCAAGGATAAAAAGGTAGCCATACTGCACAAGCTTCGCAAGGCCGGCAAACGCTGGAAGGTCTACGATGTGGAAATCCAGGGCATTAGCATTCTCTTGACCTACCGGTCCCAATTTGATGATATCCTCAGCAGGGGTACAGTTGAGGACCTTCTTTCTCGGCTGGAGAAACGACCGACTGAGTGATCTCAATTTACTGAGCCGGATTCGTATAATGACTAAGCGGAATTTATTCATATCATTTTTTTTCGACCGGGTGGTTCTGCAATATCCCGTGATAATCATTCTCTGTGTGCTGGCGGCGGTCAGCTTTCTTACCATTAAGGCCAGGGGATTCAGGCTGGATGCTTCCGCGGAAACGCTGGTCCTGGAGAATGACGAAGACCTGCAGTACGCGCGTCAGATCAGCTCCCGCTACGGCCAGCAGGATTTTCTGATTTTGACATACACTCCCAAAGGCGTCCTGTTCTCGCCGGATACACTGGCTACCATGGCCCGGCTCCGAGACGAGTTGAGGTCTCTCGGACATGTCGAATCTGTGCGTTCCATTCTCGATATCCCTCTGCTGGGAAATCCTCCCGTTTCGATTAAGGAGCTCAACGCCGATCTGCCCACACTTGAGTCGCCGACGGTTGATATAAACCGGGCCGGGATCGAACTGGGCGAGAGTCCCTTTTGCCGAGACCTGTTGCTCAGCTCCGATTCGCAGACGACTGCACTGCTGGTTTATTTCCCGAACGATGAGATTTTCCGCAGCCTGGTTGAACAGCGTAATGCGTTGCTGCAGACGAAAACATCCGACTCAATTACCGCGGCGGAGCGTGCAGAATTGAAGCGTGCCGATGAGCAGCTCCGCGAACACCGGGACAAAATGCGGCAGCAGCGTCACCAGGATATCGCTGCGATACGGACGATCATGGATAATTATCGCCGCGATGCGGACCTGTTTCTCGGGGGCGTCAGCATGATCGCGGACGATATGGTCAGCTTCATCAAGAGGGACTTGAAGATTTTCGGCTTCGGGATTCTGCTCTTTTTGATTCTGATGCTGGGTATCATCTTCAGAGCGATACGCTGGATATTGCTGCCGATGCTTTGCTGCGTGATCTCCGTGATCTGCATGATCGGTCTGCTGGGATGGCTGGGCTGGGAGGTGACGGTCATAAGCTCCAACTTCATCTCGTTGCAGTTGATTATCACCATGGCCATAACGGTTCACCTGATTGTTCGATATCGGGAACTGCTTGCCCTGACTCCGCAAGCCCCGAATCACCGGCTGGTTTTCGATACTGTCCAGTCGAAGCTTGTGCCCTGTTTGTATACGGTACTAACCACGATTGCTGGATTTGGATCTCTGGTTGTTTGTGATATCCGACCGGTCATCGCGTTCGGGTGGATGATGATCGTCGGTTTGGTTCTGTCTCTGGTCGTGACCTTTGTGCAGTTTCCCGCCGTGCTGATGCTGATTCCCAAAGAGACGCCGCGTGATAGGCGAGAGTGGCATTTTTCTCTGACGTCTATCCTGGCACGATTTACCGAGGCCCGAGGCACACTGATCGTCGGAATCAGCGTTCTGGCCCTTGTTTTCAGTCTCATCGGCATATCGAGATTGCAGGTGGAGAACTGTTTCATCGATTATTTCGGCAAAAACACCGAGATTTACAAGGGCATGAAAGTTATCGATGAACGCCTGGGCGGAACCACTCCTCTGGATGTTATCCTCGAATTCGATGAGCCCCAGGCACCCCCGGCCGCTGCGGTGCCTGCTGTGGCAAAAGCTAATGACGAGTTCGATGAATTCGATGAGTTTGACGAATTCGACAAGGGTGGACCGAATGAGAAGTACTGGTTTACAGCCGAGAAGATGGCGCATGTCAAGGCCGTGCATTCCTATCTTGATAACCTCCCGGAAACCGGCAAGGTTTTGTCGCTGGCCACCATGCTGAGCATCGCCGAAAAATTGAAAGGCGACGAGCCGCTGGACAGTCTCGAACTGGCCCTGCTCTACAATGAAGCCCCGGAGGAATTCAAGAGCATACTGATAAAGCCCTTCGTCTCCGTGGAAAATAATCAGGTGCGTTTTTGGGTTCGCGTCAGGGATTCCGATAAGACTCTCAGACGCAACGATCTGCTGAAGAAGATTAACGCGGATCTGACCGGCACGCTGAAGCTTAATCCCGAACGTGTCCGTCTGACCGGACTGCTGGTACTTTACAACAACATGCTGCAAAGCCTGTTCGGTTCCCAGATACTTACACTCGGCATCACTGTGCTGATGCTGACGGGGATGTTTCTCGTGTTGTTCAGGTCGTTGAAAATCGCCGTGATCGCGATGGTTCCGAACGTGCTTCCCATTGCAATCGTGCTCGGAGTAATGGGCTGGCTGAACATCCCTCTCGATATGATGACTATCACCATCGCAGCGATCAGCCTGGGAATTTCCGTCGATAACACGATTCACTATATCCACAGATTCAAACAGGAATTTCCGAAAGACCGTAAGTACCTGCCGACGATGCATCGATGTCATGGCAGCATCGGCCACGCAATGTACTATACATCGATCACGATTATTATGGGTTTTTCCATACTGGCATTGTCGAGTTTTATGCCCAGCGTATATTTCGGTTTGCTGACCGGACTGGCCATGTTCATTGCGCTTCTTGCCGCTCTGACCCTGCTGCCGCAATTGCTGATTCTGGGTAAAGCTTTTGGTCGGGAGGATTGAAAGGATATGTATAGATAAATGGTAATAACAGAAATAGATACAGTTATGAAGAAATATATAATCAAATTCCATATTCTGACTATTGTTATTCTGGCCGGGACGATTTCCGGCTGTGCAGTCACCGAAAATAACACATCTTCTATGGACAGCTCGAACGGGGCGGCCAGCAATAACGATTTCGACCTGCTCGAAGACGATTTTGCCGAGCAGACTGTTGAGATATACGATCCGCTGGAGCCTTTCAATCGTACTATGTACCATGTTAATGACACGCTTTACTTCTGGGTAGTCAAACCGGTTACCCATGTATACATTGGCGTGTTCACAGAGCCCGCCCGGATAGGGATTCGCAATTTTTTCAGCAATATCGCTACGCCTGTACGTTTTGTCAATTGCCTGCTCCAGGGAAAAGGGGAAGGTGCCGACACGGAATTGCGTCGGTTCGCAATCAACACGACAATAGGTATTCTGGGTATTGGCGATCCCGCACTTGATAAATATGGCCTGGAACCTGTACGGGAAGACCTGGGCCAGACCCTGGCGGTATACGGCCTCGGCGACGGCTTCTATATCGTTTGGCCACTGCTTGGGCCATCGACCGCACGGGATTCGGTTGGTAAAATAGGCGACTGGTTCCTCTATCCCGTCTCTTACGTCGAACCCAAAGAAGCCGCCATCGGTATTGCTGCGGTCAGGTACACGAACGAGAGTTCGTTTTACATCGGCGAATACGAGGCGTTCAAGTCCATGACTATAGAGCCCTACGTGGGGATGCGCGAGGCCTACATCCAATACCGGCACAAACAAATCCAGGAATAGCTCGATCCGGCCTTAATGGATTTTTGATGCCCAATGCCGGTCCGTATCCTGCCTGAGCAGAATGAAGAGTTCGAAAAGTTCTGTGCATATTTACTGTTTCGCTTAGCCTCAAGTTTGCTATAATTACCTGATGTCAATCCGGTTAATAAGAAAGAGAGAACTGTTATGCATAGACGAGATTTTTTAAGGGCTGCCGGCGGGGTGGTCGCCTTGGCGAATGTATCAAACGCAAATGTATTGCCTTCAAGCGTTGCTGCGGTGAGCCTGGCTGCAACCGAGAACAAACAGGCCTCAATGCGTGTGGAAGAGCATAAAATCATTATTAACACGCACACTCTATCGGCGGTTATTGAAAAGGGATTACTTACCTCGCTGACAAGCAAAAAGACTTCTGAGCAGTTCATCAAAGACGTGGCAGTAGATAAGTCAGCCGCACTGCAGCTTATCTATCGGGGAGATGAAACCATTTCCGTCGATGAAAGCAAGTTCGGCAATATCATAACCCGCCAACTCTCACCGCTCAAAGCGGAGATTGTTTTTCACAGTTGGGATGGCGATGGCATTATTTCCGTCTCGGTGGAGCCCGAAAGCGGTACTATCCTTATCGAACCGTCGGCTTACTCTTCGCGTCCCGGAGTACTGGCCTGTAGATGGAACATGGCCGGCATTCGTCCCGATCTTCAACTCGTCGCCCCTTTCTTTCAAGGAATCAAACTCAAACTGGATGACTCCCTCATCGCAAACACCAACTGGGAATGGCCGCTCTATTGGGAGGCTGGATTGGCGATCCTGCAATCGGATAAAGGGGGTTTCTGGGTTCATACCCGGGACAACCGTTATCGATATAAAGCCCTTAAAGTGGGTTCGGGTCCGCAGAAGAATCATTTGGGATTCGACACCCAGGCATACGGCCCAATAGATGATAATTTGAGTGCCGGCGGACTCGTCTGGCGTATCAATGTGTTTGATGGTGATTGGAATGTTCCGGCCGTAGAATACCACGGCTGGTTGTGGGACGCTTATAATCTCCGGACCGAAGAACAAAAGCGTCAGGCCTGGATAAGGGACGTTAAATTTGCAGTGAGCTGGTGTCCGGGTGAAGAAAATATCCTGGATGCGATTTCGAAAAAGGTAAATCCCAAACATTGTCTGATTCACTATCCGAACTGGCGCACGGATCCCTACGATGAGAATTATCCTGCTTATATACCGAGCGAATCGGCTAAGGCTTTTATCAAAAAA
>Ga0210003_1001610_pt1 | contig 19755 bp, 15 predicted proteins | sample LantaG_FD_182804 | JGI IMG/M metagenome (GOLD analysis project Ga0210003, IMG submission 182804) | Deep subsurface microbial communities from Baltic Sea to uncover new lineages of life (NeLLi) - Landsort_02402 metaG (SPAdes) (version 2) | ecosystem: Environmental > Aquatic > Marine > Oceanic >... | reverse complement strand
GCAATATCGGCAGGGTGACACAATTGCTCGACGAACTCGACCTCAGTGACAATACGGTGATAATCTTCACATCCGATCACGGCTTCAATATGGGGCACAACGGGATATGGCACAAGGGTAACGGCCGCTGGATACTTACGACCAACGACGGCAGCCGCCCGAACATGTACGATAATTCAATGCTCGTGCCGGCTCTTGTCCGCTGGCCAAAGGCGATCAAGCCCGGCACCACCATCGATCAGACGCTGACGCATCTCGATTGGCTGCCCACGATAGCCGCGATGGCTGGAACCGCCGCCGGCAGTGATGCTGTTGTTCACGGCAGAAACTTTTTGCCGCTGCTCAAGGGCGGAAAGCCCAAATGGGACAATGACCTGTTCGCCCAATACAACATGCGAGGGGCAGGGAACATGCGGACCTATTACAGCGGTCGCTGGAAACTCGTTCGCGATTTCAAACATAAGATCAAAGATGAATTCTACGATCTCGAAAGCGACCCGGCCGAACATAAAAACCTCATCGATTCGCCCGACCCCAAGATCCAAAAGCAGATCAAGAAACTCGACGCAAAACTGCTGCAGAAAATGCGCAGCATAAATGACCCGGCAATGTTATAGAATTTCAGGAGCAATACCATGATAAATAATCCGATCGGTAATGAAATAAAGGAAAAACAATTTTGCATTGGCTTGCCGACGCACCCGGCTAAGAAGAGCAGCTCCACATACACAGAATCCTTTCACGAAACACTCAGCCACGTCAAAAGCTCACCCAATATCAGATGTACGAGAAGTTGCGAGACGAGTCTGTTGAGCAAACCTCCGTCCCTATAAGGCACCATTTTTGCCTTTTGCCTTTTGCCTTTTGCCTTTTTTCGGCAGCCTTTTCTGCTGCTGAAAAAACAACCAAACGCGCAAGTGCCCAGCCGCAAAAAGCAGAAATTCTGAAAAATTATTACTCCTGTCTATATAAGCACTTACGCTCTTCGAGAACTCCCAAAATACCGAATTTTCGCACGAAACGCGCAGGTCGGCCTAAATATGAAGGGCGCCCTTTTTTCGCGCCCAAAAAGGAGTATCGAGACTATGCTGATATAGATAACAGTGAATGCACAATAAAGAGATTGGACGAGTCCGCCATAGGCGGATAAATATTGAAGAACCAACGGGAACTTATGAATTGATTATCGATTAATGATTATTGATTATTGGTTTGGTGTTTTATATAGCGAGGAAAATAAAAATATGTCCGAACAAATAATCGCCGTTATAGTTGGTGCTGTTATCGGTTCTTTAAGCAGTCTGGTTACAGCTTTATTTCTTTTTAATCTATCGAATCGAAGACGTAGAAAATCCATTCAGGCAATCACCGCTGCTGAAGTGACCACAATAATGGAAAAGGCTCAGCGGTATATTGACGAGCAAAGTGATAAGGAGGAACTATCTGCGTCAACCCCTATGTTAATTTCGATAGCATCTGAGATTGGGCTTTTATCTCCAAAACAGGTAATCGCATTTCGCAGGGCAGTTACTCTCGATATGGAAATGCGAAAAACAGGGAATAAAGAAAAAGCACAGATCGCGATATCGGCCTGCAAAGAGGCTTTGAATGTGATAGGCAAACGATGACCGAGGGAAAAAACAGCAAGTCAGAATCAAAACAAGAGCAGTCGAAAAACGAACGGCACTTTAATCAAGAGCAGTACGACAGACTGATAGAATGCTCGGAAAAGGGGCCGGAGGGAATAGAGCAATGGAATAAGTGGTGTAATGAAAATCCGGCTGAGGCAGTATGGCTGCAAGGGGCTTACCTCGAAAAAGCCAATCTGCAAGGGGCTTACCTCCAGTTCGCCAAACTGCAAGGGGCTGACCTCCAGCGTGCCGATATGCAAGGGGCTGAACTCCATAGAATCAAACTGCAAGCGGCTAATCTCCAGTTCGCCAATCTGCAAGGCGCCACATTCTTTGAAGCCGACCTGCAAGGGGCTAACCTCCAGTTCGCCACGCTGCAAAGGGCCAGATTCAGGGGAGCTATTGTGAACGGCTCCACAAATTTTTTGGGTTGCGAGATTGATGAAAATACAGACTTTCGCCATACGGGTCTGGAAAATGTGCGTATTGAGTCCGGCACAAAAATCCTCTTAAAATATAATATCAGGCGGATGAACTGGGAGGATTGGTATAAGGAGCACAAGCGGCAGAAGTGGCTCGTTAGGCCTTTTTGGTGGATGAGTGATTATGGGCGGTCAATCAGTAGGATTATGTTGACTTTCTTTATACTGGCTTTTGTGTTTGCGATTGTTTATTACTTAGTGCCTAATTTAGTAAAGGATTTGCATATAACCGGTCATTGGTACTCAGACATCATTCGTTCGTGCTACTTCTCCGTAGTTACGATGACGACATTAGGGTTTGGGGATATGTTCGCTAACAAAGAGAGTATAGCCGGGCACGTTCTGTTGATGTTTCAGGTGATTTTGGGCTATGTGCTTTTGGGAGCATTAGTAACTCGATTGACGGTTTTATTTACTTCCGATGGCCCTGCGGGTAGTTTCACACCGATGGACAAAGAAACAAAAGAATTATTAGCAAAATTGAAAAAAGAAGATAAAGGGCATTAAAGCTGTCCGGCGATATAACCCCGCCCTTGCCGCTAAACCCTATCCGCTATCCGCTAAACGCTACCCGCTGGAAGAAATCAACCAAATGCGCAAGCTGGAGCGCAGCGGAAGTCCTGAGCAAGGCGAAGCCGAGTCGAAGGACCCCGAACCCTTAGAAATCAACCAAATGCGCAGGTACCTGCGAACAAAAACCGAAAATTCTAAAAAATTCTTACTCCTTTCCACATAAGGACTTACGATTTTCCAGGACTGCAAAATACCCGAATTTTCGCACGAAACGCGCAGGTCGGCCTAAATATGAAGGGTACATTGGTACCCCTGCGCGTTTACTTTTCAGGTGGAATTATGTTTATCAACAAGACCACGACGCACCGCGTCGCTTCCTTCCCGGCTAGCCCCCACCCCGCGTGGTGGGGGTCAAACCGCGCGCAAATTACACCAATACCTTTTATGCAAAACAAAGCCAATTTCCGAAGGGATGAAAATGGCCGTAACCTCAGCTATAACAAGCACTTACGAAGAAAAACCACCCCTGAAGGCCCAAAAAACAAAGCCAATTCAAAGCCAATTTACAAAAAGGCCAAAATCAACCTCCTCGTGCATGTTGGAGGGCGCCAAACGTCTACCAAAGACCAATGCGCGCACAAAACAACACCTATTATGCAAAACAAAGCCAATTTGCCAACCCCTGCTAATGAACCTAACCTCCGCTACAACAAGCACTTACGAACACAAACCACCCCTGGAGGCCCCAAAAAACAAAGCCAATTCAAACCCAATTTCAAACCCCGCCACTCACCGCCCCGCCTATCAGCTTATTATCCCGGTTATACTGCCGTTTTCGGCCTGCCTGACCAATTCAATGTAATTCTTCTGGTGCTCCATTCGGTACTAATCGTCCGCGCTGCCATCCACCACCGCACCGCTGTCCATATGATTGCCATTGGGAATGAGTTTTTGAAGTTCGAGGTGACTAAGCAAAATACAGTTACGGTACTGACATCCGGCAGAAAGGAGGTAAATGCAGCAAAGCCGGACGCTGGTTTCAACAAAATTTGATAACCCCTATTTCGATTAACGACTTGTGGTATTTTGGGCTCCAGGGCAGTCTTTTCCGGCTTAAGCACGTGAGGATCAAGCGCGTACCGGTTTTGAAAGAAAGAACACTTAAGAGAAAGGAGACATATCATGAAAAAGACTAAGAACTCTATAATCTTGCTGTTGGTCTTAGCTGGGCTGAGCTTTGTGTATTTACTTGGACCTGTGCTTTGTTCGGGCCGGCCCCTTGTGATTGACAGACAATTTGTTCCGGAGTTTTGGGGAGGCCTGTGCTCGGGCGCGAGTGGTTCGTGCAAGATATGCTGTGTGTATCCAAATTGTTTGACTGCTAATCTTTGCAGCGCCTTCAACGGGACGACGCCTGCTCAATGTCTCGCAAACGTCGAAAAGAATAACGTCGCAACAGGGTTTTCGTGCGATACAACCGGCGTCCCTGCTAATAGTTGTACCAAGTCAAACATTGGAACTTGTTCGAAAACTTACGATTGTATCTGGTTTTGGGTCGGCAGCGGCACTTGCGCAAAGGGCAATTATCGCGCAAGCCAGCCATCTTACCTGACCTGTATCTAATTGCGGCACGCGAATTCCGGCCGGTATGCGCTTGACTCCGATTGGCAATATGGCTATAATCAAGTTGAGATTATGGAAGAGACTTTTCTGGACCCAGAACGGAGCGCGGCTTGTATGAGTAAGCACAATTCAACTCAGTTTCGTCGAACCGAATCTCCGAACGAGCCCGACCTTATTGACCATGGAGATGCTGGGGATGTTCGGCAGGAATGATTCAAAAAGTATCGGCGGTAAGCAAGACAGCAACACCGCTGCTTATACGGAAAATGGCCATCCGAAAAAAGGTGCATGCAAGTTGCTTACCATTTTCTTTCCCGCGGTACTTGCTTTAGTGGGGTTATCCCTGGCGCTTGGTTCAAGATATTTTCGCCACAGCGGCCCCAGGCTCGAGTTTGCGCAGTACTCGAAAGATTTAGGCGATGTGCCAGTAAATGCATCACCTAATGTTGCTTTCAAGTTTTATAACAAAGGGGACAGGGACTTGGTGATTTATGGACTGCAAGGCAGTTGTGCCTGCCAAAACCTGAGAGTCACCAAATCCAGGATTTTGCCCGGTGAAACTGGACAGGTTCTTGCCCAAGTCATCCCAGGCCGAAGGGATGGCCCTGCAACAGACATCATCCGAGTCAGGTGTAACGACCCGAAGCAACCGGTCCAGACAGTCCATATCAAACGCTTCGTAGTAGCGAATGTCACCATCTTACCTCAGAGATTGACAATAACTGTTTCGGATGATAAGCCGCAAATCCGGGAAGTCACCGTCTTAGGGCCAACGAAAAAGCCCGACTTCAAGATACTCAAAGTCAAAAGCGATGACCGGAGGATAACTCCACAAGTAACGCCTCTTGGGGTGACTCAGGAAGGACGTTCTAAATGGCGGGTATGCGTGACTGTAGAACCTGGAAGTATCCATAGTGTGCCGGATTGCACAAAAATTAGCATTTTCACGTCAGACCAGAAACAATTCCTTGTAACCCTTCCAATAATAATTTATTACAGCGACCGGATAGAATTAATCCCAAGTTCACTTTCCTTTATTATTCGAGAGGGGTCTCCCTGGGAAACCTCGCGGATTCACGTTGTGTGCTCCGACACCGGGGCAGCGGTTAATGCACGTCCTGATGTCAAGCCTCCAGGCTACGCTAAAGTCACCTTGTTATCAGAAAACATCACGATGAACTCTAAGGAGTGGGTCTTCGAGGTCAGGCTCAACGCCGGGACAGAACCGCCTGCCCAGCCTCAAAGTGATAAAATAGAATTTTGTTTCCCCGAGATGGGTTTTTCCAAATTTGTACCCGTATCTGTGATAAAAATAAAAAACAGCGGAACTCAATGATTAACCGAATGCTTTACATAACATAATACCAACCGAAATTACCTTATTGTTTACGCGAGGTGTAGGAGACCGCCATGAAAAAAATCTTAGCACTATTCACTGTGGTCATCAGCTTCCATGCGAATGTCGGCGCCATCTTAGCAGACCAGTTAACCCCTGAAGTTGCATCTGTTATGGATGCCATCATCCAAGCCCATGAAGCTGAAGCAGCCAGAGTGAAGACAGGTAGAGGAACCGCCAATGTTTCACTGCTTGTTAATTCTGGGAAAAAGGTGTTGGACGAAGAAAAAAGCAATGTTCGTTTTTGGTTTAAGGGTCAATCTCGGAGAACAGACTTCTTCGCTCCCGACTCCGAGATGCTTCAGAACGGCGCACATACTTCTATCTGCGACAACGGCGAGTTTTTCTATAGATACAATCGCTTGGTGGAGGGCGCGATCGTACGGCAGAGCGGTTCAGAGGATTTCCGGGGGCAGATAGGTAAGGACTTTGGTTGCGATGTTTTTTCTTACTGGTTGGGTGCGCCCCTCAGTAAGATGCTCAAAGACATAAAAGATAGCGGTCGCGCCAAAATCGATGTCGAGCTTACCGAAAAGGGTCTTTTGAAACTTGTCGCAAACCGTGCGGAGGAAACGCGATACGACGGTCAAACGGTAGCAGTAACCGTCTACTACTATCTTTTGCTGAACCCGGCAGACTCCTACCGCATCGAAGAATATCATTTTGAGCAACGAAATGGCAATGGCCCAGGCTCTTCCAATACCATTCATCTTAAAAGCGATTGGCTGGAGTTGCCGTTGGGGCAATCTTATCCCAGGAACGTGAAATACGACCGGGTTACCACTCGTTCTGCTCTGGCATTGAAGAACTCACCAGATGGGGCGGCATTGGACAGGAATGTTGAAACGCACATCAACATAACTCTCAAAGAGTTCGAACCAGCCATTGATATCAACGACAGTTTTTTTAGCCTTGAAGGTATGGGGGTAAGACCCGGCACAACAATTGATGACCAAATCACAGGAATCGTATATTCGTATGGAGCCCGGAAAGTAGACGAAGAAACGCTGCAAAGACTAATAGACGCTCCGGGGGATTCAGAAACTTCTCGCGGGCACTCCACGAAAAGAGGGACGTCTAACGTTCAGACTCCCGAGGAAAGCTTCACCTGCGACAATAACGGACTAGTTGCAAGCCGAGAAACTATCGCAGAGCTGGCATCCACCGAGAGACCCCTTCCAGCTACGTATCTGAAAATAGCAACCTTCTTGGTCGTGCTCTTCATCGGTATAGGAATTTGCTTATGGGCAATTGTGAGATGTCAGAGTCACCGATGTCGCAGTTGATAGCTTCATTGCACCGTAGTTCCATAGATGCACCGTTTGGGATGCTGGTATGCAGATAGTCTTACCTACACAAGACAAAGCGGCGAATGTTTGTCTCGTTGTTGTGCCGGTGACACTGGCTATGCTGTTCGCGGCCGTTCAGTGTTGGGGCTCTCATCCAGGTAAAGTTGTGGATTCGAAAATGATGTGCGGTCCAAACTGCGTTTGGCTCGCAGCCAGGTCCTTCAACATTACGCCCTCTCTGAAGAAATTGAGATACCTTGCGGGGACAGACCCACATCGAGGCACCAGCTTAGAAGGTATGCTCACCGCCCTGGACAAAATCGGACTATATCCCTTATTGGTAAAGACAAGCTACAAAGGGCTCACGAGAATCAAGAACCCGGTCATTCTCCTACTCAAACACTCATCGAACGGACACTATGTCTTTATGGAGCACATCAGTCCGACGCTTATTCGCGTCATCGACCCCCCTGATAGCAAGACTTGCTCGAGAGCAGAATTCATCGACGATTTCACGGGCTATGCTATCGTCGTTTGCAAAAACCCTGAAGACAAACGAAAGGTTCAACAGTGCTTTACGGCAGAGCAACCGTCAAGGATCGGAAAACGAATCTCTATTTGCCTTGGAATTGCCTTTGCCCTTTTTGTCATTCTCCACGTCTTGACAGGCCGGATGCTAAAAAGTAAAATGACGAGCACTATTCTCTAATCCCCGAACGCAAACTGCCGTCTGTCAGCCAAAAACCGCTGGCTCACGATTCACCGTGCGTGTTAGGCCGGTTAGCGGAGGTAAAACAATGGTTCGTCACCACCCCGGCGGTGGTGTTGCTCACCGATAGACGGGGCAAATCCACCTGGGAAGCACAAGCCACCAATTTTTGTGGATGTTGTGGCGTATATAGCTAAAGTAACGTTGAAAAGCCGAAAAAACTTTTGCGCAGAAAAGCAGTGAGGATTATGGTTAAGCTGCTCGACGATTGCTAAAAAATTTAAAATTATTGTTGATTTTGTAGGTTTCCTTGTTTAAAATTGGGTCAATGGCGGTTTGTGAAGGAGCAAGGCTTATGACAAGGCAAGAGGCGACAATGCTCGAAAGCGGCCCGAAGCGTTTCACGTTAACACTTGCCGTGCCACTAATTGCTTTTATACTGACACAGAATGCATACTTTGAGGATTACTCTTGGGCGTCAGGCGCTGTTCAGCTTGATAAACAGGAGATTCTGCTCGGCGTGGAGTCGGTCTATTCCCAAATTGAAGATATTAACGTGTCTTTTTCGTTTAACGCTCTCAAGGCGCCGGCGAATAACCTCCATGCCAGGTCGCATAAGACCGCCGTGGTTAAAGCAAGCAAGTTATACCTGAAACACACCTACGGCGCCGACCCCGAATACAGCACGACCACTTTTGTGCGAAAAGTGGCGTTTAACGGCGCGGTAAGTACGACGTATACGGCCAGAAACGGCTCAGCAGTTGTTGAGACCAGAAAATCGAAGGAGGCAGATACCCAAGGTTCCGGATTCTTTGATTTGATGCTGCTGAACCAGCCCCGCCCCGACAGTGACGGAGCAAGTGACCAAAGCCTGCTTTCCCTGCTGCGGTCCAAAGATTCTCGTCTGCGCGCGGCACTCGAAGAAGTGGACGGTCACCCGTGCCACGTGGTCGACCTGATTGATGCATCAACCAAACCGCCCAGGATGACCGTATGGGTTGATTGTGAACGGGGTTTCCTGCCCCTGCGGCACATATACCGAATTCGGCCGAAGTATGACGCAATAATAATGAAATTTAGCATTGAAGAGGCAATTCAACTAAAAGAGGGTCTCTGGTTTGCCGTCAAAGGCAGGAAGATGGTTTACCCTGCTGTGAACATTCCCGAGATCGGACCGGGATTGGAACACGTCATGGAAGTCGACGGCTGGAAAGAGGGCGAGCCCGCGCTATATATTAATCAGGGCATAAGCGATTCGTTTTTCGACTTGTGGCTCCATCTTCCGATAGGGACCTTTGTCTGGGACAAAGACAACGACCACCAGTGGATAGTCAAACAGGGCGATTACTGGGGTATGGCCGACGAGGTCTTAGAGATACTCCAATATGAGCATCTTCAAATAATTGAGCATGAGGCCCTTGGCGATGTTAACCCGGCGCCTCCGGAAAAACACGATGCAGATTCCGCCGCCGCTCCGGATAACTCCCTACCCCTTGGGAACCGCCCCGGCGTTTCCTCTGAGAAGACAGACGAATCCCACAATTTAATCGGCCAGGTTCTGCTCCCGGCACTGCTGCTCGCACTTGTAGCCGCCGCCGCAATTACATACTTAGCCGTTAGAAAAAGCAAATGAATAGCGACTCCGCGATTGACACATACGAAGTTTTCAGAAACTGGCCTATGGCCTGGGGCAATTGAATGTTCGCGAGAATTGGCTGGCAGTGAGAACCAAGAATTCCTTCGAGCAAGCAGCCGGTTTACCCTCACACAAAAAATTCTCTATGGCACTACTTGGGTTATAATTCCGAAGTTTCTGAAGATAAAGTAGATTATGACGGCACTGACGGCGGCATAGGCGAAACGCGGCAGCCAGCATGCCAACTCGGTGAACATAAAATCGGCGTCCTGCCCGGTATTACCCGCCAGTCTTTCGGTGACATCCTCGAGTTTGCCCGTTTCTTCTCCGACCCGCCAGATATTCAAGAACTCGACCGGCAAACTGGCCGAAAAACCGTCTGATACCTGGTTGCCGGCCTTTGCGCTGGCGGTACCGCCCCGCACCTGAGCGGTGACGACGGCGTTGCCGGTGGCAGAGGCGGCTTTTTCGGCGCACTTGGTGATGGGCAATCCGGCCTTGAAGAGCATATAGAACACCCAGCAGTAACGGCTGAGGGCCAATGCGTAAACGGCCTTTCCGAGAATCGGGATTCTAACGGTCAGCCTGTCCAGCGTAGTTCGCAGGGTTCCCTGGCTCGGCATAAAATGGACAATTCCAAAAATCACGGCTGCCGGTATGTAGAACAGCGAAAGGATGCCAACCACTGCCGCCAGGTAGGAGCTAACGCCGCCGGCGCCCAGAAGAGAACCCGGCAGCGGAGCAAGGATTGCCGTAGCGTGAATAAGGACAACAGGAAGCGTCATACCCGACAGCGTCTTTTTTCTTATGCTCTGCTGAAATTCGTGCCACCTTGACAATAGGGCCAGCGCCTCCGGCAGGCTCCCGGAGGTCTCAGCGGCGCGGACAACCATCGCATCCAACAAACCAAATACGCAAGGCCTTTTGGCCATGGTCTGAGCGAGCGTATTGCCGTGGGACGCGCCGTCGGCCAAATCATGAAATGCCGTGCTCAGGCGGCGGTCGAGACCTTCGGCAACAGTCGTAAGCGAGCGCAACAGAGGCACACCGGCATTTAGCATCATCGCCAGATTATGATATGCCAGTGCAATAGTAGCTTTCATCCGGCTTATTCCCAAAAATGTCCTTTTCGAGCAGTACGGCTCCGAGTCCCGGCTGGACCGGTCCGCTTAAGCATAGCCAAACGAGCGCCCAGCGGCAAGACATACCTGACGGGTGCCTGCCTGGCAGATTCGCCAAATATATCGGCTTTTTCTGGGCCATTATGCTGGACATAGCCCCTCAGAACAGCATTTTTGAAAATTTTTTCAAAAAATACGAATTTTTTCGTTGACCCTACGAAAACATTCGTATATTCTGTTGTCAGATGTGGAAAAACGATTGAAGATATGGAGTGCAAATGCGATGGCAAGACAGAAATCATCCCAACCCACCGAAAGAGAGCTGGCGATTCTGAACGTACTCTGGCAGCGAGGCCCCAGCACGGTCCGCCAGGTCAACGTCGCCCTGAACGAAAGCCGAGCAACCGGCTACACAACCACTCTTAAACTCATGCAGATAATGACGGACAAAGGGCTCGTCGTTCGCGATGAATCCGACCGAACGCATATCTACAAGGCCAACATTGGAGAGGAAAAGACCCAGCGGCAGCTCGTCGGCGACCTGATGGAGAGGGCGTTCGGCGGCTCGGCCCAAAAGCTGGTCATGCAGGCCCTGGCGGCGAAAAAAGTCTCCCGCCGAGAGCTGGAAAAAATCAAGAAATTGCTGGACAAATTTAAGGGAGAACAAAAATGAATTTTCAAAACATCCTATCCGACCAAACAGTACAACAAATCGGCTGGACACTGATTCACTTTTTGTGGGAGGCCGCAGCGGCGGCGATAGTATTGGCGTCGGTACTTCTGTGGCTGCGAAAATCGAAAGCCGCGGCGCGATATATCGCCGCGTGCGCGACACTTGCGTTGATGGTTGCCGCCCCGTGCGTAACATTTTATTGTGTCGGCAAATCTCACGTCCGCGCGGAGGTGGCGGCGGATGAAGGCGCCGTTGCCGTAAGCGCCGCGCCGGTGCTGGTTGAAGCACAAGCGCCGGCGGAAACTGAACCGGCCATCACGCACGCGTCACCTTCTTCAACTTCGCCTGCCGGGTCGCTTAGGCTGACAGAAAGAGCCAAGCTCCTGCTGGAACCGGCCTTGCCGTATCTGGTTTTCGGCTGGCTCGCCGGGGTATTTGCTCTGTCGCTCTGGTACGTCGGAGGCTGGGGTCAGTTGCAAAGATACAAACGCAAGATGACATCTGCCGTCAGCCAGCGCGACTGCAAAAAGGTTAAGGAGCTGGCTGAGATGCTGCGTATTCGGCGGGCGGTGCGGGTTTTGCAATCGGCGCTCGTTCAGGTACCTACGGTTGTGGGCTGGCTGCGTCCTGTGATACTGCTTCCGGCAAGCGCAATGACCGGCTTGAGCTTCGAGCAGTTGGAGGCGATTTTGGCGCACGAATTGGCGCACATTCGCCGCTGCGATTACCTGGTCAATATGCTCCAGACGGTGGTGGAAATACTCGGCTTTTATCACCCGGCAGTCTGGTGGGTTTCGCACAAGATTCGCGTCGAGCGTGAGAACTGCTGCGACGATTTGGCTGTGGCCGTGTGCGGTGACAAGGTTCGCTATGCCCGTGCATTGGCCTTGCTCGAAGAGATGCGGGCCGACCGCCCGCGTCTGGCTGTAGCGGCAAATGCAGGCAGCCTGCTGGGCCGAATCCGGCGACTGGTCGGCGACGCTTCCAAAGAGAACAAGTCGTCCGCCTGGGTCGGCGCAGTTATTACACTTCTGGTACTGGCCCTGGCTATACCCTCGACATTGGCGCTAAGTGGCGGCTCGACGAGCAAGCCCGAAAAGACCGATGCCAGGACGCTCTTCGAGAACCTCCGGCACGCCCAAAGGCCCGTTGAAAATATGCGGCTCGAATTCGGCTACGAGAGCTGGGCCTTTCCTCCCGGCGGGAGCAGATGGAGGACGGGGGCCGATGCAAATGAAAAAAAATATGTCCTATGGCGGCATGATTATACCGCCTTAATCAGCGGCAGACGGTCCCGCTTTGAATGGCAGATGAGACTTTTTCGCAACAAGGGCGACAAAGAGCCGTTTCAAAGTGGTCGAACTATCAGTATTTTCGACGGCAATGAGCTGTGCACTATGACGGAAGAGAGGAAAAAAGGTCGTCGCTCGCCTCGGGATGATAACGAGAGGCAGTTGCTCGTTCTACTGCAGGCAATCCCATCCGACCTCAAGGACCTGGTGGACTATGACAAGCTGGCCGAAGAATTCGACTTTGACGTTATGGACGGCGACAAGCCCGGTCTTTACATTCTGGACGCGGTGCGGAAAGAGGATGGTATGCACTGGCAGCTCACTATCGATGGAAACCGTGGATTCAATAATGTCAAAACCGTATTGTTCAGAAGTGACGGCTCAGATTCCGTAGAAAGGCAGACAAACGTGACGCTGCGCGAGTACCCGGGCGGTATCTGGTATCCCGCCGAGTTGGAGAAGATTAACAACTCGGCTGCCGACGTGGGACGCAGAATCGTCACGACAGTTAATGCCGAATTTGATGTCGACGTCGGTGCTGATGCCTTTGAGCTTAAATGGCCTGCCGGCACGAAGGTCTTTGACGTTTTCAGAGAAGGCCATGTAACCATCGGCGACAACGGCGAGCCTGCGGAGTTCACGCCGCTTTCCGATGACCGTCCACGTCCGCGACGCGCGCCGGCAAGTACCAAGCCAACTGAGTCACGCTTTATGGTCGCGATGGCGCAGGGTGTGACAGTTGAGCTGGTCGGGGTATGTGAACATCCGAGCGACGGCAGGCAGTGGTGGCGGCCGGACGGGAGCCTGCTGAAGGACCGGCCCTACAAGAGTACCGGCAGCATATTGCCGCCCGAGGCGGGCTTCAAATACTACGAGTTTGCCTTACGGCTTGAAAGCCCCCGCAGAACGAGCATAAAATGGTCTGTTCCGGGCGGCAAGCGTGGCTCTGACACCGGCCGACCCATCGGCCAAGATGGTCAGCACATTGAAGAGCTGCGGGCCTACACGGTTAACCAACCGGAGGACAGAGAAACGGCATTGGTCCGCATCGGCATCACAGCGGGAGACTGGGACACAATCGCAACACATCCGGCTGAGGTGGACGAGCAGACGTATAATACTGCTGACCACGCGGTGGCATTCGGGATTGCTCATGAGGTTTCCGGATACACTTTGCTGCCGGTCGTGCATAACTACAACCGCGGCAAGACAACAGTAGCAGTTCGCGTAATTGCTGTAACAAATTCAGGCGCTCAGATTCAATCCGGCTGCAGCGGCAGTGGCGGCAATATCCTGAACAGCCTGACCTACAGGTTCCCGACACCCCTGAAGAATATAAAGCAATTCCAGTTTCAAACACGCCAGTATCAATGGGTAACCTTTAACAATGTCTCTCTTCGCCCCGGTGTCCAAACAGACGTTGTGATTTCAGCGGAAGGGCCAGTTCGTCCACCGGCAAGGCGACCGCGCCCGGCTGCAACGCCAGAGCGACCGGAAGCACCCGCAAAACAGGACATCGCTGCAAAGCTGCAGATTCTTATCAAGCACCAGAAACAGCTCCAGACAGACCTGTGGTCAGCCGAGGAGGCGTTGGAAGATACCCGTAGAAGATACGGCCTTGGCGACCTCGAAGAACGTGCGTACCCGCATCACATCACGCAGCGGCTGATTCGTCTTCAACAGCAGCGTGACGACTGCCTGCTCGAAGTAGCACAAGTCCAGGCCAAAATAGGAATCCTCGAACAAGAAGACACTCCTGGAGGAAAGGAAAATCTGAAGAAGACGCGCGACGAGTACGTTATATTACAGAGCAAGCTCGAGCAGCTAAACAGGATGTGTGAAGAAGCCGCCGCCAAAAAGAGAGAGCTTGACCAGGCACGCACTCAATATCAACAACGTGCCGCCATAAGAGATGAGCGAATGCGAGCGTTGGATGAAATCAAAGGCGAGATTGAGAAGTTAAAGATTGTGTACGAGCAGTCCGAGCCGAAGGTTACACCAAGACGACTTAAGTAATTCCTTTGCCATTTTGCTACACGCGAGAAGCCGCCTATAGATAAGGCGCGCCCCTGAGCCGGCCCTGCGGACCGGTTCTCTATCTGCTCGCGCTGAGGGGGCCAAGGGCAGGCTGCAAAAAAAATTTGAAAATTTTACATTCTTTTTACTTGACGATTCTATAACTGTCGAATACTCTCTACTAAAATAGAATCAGGAGGCAAAAGATATGTCAAAGTCCGGACCAGCCAAAAACAGCAGAACCAAAAAGCCCGCTCCGCAGCTTACCGAAGCCGAATGGGCCATTATCAAGATTGTCTGGCGAGAGCAGCCCTGCACCGCCGGCGCCGTCCAGGAGACCCTGGCCAAGAGCCGCGACCGGGCCTACAGCACCGTCAAGACCACTATGGACCGGATGGTCAAAAAAGGCTTTCTTAAAATCCGGAAAATACGCAATTTGCAGCTCTTCAGCTCCTGCATCAGTCAAGCCGAAGCCAGAAGAGGCGAGTTTAGCAGAATGCTCAAGCGGGCCTTCGACGGCGCCTTGACGCCGATGATGCAGTTTCTCATCGAACACGAAGGGCTCTCCAAGGAAGAATCCGCACAATTGCGGAGACTCGTCCGGAAAGTCAAAGAAAGGAAAAAGTAAAAACACACTTAGAGTACACTTAAAAAGGGAGGCAAAGACAATGTTCGAGACTATAAACGCTGTTATCACAAATCTAAACAGCATCGCGCGGGTCTTCTGTGGCTACGCCGCCGGTCTGTTTATTCAGTCCACTGTGCTGATTCTGTTTGTAATGATGCTTGATTTCGTTTTGAGAAGGCACGTGCGCGCGGTGCTGCGATACTGCGTGTGGATGCTCGTATTCGTAAAGCTCGTCTTGCCGACGTCCTTTGCGTTTCCCACCGGAATCGGATATTGGCTCGGCGACTACGTTACCGCCTGGTCCGCGGCCCGCCAAGAATCGCCGAGGTCATTGAACCCAGCCGAAGTAAAAACCGCACCGACGGAAGTTGCCGCCACCGAGCCGGCTCTAACCAAAGCGTCGAGGGTCGAGCCTTCGAGCCTGTCGGCCGCCGATGCAAGTCACCGTCCCGAGTCGGCTCGCCCCAAGTTCGAACGCATCGCCTGGCAGAGTCTGCTCTTTTTGGGCTGGCTAATCGGTGTGCTCGTACTCACTGTACTACTTCTCTGCAGGGCCCGGTTTGTAAGGCAGTTGCTGGAGCAATCAGAACAGCCGGACCAAAAGCTGCGGTGCCTGCTAAGTCGCTGTCGGGAGCTGGTGGGAGTCAGAGCAAATGTCGGCCTGAAGGTCTCTACCAGGCTGACCAGCCCCGCGGTCTGTGGCCTGTTCAGACCGACGATTTTGCTGCCGGAATACATAGTCAACAAACTCAGCGATGATAGACTCCCGCTGGTCTTGATACACGAGCTCGCGCATATCAGACGCTGGGATGTGTGGGTGAATCTAATTCAGAGCGTTCTGCAGATAGTCTATTTCTATAATCCTCTTGTCTGGGTCGCCAACATTAGGGTTCGGCGGGTCAGAGAGCAGGCAGTCGACGAGATGGTCCTCGTTGTCCTCGGAGGAAAAAGAGAAAGCTACAGCAACACGCTAATTGACGTCGGCGAAATGTCGTTTGGGCGACCAAATTTGAGTTTGCGGCTTATCGGCGTCGTCGAGTCCAAAAAGGCCTTGGCCGAACGGATAAGGCATATCGTCACCAGGCCGACACCCAACAACGCCAAGCCTGGCCTTGTCGGTTTGCTTGCAGTGGCCATCATGGGAGCCCTACTGCTGCCGATGGTGAGGGCGGAAAAACAAGCCGATGCGGTTCCGGCAACCGAGCAATCCCGCGACAATCCGTATGACTACTTCCTCTTTTTTCAGGGTCGTGACAGCTTAATGATGGCCAAGGTTCTGACGGACCGGTTCGAGCTGAAAGAGCTCGATGCCGCCGTGCGCTCTGATTCGACCAACTTCTTGTGCGTCATGCACGGAAAACTCTATTGCGTGAGCCTGGGGGTCTTGAAGGCCATTGACATCGAATCATCTCAAGTGCATGAAATCGCCCACATCGACGCCTACTTCTATGATGACTATCGCCTTTATACGCGCAGAGATAACGACTGGTTGGTCTACGACCTTCGTGAACAGGCCTCCTGCAAGGGCATGCCGTTTCCTGGGCCGGCTTATCACCTTGCACCGATGAACAGGCGTGTGGCGTTCTCGCCCGACAAGAAGCGGTTGGCCTACTTCATATATAAAGGAGAAGCCGGCGTGCAGCTCAAAGTTGTAAACACAGTAACCGGCCAAGTCACAGAGCCCTGCCCGCCGTTTGTGTACAATGAGCCTCCGGCCGGCTGGGCCGACGCGCTGGCGCGATTCAGGTTTGTATGGCTTGATTCGGAAAATATTCTTTTTTTTAGAACCGAGAACCTCGGAAGGTGGGAGAACGTGCTAAACCACCTGGTGAAAACCAACGTGGTCACCGGCGAAACCAAAGATGTTGCACCTTTTCCGGCGCCGGGTTTCTGTACGGCTGAGCTGCTCCTGCCTGCACTTGAGTCCGAGCCCGTGCTGATTGTTGACTCCGGGCCCGGCAAGGGCCGATACCGCGTTGACGTGGAGCAGGGAAGAATCATCAAGGGCGACACTCGCCTGGGTGAATTTCGGCTCAGCGCCGGCGGATACTTCACTGCTATAGAGCTGCATCGTCCGGATTCGATTCATCACGGAGACAAACAAATAGCAGGACCGGCAATCGCAGCGGTCTCGCCCGACGGCAAGCGCATTATTTGGACGGTGTACGGACGGCCCAGGAATCGTGCCGAAGCACGCAGGCAGGCTCAACTGGGATATTATGATTCTGATGAGCAGGTGGTTCGCACAATATCCGGCGCCGGGCCGCCGCTGCTGTGGTTTAGAGAATCCGACATGGAGGCTCGCCAGCAGCCCGAAGAAACCCCGCGTAGTTGAACTGTCTCGCCGGGCCGAAACAGCACCAGGTAAGGCTCCGGGTGCCTGCAGGAGGCCGGCTGTCGGTGCGGGTACATCGACATCGCCAGGATTTCGTGGCACGTCAGCAGTTATATTTCTCCACTTTCCAGTAGCCAGACGTTTCGTTTTTGATAATATACGTTGGCAGTGTGAGAAATCTTCTTGTTTTACCGGCCTGTTTCATAAGGACACGGTACACAACTCCGGAGTGAGTTGAATGAGCAAAGAGCAGGGAAGCACGACGGTCCAAACAGCTAACAAGCCGGTGCGTCCGGTACTGATTGTCTCGGAGCACACCGTCTATGAGTACTCAGCCTTTCTCGAGCATCTTCTGGCGGGCCTTGCCGACGAATCAATAGCGCCGGGGCTTGTCTGCCCTGCGACCTGCGACGTAGATTCTATCACTCCGTCGAACGTCCAGGTCATAAGGTTTCCGACATTTGACCTGCCGTTTATGGGTTGGCAGAACAGAAGAGTGCTCCAACAACAGCTTGCGGCCTTTAAGCCGACCGTGCTGCACTGCCTCTGCGAGGGTAAAGCCGCACTTACAAAAGGAATATCCGCCCAAATGAACCTGCCTTATGTGCTCTCCGTTAGTTCGCCTCAGAAGAAGTGGACTCGGCTGCCGGTCTCGACAAGGCGCTGTTCGAAAATCATCGTCCCGGCCAAAAGCATCGGCGCCGGTTTCGCCAAGGCCCACCCACGCTTAGCCGACAGGATTCAGCAGGTAAACCCGGGTACTTTCGCAGCCGAAGCAAGAGCCGGCATCCTCCAACCGGGCCGGCCGGCGAGTATGGTGACCATCCACCCCCTTGACAGAATCGGCAACTTTGAGAACGTCCTGGCAGCCGTGCGACATCTGGTAATAGAGGGTTACGAGCTTATCTTCGCAATAATGGGCCAGGGACGCGCCGAAAGACATCTGCGCAGACTGCTGGCAGCTTTGGGCCTGCTCGGTACGGTGGTAATTGTCCCCAGGCTGAAGAACTGGCGTTCGGTTGTCTCTGCCGGCGACATCTACATCCGCCTGGAGCCGACCGAATCTTTTGACCCTTATGTTCTGGAGGCAATGAGTGCGGGCACTGTTACAGCCGCCTGCATCCGAGGCGTTGACGAGCTGCTTGTCGACGGGCAGACGTGCGTTACCTTCGAGCCGGACAATGAATTGAGCATCTATAACAATCTCCAGCGTCTCTTCGACCGTCCGGAGTTCGCACGCAAGCTCGCAGAAGGCGCCCGGCAGTACATCAGGCAGAACCACTCGGTCAGCAAAATGGTCGGAGATATTCTGCAATGCTACCGCGACGCTCAGCAGCGGTACGAGCAGCAATAGAAATTCATAATCTCGGCGTGCCGCCGGCGCCTCGGAAAAGAAAATATTGAGAATGTCGCGAATATCGTTGTGAACAGTGTTCATTTTCGTAATCCTTTGCTGCATAAGCGGTTAGGCTCATTTTGGGCGTTTTTGGAAATTGGCTTTGTTTTTTGGCGCCTCCAGGGGTGGTTTTTCTTCGTAAGTGCTTGTTAGAGCTGAGGTTACAGTCGTTACACCCCTTCGGAAATTGGCTTTGTTTTGCATAAATTAGGTATTGTTTTGTGCGCGCGGGGGGCCTGCAAGAGAGGAACCCCGGCCAGAGGTGCCTTATAGGCACGGAGGATCTTAGCTCGGAACTGGTAGCTCGTATTTGGTGAAGTTTGGCAAGGGTCGCGGCCTTTTTGCCAATTGGTTTTGAATTGGCTTTGTTTTTTGGCGGTCGGCGGGGTGGTTTTTCTTCGTAAGTGCTTGTTATAGCTGAGGTTAGGTTCGTTAGCAGGGGTTGGCAAATTGGCTTTGTTTTGCATAAAAGGTGTTGTTTTGTGCGCGCGGCTTCGTTTTTGGTGAATCTGCGCTGCGAGATGCGGGGGTGTTGCGTCGTGGTTTTTTTGATAGGCATAATTGCACCTGAAAAGTAAACGCGCAGGGGTATCCATGTACCCTTCATATTTAGGCCGACCTGCGCGTTTCATGCGAAAATTCGGGTATTTTCGGAGGTTCGAAAATCGTAAGTGCTTATATAGACAGGAGTAAGAATTTTTCAAAATTTTCGTTTTTTGCCGTTGGGCGCCTGCACATTTGGTTGATTTTTCCCAGCGGGTAGCGTTTAGCGGCAAGTGCGGGTTTGGTGCCTCGCCGGAATGCTTTGCGTTGGCAATTTTGATGTAGCCGAATTCGAAAGGGTTGGCGTTAAACAAAAAAGTAGCGGACACTAATGGCACTGTCATGTGTAAGTCATTGGCATTGCATCGGTTATAGGTTGTATGTTTTTTGCGGGACCAGGTTCGGCTGGTCGCGTTCGTATGTTTGGGCTGTGGCGGCGTCGGCGCACAAAGCCAGCGGTCATTCTTGCTGA
>Ga0210003_1001608_pt1 | contig 19769 bp, 13 predicted proteins | sample LantaG_FD_182804 | JGI IMG/M metagenome (GOLD analysis project Ga0210003, IMG submission 182804) | Deep subsurface microbial communities from Baltic Sea to uncover new lineages of life (NeLLi) - Landsort_02402 metaG (SPAdes) (version 2) | ecosystem: Environmental > Aquatic > Marine > Oceanic >... | reverse complement strand
AAGGCTATGGGCTGCGCGTGACCGGCCGTGCGGTTGCACGCGGGCTGCTATGACTGCTGCGGTCGGACGTCGACCGTCAAGCCGTCGTATGCGGGCTGGATGTTCGGCGGCAGGGATGCTGCGAGCGTAGCGTGGTCGGACCGGTGGCTGATGTGCGTGAACCACGTCCGGCGGGCGCCGACGCGCCGTGCGGCGTCGACGGCTTCGGCGATGGAAAAATGCGTGGGGTGGGGCTTGGGGCGGAGCGCGTCGAGCACGAGCGTGTCGAGGCCGTGCAGTTGTTCCAGGGCCTTGTCGGGCAGGCCGTTGCAGTCTGTGAGGTAGGCGAGGGCTCCGATCCGGAAGCCGAGCACGGTCACGTGGCGGCCGTGAGGCAGCTCGAGCGGAATGACGGTATGGCCGTTGATCTCGAACGGTCCGCCGATTTCGATCAGGTTGAGCCTGGGCAGGCCGCCCCATTCGGTGATGTCGGGCGCGGAGAAGGCATAGCCGAAAACCCGCCGGAGGTGGTTTGCGGTGGCTGGGGCTGCGTAGCAGTCGATGCGCCCCTGCCGGTCGCTGAATGTTCGAAGGTCGTCGAGGCCGAAGATATGGTCGGCGTGGTGATGGGTATACAGCACGGCGTCGATGTGCGAGATGCGTTGGCGGAGGGCCTGCCGGCGGAGGTCGACCGACGTGTCGATCAGGATGGTTGTGTCGGGCGGGCCGGTTTGGACGAGTGCCGACGCCCTTGTTCGGTTGTTGCGCGGGTCGGTCGAGGTGCAGACCGGGCATTCGCAGCCGATAACGGGCACGCCATGCGAGGTGCCGGTGCCGAGGAAGGTGAGGCGTGCGGTTTCGCTTTCGGGCGGAATATGGTCCGTCATTTGGTGGATTAACCGGCGGCTGTGGTGTCTTATAGCGACCGCATGACGTTCAGCGGCGTATCTTCCATAGCCTGCTGCATTTCGCGTTGTGTTTTATGGCTGTAGCGCAGCGTTGTCCCGAGGCGCTTATGGCCGAGCGCTTCCTTGACAAGCACTATATCCTTGTGCTGGTTATACAGGTTGGTGGCGAACAGGTGTCGAAGGCTGTGACATGAGAATTCGCCCAGCCCGGCCTTCTTCAGGTATTTTTTCACGATGTCCTGGATGCTTCGCAATGCCAGCCGCTTCTTCTTCTGCGAGAAGAAGAGGTGCTTCACACCGGAGATCACCGGCCGCACCGCGAAATATTCCTCGAGCGCCTCGCGGACGGTCTTGTTCAGGGGGATTTCGCGTGCGGCGTTGCCCTTGGCCTTTGGAATCCGCAACAGGCCGGTGCGTTGCTTGAGCGTGATGTCGTCGAGGTGGATATCGGTCACCTCCTTGAGGCGCAGCCCGCACTGAACGAATAGCTGGATCACGGCGTAGTCGCGCTTCCCGAGCCGCTTGGAGCGGTCGACCGCCTTGAACAACTGCAGCACCTGGGCGTGCGTGAGCACCTCGGGCGCGGCTGGCGGCGGCGTGTTGAGATACGACACCGACTGGCCGATGTTGCGGCTGGTCAGGTTGTGGGAGTGAAGGAATTCTGCAAACGACTTGAGGGCGGCCACTCGGCGGTTGACGGTGCTGCTGCTCTGCCGCCGCTCGGTCTGCAGGTGCGAACGGTAGGCGAGCAGGTCAAGCGATTGCAGGCCCTTCGGGTCCGGCAGGTAGCCGTAGGTCTCCTCGTGCCAGCGGGCGAACATCTCGAGGTCGTGGAGATAGTTCTTCACCGTAAAGGGCGACTTTCCCCCTTCGCGCAGCCATCCGGCGAACTGTTCAATGGTACTGGTCCAGCTTACGACTATGTTTTCAGCCATCGGTGTTCCTCCATGAACTGGTCGAGGCAAGACATCGCAGGTGCCGCCCATTATATGCAAGCTGGCATACGGGCGCAAGTGAAAAATGTAACGAAAATTTTTCGGAGGTGACACCCGGCTGTATTTTCGGCTGGAAACGAGGACGGAAAACATCTTGAACCTGCGGTGGGCGGGGGCGTGTTTTGTATGCGGCGGAAGGCCGATGCTATCGGCCGATGTGCACGAACGATGCCCAGTAGAACGGATGCGAATAGGAGCCGACGATCTCCATCGACTCGGGCGACGCGCCGTCGGCAACGACCGCGAATGGAGGCGTCTTGTGCGAGTTGATCAGTTTCAGCTTTGCGTCGCGCAGTGCTTGCGCGGGGTTCTCGCCGTGTGCCTGCAGCCCCGCAAACAGCTCGCTCACCAGTTGAGCGGTGGATGCGTCGCTGACGTTCCACAGCGAGGCCACCACCGAAGGCGTGCCGGCGTAGAAAAAGGCGCGGCACAGGCCGATCATCCCCTCGCCGTTGAGCAGCCTGCCGCGGGCCGTGCTGCATGCCGATAGCACAACAAGGTCTGCGTTCAGCTTCAGGTTGAATATTTCCTGCATCTGGAGGAAGCCGTCTTCCTCGGTGGAAGTTTGCGCCAGCACGATGCTGGAAAACTCGGGGCGCTGAGCGTCGAGCACCGCGTGCGTTGCGAAGTTGATGTATCTGAACTGGTCAAGCGGCATCGATTTCAGCCGCTCCTCGGATGCGTCTGCGCGATCCAGCAGCACCACGCTTTCCGGCGGGAATACCGAGCTGATCTGCCTGGCCTCGAGCGACGAGTATGGCAGCCGCACCAGGCCGGCCGCCGCGCCGAGCGTGTCGCGCATCGCAAGGCGCACGTCGTCCTCGTGGGCGCCGTAGTCGGGGTCGGCGCAGATGAGTATCTCCTTCTCGCGTTGCGCCGGCGTGCGTTGCCCCAGAATCTGTGCGAAGGCCGTGGCCGAGGGTGCATAGCGGATCACGGCGCGCCGCAGCAGGTAGGGCAGGTTCGAGAAGTCGATCTTCGCCGCCGGCTCGGTCAGCAGGCAGTCGAATGCCACGTAATGGATGAACCCGTCGGGCACGATGATCAGTTGGCGCTTGTCTGCGATCAGTTCGGCTGCCGGTTCCACGAGCATGCGGTATAGCTGGTATGCGGCGGGGCAATAGGTGCGGCTTCGCCGGCTGAGGATGATCTCGCGGAAATTCTCGACTGCCGAGCGGATTTCGGCGGCGGGAGGCAGTTCGTACACGCGGATGTCGTCTTTGGTGAGTGCAAACAGGAACGAGCCTTCGTCGCCCGACGATTCGCCGGCCACTGCGTATTCCAGGAGCGCGGTATCGGGCTCGAGCATCTGCTGCACCTGGCCGGCGGTGAGCGGCTCTGGGTAGTACAGATTCCCGTAACGCGGGCACTGCTGCTTGAGCATGATCTGCAGACTGTCCCAGGCGGTTTCCGTTTCCTGCAGTTTGGTCCGGAGCGCCTGTATGCGTTCGGCCGGGGCATTCTGTGCCGTTTCGTTGATTATGGTCGAGTTGATGGACGCCATCCGCGCCAGGCAGAATTTTTCGCTGAGGAGCAGGTCGGGGTCGGCGCCCTCGCGGATGTCGATCCCCGCCTCGGCGAGCATGTCTACGAATCCGCGTGCGCGGCCCATTTCTGCGTAGTTGTATGCGGCCGCGGCGGCCTCGGGATCGCGGTCGGCCTGGCGGGCGAGCAGCGCCATGGCCTGGTAATAGAACACGGCGCGCTTGTCGAGGAATGACGACGCGAGCTGAAATGTGCCGACGCTGCGGCGCATCTTTTCGACCTGGCTGATGGCCTGCGAATACATTTGGGCGGCTTCGGCGGTGCGGCCGCGTTGCGCGAGCGTGCGGGCGAGGGCGCCGCGGCTGAGCGATGCGAGGTCGGGGTCGCCCGCGCCTTCGCTGATATCAAGGGCCTGCTGAAACAGCTCGCATGCGCCGTCGAGGTTGCCGCCCTGCTGCTGTATGGCGCCCGCGGCGAGCCTGCAATGGCCCAGGCCGGTTGCGAAATTGAGTTTCTCGAACTCGGCGGCGGCACCGTCCAGCTTCTTGCGGGCGTCGTCGAGCTTCTTCTGCAGTGCGAGCGATGCCGCAGCGTTGCCGGCTGCTATCGCGGCCTCGCGGCGGTTCTGTGTCTGGCGGAAAATCTTTTCCGCCTGCTCGAAATGCTCCAGTGCCTTGTCGTGCTTGCCCGACATCGCGTACAGCACGCCGAGGTTCGCGATGTCGGCCGCGTGGTTGGGCTTGTCGTCGATATCCGAATGGATGCGCACGGCCTCGAGGTAGCAGGTTTCTGCACGATCATACGCGCCGATGGTCTTGAACAGGACGCCCAGGTTGGTGTAGCAGTCGGCCCTGCCGCTTTGGTTGCCTGTTTCCTTGAAGATATTGAGAGCTTCGCGTAGCTGTTGGAGTGATTTCGAATAGTTGCCCTGGTTCTTGCTGCACACGCCGAGGTTCAGCAGTGCCCGTGCGGCGCCGTCGCGGTCGCCCACCTGTTTCTGAATGTGAAACGCCTTCGCGTAGTTGTCGGCGGCACCGGCATAGTTGCACACCGCCTGATGGACGTTGCCGATGTTCAGGAGGTCGCGTGCCTGCTGGAAATCGTCGGATATGGTCGTGTGCATCCTGAGCGATTCCTCGTGGCACAGCAGTGCGAGGTCGTATGCTCCCAGGCGATAGTATTCCACGCCGATGCCGGATGTTGCCGCGGCCATTCCTTCCTGCGAGTCGGCCGCTGAAAAAATCTTGAGCGCCTCAGTGTATGCTCCCACTGCTTCGCGCCGCAGGCCTTTCTTGCCGAGCACGTGGCCCAGGCCGACGAGGTCGATCGCCTTGCCGAGGTCGTCGTTCATCTGCCCGCGCAGCTCGAGCGCCTGTTTGCGATAGCCCAGGGCCTCGTCAAACGCTCCGCGCCGCAGGGCGGTGTCGGCGAGGTTGCTGACGCATGATGCCTGGCCGGCGAGGTCTCCCGCCGATGCGAACCGATTTCTGGCTTCGGCGAAGCTCCGCTCTGCCTGATCCAGTTGCGACAGTTTCAGATAGGCTGCGCCAAGCCCCGAGTTTGCTCGGGCGAGGCCGGCGTCGTCTTTCGTGCGGCCGAATATTTTGACGGCTTTCGACCACGCGGCGATGGCATCGTTGGTCTTGCCGAGCAGGAATGTTTCTTCGGCGGAGTCGCAAATGGCGGCGGCGTCTGCCTCAACACCGGCATCGGTTGCGGCCTCAGCGCGGCACCAGCGGTGCGGGCACGTGGTGACCGCTGCGAGCACCAATCCTGCGATGATTATTCTGTACAGCATGCTTTTTCACTCGTAGTTGCACTGCCCCCTGGCCGCAATGCGTGAAAACAAGGCTGTCCGTCCGTTGTAGGGGCAGGGCGCGCGAGTCTTCGAGCGTGTTCCCTGCCCTCTTACGGCCTTAATTTCACGCCATTGCCCTGTGCCGCTGCACAATGCGGCAACCGTTTGTATGCAGCCCCGCCGAAGGGCGGTGTCGTGAGGTGTGGCCTGGTCAGTATGGCCAGCCCAGATCGTTGCGGACGGCGATCAGGTCGAGAACATTGATCTTGTAATCCTGGTTGACGTCGGCCCGCTCATTGCCGGCGCTGCCGGGGTCCTGGTTGAGCCTGTTGCGCACAAAGAGAAGATCAAGGATATTAACGACGCCGTCCATGTTGACGTCGGTGTCGATATAGAAGTTCCAGATATCGCGGATTTCGTCATCGGTGAGGCCGTCGTAGTCGGGATGCCGGCCCATGTCCTCGAGCTGTTCCTCGAGCGGGTCGTTCGGGCCGACCTCTGCGATTACGGGATCGCCGACTACCAGTTCATCGGGCCACTCGGGTGCGGGCGTGAGCAGCACGAAATTGACAAGCCCGACGCTTTTTCCGGGCGGCAGCGGGATGAAGTACGCCACGCCCGGCTGGCGCGGGGAATCCGCCCACGCTATCAGATCGTCCTTTATGCCGCGCTTGAACAATATTCCCAGGCGCCAGGGGTCGTCGGGGAGATGTTGCTGCACGATCGCCCAGCCGTCCTTCCTCGGCCCGAGTTCGGTTGAGTCTTGCAAGCCCACTTCCCCCCAGAACTGGACTACCACGACGGCCGGAACACTGCCGACGTTTACTATGCGGTCGTAGTAGCGGGCGTAGTTGCGGAAGCCTTTGGCGTATACCTGGTCGACGGCGCCCGAGTCATTGGGGGAAGAACCATCCGGGTTGAGCTTCGGCGGCACGTAGATTTTACGGCTGACCTCAAGCGCAAGCCCATCTGCGAACTCCATCAGCACCGGCGGAAATGCAGCGATCCGCCCGTCGTCAGAGTACTTGACGCGCGGATCGTCGCCCTGCTGCATGGCGTCCATAGCGTTGTATACGCGGCCGCGCACTTGCAGCTTGCCGATAAAACCGAAACCCTCAAGCGTGGGCAGTTCGCGCACGATCTCGCCGGTGGGATACCGGATTCGAAATACGGGGCTGTTTTCCTGCTGCAATTGGGTATCGTCTACCTGTGCGGCATTCAGGGCTATCGATGCCGCAAGAAGCACCTGGGCAAACATGGCTCCTGGTTTCCTCCTGTGTTGGCTGACCGCCTTCGCGCAAGGCGGACGGTCTTCGCTCGCCTTCGCGCGGCGGTTGGAAGATGCGGGCGAGACGCCCGCGATCCCAGCAGGCCGCTGCGCGATGCCGATGGCTGTGCGATCGGGCCGCAGGCTGACGATCCGTCACCTTCGGGAACGATCGTCGGCGGCACCCTTCCAACGGTGGGCATAATTCCGCCCACCTTTTTCTCGTCCACCGTTTCTCGCCCACCGTTGAAACGGTGGGCTAAGGGTGGGTCGTCCTTACAGGACGGGGCCGCTGAAGCGGCAATCGGAGCGTTTCTGCGCAATCGGTCATTCGTGCGCGAAGGCGACTCCGCACACGGCTGAATCAACTGCGCCGAGTGCTTTCTGCACGGTTGCCGAAAGCTCGTTGAGCCTGGCGGGCGGCTTGGGCGTCCACCTGGCGTCGCGTCCCAGCCACAGGATGCTCCCGTATGAAAGCTCCGGCGGCGGTCCGGCCGATGCGATGGAATTCTTCACGCGGGCAATCGCATCATCCGCGAGCGGCTCCTTCGTCATCACGATCAATATTACGTCGGTGCCGACATATGCCGGCAGGCGCCAGCGCGGCAGTACCACGCTGCCGGTGACGGTGGCGACGGCCCCGCGGCGCGTCACTTCCGGCGCGAGATATTTCAAATCGTCCAACGGGCCTTCCTTCTGTTCATACACGCTGCCGTCGGGATACATCCAGAATATGCTCGCATAGCGGTGCGGACCCGGCGCCAGGCGGAACTGGATGCTGTCGTTGGTATGCAGCGGATGGGCGGACCCGAAGGAAATGTCCCCGCCGGCGTTGTCTTCGGCGCTTCTGACGACAGCCGCCTGTATGTTCAGACCCTTGAGTTCGGGGGGCGGTGCGGCGGAATCCAATAACATTGTTGTTACACCGATGACCATTGCGGCGGCCGCCGCCAGCGGCATGAACACGCCGGCCCAGCGGGTGAAGAGGCTGCGCCTGGCGGGCGATTCGGCCGGGCGTGGCTGGCCGCCTTGAGCAGGGCTGGCATCGGCGTCTGCTTCAGATTCGGTCAACTGCTCGGCGGCCCATCGGCGAAGCTCGTCGAGTTCATTCTGGCAGTTGCGGCATCGCGCGAGGTGTTCTTCTACCTCGGTGCGGCGCTCGGGGGGCAGGCTGTCGTGCAGATAGGCAGCCCTGTCGGCAGGCGTCAGGCAGCGGGCGGCGCGCAGGCCGGCGGTTGTCAATTCGGCTACACTTGCGAGCGATTCGCATTCGCTGCGGATTTCGGCGGAATCCCGCAGCCGTTTCTCGACCTCCAGCCGCTCGGCCGGCGTCAACTCGCCGTCGATGTAGGCGGAAAGGCGTTCGTCGTCCCCTGGTGTGTTATTCGTGGCAGCCAATGTCTGTTCCTCCAATGGCCTGTCATTCTTTTAGTGTACCAGGCCGCTGGGAGGTTCCCATTGTTTTTCGATCCTTCATCATATTTAAGAACTCACGCGGAGCCGCGGAGCCGCGGAAAGAACAAAAACTCCAATGCTCTCAATCCTCTCCATCCTTTTCTTCCTCTTCCCTCCGCGTTTTCCGCGGCTCCGCGTGAGTCCATCTTTTCTTCTCAAATCTGATTATAGGACATCCTTCTATCACAGGACATCCCTGAGCCGCTCCTGCAGCAGCTTTCTGGCCCTATGCAGCCTCGATTTCACGGTCTCGAGCGGTATGGCCAGCTCGTCTGCTATTTCGCGATACGATAATCCATACACGTGCCGCATTTCGCACACGTTGCGGCAGTAGTCGGGCAGCTCGGCAAAACATCGCAGCACGAGTTCCTTGGTCTCGGCATCGCAGGCGGCTTCGCTGGGATCGCGGGTGCCGTCGGGCAACGATTCAGCCACACTGTCCACCGCCACCATCGACCGGCTGCGGCTTGCCTGCCTGATCCACTTGCGGACCTGGTTCTGAAGCACGGCAATGAGGAACGTGCGGACTTCGGCGCCGCCTATGCCCCGGTAGTTTGTGGCAGCCTTGAGCACTTCCTGCACGATGTCTTCGGCATCGTCGTGAGGAATGCCCTCCCGGCGAGCTCGAAGGAGCAGCTCATGATTGTATTGCCGGCTGACTTCAGCCCAGGTCGCTTGATCCACAGGCGTACCCCGCAGCCCGACCGCGCCGGCGGCGGAAAACCACCGGCCCCGATCTACTTGTAAGAAGCTGTTTACCAATTATAAGCCGAAAATGCCTCGGACGCAAGCAAAAAGATGATTTTCGCCCCTCCCCGTCGCCCGCGCAGATTCAGCGGTTCATGTTCGCCTGCGGGGCTGGTCGCGGGACGATACATGCCCGCTGCGGGCCGCATCAGTTCGTGTCATTGTGTGATTCCCGCAGGAATTCCTTCGTGTTCGCCCGCAGACCGTGCTAAAATAGGAAGGGGCGGAAATCAATTTCGGAGGAAACGCGCACATGGGAGCCATTCCCTGGCTTGTGATAATCATCTCCAGTTTCATCGGCGTGATGCTGCACACGATCATCGTGCGCCGGCGGCGGATGAATCGCACCACCGACGCCATCCAGATGCTGTACGAAGGGCGCACGCAGGAGGCTGCGGCTGTTTTCGAGGCGGCGACCAGTCGCGACCGTTCCGATGCCTTCTCCTGGTTCCATCTCGGCATCTGCCGCGAGCTGGCGGGCGATGCCGATGCCGCCCGCAGCATCTATGAGGACATAATTGAGGACCCGCGTGTCGATTTCGCGGCGCGTACGCGGCTCGACGAGATCGAGCAGGGGCGGCTGCTGGACATCTCCCGGCTGAGGGCGCTCAGCAGGTTCGAGGAAGGCGTCGGGTATCTGGTTGAGGGCGACCTTCAATCGGCAGAAAATGCTTTCGACGAAGGGGCCGCGCTGTATCCCAGCTACCGGCCGGCATGCTATTACCTCGGTGTGTGCGCCGAAATGAACTCCCGGCCGAAGCTGGCCCTCGAGCACTACCAGCTACTGATCGAGCAGGAGGCGGAGCCGACGCTCGTGCAGTGCCGCATCGAGGCCGTGCAGGCGGGTGAATTGTGGACAATCAACGACGCCGCCACCGCCGTTGCATTGCGGAAGGGCTGGAATTACTTCGCAACGGGCGACGTGGCGCGGGCGGTTGAGGAGCTTGAGACGCTCGTCCGGCGCGAGCCGCACGAATACATCGCCCATTTCGGGCTTGCCATCTGCCACATTCTGACGGGCACGCCGGCCGAGGCCCGCGAGCATTACGAACTGGTGCCGGATTCGCACTACCTGCACGCAACCGCCCGCCGGAAAATGAAGTGTGAAGTGTGAAATGTCAAAGACTGACGAAGTGTCCTCTGACGAAACGTCGTCTGCCGAAGGGCTGAGCGCAGATGAAGTGTGAATCTGAGTTGTGAAGTAGAGGGCGGGCGGGCAACGCATGTTTACGAAGCACCTTCAGAGTTTCTTTTCTTGGTTCTTCCGTATCGGGTGTGGGTCGTTGTCGATAGCAGCGCATAACAGGGCCGTTCTCAATCCACGCACGCGCAGTGGCACGTAGGGGCGGACCGCACGCCGTCTGCGGCGGGTGTTGTCCGCCCTCCGTATGCTGTCGTTGCTTTGCCGGAGGGCAGGCAACACCCGGCAAGTTGGCCTGTCGGCCAACTGCCGTGCGGCCTGCCCCTACGTACGATGGCATCTATCCACACTGGAAGCGGAAGATCCAGAGTTTCTTCCTCTCTTTCACACTTCACACTTCACACTTTCTCCAGGTGATAACGCAAATTCAGCGTTTGCAGGTTGAAGCCGGCGCGGCCGGGCCTTGTCATCCGGTCCGACCCGGCCCATGCCCTTCTCCAGTTTCAACAAACCGAAGCGGCGTTTGCTCATCATAAACTGTCGCGATCTGCGGTTGCCCGGATGTCGTTCGACGGTTTCGGTTTATCGGCTGGATCGCTCAGCTTGGCAACGTGAGGCTTTTTTGTTTGGAAAACGCCGGTCGGGGTGTTAATATCTAGGTTTCTCCCCAAGATCGAGCATAGTTTGCTCAGTATGGAAGCGCTGCTTTGCGAATCAACGAGAACAACGTGGGACACGTCCGCGCCGCGATGGTGGGCGCCCTCAGCCTCGGCGGGCTGAGCGGGCTGATGTCCACCGGCCTTCTAGGGCCGTTCCGCGTTCAGTTTGCCCAGCATTATGGTATCACGCAAACCGGCCTCGGTGCCGCGCTTGCGATAATCGGGATGTTCCTCGGCGTGTTCGGCATATGGCACGGGCCGCGGATCGCAGACCGCATCGGCAGGTACCGGCTGCTCAAGTGCTCGGTGGGGGGAATGGTGATCGGCCTCACCGGCTGCGGCCTGTTCAGAAACATCTACGTGGTTGGCGCATTCTGGGCGTTGTTCATGCTCGGCGGGTACCTCTCGATCATAGTGAACGCGGTCGTCACCGATCTGTGGCGCAAGAATCCGCGCCAGGGCGTGATCCTGCTGCATTCGGTGTTGTCGGTGGGTAAAATACTGGGGCCGTTCATTGCAGCATTACTCATGTTGCAGCTTCACGACATGCCGTGGCGCGGATTTTTCATCTTCGGTGCGGCATTCAGCCTGATGATCCTGGTGTTTCTGTCATTCGTGCGGCAGCGCAAGGTGTATTACTCGCGCGAGACGCACGACTGGACCGAGGAGCCGCTGCGTGGCCGGCTGATGCTATGGGGTGCGGCCGGAATTCTCGGTATGATCGCAGGAGCCGAAAATGCGCTCGCCTCAGTGGCCCCGGCCTTCTACCAGAAGCAGTATCTGCTGACCAATCAGATGCCGTCGCTGCTGCTGACGTTCCATTTCGTAGCCGTCACTGTGGGGCGGTTCGGGTTCATGATCTTCGGCGGCAGCTTGAGCACGCGGCGGATGGTGATGCTGTCGGCGTTGCCCGCGCTATTGATCGTGCCTGCTGCATTTGCCGTCTCGCCGACGGTCTCGGGCGCAAGCTTCGTGGCGTGCGGGCTGTGCTTCTCAGTCGCGTGGCCGGTCATCTTCACCTATGTGGCGAAGGTTTTTTCGGCAAACAGATCGCGCCTGACGCTCGCCGTCGGGCTTATGAATGCTGCGGGCATCGCCCTCGGCACCTTCGCCACAAGCGCTTTCCTCGACCTGTACCTGCCGCTCGCGATGCTGTTCGGCCCGGCCATCCTGATAATCTTCTGCGGCGTTTTCCTCCTGTTCAGGCGCAAGATGCAGCGCAAAATCGAAGCAGACGAGGCTGCCGCAGCAACGCCGCAAACCTGACGGCAATAAAACCTCCGCGGTCGCCTGCGGCCGCCGGCATTTCTAGAAATGTTGCATTTTTCTTGACATTCGCGCGCGATCCGGCGTACAATCGGGCCAGTGATGAATGGCGTGAAATTGAGGAGCAGGAGGGCGGGCAACATGCTCGAAGACTTGCCCCTACACCGGACGGAAACGCCTCAATTTAACGCCATTTGGGCCAGTGCTTGCATGTCGTGTCCGCCAACGGAGAATTCCACAATGGAATGTAACAACAGGCGCCCGATCTTCCACCTGGTATTCTGCTCGGTTTTGGCGTCCGGCCGATGGGCGGCGGCCTGGCTTTTCCGCAATCGCCTCGCCCTCGGCATAGCCAGCCTGGTGTGGCTGGTCGTACGCAGCGGTTCGCAGCCGCGGCGGTTGTCGTACCCTTGTCAGCGGGCCGCCGCTGCGAATATTTCGGCCCTTGCTGTGGCTGCCGCAGCCGGTATGGCCATGCCTGCCGGTTTCTGGCGAAGGCTGGCGGCCAGGCGCAGCTTCCGTGTCGCCGCCGTCGCCTGCGTGGTCGGTGTCGCGGGCTGGCTCACGTTGCCGCCGCTGTTTCAGGCCGAAATCCCGGCCGCGCTCGTAGCTCAGCAGCAACTCGCGGATCAGGAGCAATATGATTCTGCCGCGCTGTCGCCCGTCCAGATACTCCCCGACGGCCGGCAGGCCATAGTTTCCGTGGCTCGCGACCCGCAGGTTGAATATGCAGCCCGCAATCCGTTCGACAAAACCGACAACGCCGCCTACGCGCTGGTGTGGCGTGCGGTGGCTCAGCTTCGGCTCGGGCCGGAAGACAACCCGCTCGAGAAACTGATCCGGCCCGGCGAGCGCGTGGTGATCAAGCCTAATCTGGAAGGCGGCGCGCCGCTCCAACATACCCGGCCCTGCGTGGTGCGCCCGATCGTCGACATGGCGATGGCCGCCGGCGCCGCCGAGGTCATCATCGCGGAATCCTGCCCCGTGCTCTCCACGGCAAAAACGCTCAAGGCCACCGGCTACGTGGACATGGTCGATGAGCTGAACCGCCGCGGCTTACCATGCAAGCTGGGCGTCGTCAACCTCGACGAAACGCCGTGGTCCTGGGTGAACCTGGGCGAAGCGTCTGTCTACCCGCCGGGCCGCTTCACCGATGCAGACCTCGTCAGCTCGAGAAGCAAGACATACCACCAGGCGAAGGACTCCCACGGGTGCAGCGTGGGCGGCAAGGTTCTCGGCAATCACGCGCTGTATGACCTGCTGTTCGACGCCGACGTGGTGATAAACGTGCCCAGGCTGAAAATCCACGGCATGATGCTCAACACGCTGGCGCTCAAGAACCTCGTCGGAATCACCGTGTCGTCACCATCCGGCGACGACCGCTCCGAAAACTTCGCGCGCATCGCCCACCATGGCACCGGCAACGGGCCGGATCACATGATCAAGGGCTTCGGCAACGACATCGCCTGGCGCGAAATGACCAACATAAACCGGGCGCTCGTCTACTGGAAAAACGGCAAAATGCACGACACGCCGCAACGCAAGCTGCTGTGCGTGCTGGATGCCATAGCCTGCGGCGACGGCTCGCACGGGAACGGCCCGCTCGTGCCCGTGGGCGCCATCCTCGCCGGGGTCGATCCCATCGCGATAGACGCCGTAGGCTCGAGGCTGATGCGATACGACTACCGCGCGATACCACTCATCTACAATGCCACAACCGCGCCGTCGCATGCGCTCGGCACGCACGATCCCGCGTCGATCGCGCTCGTCGGCGACCCCATCGGCAGCGACATCAGCTTCCAATTCTGCAATGTGTACGACAAGTTCGACGAGTTTGAGAAGGTGAAGGTGGCCGACATCGAACCGCCGGCGCCTGCCGAACCCGCCGTTGCCGCGCACGGCGACGATCTGACCATCACCGTAGCCGCGCCGGACACCTGCACCGTTATACTTCACTACCAGCAGCAGGACGCCGGGCCAGCCATCATGCGGATGGCACGCGACGGCGACACTTTCACCGCCAAGCTTCCAAACTTCGCGATGGAGTACTTCATCTCCGCTCACGACAGGCATTTCAACAGCACCGGCGACACGCAACTCCGGACGTATCAGCCGGCGCGCTGAAATACCGCCGGCTCACGCCTTGCCTGCGAGTATTTCGGGCTCTTCCGGATCGAGTGTGGGTCGTTGTCGAAAGCAGCGCATAACTGGGCCGGTCTCAATCGACGCACAAGCTCAAATTCACGCCAGTGGTACGTAGGGGCGGACCGCCCGCCATCCGCCGGCTCGCCATTGAAAAACGCTTGTGTTTCAGGTAGTATACGGCCATTGCAGCCGAGTCAAACGCACCGAACCGGAGGCCGGATATGTCATACGAAGACGGTTGGGCAGCCATCAACCTCGAAATGCCCGAGCGAATCCCACGCACCGAGTATTCCGCCGAAGTCCACCTGGCCCTCGTGAGCGCGGTAACGGGAATCAGCGTGAATCAGAACAGCCCGGACGATCTCAAGGCGCGGGCCCAGCAGGCGTTCGTGCGGGCCTGGAACTACGATTTCTTCTGGAATGTTCTTCTCGGCGGCGGCATTTTCGGCGATGTGCGGTCGCGCATGGGCCACGCAATATACGCCGAAGGCGGGGTCGATTTCAACACCAACATCACGTCGCTGTTCGCAGATCCCGAGGCCGCACTCGAGTTCGACCCGTGGGAAGCTTACGGCCGGATAGACACCGGCGAATGGACGGAGAAATTCGAGCAGCATTACCAGTCGAGCTGCATAGCCAACCCGACCGGCGTGAACATGACCGGAATTTACATCACGTGCGTTTCGGGGCTGATCGACATATTCGGATGGGATATGCTCCTGCTGGCGGCGGGCACCGATCCCGAGCGTTTCGCGGCACTCACCAACCGCTATACCTCGTGGATGCAGCAGTTCTTCGACGCGCTGGGCGCAGCCGACGTGCCTGTCGTTATGGTGCACGACGATATCGTGTGGACCTCCGGGGCGTTCATCTCGCCGGAATGGTACCGCGGCTGCGTATTCCCCGGCTACCGCAAGTATTTCGCGCCGCTGCTGGATAGCGGCAAGAAAATCATTTTCACGTCCGACGGCAACTACAGCGAATTCATCGACGACCTCGCAGCCTGCGGCGTCCACGGGTTCGTGCTTGAGCCGACCACCGACATGGCGCACATCGCCGAGCATTACGGGCAGACGCACGTGTTCATCGGCAACGCCGACACCCGCATCCTCCTCGGCGGCACGCGCCCGCAGATTCGGGCCGAGGTCGAGCGATGCATGGACATAGGCAGGAACTGCCCCGGCTTCTTCATGGCGGTGGGCAACCACATTCCGCCGAACACTCCCGTGGACAACGCCACCTACTACAACGAAGTCTACGAGGAATTGAGCAGGCGCTGAACGACCACCCTGGCCTTCATATACAGTGCAAATATTCATTATGCACCTGCGCAGGGCACGCTACGGGCAGCGATTCCGAGACTTCCTTCGTAACCTCATGCCAGTGTAGTGCGCCACAGTTGCAGGTGAATATACAATCGTGTTTATGGTGCCTTCATTCCAGCTTTCACCCGCTGATGAAGGCAACCCACATACATCGTGTTCTCCGGCCTGCGGAATGCTACCGGTTCTTACGCACCAACGGTGCGTCGTATGATAGCCTATGGCTAAGCGAGGCGCTTCGCCGAGCGATGCCATAGGTAATGCGATGCCAAACAAAACATGACGCTCTGTAGGAGCGTCGTAAAAAAATCCACTCCCAGACGTACACCGTTCTCGCTCAATTCACCGCCCATCGTCGGTGCGAACTGGCACGCAAGGTTATGTGTATGAGCATCTTCCCAAGCGACTGCGGCATATGGAATCCGGCCTTTACGAAGCCCCTTCAGGGCTTGTTCTTTTTTCCCCGCTTCCCTATGGCTGCGCCCTGCCCCTACAACGGACGGACAGCCTTATTCACATTTCGTTCACTCAACACTTCCCTTCCCTCTTCTCCCGCCGCGGCTCCGCCCCGCCTTCCCAGGCGGACGCTCCGCGTGATATTTCTTATTCATCATTCATCATTCATCACTCATCACGGCCTTTGAAAATGCCGTGGTCCAGCAGGCCGTAGTCGTTGAACGTGGTGTTGGCGGCGAATCGGAGGGCAAGGTATACAGTGGAGGCTGTGCCGCTGAAAATGGCGATCATGATCGCGATCTGATACTTGATGGCCGTCATCGGCGCAGCCCCGCCGAGTATGACGCCGGTCATCATTCCGGGCAGCGCCACAAGGCCGATGGTGGCGATGGTGGCGATGGTGGGTGCGAGCGCGGCACGTGTGGCCTCACGTGTGTACGGCTCGAGCGCCTCGGCCTGCCCCGCACCCTGTGCGAGGCTGTTGGCATAGGCTTTTTCGCCCTTGCGGATCGAATCGAAGAATGTCCTGATCCCCACGATATCGGCCCGCAGGCAATTGCCCAGGATCATCCCGCCGATCGGTATCACGTATTGCGCATCGAGCAGCATCGGCCGCCGGACTATCAGGCCCACGAAAACCGCCAGCGGAATCGCGGTGCCCGTCAGCAGCGCGAAGAACAAGGGCAATGCTATCCGCCCGACGCGCAGATCGCAACCGCGTGCGATGGAAACATCCGCCACAGCGATCATCAGCAGCACCCATCCGGCATTCAGCCACGGGTTGTTCAGCCGGAAAATAACCTGCAAATACAGCCCCACAAACAGCAGTTGCACGCTCATCCGCAAGACTGAAACAATCGCCCCCCTCAGCAGCCCAATGCGCTTCCACAGGATGATCGCCAGCGGAATTATCAGCAGCAGGTAGGCGGCTGTCATTCCCAATGGCGAGATATCGGCCACTTCGTGTGAAACGGCGGCCGCTTGCCCTGCCATTTCGCCCGCTTCCTGCATAACGCCGGCACCGTTCATAGCTGACCTCCGCGTGCCGAGGTACCCCCCGGCTGATTGTTGTTCGGAGCCGGCGGAAGCTCGATGCTGCGGTCGGAGAAGGAAGCCCACGCCGCTTCGTGCGAAACGGACAGGATGGTGCGCTCCGGCTGCGAGGCGAGCAATTCAGATACTGCTTCCTTCGCGGCCTTGTCGAGGGCCGACGACGGCTCGTCCAGCAGCAGTATGGGCCGGTCCAGCAGCAGAACCGACAGCAACGCTATGCGCTGTTTTTCGCCGCCGGAAAGTGCCCCGGCCTGCTTGCCCAGCACGTCGTCTGGCAGAAGCAGGCGTTCCAGCAGCGCCCCGACGCGCTCGATGTTCTTGCGCAGGTGAGCGTTGGCGCGGTAGGCGAGGGGGCGTTCGATGACCTCGCGGACACGTCCGCCGCCCAAATCCGGTTCCTGCGCCACGTACCCGAGGCGATGGCGCAGACGCCAGACCGAGCGTCTGGTGAGTTCTTCGCCGTCGATGCGGATGATGCCGGCGTCGGGAACGCACAGGCCCAAGATACAACGCAGGACGGTCGTCTTGCCCGTGCCAGATGCACCGGCCAGCAGCACCTTCTCGCCGCGTTGAATCCGCAGCGAAAAATCCCGGATCACCGGTTTTCCGGCGAAGGTGACCGCCAGGTTCTCGATCTCAATTGCCGGGGGAGTATGCGTGATGGATGTCATGTAGCCAATGCCTGTCCGGGTGCGATCCGCAGATTTCGCAGATTTTACGGATCAGGACAAACGAAATCAAGTGAATCCTGCAAATCCCATGATCCGCAGATTCCGCAGAATTCTATCCGCAGATTTCGCAGATTCCGCAGATTTTACGGATCAGGACAAACGAAATCAAGTGAATCCTGCAAATATCGCCGAAGAATGACATCGGCTGGTGTAGGGGCCAATGGCATTGACTTAAGCTGGCTATGGTGTTATCCGCCTCATTTCGAACCAACGGCGACCAAGATGCCGTAGGGGCAGGTTTCAAACCTGCCCTCCCCATCTGGTCGTTGTCTTGAACATAGGGCGGGTTTGAAACCCGCCCCTACCTTGTGGTTGCTTCGAACCGCAGAAAAAGGCAAGTAAAGAGTCTTAAGTCAATGCCATTATGGTGTAGGGGCGGACCTCTGCCTGTGGGCCGTAGCCTTGGCGGAGGCCTATGCCCGCCCTTCTTCTCTGGGATCGCGGGCGCCCCGCCCGCATCATTCAACATTCCATTCCTTGTAAGCCCGAAGGGCGGCAGACGGAGGTGAATATGAATGACGCCGGCGAGCTTGCCACTTGAGTCGTTGCCGCGCCGTGAGCGGTTTCCGGCTTTCCGTCACCTGCTCGCCTGTTCACCTGCTCGCCTGCTCTACCAGAAAAAGCCGGCCATTGGGCCGGCTTCTTCTGGTGCGCCTATCCACGTTTTCCGTCGAGGTACGGGATGCCGGCGTAGGCCGTTTCGTAGTCTTCTTCGATGTCGATGAAACGGAAATTCGTGCGGCGCCTGTCGGACGCAATATCGACCACGCGTTGAGTGCAGAAGAACCTGTGCGGCTCGCCGAAGGGATGGAATAAGTCGGAGCCGTCCCACGAGCCTGGTACGAAAACATACTTATTGAGATTCGATTTTGCATCCAGGCTGTGCAGGTGGCACTTTTCGCAGTAGCGTTTGACTATCCACTCCGATGCCTCGGGATCGATCACCGCTCCCGGGTGGGCAAGCACGGCGTAATATGTCGGCGGCGGCTCCTTGAGCCTGCGAGGGTATTTCTTAACCACGGCCGGGAAGCAGCGGCCGTAGTCGATGCCTTCCTCGTCCCAGTCGTTCTTGATGGCTTCGGAGACATAAAGCCCGAAGTATCCGCTGCCGATGCCCAGGACATCCGGCCACACGCGCCCTCCGGGAAGCGTGGGATCTATCTCGATGTCTATCGTATCTGCGGGTTCGATCCACAACGTCTGGCACGCTTCGCACCTGCTTTCCATGACGGCCCGCGGATCGGCGCTGCCGGCCCAGGCGTAACGCGGGTTGCGCGAGGTGCTGTCGCCCACTTCGTACAGCTTGGGCTTTCCGTCAGAACTTCCGGTAGAGTGTTTCATACTTGCTCCTCAGTTCCTCAAGCATCTGGCGAACGCCCTCCTCCGATCTTTCGGAGAACGGCTTCTTGAACCACTTGGCCCACTCATCATTGTACTTATCTGCGAATTCTTTGCAAGAGTACGTAATCTTATTGTGATCCGCCTTATTGACCCACTTGCCGAACTGGGGATCATTGACGTCGAGTCCCAGTTCCGCAAATTCTTTCTTGAACTGCCAGGGCAGTTCGTGGTGGCAGTCTGCACTCCTCCTCACCATGGCGAACTGATTAGGTGTCAGCTCCGCCTCCTTGAGCCGGCGAAGCTGCTTGTGATTCGTAGGAGGGCCGAGCAGCTCCTCACCGCTGTTGACAAGATGCTTAAGCTCCTCGAGCGGCAGCTCCCTGTGGAGCGAAGCCTTGAACCTCAACAGGCGTTCCTTGAATGCCATGCCCTTCTTAAGCCCGGCCTCCTTGAGCGCGCCGGCGACGTCGTCTGCAAAGCTGCACAAGAGATTGTCCGCGTTGCGGATCACCAGTTGTCCGCCCGTCTTGGCGAGCGTTGAGGATATCAGCGGGAGCAGCCCGAGTGCAGCTTCCCAATGGCCCTTAGACAGCTCGTCGATGGTGATGACCCAGTCTGCTCCCTCGTTGGCGATAGCCAGGCACGTGAGGTATGCGTTGGCCGCGCCCACGGCCAGGTGGGCCGCCTCGCCCACCATCTGCTCGCGCGCCTGCTGCAGCAGCTCAAGCTGTTCGATCGGGATATGCGCCTGATAGTAAGGCAGGGCCTTGAGCAGACCTGTCCACAGGAGGTGCGATGCCTTGATTGGTGTTGTGTCTTCTTCGACCTTGATCGTGATGTCGCCGGGCAGGAATCCCGTGACCTTCAGGTCGCCCCAGACATCGCACAGCAACAGGTTGTTGCCCGCCTGCTGGAAGTAGCCCAGCAGGGCGAGGCCGTTGTCGCCGTAAAGGAAATGGAAGTATGGAAGCAGGAATTCTTCGGTCAGCGCGTTGGACGGAGGCAGCGGCGCGTCGGGGTC
>Ga0210003_1001606_pt1 | contig 19775 bp, 22 predicted proteins | sample LantaG_FD_182804 | JGI IMG/M metagenome (GOLD analysis project Ga0210003, IMG submission 182804) | Deep subsurface microbial communities from Baltic Sea to uncover new lineages of life (NeLLi) - Landsort_02402 metaG (SPAdes) (version 2) | ecosystem: Environmental > Aquatic > Marine > Oceanic >... | reverse complement strand
AATTCAGCGTCTTGCTATGCCTAAAAAAACCTCCTTGCCGAAGGCAAGGCAGTCTCTTAACAGCGAAGTGGATTTGTCCAATTCACGCTGAACCAGTAATCTCCCTTGTTGCGGGATATAGGGCAATGCTGGAGAGCAACCCGAGCACCGCGACAATCTATACTGGATAGAGGCGGCTTAACCGCCGCCTTTCCTTTTTATCTATCCAGGTAGCTAAAAGCGACAAACTCCAGCCCGCCCCAGGCGGGCTGATAAAAACAGCCAAGCATTGCGCTTCAAATTAAAATGCGCCGGTCAACACAATAGTTTGTGATTGCAATAAGTTACGGGCGGTTTTAGTATGTTGTGAAAATCAGGACCGGGCTGAAGAAGTGTTATAGTGTTGCTGCTTCAGTCAGAAAGAGAGCGAATCAATGTTTATTGTGCATGTTTTTGTTCATGTAAAGCAAGGCCAAGACCAGGCGTTTCTCGATGCTACGCTTGAAAACGCTCGTGCCAGCCTTGAGGAACCGGGGATTGCTCGTTTCGATGTGCTCGCGCAGCGGGACGACCCTTTGCGGTTTTTGCTGATTGAAGTTTACCGCACCGCCGACGACCCGGGGCGTCATAAGGAGACGGCTCATTATCAGAAGTGGCGTAATAAGGTTGCTGATATGATGGCTGAGCCGCGAAGGAGCGTTAAGTATTCGAATGTGCTGCCCGATGATCAGGGCTGGGAAATGGCATAAAAGTTTTTAATATTGGGCGAGCAGACAGAATGAGATTTGAATTTGCGACGCCGACGCGTATTATTTTTGGCGAAGGGACAATCCAGGAAGCAGGCGCAATAGCTGCATCGATTGGTAAGCGTGCTTTTGTTGTCACAGCCAAGGCTGCTGAAACGGCAGGGCCTCTTTTGGAAACACTTCACAAAAGCAGAATAGAATACAGAACGATTACAGCTTCCCGCGAACCTACGACTGCGACGGTGAAGACGGCTGTGGAAGAGGCACGGCAGACGGCCAGTGACATGGTGATAGCCGTTGGCGGCGGCAGTGCGATAGATACCGGCAAGGTTGTTGCGGCGATGTTGACAAATGCCGGTGAAGTGGAAGATTACCTCGAAGTCGTGGGGGCAGGCCAACCGCTGACCCAGCATCCGGCGCCGTATATCGCGATTCCGACAACGGCTGGAACAGGTGCCGAGGTTACCCGCAATGCCGTTCTTGCTGTGCCCGAACGTGGTGTGAAGGTTAGCATGCGCAGTGCATTGCTGCTGCCTCGCTTGGCTCTGGTGGATCCTGAATTGACCTATTCGATGCCGGCTTCGGTAACCGCCGGCACCGGCTTGGATGCACTGACACAGCTTATGGAAGCTTATGTTTCGAACCAGGCGAATCCCCTGACCGACGGCATCTGCAGACAAGGGCTTGAGCGAGCCGGCCGTTCGCTTCGCCTGGTCTGTGAAGAGCCGGATAACGTACCTGCCCGACGTGATATGTCACTTGCCAGTTTGTTCGGCGGCCTTGCACTTGCCAATGCAAAGCTCGGGGCGGTTCACGGTTTTGCCGGGCCGCTTGGTGGGATGATCTCCGCCGCTCACGGGGTAATATGTGCAAGCCTTTTGCCCTCTGTTATGCAGGTAAATGTCCGTGCACTTCAGAACCACGCAGCCGACTCGCAGGCCCTTGTCCGATATGATGAGGTGGCCGGAATTCTGACCGGCAGGGCAAATGCCACAGCCGATGACGGTGTTCGGTGGGTTCAGGAACTCTGCGCTGCTTTGAAAGTTGAGCCTCTTGGCAAACTTGGCTTGAAGCAAACGGCTTTGCCAGAGGCGGTTGCCAAGTCGCAGAATTCAAGCAGTATGAAGGGCAATCCAATTCTGTTATCACAGGATGAGTTGACCCGGATTCTGATGATGAGCCTGTGAGATGTAAATCCCGGCCATAGCACGGTTGTGGCTTGCAGACGCCCATGACGGTGTTATAATGTTGCATCTTCAGGTTGCTGTTAGAAGGAAAAAAATGACTTTATCAGGTCAGCTTGGAAAAACTGCCGACGCTGCTGGACGCCGGGTGGGTCGTGGTGGTAAGGTTGTGCCGCTGAGCAGGATTCAGAAGTTAATCGGGCGGCGCATGTGCGCATCGAAGCAAACCAAGCCGTGTTTTTATGTCGAGACAACTGCCGACGTAACCGAGTTGATGGCGTCGAGGCGGAAGCTTGGAAAGTCCCTGGGTGTGAAGATTACGACAAACGCTTTTTACATTCGCGCCGTGGCGCTGGCGGTTGTGAGATATCCTCTGATGATAGGATTACTCGATGGAGCAATTGAGCGAGGAATGGTTGGTATCCCTCAATGTGTCAATGTCGGTTTTGCGGTGAGTGCACCGCACGGGCTTGTTGTGCCTGTTGTAAGGTCGGCCAATGAAAAGTCGCTCGCTGAGATAGCGATGCTTGAGAAGGAGCTTACGGACAAGGCACGTGACAACCAGTTGACGCTTGATGAAATCCAGGGCGAAACGATAGCGCTGAGCAATCTCGGTGCTTACGGGATAGATTCATTTATTGGTATCGTACCACCGCCGACCAGCAGCATCGTTGCGGTTGGCAATGTTATCAATAAGGTTGTTTCGCGTGCTGGTGAAGTGGTTGCAAGAAAGGTTGTGAGCCTGAGCGTGGCCGCCGACCACACCATCATAAACGGCAGGTATGCTGCGGAGTTTTTGAGTCTTATCAGGGATCAGTTGGAGGATTCTCGCCGGCTTGTGTGATTTCGATGAAAGATATATGCGATTTGACCGTAGCGGTGGAAGTGGTTTTTTCTGTTGGTTAAACGGTTTGTAATTGTTAAGATGAGTGCTGGATTTGAATTATGTGCGCCAAATTTGTGGTTCTTGCGCTTTTAGGAAAGGAGAACGCGGATGTTTTACAGAATTAGAATTGTAGCTTGTGCGGTAGTTTGTGGGTTACTGGTTGGCGTTATTGGCTGTGCCGGTGAGCAGGCGGTTGAGCCTGTAGTTGCACCTGAAGTGGAAACGCCTAAGGTGGAAACGCCTAAGGTAGAAGCGCCTAAGGTGGAAACGCCTAAGGTGGAAACGCCTAAGGTGGAAACGCCTAAGGTGGAAGTTCCGGAAACATCGACGAAATTCGACCCTTCTGCAGTTCTTGTCTCTCTTGGTGACAAGAAGCTTACGATGCAGGAAATTATGTGGAGAACGCCAAATCCTGATGCGAGAATGATAGTGTCCCTGGCGAAATCGTGGACTGAAACACAGTTGCTGTACGCTGAAGCTGAGAAACGTGGCATTACCTCCCTGCCAAAGGTTCAGTTTATTGCCGAGCTTAATCGTAAATACGCCTTTGCTACTGAAGTGAAAAAGGAGGTAGCTGAAAAGGTCGAGGTTAGCGATGAGGCGGCACTGGCTTACTATGAGAAGACCAAGGACAATGTGGGTTTCATGAAAGGTAGTATGAGCCTTGTTCACATAACAACGAATACCCTTGAAGAAGCCAAAGACGCAATCAAGAAGATCGAAGCAGGAGAAGACTTCAAAAAGGTTTGCCAGGATGTATCGATTGCCGACGACGCCAAAAGGGGCGGTCAGATACGTCGTCATCCTTATAATATCGTGATAAAAAATTTAGGCCGAGATATCTTCACGGCACTGAGGCGCGCCAAAGTCGGTGTTCTTGTAGGACCGGAGCAGGGCAAGGACAAAGATACGTACGAAATCGCCCGCAAGACCGCTGATAAGCCGAAGCCTTTCAAAGAGTTGAAAGAGCAAATTAAATCCCAGCTTCTCAGGGGTGAGCAGAAAAAGGCACTTGAGGCATTCATGGGCACGCTTGAAGCGGCAGTGCCCGGCGGCGTTCAGAGGTCACAGTTTTTGATCGAGGCCGAAAAATCACTGCCACAGGAAAAGAGTCCACGTGGGCGATCACGAATGGGAGCACCTTCTTCGCGGACAACTAAACCAGCCCGCAATTGATACTGGAAGATGGTTTGGAATCGCTGCATCCGGTCTGCAAAAGGCCGGCTGGATATTTCGTTACGTAGCCGGAAGTTACAGGCGTCAATTTAGCCCTGTCTTTTGCTCAGGCGTGTTTTGTTCAGGCGGGTCGCTCCCGAAAGTATCCGGCGGTGATGTGGCCTGCTCGAACTCGACAGGAGCCTCAACACTTTCCTGAGGCAGGGTTACTTCGGCTTGGCTTTGCAGTTGGCTGTCGTTATTCTGCGAGACAGGTAACTGCATTGTAATCGGCGGCCTCGGCTGGTTCTGATTGTGGATGAATTCGGCAACTTTCGCATAATCTTCGGCGCCGTGGCAGTTCTGTTCGTATTCGAAAATCGTCTGGCCGTAACTCGGCGCTTCAGCAAGTTTGATATTTCTGCGAACGTAAACCGGCAAAATGTAGGCTTGGGCCCAGGCACAGTTCGTACCTCGCGCCGAATCAAGGAACTGCTCGATGTCGGCTTTGACCTCGTTTGGCAGAGATGCCCTGGTGTCGAACATGCAAAGCAGCACGCCCCTTACTTTCAGCTTGGGATTGATTCTCCTTACAACCAGTTCAACCGTTTGGAGCAGCTTTCCAAAGCCCTGCAACGCAAGGAAGTGTGGCTGCAGTGGGATGAGTATCTCTTCGCTTGCCGTCAGGGCGTTTAAGGTAAGCAGGCCCAGCGATGGTGGACAGTCGATAATCAGGTAATCGAACGCATCTTCACTTTGCACAACAGCTTCGTGCAGTATCGTTTCTCTGCCGACGACGCTGACAAGTTCGCTTTCAGCTCCAACCAGGTCGATGTTTGCAGGAAGCAGCCACAAATTTGGGCGAACTTGCACGATTGCTTCTTCGAGTGCATGGGATTTCGTCAGTACCGTATAAGAGCCGGAGGTGATTCTATCGGGTTCGAGGCCAAGGTGTATCGTCAAATTTGCCTGCGGGTCCATGTCGGCAGCGAGCACCTTATGCCCTGCCGCGGCAAGAGCAGCGGCAACGTTCACCACCGTTGTGGTTTTGCCTACGCCACCCTTTTGGTTTAATACCGCAATTTTCCTCATAATTCTATCTCACACAGCGAGCTCTTGGCCCTTCAAGTGTTATCTGAACCAATTTTCTTAAAGATGGCATCGAGCACACCGTTTACAAATGACCCCGACTTGTCCGAGCCGAATTTCTTTGCCAGCTCTATAGCCTCGTTTATAACAACCCTTGGCGGAATTTCAGGACACCACTTTAATTGATAGACCGCCAATCTCAGCACGTTTCTGTCAACAGGCGGCAGCCTGGACAATTGCCATTTTATTGTTGAACCCGCAATGAGTTCGTCACATTGGGCGAGATTTTCCCACGTTCCATTCGTCCATTTGGTTGCAAGGCCGCGAGTGAAACTATCAGGCTCATTTTCAGCGAAGAATTCTCCAATCAGTTCGAGCAGTTCCCTGCCTCGGACATCCAGTTGATACAGTGCCTGCATGGCCAATTCTCTGGCCCTCGTTCTTCTATCCACCCGGTAAGCCTCACCAAAATCATCTACGAAAAACTACGATTCGTATATTACTCATGGTACTGAATACGCCGCTAAAGTTGCTCGATCACGTTGGCTATTTCCATGGCGGTCATGGCTGAATCTGTGCCCGCGTTGCCCATTTTGGTTCCAGCCCTTTCTATCGCCTGCTCCAATGTTTCACAGGTGAGGACTCCGAATACCGCAGGGACGTCCGAGTCGTAGTTGATCTGGCCGACTCCCCTCGCGACCTGCTGACAGATATAATCATAATGGCTGGTCTGTCCTCTAATCACGGCACCGAGGCATAATATGGCAACATACTTGCCGCTTTTTGCCAGCTTCCTCGATGCAATTGTAATTTCACATGCTCCAGGCACCCAGACCACCTTTATCTGCTCCTGCTCTGCGCCGTGCCGCTGAAGACAGTCAATTGCGCCGGCGAGCAACTTTGATGTAATGAACTCATTGAACCTGCTCACTACTATGGCATAACTGCCTTTGCCGGCAGTCACTTGGCCCTTTACTTCATTTATCATAGCTCTGCATCTCCAAACTATGGCGTTATTGCTTTTCGTAACTCGCCCCTGAACCGGCGATGCTGGTGCTTTCCAGTCAGCACTGCATTATAAGACTGTAGCAAACTACTTTCCAGAAAAACAGCAGACGAAACTGCTGTTGACGAATTGCAACAGGAGCCAGACATTGGTTAACTTCTTAAATCACAAAGACTTATGACATGCCTTACACCGTGAAAATTTTATGTCGGTAAAAGGAAAGTGTGTGGGTAAAAAAACCCTAATGCGCGGGCCATTTATGAGCGAAACGTTAAACGGGTAACTGTCCTGCTGAGCGACTCACCCTGAAATTAAGGTAGATGTATGCTCTTCGATGATACGGAATTTGGTTATTTTACAGAAGCCGAGCGAAAGGCTCGCCGGGCTTTTGAGCTTTATGAGGACGGCAGGATGCCGCAGGCACTGGCTGAACTGGAAACAGCTATCGAGTTGAACCCGTCCAACAGTTCCCTGCATTTTAATAAAGGCCTGACTCTCGATTCGATTAACAGATTCGATGACGCGATAAGCGAATACGAAATCGCGCTGGAGATTGCCCCCAGCGACATGGAGATACTGAACTCTCTTGCGATTGATTATACGCGTACAGGCCAATATGATTTGGCTATAGACACCTTCGAGTACATCGAGCAGCTTTCGCCGAGCTTCGAACCTTGTTACTGCAACCGCATAATCACTTATACCGAGATGGGGCTCCATGACCTGGCAGAGCAGATGTTCTATCTTGCTCAACAGTTGGATTCCGACTGCCCCTTGTGCTACTACAATATCGGAAACAGCTTGTTCGTTCGAGGTGATTATAAAAGAGCTATACACTGCTGGCTTCGCACCGCCGAGCTTGAGCCTGCTCACCCCCAGATTGATTATCGCATAGCACAGGCTTACTGGGCAGATGGCAATAATGAGCACGCACGGGAGTATTTCCTGCGAGAGCTTCGCACCAGTCCGGGCGATGTGGATGTGATTCTTGATTTTGGGCTGTTCCTGCTTGAAAACGACGACACTGAATCGGCAAAAGAAAAATTCAACAGAATACTCGAACTCACGCCGGATTCAGCGGCCGCTTTGTTCTATCTGGCCGAAATTGCTTTTGCTGAGGCCGATTATGAACGTGCGATACCGCTCTATGAGCAGGCCTTGGAAACAGACGGTACGCTCGTCGGACCGCACTACAGGCTGGCCCAGTACGCATTGATGACAGGCCGGCAGAACCACGCCCGCAATTACATCGCGGCAGAGTTGAGACTGGCTCCGGAGGATGATAATGTCTTGGTTTCTATAGGCTCGATGTTTCTGGCACTCGGCGATATCGATACTGCCAGAAACTCCCTGCTCAAGGCTGTTGATAGCAATAGCAGCAATGCCGATGCCTATTACTATCTCGGCCTTGCCGATGTTCTGCAGGGGCGATGGGACGATGCGATGGCGTTCTTCGCCAACGTACTGGATATAGCGCCGAACGATGTTCGTGCGTTACGGGAGTCGGCCTTGGTTTGTCTTGCGACGGGCAGATTGTCACAGGCCGCTGAGCACATACGTAAAGCTAAAGCCCTGCCCGGCAGCGATGCGTCATTAAATCCAATAGCCCGGAAACTGCGGTGTGCCCGTGCAATTGAGCGAACTGCCGACCTGCTTGGCCGATATTGTCCGCGATTTATCAGGCGCTTAGCCCGACGCATCGCTTCATCCTGCCGGCCCCAGTAACCTTGTCCAGCCCGCCCCAGGCGGCCTGATAAAAACACCCAAGCGTTACGCTTCAAATTAAAATGCGCCTTAGAGAATAAAATCTCAAAATTGCAGGTCAAACTTGCCACAGCCAGACAAGCACGTAAAGCCAAGAGTAAAGCATCTTAATGAAAAGAATCTTGACACTAACGAGTTATACATCTGCCATCCCATTTTACGAATTGCTACGACAATTCAGAGCTTTCTTATGCCTTAAAAAAACCTCCTTGCAGAAGGCAAGGCAGTCTCTTAACAGCGAAGTGGATTTGTCCAATTCACGCTGAACCAGTACATCACAATCGCAACAAACAATTCCGCCGTTAACCTCGCGATTCATTCGCGCCGGTTCACGCCTTCGCCCAGAACTTCCCCAAACTACCTATACCGCCCAGCTTACCCACAAGCTACACCTATATTATGCAAAACAAACCCAATTTCGAACCCGCCACTTCTGCCGAAAACAGCTCAACCTTTTTTACATCCGCGTAACTATGCAAAAACAAGCCCTTGGCCGCCAGGAGAATCTACCTGCAAACGTGAAGTGCACCACCCTGAAACACCCGATGAGGAAACCAGTTGCAAAGTCGCCAAAAACCGATTAACCTACAGCGCCAGGCCGAGTGGCGGAATGGCAGACGCTGGGGACTTAAAATCCCCTGCCCGTTATGGGCGTGTGGGTTCGAATCCCACCTCGGCTATTGTAGCTGTTGTTGATATGATTACTTATTCTGGTTTTGCGGAAATAAAACAGACCGGAGACGAATATGACGAGAAAACACCCAAAACTTGCAGATGTGGCTCGACCCAATTTGTATCGGGAAATGTTTCCATATACTGATTTCCCCAAAGTGATATTTGACAACAAAACAGTTGACTATGACTTCCCCAAGCAGATTTGGATAACCGATACGACATTCCGCGACGGCCAACAGGCGAGACCTCCGTACACCCCAAAGCAGATCCTTCGTCTGTACGATTTTCTACACGAAATAGATGGCGGCACGGGGCTGATTCGCCAGTGCGAGTTCTTTCTTTATTCCAAACGTGACAGACAGGCCGTGGAACTCTGCCAGGCACGGGGCTATGAGTTCCCCGAGATAACCGGCTGGATCAGAGCCGTACGGAACGATTTCAAGCTTGTTACAGAGATGGCACTCAAAGAAACGGGGATTTTAACCTCGGCAAGCGATTACCACATATTCTTAAAACTGCGCAAGACCAGAGCCCAGGCACTGGAGGGCTATCTTGGTATCGTCAAGGCTGCTCTCGACAGCGGGGTTATACCACGATGCCACTTCGAGGACATAACCAGGGCCGATTATGAAGGATTTGTCCTGCCGTTTGCAGCCGAACTCATGAAGCTGGCCAAATCATACAATAAACCGGTCAAGATTCGGCTTTGTGATACTCTTGGTTTTGGTATACCCCTGCCAGGAGTATCTCTGCCTCGCAGTGTGCCCAAACTCGTCCAGGGCTTTCGTGAGATTGGTGTACCGTCACAATGGCTGGAGTGGCATGGACATAATGACTTTCACAAGGTACAGGTCAACGCCGCAACAGCATGGCTGTACGGTTGTTGTGCCGCCAATGGTTCCATATTCGGCGTCGGTGAGCGAACGGGTAATCCGCCCCTCGAAGCAATGCTGATAGAACACGCACAGTTGAAGGGCCTGGCCGAGGGCATCAATTATGCCGCTATAACGGCCCTTGCTGAATATGCCCGCACAGAATTAGGCTTTGATATCCCCGGCAACTATCCGCTTGTGGGCAAAAACTTCAATGTCACTCGGGCCGGTATTCATGCCGACGGACTGCTCAAGGATGAAGAGATATACAACTGCTTCGATACGGCGAAACTGCTGAACAGACCAGTCCATGTTGCAATCACGGATAAGACCGGGGCGGCCGGCATTAAACATTGGATAGAGGCAAGATTTCAGATAGACATACCAAAGCACAATCCGCGGGTCACAAAGATAAAAGACCGGATAGAGGCTGAGTATGCCGCCGCACGTGTTTCGGCCATTTCGGATGAAGAGATGTTCCAGTGGGTGCGCGAAGCGTTCGGTGACGAACTGCCGCCCTTGAGAAAAAAAACGCCTGAATCGTAGCTAAACTTGTCCAGGTGACAACTACAGATTGCTTATGTGCGATAAGGAAATCAAAGCGGTATTGTTTGACCTTGGCGAAACCATTATTAGCTTTGGTCGGGTGAAAGCTCTCGGTCTTTTTCGCCAGGGCGCCAGGTTATCGTATGATTTTCTCAAAGACTGCGGCCAGCATGTCGGCAGCTTCGAGTGCTATTACTTGGCAAATCTTGTGGCGATGTATATACGTCGCCTGCGTTCACATGTAAGCGGAAATGATTTTAATTCTCTGGCCCTGCTGAGAACTATCTACGCCAGAAGACGTGTGAAACTCGACAGCCGCCAATGGCGCGAGTATGCGTGGCGCTGGTTTGAGCCGCTGAGCAGGATAGCTACCGTTGAGCCGGACATTGTCGAAACTCTGCGGCGATTGAAAAAGAGCGGACTCAAACTTGGCATCCTTTCGAATACCTTTGTCAGCAGCAGTACACTCGATAGGCATCTGCAGCAGTTGGGGCTGCTGGACTTTTTTGATTTTACGATGTATTCGTACCAGTATGATTTTCGCAAGGCGGATCTTCGTATTTTCAATATAGCGGCGGAAAAGATTGGCCAGAAGCCGCAGAACATATTGTTTGTCGGCGACCGCATCGACAAGGACATCATGCCGGCCATCAGGCTCGGAATGCACGCCGTTCTGAAAGCAGCTTATACTAATGCCGGCAAAAACACCCCAAAAAACGCGCAGAAAATTGAAAAGCTTTCGGAATTACCGGCACTGATTGAAAAAATCAACGCCAGCAGCGCAGATTAGAACTGCCCACCGAAACCGGCAAATCCGGCTGGGTCTGCAGAACTGCACAATAATAGGATTCGGCAGGGATTGCAGCATAGAGCACGCAACTAATACCGGTTTATCACCAAAAAACGCGGAAGAGGCCGTGGGATCAAGGGGGAAAACAATTTTTTTTGAAAAATTTTAAAAAAAGTCTTGACGTTTCGGTATACTGCTATGTAGTATACTGGAAGCATGATAGATTCACGTAGACTCGATTTTGATCGAAAAGTGAAGTGCGAGCTTCATGATAGTGCAACCAGTGATACAGGTTTATTAGCATATCGAGAGATGGACAAAGTACTTGCTTCCGCTGATGATAAGAAACATAGATACACTTATGAAGAATTCTAAGACAATAAAGAAGTGGTTTTTTTAGAATGGACTTGATATTCTATTGAACATTAGAGTCAGAGAATTCGTTGAGCTGGTAGAAAAGGGAGATATGGAATGAAACGAATAAATGTAATAGTATTCTGGGGATTACTTTTTACAGCATTGGCTTACGGTCTTTGTATTCTTGTAATATCATTAGTTGGCACCAATTCCCTTAATTACATAAGAAGTTTCAGCACCGGTATCAAATTCCTGATCTTAGGTGCTTTTGCCATTTTCGGCCTACCAGGTATTCTGCGGGCATTAAGAAATACAAAGATATTGACTCAAGATATTGAGCGTAATGAAAAGTTGGACAAAGATACAGTAAGTGTACAAATAATTCTCTACACTGCCGGTTTCGAGATAGTATGCGTGCTTGGGCTTTTGTCGTTTCTTCTGGAGTTTCCGATCCTCTGGTCGATAATTGGCCTTATTGTGGGCACAATGTGCAAGTTATATTATGTTCCCATCTTTTTAAAACTTAAGAAATTGTGATACTTCCTGACGGATGATACGGAGAACATTATGTTTTGTAACCGTTTGAATGGGAAATGACAGCTAATACAGTCATGTCAAGGTAAGGAGATTGCGAAATGGACTTGATGCACAAATTATGTTTTCGCAGGTTTTCGGCAGAGGAGTTCAAGCAATTCAGAGAGGTATACATCGAAGAATCAAAGGGATTGATAAAGCGCGTACAGTTTATAGTCGGCGTTACTTTGTTTAGTGTTCTTATATTGTATTTTTCGCTCAGAGCCTGGGGATTTAAGGGCCTTGAGTGGCCCTCAACGCGTGAAGTAGTAGCTCCTGTTGCGGGAGTGGCTGCCGGAGTCTTTACTTACTGGCTTTTCCTGCGTTGGTTCAAATCGAATACGCTGTTTAGAACTCTTATGTTAATTTCAATTGGTGTGTATTTTCTTATATTTTTCGTTCTAGTGGCTGCGTGCAGCTCCAGGGCATTTGAGTGGGAGTATTTAGCCTACATGCTGATTGTTACTACCGCATTTATCAGTGTGAACGATTCCATTCGAGAGTACTTTTGTGAGAGGTTGATGCAAGAGCGGCAGAAACAGGGCTAAAGTAGGCTGTCGCTGGTTTTGCTCGTGATATTGGAAATTCCATATTGAACTCAAGTTTTAGGAGCGTAGCCAAATGCAAATGACTAACAAAGATATCAACCGTTGGGAGAAAGTTCGCGAGAGGGGACGGGAAAATTACATCTGGCGAGTCGGTGTCCTTGGTTTCGGGCTATCGTGTGGATTGGGAATTACCATAGCTTCTCTTGTAACCCGCGACTCTAACTTTTTAGAGGAATTGTGTATAAGAGTTGTTATCTTTCCGATCTATCCGATATGTGGCTATTTCGGTGGATGTTTTATGTGGAAATACATGGACAAGAAGTATCAACAAGCCAAGTCTGAAGAAGAATGCTAACATGTCGTTGTGACTCAATTTCGACTTGACTGCTACCAATTGGCCGGAATCCTAAACCAATAAGTGGCAAGGGCGAAGGTGCCGCTTCGAGAATGAGAGGTGAAAATTGAATCTGAATAATTGGCAAATTCAACTGCGTAAGGGATTGCTGGATATTGCTGTCCTGAACCTGCTTGTGCGTGGGCCTTGTCATGGTTACGAGATGGTCCGCATTCTCAAGGGCATTGACGGACTGAAGATTCGCGAGGGTAACATCTATGCCATTCTTGCCCGGCTGCAGACCGACGGCCTCGCGACAAGCTACTGCCGGAACTCGGCCGATGGCCCGCCGCGAAAGTATTTCGAACTTACCGAATCAGGCCTAAAGGCCCTTGAAGATATGAACGTGCACTGGGACGCGATAATTGAGAGCATACAGACGGTCAGGAAAGGAGATTTCGAATGAATTCGGAAAATCAAACATGGGGGGACGTCAAAAGCAAATATCTGCGGGAGATTGAAAAGGCACTTTCGGCAGTGAAGCATCCGCGTATCCGGGAGGTGCTTGATGATGTGACATCGCATCTTGAGCGGCGATTCTCAGAACTTTCGCCCCAGGACCGGAGCTGGGAGAATTTTCAGACAATCATTACGGAGATGGGCCCTGCCTCGGATTATGCAGAGCTACTCGATCCAGGCTCTACAAAATCCAAACCGCGCATCGCCGGCAGGTATGTCCTGATAGCAGCTTCGGCTGCTATTGTTGTGGCGGCTTTGCTGCTTGCGATGACGCGAGGCAGAAACGGCGATGGCATAGATGCTGCGGCAACTTATATTGTTACTTTCAAACCTGTTTCGCAGTTTAACCCGCAGACGTCAAGGGAACTTCTGAATGCGTTCAACCGGAAGCATCCTCGCGGAGTTCGCACGCACCATTACAGGACTCAGATTGCAGATGATGCTCTCGTTGGTCATATTTGCGTAGATACTCCTGTAGGCAAGAATGCCATTATTGACATGCTCAATGACAGTGACAAGTTGACTTTTGTTGAATCGAGACGAGCCACGAAAGAGCTTCTTGAAAAGCATAACAGCCTGCGTCAGCCGTCGTTGCGTGACCGGAGCAAAACACCGGCCACAACGAGCAGGATGCGTGACGAAGCCCGCAAGCTTGCGCAACTTTTGCAGCAGTGGCCCGAAGACGACAAGCTGGTGAACCGCGAGGAAATAGTCAACCAGATGTTCCTCACGCAAAACGGAGGCGTTGAGGCTCGTTTTACAGCCGTCTCAGGCGCGAGGTTGTTGGGACAAACGCGGGAGGCAGTAGAGATGTTGAAAAAAGCATCGGCTCTCTTTCCGAATGAAAAGACGCCCGGCATGAACCTGCCTGTTCGATTCACTGCGCAGTACCAAATGGCAACCATTGCACTGCATGAGGACGGTGCCGGAGAGGCTGCGATGGCATATGAAATGGCATTGAAAGAGACCGAAAACCTGGAAGCACAATGGTTTTTGGAAGCTCTCTGTTTAGTACATCTTGCTGAGATTGCCGACGAGACCCTCAGAGACAAACAAACGGCATTGAAGAGATTGACTGAGGCGATGGGAATTCTTGAGTCGGTTGATACCGACAAGCTCACGGCGGATTGGGCGACGGCCCTGCCAATCCTCAGCGGCTGGATGGTATACGAGTATGCAAAAGTCAATGGCACAGATGCTTCCTCTAACCGGTTGGCATATGGTGACGCCAAGGTTGATGGTGTTCTTGGCCTTGCGATGATGCAGATGTCACTTGCGGGTCTGGAACATCCCATTTTGCTAAGAAGGGCTGCTGAAAGTGACAAGAGCATAATTGATAGCAACCTCGCGAAATTGGCGCTGGCATTTGGCAGTGACAACAAAGGTCACAATACCGAAAGCGACAAGTGGCTGCTGAATCTTAGTCGGAGTGATTCCTACTTCGCCGATTTCGCGCGCAAGCTTCGGCACACATATTTGAATTCATCCACGGAACATTAGTCCGGCTTTTTCTATGCGGCGGACATTCTCTACCTGGCTTCAGGGTTCATTCAGACCGCATGCGGGGACGATTTGGTTATTGACGCGGTTGCGCCTCAATGCTATAATATTATTTAGCGTAGCTGTGAGCATTGTCCTGTGAAAGGGTGCGCTATGAAGCTGGACAAAGAGAGTTCGCCCCTGCTGCAGAAGCGGAATATCCTGATTGCATACGCGGTGCTGATAATTGTGGTGGTGGGTACGGTCATTGTCGTGTCTTCCACCAGGATATTCGAAACATCCCGGACTGGTGAGATACCGCAGTTGGTATGGCTGCTGATTGCCTTGATACTGCTTTTCAGTGTTATCCTTGTTCTTTCGAAAACGTTGAAGGTTCTTTCTGAGATTGAGCAAACAAACATAAAGCTGGAAAAAATCGCAGAGCTGCTTGACAGGAGCAATAAGTCCCTGGAGAAAATAACGCAGAGCCTGCAACCCAATCAGGCTCCCGATGTGACAGCCTCGTCATCACAGGAGCAACAGGCCCCCAAGGCAGTTGTTGGCGAGATTGCCCATGCCTCCACTGGTGACGCTGCCGACGATCAAGAAATAGTTAGAGTTACCGCCGAAGTTGAAAAGCTCTTTCAGGAGTATCGTTGGGCCGAGGCAAGCAAACAGATTGAGGATTTGATTGCGGCCTATCCTGATTCTCAACAGGCTCACTCGATGCGCCGGAAACTTGCTGATAAGAAGCAGGCTCGCAAGAAGATATTGCTTGCCGCTTGGGACGCCGCTGTTCATCGTGGAGCCACGGACCGCAGCCTGGAAATATTGAAAGAGTTGGATCCGTACCTGTTGCCCAACGAAGACCTCACCCTTCAGGAGGCAGCCCAGGATGTGTATAAAAATAAACTGCACAACCTCGGAGTCAGGTTTTCGTTGGCGGTCTCAGGGGGACATTGGAAGAAGGCTTTCGAGGTCGGTCGTGAAATTACCGATCAGTTTCCAAACAGCAGGATGGCAGAGGAAATTCGTGGTAAGATAGACGTGCTCAGGCAAAAAGCCGAAGGACGACCCGGCTGATACGGTGTCCCGTGTCCCGCCGGGGGACATGCAGCATTTTATCTTGCCGTAAAGTCGAACAGGGACTGCGTCTTAATCATCGTAACATGGTCGGGATACGCAGCGAAAGTATGTATATGTAATTCGTTTCGTCTTGTCTCGAAGTCTACATAGCAGAACGGCTGAAGTCCGCCTATCTCCAACCTTGGAAACTTGACAAAGACACCGCGGTTGCGCGCAAAGCGTTCAAGTTCAAGATGGCTTTGGTGGTACAGGTTAGGACTCATCTTCTCAACCTGGAAGTCCGTCATATAACTTACGGTCCTGCTCAAAGTGCATTTGTGTGAACGCGGCCCCCGGAACTGGAAGCGTTCAATCAACCCCTGCTGAGGCAGCATCTGCCCGGGCGAACTCATTATTTCCGTCAGAAACGTACCGCCTGCATAAACGCTCACGACATGTGTGCATCCGGTAATCCAGATGTCCGCCTCATAGCCGGCGGTCTTTATTCCTCGCTTGGCGTATATCTTGAAAAGCTCGGGATGAACGGGGCGTTGATATAAACTAAAGGTCAGTGCGTCGACTGCTACGTTGATTTGCGGCCATTCCACCATATACATCCTATCCAAGAAGTCAACAAGTCATCACAACATGTATTATACAAAAAACCACAAGGCCAATTCAAGCACAATATCAGTATTGATAGGGGCCATTGCGGTGCTTATAGGACGGTTATTTCGCAAGCCCCGAAAGCTCAAAGACTAACGACGGCCAACTTTTTTGATAAAATTTGCAAAAAATCCGACTCACGCCGCTTAAATTCGTGAACTGAAGAAAACCGCGTTGATAACCGTTGCGATAATGTCGTAGAAAGCGTGTGTGCCGGCTGTTATGCCAAAACCCCGAATCGCGAAGACCACTGCAAAGTATACGCCGGCGAGAGTTCTGAAGCCGAACTCCCTCCAGTTAACAGGCCCGGTTCTGTATAGATGCCCGCTGAAGAAATCAATGTGATGATATGCACTGAACAAACCGGCTGAAACCAGCACTGAAAAGACGATAGAGTTGGAATGGCTCAGCCCAAACACATTCTGAAACACCATCATCAGAATGCAAATCAGGATGAGCCTGAAAACGAGTTCCTCATAAATCCCCGCTCCTATACTGGTAACAATGTCGGCTATCACTCTCGTTGTATGCCCGTTGTTGTTTCCCAGGGGCGACGGTTCGTCGCTCGCGGCAGAGACGCATCGTGGAATCACTTCGACCGTAACCGGTGCAGATAAAGTCATGGCGGTAGTGCTGTCGACCTGTGGCTTAACGGGACTGTTCAGGAATAAACCGACTACTATTAAGGGAATCGCCAGCAGAATGCACTCGGCGACCATAGGCCCAATGTCACCCAGGTAGAAGTTCCATCGCTTCCGTGAGGCCAATTGCAGCGCCACCAGAATCAGCACCACCGCTAATGGTGTCACTATCCATGCTGACTTGCTGCTGAAGCCGAGGTATTCGAAAAAATTCTGAATCCACGAAAAGGCCACCACCCGTCCCTGCCAGTATTGCCTTAGGACGTTGGTGTGAATCAGTATCATTCCCACTTCGTAGACGATAAGCAAAGGCAGTAAAAAGACTATGGCATAAACTGGCCGGCTCGTACGCTCGAGGTACGAATCCTTTGCGAAGTTGAACAACTGGCTTGGGCTGTATTTTTCGTTCATCCTTGAGGCGGCCTGTACATTATTTTGCCCTTTCGGGAATTTTGCAGAGTTTACTTCAGTTAAGCCGAAATTACAATAGCCAAAACAAGACCCTGTGCCGGTGGAAAAGTACAATGATGCAAGAAACCTTGACCGAGATATATGAACTCCTGTTCAACCGTTTCGGACCTCAGAACTGGTGGCCCGGCGAAACTCAATTCGAAATTATTGTCGGCGCGATACTCACCCAAAATACAAACTGGAGCAATGTCGAAAAAGCGATAACCAATCTGAAAAATGCCGATATCCTGTCTGCAAAGGCGATGCACAATATCGAGACGGCAAAACTGGCGGAACTCATTCGCCCTGCAGGCTACTACAACATAAAGGCCGGTAGACTCAAAAACTTCCTGAATTGGCTCTTCGAAGAATATGACGGGAGCCTGGCGGAATTTGAAAACATCGAAACTGAACGCTTGAGACGTGAGCTTCTGAGCGTAAAAGGCATCGGACGAGAAACCGCCGATTCTATTGTCCTTTACGCTTTCGGCAAAGAAACCTTTGTTGTGGATTCATATACCGCCCGGATTGTCATTCGCCATGAATTGATAGAACCGGAAACCGACTACGAGCAACTGCGGTATTTTTTCCAGTCAAATTTGCCGCAGAGTGAGGAATTATTCAACGAATATCACGCATTACTTGTCAGAACAGGCAAAGAATTCTGCCGTCCCAAGGCCAGATGTGCGGGTTGTCCGTTGGAACGTTTACCGCATAACATTGAAATCGAGCATTATTAGTTCCACGCAGGCTTGCACTAACAACTGCCGACATTCACTTGTCCTGCTCGTTGCCAATAACATACCCCCCAGCAGCACCAAGGCAGCCACCAACAACTGCTCCACCGGCTCCGCCGGTTACAGCCCCTATTATCGCACCGCCTGCACCGCCATAAGCAGCGCCTGTTTGGGCATTGTTGGCGCAGCCACCTGTTAGTGTCAGGCTAAGACTCAAAACCACTAATATCACAATTGTTACCAAACGTCTGGCCATTATCGTTCCCCAAAAAAACTTCCGATTTCTTATTACAACTGTATTATCGTCAATTCCGCTTTTATTCATGACTTGTTGCAGACAATCACCCCAAAATCGCTGCCATAGAGGCAACTGTGCCCGGTAACTGCGCCCTTTCATCTTCTTTGCCTTTCCTTGTGGCGGGCATTTTACTGAATCGGCCTTGACATTAGCAGTGATTCCCCTTATAATCCTTGTTAGTTGCGGGCCGGTTACCAGCGTCGCCAAAGTGGCGGCTTTGGTAACCTGCTCGATGAATGTGAGGTACCCCTTTTAAGGGCTTGAGAATGCCGTTTTGCGTACCACCGCAAAATGGGAGCCGTAAGAGCAGGATCAACCTATATGAACAAAAAAGTTCTGCAGCAAATCGAGCAGATGTTGGACTACAGGTGCCATGATAGCAATCTTTTGGCTCGCGCATTCACTCATTCTTCAAGCGTTGACAATCGCCTCCATAGCAATGAACGACTCGAATTTTTGGGTGACTCGGTTTTGGCCCTCGTTATTTGCCAGGCGCTTTACGAGCAGTTTCCAAACTATCTCGAAGGTGACCTGACCAAGATAAAAAGTATGCTGGTCTCCCGCAGAACCTGTGCCACAGTTGCAAAAAACCTCGGCTTGCAGGAGTATTTGAAGGTCGGTAAGGGCATGGTCAACAGTCGATCTTTGTCCGGTTCTCTCGCTGCCGGTGTGCTCGAAGCGGTGATTGCCGTGATATATATTGACGGCGGTTTCGAAGCGGCGAGGAGTTTTATCATAAGGTGCTTTGCTGACATGATAGAGCAGGCCAACCGCGAACAGACCCAGGATAATTTCAAGTCTTTACTGCAGCAGCATGCCCAGCAAAAATTCGCGGTCACTCCTGGCTACATACTGCTCGACGAGAAGGGCCCGGACCATGACAAGTGTTTTGAAACGCAGGTGCTTATACGTGACAGGCATTTCCCAAGCGCCTGGGGGACAAACAAAAAGGAAGCAGAGCAAAAAGCGGCATTCAATGCCCTGGTTGAGTTGGGTGTTATCGAACAAACATATTCAGATGGCGACCATTAGTACTACTGCTTTGTTACTTGTAATTTGATGAACTGTCATTGCGAGCGAAGCGAAGCAATCTCAATCTTTCGTAGGTTTAAGATTGCCACGGCCTTTCATGCCTCGCAATGACAAATCCTCGATTGAACAGTAACAGAGCACTACAGCGTAACTTAGCGATGCAAAGCCTCTATTTTCCGTTAAAATCCGAAGCACTAATTCCTAAATCCAAAACAATATCGAATGTTCTAAATCCGAATTTTCGAAACAAAAACACTGACTGATTGGCCGACCGTTGTTGTTTGGAATTTTGGTAATTCGAATTTAGAGTTTGTTTAGAAAATATGGAACGACCGGCCCTGCGATTGTAAAACGTCGTCATAAGCCGATAAAGCTTATGCGACA
>Ga0210003_1001605_pt1 | contig 19788 bp, 14 predicted proteins | sample LantaG_FD_182804 | JGI IMG/M metagenome (GOLD analysis project Ga0210003, IMG submission 182804) | Deep subsurface microbial communities from Baltic Sea to uncover new lineages of life (NeLLi) - Landsort_02402 metaG (SPAdes) (version 2) | ecosystem: Environmental > Aquatic > Marine > Oceanic >... | reverse complement strand
TGGTGGCGATCGGCAACTCCTCCAACCCGCTGGTGCAGAAAACCACTCCCGGTCTGGAAACCAACCGCTGGGGGAATATCGTGGCCGACGAGGAAACGATGCTGACCTCGCGCAAGGGCGTTTATGCTGGCGGGGATATCGTCACTGGCGGCGCGACCGTGATTCTGGCGGCCGGGGCCGGCAAAAAAGCCGCCCGCGCTATGCACAAGTACCTGATGGAAGAAATCAAAAAGTGAGCGACTCGTCGCTTTTATTGTCACTTTTTTTTCTGACGCTTTAATCGAACTTTTTATAACAATAAGAAGGCGGGTCTTTAAAGGCTCGCCTTTTTTTATGAAGTGTAAACGTTGATTAAAATATTTTTTAGGTTATCTTTTCATGTAAATGATAAACAGCGGTATAGATTCAAATAAAGTTAAGCATCTTGCCCGGGAAATCGGGTTTGAGCTGTGCGGGATTACGACGCCCGATGTCATCCCCGACGCCAAAAAGGCGTATAACGCCTGGCTGGAGAAAAAATATCACGCAGAAATGGCCTATCTCGAAAAAGACCCCGACCGCCGCACCGACCCCAAACAGGTACTGCCCGAGGCCAAGTCGCTTATCATGCTTGGTGTTAACTACTATCAGCCCAATACCGAGGAAATCCCTGAAGGTCACGGTCGTGTCTCCCGCTATGCTCGCGGTAAAGATTATCACAAAGTGCTGGAAAAGATGACCGAGCGGCTTATCGAGAAGATAAAAGAGGAAATCAAAAACAACGGCGAGCCGTCGTTCAAATATTTCGTCGATTACGGCCCGATGCTGGAGCGCGCCTTTGCCGAGAAGGCCGGGCTGGGGTTTATCGGCAAGAACAGTTCGCTGATAAACAAAAAATACGGGTCGTGGTTTTTTATCTCGGAAATCATCACCAGCCTGGAACTGGCCCCGGATCAAATCTGGTCGGGCGACCACGGCCGCTGCGGCACCTGCCGCCGCTGTATCGACGCCTGCCCGACCGGGGCCATTGTCGAGGACGGCGTTATCGATTCCCGGCGCTGCCTGTCCTATTTAACAATCGAGCAACCCTCGGCCATTACGGAAGAAATCGCCTCCCAAATGGACAGCATGCTGTTCGGCTGTGATATCTGCCAGGAGGTCTGCCCGCGCAACAAGAAAGCGGTTCTCACTCAACATAAAGAACTTTTACCCGAAAGCGGCCCGGGGGAGTTTATCGACGCCCGCCGGATTGTGCAAATGCGAAAGGAAGAAGATTTTTTGAAATTAGCCGCCGGGACCTCGCTCAAACGCCCCAAACTTGAGGGTCTCAAAATCAACGCCGAAATTGTCCTGAAAAACCAGGCTAACTCAAAGAAGAGTAATAACTAAACTATTCACGCGAGAAGCCTTAATTTTCGGTTGCTTCTGAGGGAAAAAACAAACAAATTGTCTCATGGCCAAAATTGCACCCTCTGTATTAGGAGCTGATTTTTCACGCTTAGGCGAAGAAATCAAAAGCGCGGATAACGCCGGGATCGAGATTCTGCATCTCGATATTATGGACGGGCATTTCGTCCCCAACATTTCGTTCGGCCCGGCTATTGTGAAAACCATCGATAAGTTAACCGGGGCGTATCTCGATGTACACCTGATGCTGTCCGAGCCGGAAAAATATTTCGAGGATTTTGTCAAAGCCGGCGCCGACTGCATCACGTTCCATTACCAGGTGCACCCGGAGCCGAAACCGTACGTCGAGCAGTTGCGGAAACTGGGCGTCAAGGCCGGTTATTCCATAAATCCCGATATCGAAATTGAAAAGGTCCTGCCGCATCTCGAGCATTTCGACCTGTTTCTGTTGATGTCAGTTTATCCCGGTTTCGGCGGGCAGAAATTTATCCGCTCGGTGCTGTCCAAAATAAGCACCGCCCGCGAATATATCGACAAGCATAATCTAAGCACCGTGATTGCGGTGGACGGCGGGGTGGACGCTGACAACGCCGCCGAGGTTACCGCCGCCGGGGCCGACTGGCTGGTAATGGGGACGGCCTTTTTCTCGAGCGACGACCGACGGGGATTGGTTGAAATGGTAAATAAGTTGTAGCATAAATACAGGTAAGCACAGATGAAGCACAGTTTCTTTCAAATAACCACCGGCCGGGTAATCAGGGAATACGAACGCACCCTCAAGAAAGGGACACAGGTGTCCCTGGTGAATAAAATCATGACCCGTCGGGCCGACGTATTCACCCGTAAAACCGAAATCAAAAAACTTATCGCCAACCGGCTGGGCTGGGTCGATATCGCCTCGCAAATGAAAAAGAACGTTCCCCAAATAGAGAAATTCGGTCTGGGCGTTATCAAGGCCGGATTCAAGCACGTGGTGCTGATGGGCATGGGCGGGTCGTCGCTCTGCCCGGAACTGTTCAAATTGGTCTTTAAAAAACATAAGTCGCTTAAGTCTTTCGACGTTATCGACTCCACTGACCCGAAAGCCGTCAAAGATTTGACCCGCCGAATCGATATCAAGAAGACGTTTTTTATCGTCGCGTCCAAATCGGGCGGGACGGTGGAAACCCGTTCGCACGAGGCGTATTTTATCGGGCAACTCATAGAGGCGGGGATGAAGAATTTCGGGCGGCATTTCGCGGCCATAACCGACCGGGGCAGCTCCCTCGAGAAATTCGCCCGCAGGAATAAATACCGTCAAATATTTTTGAACCCGGCCGATATCGGCGGGCGTTATTCGGCGCTGTCTTATTTCGGGCTGGTGCCGGCTTATTTCGCCGGGGTGGATTTGACCAAACTTCTCGACCGGGCGGTCGCCATGGAAAAAATACTCCGCGAACGCGACGGCGAGACCAATCCCGCCCTGGTGCTCGGTACGCTTATGGCGGCGGCCTCGAAAGCGGGGGTGAATAAGATAACGTTCGTGGCCTCCAAAAATATCGCCCCGCTGGTGCCGTGGGTAGAGCAGTTGGTGGCCGAGTCCACCGGCAAACAGAAAAAGGGCGTGATCCCCATCGAGAACGAACCGGTAGGCAAGTTATCCTCGTACGCCGCCGATCGCCTGTTTGTTTTCTGCCGCCTGGAGCGCGAAAAAGAAGTTGTGTCTTTAAAATTCAAAAAAGATTTATTGAAGAAGAAATATCCCCTGGCGGAGATTGTCCTTGCTTCAAAAGAAGACCTGGGCGGACAGTTTTTGCTCTGGGAGGCCGCCACGGCGGCGGCCGGGTATTACCTGAATATAAACCCCTTCGACGAACCGAACGTCACCGAGAGCAAGAACAACACCAGAAGCATTCTCGACGCTTACCAGCGCATGGGGAAACTGCCCCTGGAAGTGCCGCTGGCTGATTGGGAGGGCATGTCCCTGATTGCCGTCGAGGGCAAACATTGCGCGATGACGGACTTCTCGGACCTGAGAAAATTATTGAAGAAATGTTTCATGGGGGCGAAAACGGGTGAGTATTTCGCCGTCCTCAATTATTTCAAGGCGGATAAAAGCACCGAGAAAATTCTGGAAAAAATCAGGGCGACCATCCGGGACAAAAAGAAACTGGCTACCCTGCGCGGGTACGGCCCCCGGTTTTTGCATTCGGTCGGCCAGCTTTACAAGGGCGGACCGCAGGTGGGGCGGTTTGTGGTCTTCACCCGGGACAAATACGACCGTCTCGAGATTCCCGGTCAGCCGTTTGATTTCGGCAAACTCATCACCGCCCAGGCGATCGGTGATTCTAAAGCGCTTATCCGCCGGAGACTGCCGATTCTGGTAATCACTCTCAAGGGGAATCCGGCGAAGGAACTTGAGAAATTCCACAAATTGTTAAAAGCTGTTTTGAAATAGAGAAAGGAAAAGTTTGAATCATGTTTGATGACTGGCGCGGCTTCAAAGAAAAACAACTGTCACCCGCTTGGCTGAATAAACTGACCGAAACGGCCCGCGTCGCGCGGGGGAATATTCTCAAGATGACGACCGTCGCCGGTTCCGGTCATCCGGGCGGTTCGATGTCGTCGGTGGATATGTTTCTGACGCTGTACAATATGGCCCGTATCGCCCCCCAAAACCCGTACCGTGACAACCGCGATCGTGTAATCGTGTCGCACGGGCATACCTCGCCGGGTGTATATTCCACCCTGGCGGCGGTGGGCTTTTTCGATATTACCCCGGCTTTGCATGGTTTCCGGCAGGGTGGCTCACCGTTCGAGGGGCATGTCGAGAAATCCGTGCCCGGCGTCGAATGGGACACCGGCAACCTCGGCCAGGGTCTTTCGGTCGGGGTCGGCAAGGCCCTTTACGCCCGGCTGTCCGGTCATAATTTTCACACTTATGTCGTCATGGGCGACGGTGAGCAGCAGAAAGGTCAGATTGGCGAGGCCCGCCGCCTGGTCGTCAAATACGGTTTGAACAATATCACGGCCGCCGTCGATTATAACCGCCTTCAGATTTCCGGTAAAATCGAAGACATCATGCCGCAGAATATAAAAGAAGAATGGCTGGCCGACGGCTGGAAAGTGCTGGAAATCGACGGCCATGATTTCAACCGGATATACGAGGCCTTTTATCAGGCCACTCATGATGATAAACACCCCTACATGATTCTTGCCCGTACGGTCATGGGCAAGGGAGTGTCGTTTATGGAAAACGACGAAGGTTACCACGGCGCGGCGGTAAAGATGGATAAAATCGCTCAGGCGCTGGAGGAACTGGGGGTCGAAAACGATATAGAGAGTTTGCTGGAAAAAAGAAAAGCCGGGCCGCCGCCCCGTTTTAAGAATCATCCCCAGGCTTATCCGGAAGTATGGCCGGGCGAGCCGATTATTTACGACGTCGATGACCTTTCCGACAACCGCGGCGCCTGGGGAAAGGCGCTGCTTTCCGTGGCGGATGCCAACCTTGGCCGCGAGGGATTCCACATGGCCGTGTTCGACAACGACCTGGCCGGTTCGGTCAAAACCGCAGCGTTCGGGAAAAAATATCCGGACAATTTCTTTCAGTGCGGCATCTCCGAGCACAGCACGGCCGCTATGGCCGGCGCCCTGTCGGCGGAGAAGATTCTCTCGGTCTGGGCTGATTTCGGCGTGTTCGGGGTCGATGAAACCTACAACCAGGCCCGCCTGAACGACATCAACAAAACCAATCTCAAACTGTTTTGCACTCACAGCGGGGCCAATGTCGGCGAGGACGGCAAGACCCATCACTGTATCGACTATTTCGGCCTGTTAAACTCTACTTTCGGCTGGAAGCTCATAACGCCGGCCGACCCCAACCAGACCGACCGCATCGCCCGTTACGTGCTGACCACACCCGGTAATTTCGCCGTGATTATGGGACGTTCCAAAATTCCACCGGTCACCAATGAAAAAGGTCGGCCTTATTTCGGCGAAGGGTACGAATATTGTTATGGGCGGATGGAAACCATCCGCAAAGGTGAGAATGTCGCCCTGGTGGCGGCGGGGAATATGCTCCATGTCGCACTTCAGGCCCGGACAAAACTCGAGCAGGAAGATATCAGGGTGACGCTGGTGTCCGTCTCCGACTGGTCGGATTTGCACGAGGATGATTTGAAAATGCTCGCGTCGCACGCGCACGTGATCACGCTCGAGGACCACAATGTCAAGACCGGCCTGGGTACGGCTTTAGCTTCGGCCTTGATGACCGCCGGATATGCTGTCGGATTCACCAAACTGGGCATCAACAATTACGCCTCCTCGGGCAAGCCGGATGAACTTTACCGGATGCTGGGTATCGACGCCGAGACAGTGGCGGCCAGAATCAGAACGGTGTTTGAAGAACATTTAAAAATCGGATGCTAAGTAAAAAAGGAAGGTAGCAAAACAAATGACTGCCAGGATCGCCGGATATATCAGCGGTAACACTGTCGAAATCGCCAAAGTACGGGAGAAAAAGGGTCGCATCGAACTGTATGAGGCGGAGAGTTATACCAGCAAACAGTTTTCCAATTTCAAAGCGATATTGAATCTCTACCTTAAAAATAACACCGATAAACTATCCAAAGCCTGTTTCGGAGTGGCCGGGCCGGTAATACAGAATAAAGTCGACACCACCAACCTTCCCTGGCACATAATCGGTGAAAAAATAGAAAGTGATTTTTCCTTCAAGCGGGTAAAGCTGGTCAACGATATTGTGGCCACCGCTTACGGCCTGTCGCAATTAGGTCCGAATAAATTCTTCACGATAAACAAGGGCCGGAAAGGGGAAAACGGCAATATCGGCCTGATCGCGGCCGGGACGGGGCTTGGGGAGGCACTGATATACAGCGACGGGACCAAAACGTACCCATACGCTTCGGAGGGCGGGCACGCCGATTTCGCCCCCGGCAATCAGTTCGAGGCCGAGTTGTGGGCGTATCTTTATTCCGAACAGGGGCATGTCGAGGTGGAGGATATCGTCAGCCTTTCGGGACTCGAGAAGATATTCAATTTTCTCGCCGAAAATAACGGCTGGAAAAAGACCAAATGGTTTGAGGAATCACAGGACCGCCCCTCAGATATTCTCGAGACGGCGCTCCAGGGCAAGGACCAGAAAGCGGTGGATACGCTCGATGTCTTTATCGATTGCTACGCCTCCGAGGCGGCCAACCTGGCGCTCAAGGGGATGACCCTCGGTGGGATTTATATCGGCGGTTTGATTGCCCCGCAAATTATCACCGCCCTGGATAAGGGGCGTTTTATGGAGCGGTTCGTCAAGAAAGGGAAGATGGAGTCGATGCTGGCCAAAATGCCGGTGGGGATTATTATCGAAGAAAAAACTCCGCTTCTGGGCGCGGCCGGCATAGCCCTGGATATGTAACGCCCATGAAAGATTGTCTGTTATTCCTCCACGGCGCCTACTCGTCGAAGCACCTCGCTTATTATAAGAAGCTCTGCCGGGGGAGATTCACCATCGCCGTTGACGGCGGGTACCGTTTTTTCGAAAAAACCGACCTTTTCCCCGATGTCCTTATCGGCGATTTCGATTCTCTCAAAAAAATTCCCAAAAATTTGCCCCCGAAAACCAAAGTCCTGCGCTTCCCGGCGGAAAAAAACCAAACCGACGCCGAGCTGGCCCTGGAATACTGTTTCGAAAGAAAAGCCCGCCGCATCGATTTAGTACAACCTTCGGCGGGCGAGCCGGACCAGTTTATGGGCAATCTTATGCTCCTGACCCTGACCCGCCGGCTGGTGGCGGAATATAATCCGCAAGTAAGGATTGTCAACGCCGGGTACGAGATTGTTTTCCTGGACAATACCCGGAAAATTGTTGCCAACGCGGTCGGGGATACGGTTTCAATTTTACCCCTGTCAAAAAAAGTAAAATATACCTGCCGGGGAACCGCCTATAATGTTCGGGAGTTTAAGATTAAACAGGGGCAGAGTGTCGGCCTGAGAAACAGAATAACCGCCCGAAAGGCGGTTTTTGACATCACCGGGCAGGCTTTTTTTATTCGTGTTTACACCGGCGATTTTGGTCAGAAAGGTGCTTGACAATTATTTTCGGGTATTTTATACTACCTGCTCGAAAAAAAGGTTATTCAGCTTAAGGCTGATAAACCGATAAGATTTTTTAGATACTGGGCGATCGTCCAATGGTAAGACATGCGGCTCTGGACCGTAGAATCGGGGTTCGAATCCCTGTCGCCCAGCTTTTTTATTCGCTTTATTTGATACTACCTTTTTATTATTCCCTGAAAACTTCTAAAATCTGACCGCCCCCGGCTTGTTCCCTTTGACCTGTTCAGAACCTGAACAGCTTATCGATATATGTCGGGTTCACAAGAACCGTCCCGCAGCCGATAATATTATAAAGTGTTCACTCGCATCTTAGTATATTTTGTACCTTAAAATGGATAAGAAGTGAATATATATAGGAAGACATTCCATACATATTATGAAGACTGAATTTTCACAGAAACGAATTGACGAAATATTACTGCAGCAGGGTAAGGTGTCCGAGGCCGAACTGGCTGCGGCTTTGAACCGCCAGAAAGCGGTCGGCGGCAAGCTCTGTTCGCATCTTCTCGAGTACGGCTCGGTCAATGAAGCGGATTTGGTGATGGCCATGTCGGAACATTTCGGACGGCCGGGCATTCAACTCGCGACCCTCGAAATAACCTCACAAGTACTCGATTTGATTCCGGCTAATGTCGCCTTATCGCGTCTTGTCCTGCCGTTCGCGTACGAGCCCGAATCCAATTGTGTCAAGGTGGCCTGCGTTGACCCCAACGACGCGGATTTACTTTCCGAGCTGCATTACCTTTTGGGCAATAAGTCTGTCGAACTGTACGTGGCGGTCGAACTTTCTCTGAATCGTGCCGTGAACCGTTACTACGGTCCGCGGTACGTGAGCCGGGAAAGTGTGGAAGGAACGACTAACCGAAGTTCGGCCGTACAAGCTCCAACCGTTCGAGATGCTCGTTCCCCGGCCACCTGCGTGTTAAAACCGGTTGACAAAAAAAGCGTGCTGATAGTAACCGAACAGGCGAGTACCTCGCAGTTATTGAAAATTGTTTTGGAACGGGACGGTTATGCGGTTACCTGTTTGAAATCTCCGGAGCAGGCGTTGGAACTGTTGCGGCAGACGCTTTTCGGGACCGTCTTTATCCAGCAGGACGGTTCGGGCGGCGACCTCGACATCCGGCATCAAATGCGGTCGATATCGCCGGCCTCCAGAATCTGTGCCTTCCGTACAATAGGGGACTTGTTGATAAACGATTCTCACCCCGGCAAGGTTACCAACCGGCTGCAGCAGAAACTCGAATTGTTCGCTTCTCTCCTGACAATCAATGAGCGGATTCCCAAAAGTCAGAGTATGCGGGTGGCGTATTTTATAGATAAGATGTGCCGCTGTCTGGGTTTGTCGGACGCCCAGCGGGTTATGGTGTTGAGCGCCGCGCATCTCCATGAACAGGCCAAATTTTATTACATGACCGTCACGCCCCGTGATTTCCGTCGATTAACTGAACTGGTAATCAAGCTCCTGCAATCGGTGTATTACGAACCCGTGGTTATCGACATCCTCCGTTCGATGTACCTCGATATCTCCTCGGTGACGGATATCGAACCGCCGCTTGAAGTGGTCGGCGGGAATATCCTGACCATGGTCGATATGTTTTCCGAAAATCTTCAACCCGCACGGCGCTTGACGCTCGACCGTATCGAGGAGTTCCAGGCGACGGTTACGCCCCGGGTAGGACAGCAGCTGCTTCCGAATATATTCGAGACTTTTATGACCATCACCAAAGAAGAATCGCTGCGGACCCCGACGGCTTTGAGGCTCGGTCAGATTATGATATATACCGAAGAAGCGGCCCGCGTTATGGCCCTTGCGGACCGGCTCAAAACCGAAGGCTTCCGCACCATAATCGCGCCGTCCTGGACATCGTTTTCGCGACTCTGTAAACGATGCCGGCCCGATTTGATAATCATGTTTATTGAGGGTTCGTCACGGACCATCTTCGCCCAGGTAAAAGAACTCAAAAATCTGGATGTGGATATAAAGAAAACGCCGACCCTGGTGCTGGCGCCTCAAAATATTTCCGGCGAGTTGACGCCCCTTCTGGAGTGGGGGGTGGAAGATATTCTCGATTGTGAGTGCGATCCGGATCGCGTGGCGCTTAAAGTCTCCAAGATCTGGACCCGTATTGAGGTGAGCACCCATAGCGTCCCGGGCGATACGCAGCTTGAGTCCCGGGGCCGCCTTCAGGATATGAGCCTGATTGAATTGCTGCAGGTACTCGGGACCGGTGGCCGTACCACCCGTATCCAGGTGGCTCCTTCGGAAGGAACCGGCGATAAACTCGAGATATACCTGGACCGGGGTCAAATTGTTTACGCGCAATATAACGACCTGCAGGGGGCCGAGGCTATTTATGTCGGGATTACCTGGGATAGCGGGGTGTGGACTCTGGAACCGATCTCGGAAAATCTTATCAGTGCCCATAACAACCAGCTGGCTAACGATGCGATCCTGCTCGAAGGTTGCCGGCTCCTGGATGAGATGAACGCCGGTTTTTGAGCCGATACCCAGACTTCACTGATATCCAAAATAATTTCGAGCATCTTTAATCAAAGACAGCATAATCACGGTTGTTCTTTTTTACGCTGGAAAACTACTCTTTTACAAACTCCTCCCGCGCTTTGCGCTCCGGGGCGGCTTTGTTCGGGTTGACCGGATAGCCCAGGGGAGTGATGGTGGCGATATAATGTTCCGGCGGGATGTTCAGCTTCTCTTTGATGTCGTTGCGGTCCATAGCCGCAATCCAGCAGGTGCCCAATCCGTAAAACCAGGCCGCCAGAATGAAATGATAAGCCGCGATACATCCGTCCTGAAGGTACCGTTTCGACACGTTCGGGTCGGCGCATATTGCCACCGCCAGCGGGGCGTTGCCGATCGGTTTGGTGCTGTCGCCGCGGGTTCGCGAAAGGAACTCGAGCGCCGCCCGGTCTCTGATAATTTTGAAATAATAAGGCTGGGTGTTGCGCGCGGTCGGCGCCCAGCGGGAAAGCTCCAGGACTTTTTCCAGCAGGTCGTCAGTGATAGCCCGGTTTTCGAATTTGCGAATACTCCGACGCGACAAAAGCAGCCTGTCGCCCGACATGTATTCCGACACGGCATGGTCGAAATACTGAAACTCGACCGGGCGGTTTTCCGGGTCATGGGCGAAAAATTGATAAATATGATATTTCTCGTTCAGCGCCGGTTTGTTCATGGCGATGTCTTTAAGCCCGTCGTAAATACGGTCAACCTCGTCCCGGCTTTCGTAAAAGAAAGTCAGCATGGCCTTATTCTCGGCCTCGTCCCGCTGGCAAAAACCGAACAGGAAATTATGGTGCCGGAAAATCAAACAATCCCCCTGGTCCAGCCACAACTCGCAGCCTATTTGACGGGTATAAAAGTCTTTAAGCTCTTCGAGCATCCGGGTTTTCAAAAAAAGAATACCGCTCATTTTTTACTTTCTTTATATTTAAAAGCTAATATTTCATTCAATTTGGCGTCCGTTTATGGTATGAAATATATTCGGCCGGGTCAAGACCTGCCGTGGAAAGTGATATAACCTAATGTCATGCAATGGCTTGACTGGCATGACAATTGTGTGACAACTTGCTTTTCAAATAGAATAACTTGAAGACTTATAATGTGGATTTTCTTTTATTTTTTGTGAACTAGAGCGACTAACGGGGCGTTTAAGGAATTAATAAACTTAATTGACACCTTAATACATTTTAGTTAATAGAGGATGGGCGTAGCAATAATTGACGCCGGACAAAAGGGATTTACAGGTGAGGCTCAAGAGAGAAAAAAAACCAATCCGTTTCGCTTTTATAATATTCGTGGTGCTCGTGATCTTTTCGGTCGGCCAGTTGACCTGGTGGATAATTTTTCAAATCGACACCGGGCAAAAACAAAAACAGTACCAGCTGGATATTATCAATCAGGAGATAGCCTACCTGGCCAATCATATCAATCGTGATTTTCAGAGTTTTGTCGATATTGCCTCGCTGACGCACGGCACCCTGGCCGGGCAGCCTTCGAAGTTGAAAGAATTCTATGACAACCTGCTGGACAATCCGGCTGTGGCCGGATACCAGGTTACGGACAACGAAGGCCAAGTCCTGTATAAGGGAGGATTGATAGACTCTACTTTTTACGCCGTGTTCGGGGAGCAAAGCCGGTTGTTTTTTGATAAGGGTTACCCGGAAAAGATAATCAAGACCCTCAAGACCGAACTGTTTTTCAAGGTCGAGGGCTTTAACGACGGCCGGGAGCAACCCTGGGTGACTGAGACCATGCTTCAAATCCCGCCGGAGGTCATGGCGCGACTGGAGAGAGAATCCCGCCGGCGGATAGTGATGTTCGTATCCGAGGGCAGCTTTTTCATGCTGTTGATTCTCTTCGGGGCCTACCTGATATATCGCACTTTGCAGCGCTCCGAAGATTTGAAACTCCGCCAGCAGAATTTCATCCAGGCGGTAACGCATGAATTCCGCACCCCCCTGACCTCGATGCGCCTGTACCTGGAGACGTTGAAATCGGGCAAGGTAAACCCCGATAAATCCGGCGACCTCTATCCCAAAATGCTCGATGACTGCGACCGCCTGGACCGGCTGGTGGACAACGTGCTCCAGGCCAGTTTATATAATAAAAACGATTACCGGTTGAACCTGGCCGAGACGAATCTGACCGAGGATGTCAACGACTACCTGGACAGTATGGAACCGCTTGTCAAACGTCATAACGGCGATTTGCGTAGAGATATAGAGCCGGGCCTGAGGGTCAAGACCGATTACCAGTCACTGGGTCGGGCGGTCACGGCGCTGGTCGATAACGCCCTGAAATATTCGCCGACCGAGAAAAGACGGCTTGAGGTGACCCTTCGTAAAAACGCCGACCGGGCGGAACTGAGCGTGGCCGACAATGGCACCGGTATTCCCGCCGGTGAGCAGGACCGGATTTTCGAACGCTTTTACCGGGTCGGCAACGAGACCACGCGCAGCGTCAAAGGAACCGGCCTGGGTTTGTACCTGGTGCGGCAAATTGTGGAAGCCCATCGGGGTGAGGTCGAGGTTTCCTCGGACGGAGCCGGGCGGGGTTCGGTGTTCACAATTAAATTACCCATGGTGAGTGGATGAGTAAAAAGATCTTGATAGTTGAGGATGAAGAGCATATCGCCGACGGTTTGAAACTTAATCTCGAGGCCGAGGGCTACGAGACGATGGTGGCCACCGACGGCATCAGCGCCATCAACTTGTGGCGGCAGGGGAATTTCGATTTAATCCTGCTCGATATTATGCTGCCGGGCAAGGACGGCCTGGAGGTCTGCCGGACCATCCGTAAAGAGGCCGGCCGGGTGCCGGTGCTGTTTTTGACCGCCCGCGACCGCGAGGACGACCGGGTGGAGGGATTTCTCGCCGGCGGCGACGATTACCTGACCAAACCGTTCAATCTTCAGGAGCTGTTGCTGCGGGTCGCGGCGATTTTCCGCCGCCAGGTCTGGTACGGCACCAACAAGCTCAAAACCGACCGGCTTAAATTCGGTAATTACTGGGTCGATTTTAAAACCTACCGGGCTCGGGGAGTCGAGGGAGAGGTGGAGCTTTCACAGAGAGAATGTATGATTATGAAATTCCTGGCCGAACACGCCAACGAAGTGGTCAGCCGCGACATGGTACTCGACGCCGTCTGGGGGTATGACATATACCCCTCGAATCGGACGGTGGATAATTTCATCGTGAAGCTGCGCAAACTGTTCGAACCGGATTCGGCCAAACCGGTTTATCTGCACACGGTGTGGGGAACCGGGTATAAATTTACACCCGCGGGAGTGAAGAATGACTGACTATAATTTCATAAGCGCCGCCTATGGCCGTTCGCACGAAAGTATCCCGGTGTGGATCATGCGGCAGGCCGGGCGCTATTTACCGGAATACCAGGCGGTCAAAAAGAATTATTCTTTTATGGAAATCTGCCGCTCGCCGGAGCTGATGGCCGAGGTCACGACGCAGCCTATAAAGGCGCTGGGTTTCGACGCCGCCATAATATTCTCGGATATACTGCTGCCGCTGCAGCCGATGGGGCTTGAAGTCGATTTTACCGAGGCCGGTCCGAGGTTACATCCCTTAATCGAAACACCCGGCGACGTAGCCCGGTTGAGGATGTTCGACCCGGCCCTGGAACTGAATTTTGTTTTAGACGGTATCAAGGCTACCCAGGCCCGGCTTGACGGCCGCGTGCCCCTGCTCGGTTTTTGCGGCACCCCCTTTACGATGGCGTATTATGCCGCCGAGGGCCGCAGTTCTTTAAACGATACGAAAATTAAACGCTTCATTTTCCAATATCCCGAAGCGGCGGAAAAACTGCTCGGTATGCTGGCCGAAATTATCGGACGCTATTTGAAAGCCCAGATCGAGGCCGGCGCCGACGCTGTCCAGCTTTTCGACAGCCGGGGCGGCATCCTGACGCGGGAAGACTATCTCAGGTACTCCCTGCCGTTCATTAAACGCGTTTTCGAAATCTGCCGCACCGAAGGCGTCCCGCGCATTCTTTATGTGAACAACAGCGCTCCCTATCTCGATTACCTGGCGGATGTCGACTGTGAGGTGGTCAGTATCGACTGGCGCACCGATATCCGGAAAGCCCGGGAAATTCTCAAAGGGAAGACTATTCAGGGGAATCTCGACCCGCACCTTCTTTTCGCTTCCCCGTCAAACCTGGAGTCCGCAATCAAACGGCTGCTTGACAGGATCGGTGATAATAACGGTTTTATTTTCAATCTCGGTCACGGTATTCAACCTCAAACCCCGGTGGAAAATGTCCGGCTGTTAGTGGAGACGGTTCATGGCTATCGAAAAAACGCCTCGAAAATCAAAGCCGCAAGTTAGCCGCGAGTTGCTGCATAAATACGACCGGCCGGGACCCCGCTACACCAGCTATCCCACCGTTCCCGAATGGAACGATAGTTTAGGTCCGGATGATTATATCGCGGCCTTAAAAGAAGCTTCGTCGGGTAACGAACCCCTGTCGCTGTACGTTCACGTTCCCTTTTGCCGTTCCCGCTGTTATTATTGCGGCTGCAACACCTGTGTCAGCCGGGACGGGGTCAAGGTCGATGATTACCTGGCCCGCTTAAGAACGGAACTGGAACTGACCCGCCGTCACCTGGGTGAACGGTATAAACTCGGTCAGATGCACTGGGGCGGGGGCACCCCGACTTTCCTCGACGAAAAACAATTGTCGCGTCTTTTCGAATCTGTCGCCGACGATTTTACTTTCGAACCGGACGCCGAACTGGCCATCGAGCTTGACCCGCGCGTCACCACCCCGGAGCAACTGGCGCTTCTCGCGAAACTCGGATTTAACCGGGCGTCGCTGGGCGTGCAGGATTTTACCGAAAAAGTTCAGGCGGCCATTGGCCGCAACCAGACCCTGGAACAAACGGAAAAGATTTTTAACCGGTGCCGCCGGCTCGGTTTCAGCGGCATAAATATCGACCTTATCTACGGTCTGCCGTTTCAGACGGTGCCCGATTTTGCCCGCACTATCGAACAGGTTATTCAACTCGGCGCCGACCGCGTGGCCGTGTACAGTTATGCCCACCTTCCGAGCCTGAAACCGCACCAGCGAAAAATCGACGAAAGCGCCCTGCCAGAGGCCGAACTCAAATACGACCTGTTCGCCACCGCGGTCGAGCGGTTTTTGCGGGCCGGCTATGTGCAAATCGGGATGGACCATTTCGCTCGTCCCGAAGACGAACTCGCCCGCGCCCTGGCCGAGGGCGCCCTGCACCGTAATTTCATGGGCTACACGCCCAGGAAAACCACGGACATGCTCAGTGTTGGGATGTCGGCCATCAGCAATATCAGCGGCTGTTTCGCCCAGAACCTGTCCGGCCTGGATGACTACATGAAGACTATCGCAAGCGGCCGGCTGGCCGTCTATCGCGGTTTCCGGCTTAGCAAGGACGATAAAGTTCGACAGTGGGTCATTCTCTCGCTGATGTGTAATTTCGTTCTCGATTTCGCGGAACTGAAAAAACGTTTCAATATCGACTATTTCGATTATTTCGCGGATGAAAACGACAACCTTAAGGAGTTCATCTCCGACGGTCTGCTTGAGCGGGATGAAAAACGTATTAAAGTTTTACCCGACGGCCGGATATTCGTCCGCAATGTCGCCATGGTCTTCGACGCTTACCTGAGAAAGAAAACTAAGGATAAAGCCCCGCTTTTTTCAAGAACCATTTAAGGATATTGTTTGGCGATGATTGATAAAATAAAAAAGGACGGGCGTTATCTGGAAAATCCCTCCGGACAATTCGATTTCGAAAACGAAAAGTGGGGGATACTTTTTTTGAATATGGGCGGGCCGGAAACGACCGACGACATCGAACCGTTTTTGTACAATCTTTTCAGCGACCCGTATATAATCAAGCTGCCGTTTTCTTCGATTTTGCAAAAGCCCCTGGCACGGTTTATATCTTCACGGCGGGCGGTCAAGGTGAAGGGCAATTACGAAGCTATCGGGGGTGGTTCGCCGCTTTTGAAATGGTGCCGCCTTGAGGCCGACGGGGTGAAAAAAGAACTTGCCGTAAAATATCCCCGGGTTGAGACTTTCGTGGGTATGCGCTATACCCCGCCCTTTATCGGGGAAACCCTGGACCGGGCGGCAGAGGCGGGCTGTAAGCATATCGTGATTGTAAGTCTTTTTCCTCAATATACCCTGGCCACGACCGGTACGGCCCTCGCCGAGGTCTGCGGCTGGCTCAAAAAGAACCGAACCGATATTTACTTTTCCATCGTAGCCAGCTGGCACAATCATCCCGGATATATTGAACTTCTCAGGAAGTACATAGCCGAAGCCATGGCGGCGTCCGGGGCCCAGGTAAAACCGAAGTTGTTGTTCTCGGCGCATTCCCTGCCGGTCAAGCTGGTTAAAAGCGGCGACCCGTATTTCAACCAGGTGACAGAGACGGTCCGGCTGGCGGGCGAGGGATACGATTATACGCTGTCGTTCCAGTCCCGCTCGGGGCCGGTCAGGTGGCTCGAACCGGAAACGAAAGTCATGGTTGAAAAAATGGGGCATAACGGCGTGGATGAACTGGTCATTGTCCCGGTCAGTTTCGTCTCCGACCATATCGAGACGCTGCACGAGATTGATATCGAGCTTAAGGAACTGGCAGTGGCCAGCGGGATAAAGAAATTTATCCGCATCCGGTCTTTCAACGACGACCCGCGGTTTATCAAATTGCTGGCCGGGATGGTCCGGGATAAAATAGACGACGGCGGGGAGAAAGTTTCATGAAACGGGTGGCGATTATCGGCGGCGGTATTTCCGGCCTGACGGCATTGCATTTTTTGCGGCAAAATCATTCGGAGTCGTTAGCGGCGACTCTTTTTGAAAAAGGTAATCGCCTGGGCGGGACAATCGGCACCGACCGCGACAGCGGCTTTATCTCCGACTGGGGCCCGAACGGTTTTCTCGACAAAGTCCCGCTGACGCTTCAGGTGGTGAGTGAGTTGGGACTGGATAATCTCCTTGAGCCGGCGGCGCCCAAAGCCGAGAAGCGCTTTATCTACCGCGACAGGAAACTTCATGAAATATCCCCTTCGCCGTTGGAATTTTTACGTTCCCCGTTACTTTCCGTTCCCGGCCGCATGCGGCTGGTGACCGAGCCGTTTATAAGTCAGAAAAAAGATGAGGCGGATGAGTCCGTCTTCGATTTCGCCGCGCGGCGTATCGGGCGCGAGGCCGCCGAACATATGATAGTTCCCATGGTCTCCGGAATATTCGGTGGGGACGCTCGGCAGTTGTCGCTGAAAGCCTGTTTCCCCGTGATGGTCGAGATGGAAAAAAATTACGGCTCGCTTTTTAAGGCTCTTATCGCCAAAAAGAAAGCGGGCAAAAAAGCCTCCGCGGCCGGGCCGTCGGGCCGGCTGACATCGTTTGCAAACGGCCTTTACACTCTCGTTGAAACCATGCGCGATAAATATAACGACTTTATTGAGACCGGTACCGAGGTCGTTGGGGTGGATAAAAACGAAACAGGCTATCGACTTTATTTCAAACAGGGCAAGCCCGAAGAATACGACGCCGTCATCTGCGCCGCCCCGGCATATGTTGCCGCGAAAATATTTTCGATAATGGACGGCAAGCTCGGGCGGCTGCTCGAGTCCATTCCCTACGCCTCGATAAGCGTCGTCTGTACCGGCTATAAGCGTGAGGCTATCCGCCACGATCTGGCCGGATTCGGTTTCCTGATTCCCCGCAACCAGGACAAGCGTATCCTGGGCTCCATCTGGACCTCGTCGATATTCAAAAACCGTTCCCCGGAGGGGATGGTGCAGTTGCGCACGATGGTCGGCGGCGCCACCGACCCGGAGGCGGTTTCCCTGTCCGAGGCGGAACTTGAAAAACTCGTAAACGATGAGTTGAAAGATATTGTCGGCATCGAGGATAAACCGGCCTATACGAGAATTTTCAAATACGAGCGGGGCATACCCCAGTTTGTCCTGGGTCATCCCGATAAAATGGCGCAATTGGAGAGATTACAGGAAAACCATCCTGGCCTTTATTTTACCGGTAACGCCTATGAAGGCGTCGGGTTAAACGACTGCGTGGTACGCTCCGATAAAGTCGTCAGCAGCCTGGTCAAGCAGGCTTTCGTCCCGGTACGTTGAGATTTTTTAAATACGCTGTGTTTTTAAAAAAATAAGTTGCTTGACTTGGTACATAACGGCCGATATTTTTCAAATAGATAAAGATTATAAGGGACACCGGACATCCTGTAATATGTCCGGCCATCAACAATTAAAACCCACTTCATCTTTTACATAACGGGCAATAATATGCTGGATAAAGATTTTAACGAAATAAGCGACCTGGTCGAGCAGGAGAACCGTGAGTGGCTGGAATCACTGGACTATGTCTACCAGAGCCAGGGGGGCGACCGGGTGTGCCGGCTTTTGCGGCGGCTGCAGCTTCGCGCCCAGCAGCACTGTGTCGATATTCATTTCACGGCCAACACGCCGTATATCAATACTATTCCCCGCGACAGGCAGCCGGCCTATCCCGGCAGCCGTGAAATCGAGCGTCGCATCAAAAGCATTATCCGCTGGAACGCCATGGCCATGGTGGTGCGGGCCAACCGCGAACAGAGCGGTATCGGTGGCCATATCTCGACCTTCGCCTCGTCGGCGACGCTTTACGAGGTCGGTTTCAACCATTTTTTCCGGGCCAGAAGCAAAGACCATGACGGCGATATAATTTATTTCCAGGGTCACGCCGCACCGGGCATTTACGCCCGGGCGTTTCTCGAGGGCCGCATTACAAAAAGGCACCTTGAGAATTTCCGCCGCGAACTTAAGCCCAAAGGCGGGCTGTCGTCGTACCCGCACCCGCATTTGATGCCCGATTTCTGGGAATTCCCGACGGTGTCGATGGGCCTGTCGCCGCTGATGGCTATTTACCAGGCGCGCTTCAACCGCTACCTCGAGGACCGGGGCATTAAAAAAACTACCGGCCGTAAAGTCTGGGCGTTTTTAGGCGACGGTGAACTGGACGAACCGGAATCGCTGGGCGCTATTACCCTGGCTCCGCGCGAGAAGCTTGACAACCTGATTTACGTCATCAATTGCAACCTGCAGCGGCTCGATGGCCCGGTGCGCGGTAACGGGAAAATTATCCAGGAACTTGAGGCGGCTTTCCGCGGCGCGGGCTGGAACGTCATCAAGGTCATCTGGGGCGATGACTGGGACCCGCTGCTTGAAGCCGACAAGGAAGCCGTGCTGGTAAAGCGCATGGAGGAAGTGCCCGACGGCCAGTACCAGAAATACATAGTCTCCAGTGGCGACTATATTCGCAAGAACTTTTTCGGCACCGACCCGCGGCTCGCGGAAATGGTGAAAAACTATTCCGATGAACAGCTCCGGAAACTTCGCCGCGGTGGCCATGACCCGGAAAAAGTTTACGCCGCCTACAAAGCGGCGGTGGAGCACGAGGGTTCCCCGACCGTCATACTGGCCAAAACCATCAAGGGTTACGGCCTGGGGGAGGCGGGCGAGGGACGCAACGTCACCCACCAGCAGAAAAAACTCAACGAACAGGAACTTCGGGAGTTCCGCAGCCGGTTCGGTATTCCCATTTCGGATAAGGACATCGCCCAGGCGCCGTTCTACAAACCGCCCGGCGACAGCGAGGAAATGCGATACCTTCGCGAACGCCGCGAAGCCCTGGGCGGCTATGTACCCAAACGTCAGGTGGCCGTACCGCAACTGAAAACGCCCGCTGACGAACTGTTCGAGGAATACTATCAG
>Ga0210003_1001603_pt1 | contig 19798 bp, 18 predicted proteins | sample LantaG_FD_182804 | JGI IMG/M metagenome (GOLD analysis project Ga0210003, IMG submission 182804) | Deep subsurface microbial communities from Baltic Sea to uncover new lineages of life (NeLLi) - Landsort_02402 metaG (SPAdes) (version 2) | ecosystem: Environmental > Aquatic > Marine > Oceanic >... | reverse complement strand
GAAAAACAGAAAAAAGATCTAGTTTCGCAGTTAAAATCTGCCGAAAAAGCCTTAGAGCGTAATATGAAATTCCTAAAAGGTTCTGTAGAGGATATATCTGTAGAAGAGCTTATTGAAGCTGCGAAAGGGGATATGACCCTTAAAGAAGTAAAGGAAGATAAAGTGTGTCCTAATTGTGGGAGTAAGAATTTAAAAGTAATGAGCATTTTAGGTGGAAAGATTGAGATCTGTCCTGATTGTTCGCATCGAGGTAAATTGTAGTGGCAAAAAAGAAAGGTCGTAAACCTACTACTGGTAGAAAGACTACAAAAAGAGATGTATTTGAAGATCCTATAAAGTTAAAAGGTAGAGTCCTGACTTTAATGAGAGCTGATTTTAAAAAGTCTCCTATGTATGCTGCTGCTAAGAAGAGTTCGTTTTTAGGACAATCTATATATCAATGTCCATTATGTATGGTGATGGTGTATACAGGAGTTAGTGATAAGAACTACGAGAAGCTTAAATTAGAGCATCCTAAGTTACAACGAGGAAAAGAGTCTAAGATGTTTAATTTGGACCATATAGAACCTATAGTACCCTATGATAAGGCTACAAAAGATATGAGTTTGGATGAGTTAGCTCCTAGAGTTTATTGTCATGAAGATAATATGCAGTATATTTGTAAAGAGTGTCATAAGATAAAAAGCGTACATGAATCAGGATTAAGAAAAGAAGAGAGAAAGAAAAGGAAAAAATAGTTGACAAATTAACAAATATCAAGTAAAATATACCCCAGACATTCAAACAACATTAAAGGAGTTTAATGAAAACAAACGTAGAAATCTTATCAGACATTACCGTTTTTATGAAATATGCTAAACACGATACATCAAAAGGTAGACGTGAAACTTGGGAAGAGATTTGCTACAGAAACAGAGATATGCATTTAGATAAATATCCTCACTTGGCTGCAGAAATCATCAATCTTTACAACAAATTCATCATACCTAAAAAAGTATTACCTAGTATGAGGTCAATGCAATTTGCAGGGAAACCTATTGAATTATCACCGAATAGAATCTATAACTGTTGTTATTTACCTATGGACGATTGGAGATGTTTCTCAGAAACTATGTTCCTTCTTTTAGGCGGTACAGGCGTTGGATACTCAGTTCAATCTAAACATGTAGATAAATTACCGGCAATCAGGAAACCTACTAAATCTAGACGCTACTTAGTTGGCGATTCTATCGAAGGTTGGGCAGATGCTATTAAAGCGTTGATGAAATCTTATATGAAAGGTGCGAGCTTACCTAAGTTTGACTTTTCTGATATTAGGCAAAAAGGTGCTGCATTAATTACAAGTGGTGGTAAAGCACCGGGTCCTGCAGGATTACAGACTTGTTTATTTAAAATGAAGCAAATCCTAGATACAAAAAAAGATGGCGAATCATTATCAACTTTAGAAGTTCACGATCTTATGTGTCATGTTGCTGATGCCGTATTAACAGGTGGTATTCGTAGAGCTGCAATGATTAGTTTATTTGATATGGACGATAATGAGATGCTTACTTGTAAGTTTGGATCATGGTGGGAATTAAATCCTCAACGTGGAAGATCTAATAATAGTGCTGTAGTTTTACGTCATAGAATTACTGAGAAAGAGTTTAAAGGATTATGGGAGAAGATAGAAGCTTCTGGTTCTGGAGAGCCGGGAATTTACCTTTCAAATAATGCAGATTGGGGAACTAATCCTTGTTGTGAGATTGCGCTAAAACCTTATCAGTTTTGTAACCTTACTGAGATAAATGCAAATGATATTGCAGATCAAGAGGATTTAGAAGCTAGATCAAAAGCAGCAGCGTTTCTAGGGACTCTACAAGCCGGTTATAGTGACTTTCATTACATAAGGGATGTATGGAAGCGTACTACTGAGAAAGACGCGTTAATAGGCGTTTCTATGACAGGTATAGCTAGTGGTAAAGTTGCGAATCTTGATTTAGAAGCGGCGACTAAAGTTGTAATAGAAGAGAATAAAAGAGTGGCAGAATTAATTGGAATTAATAGTGCAGCAAGAACTACTTGTGTAAAACCTGCAGGAACTACTAGTTTAGTAATTGGTTCAAGTTCAGGTATTCATGCTTGGCACGATCCATATTATATTAGAAGAATTAGAGTAGGTAAAAATGAAGCTATTTATCAATATTTAGCTGCTAATAATCCTGAGATCTTAGAAGATGAGTTTTTTAATCCTACAGAACAAGCTGTAATATCTGTTCCAGTTGAAGCTCCGGCAGGTGCAACATTTAGGAATGAATCGGCAATAGATTTATTAGAGCGTGTAAAAAGAGTTAGTACTGAGTGGGTAAAAACTGGTCATGTAAAGGGTGAGAATACTCATAATGTTTCAGCTACTATTTCTGTAAAAGACGGAGAGTGGGAAGAAGTTGGAGATTGGATGTGGGAAAATAGAGCTTGCTATAATGGATTATCTGTGCTACCCTTTGATGGTGGTACTGGATATAAGCAGTTACCTTTTGAAACTATTAGTAAAGAAGAGTTCGAGAAATTAAACTCTAAACTTAAGCCGGTAGATTTAACTAAAATCGCTGAGGTTGAGGATAATACGGATCTAGCAGGTGAGGCAGCTTGTGCCGGTCCAATGGGCTGTGAAATAAAGTAGCAAAGGAGAATGAATGAGTTTTATAAGATTAGATGTAGTAGTAGAAATAGAAGGCGAAGATAAAATAGAGGTTTTAGAAAAGGTTAAACAGTTTCTAAAAGATAATAATACTCCTGTGGTTTTGACTACTACAATTCAACAAGCTGAGGCTTTGGATTATTGGATAGGGTTATAATGAATAGATTAAAAGATTGGTTCTATCCTAGAGCAAAAGAATTATCATCTCAACTATTAGGTAGGGATGAGGAGTGGATAGGTAGGATTCCTATATTAGTAGAAGATGCGTGGGAAGTTCAGCAAAAGACTATTGAAGATTGTCTGAGGAGGTTAGACCATGCTTCGTCACTACTGGAGGAAACTCATCCTGCTGCTGCTAATAGCATTGATAATTTTATAAAAAAGTACCAGTATAAAAATAGAATAGAGATAGAAAGGGTTTAAAGATGAATAAATATCAAGACAAGTATACAAGATGGCATGATAAGCCCGGAAACGGAGTAGATCCAAGTTCTAATAACGGATGGATATACACAGCCTATTCTAAGTACCTAGCACCTGAAACTAGGAACTTTGAAGCTAATTTAGGGTGTTTTAATGATTGTGTTAGAAATTACTCTCCTTTAAGAGTGGATAGATCTCCGGGTCAGCTAACTCCTCCTGTATCTAAAGATGAGATTATAGGAATGGCTTCATTAGGATTTCTTACTGATAAGGACCTTTCCTTTAATCACTGGAACTTCTGTAACCTTCCAAACTTTAAGGCAGAAAAGTTGACACTAAAATCTGCATATAAAGCAGCTAAGATTTTATATAAGATCCGAAAAGAGCATAGAAATCATGTATGGCAGAATAGCTTAACCGAAGCTTATCCTTTAGCATTTTACTTACCTCCTGAGGATCAATACTACATGATGAGATATTATGGTAAAAAGCCCGGAATCCTGCGTACAATTATTTTTTACATAAATACACTTTTAATGTTGACAGGTGATAATAAGTCTGCTAAACTCCTTAAATGGCTCCAGTTAGAGGATTTAAAACATCCATTATTGAGGTTTGTAAACAAAGATAAATTAGTAAGCGACTATTTTGGACCAGAACATCCATTTGTCAAAGGATTAGAATGAAATTATTATTAGCAATTATGCTACTATTACCGATGTTATCGTTCGGAAAGACAATTACTTTAAACGATAAAAACACGATCAGTTTCAACAATGCTTTTACGGATGAATTCGTAGCAAAAAAGCAGGTAGAGGCTATTAATCTATGTAGTAAAAACGGTGGAAATGACATCTATATTGTGTTATATACTCCGGGTGGATCTATTAGTGCAGGTCAATTATTTTATGACACTTTAAACGCACTACCTTGTAAATTCCATACGATTACTATCTTTGCGGCTTCTATGGGCTACCAGACTGTTCAGCAGCTAGGTAATAGATACATTCTACCTTCTGGTACGTTAATGTCTCACAGAGCTTCTATAAGCGGTTTAAGCGGTGAATTAGGTGGAGAGTTAGAATCAGTGTTACAGCATCTTAATCAGAATGTGAAAGAGATGGAAGAGGTAGCGTCGAAAAGAGTTGGAATGACTCTTAATAACTACAGAAAGAAGATTAGCGATGAATTATGGTTAACAGGACCAAGTGCTGTAACTACAAAACATGCTGATGAAGTAGCTTTAGTTTTATGTGATGATTCTTTAATGGGAACTAGACTTGAAACTTATAATACTTTCTTTGGACCTTTACTTGTTGAATTTTCGAACTGTCCAATTATTACTGCTCCTTTAAATATTAAAAGAGGTAATGCAGTTAAATTTTATGATTATTTTACAAATATTAGAAAACGCGTAAGTCTTAGTCTCTAACGATGTCAGCCACGGTAGAAGACTTATTAAAACTCCTAGAAGAGCCGGATGAAAGTCCGGTATCTTCGCATTCTGTAGATCACTCAAAGATTGAAGACTTTATAGGTTCATTTAATATTACTGCAGGGGTTGACAGATTGCCTAATTATGTGATATGGTATACTTATAAAAAGGTATATGGCGGAGAGTTATCTAAGATAGAATTCTTCAGGCAGTTTAAGAAGCTATTTATACAGGTTAGAACAGGGAAGAAGAGAAGTTATATGTTAGATGGGAGAAGTTTTGATTTAAGCCGAGAAGGTTTGATTGAAGCAGAATTTTTTGCGGAATCGCACAAAAGGAATAAAAGTGGGAAAGAAAAGAAAAGATGAAAAGTATCCGAATCTTAAGCCAGATTTAAATCTTAAAAAGCGACAAGATTATATGGATCAACATTACTATGTAGATGGTGTCAAGTTCAAAGGTAAGATGGTAATGAAACCACTACCAGAAGATGCTAAGAAATATCTAAATGACTTTAACGGTGAGTATTATAATGCAGGTTTTGAGGGAAAAGCTTGGTGTTATGATAATATCCATGAGTTGAAGGTAGATAAAGATACAGTCCTCGATATAAAGGCTCAAATTAAGGTTTTAAAGGCTGCTAGAAAGAAGATACATGGTAAGTCACCTAATACTACTACGGACGCTGACAGGGAGCTTTACGCCTTCTATACGAGTCAAATAGATGAGATGACGGAGTTTCTGTATAAGATGCACCCTAGAATGGAAATTGAGAAGAATAATTATGCTAGAAGTCAGGATATTTTGAATCATGGGAGAGCTAGTAACGATTTTTCTATTGTTTCTTGGGAGACTTTAGATGATAATATGATAGGTGCTATTGATCCTGAATTATGGATACAACAATTTGATGAGGATGAGGAAGATTAATTACTTAGAGATGTAATCAATAAGCTTTATAACTCCGTAGATAGATCCTGATATAGTCCCGATTCCTGCCGCTGCAGTTACAGCTAATTTGGCTAAATAGGTAATTGTAAGCTTTTCTTTTATAAGAGCTATTTCTTCTCTTAAAAGTCCTACAAGTTCGTCAGTTAGGTCAGTTCTTTTTATGTGGTATCTCATGTCGTCAGTATTTCTTCTAAGGTCTATTTCTATTTCCACCATAGATGCTTTTATTTCGGAAACATCCTGCTTCATTTCATCATGACTATCTTTCATGTCACTTTTTAAATCATCAATCTTTGATACTACCAATTCCAATCTGTCCACATTATTCTCCTAACTCAGTCCATTTAGTTTACGAATCATCTCTTTTAGTCTATTACCGTCGCTGTGACCTTCCATTGCTATAGCTTCGTCTTCTAATGTATCTTTATCATCTTGACTGATACTCATATTGTTTATCTTTTCTAATAAGCTGTCTAATTGACTTATTGGCGACATATCTCCAGAACTTTGCTGTTGATTTACTCGGTCAACTTCTCTTTCAGCTTCATTAACTTGATCTTGCTTTTCTTCTGGAGTTATAGACTCGATAGCTTCTACTCCTTTATTGTAATACTTAGATCCTTTAGTACCATAAGCGTCTTCTGAATCTATTCCTTTTTTGAATCTTTTAGATGCTCCTCCGGCTCCTACAACATGAGATTCCATTAAAAGTCCTGCAATCTCTTCTGGAGGTATATTTTCAACATCAATACCTTTTCTTTTTAAAAGTTTGAAGTTTCTTTCCAAAAGCTCTTGAGCTATATTATCTTGCATATCCTCTTGACTTAAGTAATCTTCGATATTTGCTATGCCGTTCTTTCCAGTATACATTTCAGGATTATTTACAGCTTTATTTTTTAATTTACTATATGACCCTGATTTTAAATACCCTAAGTCCTCTAATGCTTGCGCACCTAATTGATACTTTCCTATATACCCTAGTGAATTTATAGCTCTAGGATTGTTAGAGCTTTCTAATTGTGATAAAGTTTTTAAAATAACTTCAGACTCTTTATCGTTTAACATTCTATTAGGCTCTCTATAATTTTCAACTTCTTCAGACGTTTCTTCTTGGTAAGGCGTGTCTTCAAATAAGTCGTCATCTAGTTCTTGCTCCATTCCTAGATCTTTAGACATTTCTTCTGAAAAATCTTCAGATTGTCTACTGACTAACGATCTAAATGCAGGATTTTGAGATAGTGACCACATTGCTGCGTTTTTACCTTGACCTTTCATTCCTAGTGCTTCTAATAATCTATTTCCTAGTAATGCAGTTCCTTCTGATCCAGAAGCAGCCATTTCAGCTCCTACTTGATTAAGTCTTTCTGATCCCATTTCTTTCATTAAATTTGAAGTTCTTGTAACAGGACTTGTTACTTTAGATCCTACATCTGATACAGCTTTTGTAGCTCTACCTGCCAAATTAGGAACTTTTCCTGAAGCCATTTGATAAATACCTGCTCTTGAGATATTCTCTCCTGCTTCACCTCTACCTACTGCTTCGTTTACATTTTTTAATATGTCAAACTGCTCTGCCATTTCTGGAGTAACTACATCATCTCCTAGAAGTTCCTGAGCTTTTGCTGCTTTAGATCTCTTTAAGAAGTTTTGATTGAATCCTAGTTCTGCAGCTATTTTATCAGACTTCAATCCCATGTCAATATCTCTTCTTGGGTTTTGCATCTTTCTAATACCTAACATATCTTCTGCGCTAAATATATCTGAGAATGTAGCTCGTCTATCTATTAAGGCAGTATCTCCGCCTTTTTTTACAGCTTCATCAGTTAAATCTTTTAATTGTTGTGCTAATTTCATTGCTCTTTGAACAACTGGATCATTCTTAGATCCTTGACCTGCTGCTAATCCTGTAGCTTCATTTAATTGAGTTCTTAACATCTCAACTTCTGATACTTTCATATTAGCTAGATCTCTTTGGATCTTAGTTTCTATATCACCTACTAGAGCTTCTATTTTACCGCTACCAAGATCCTTAGTTGTTACTATAGGTCTTCCATCAGGTCCTTTTTGAACGCTCATTTCAGGCTGATATGGAGTTACATCATCTAATTTAGACATTACCCTCTCAGTACCTTCTGCGTTTTTAAATTTACCTTTTACTCCACCTATAACTCCATTTTGAGTATCTAATGGCATTTCTAAATCACTCATAGGACGATTCATATCTGATATTGTTTCTAGTGAATCTCCGGATTTAATCTGCTCTTTTGCTAAAGCCTTTTCGCCTTTTATAATAGCTTGCTCTGCTTTTGATTGACCTTCAACTGCTTTCTTTAACGCTTTCTTTTCAGCAGCATTTACCATCTTAGCAGTTTGCTTATCGTTACCTAAAAGCTCTTGTAAGCGCGGTAATAATTCCTTATTTTGCTGACCCATTAAATCACCATCAGCTAGTTTTTTAAGATCATCAACAGCTTCTTCTACTGCTTGTTTAGTATCTACTTTATATCCCATGTCATCTAATTGATCGATTACCTCATCAAGTCTATTATCTTTTTTCTTTTGATTTATATTTTTAAGAACTTTTTGTCCAAGAGATTTTAAGTCTTTATCTATAATGTCTTGATCTAAAGATTTTCCTTGTCTTCCATATTTAAAAGTTGCTTTCATTTGATCTGATTTTGGAAGAATATCAAATACCTTTTCTCCTAAAGATTTAGTACCTTTAAAAGCTTCTTTTGCTCCTTTTGCTGCTAATGGTAATGCTGCTCCAAGAGCTGCTCCACTACCTGTTCCAATAGCTGTATCTTTTACTAAGTCTAATGGATTATCGGCTTCACTATAACCTGCACCTGAAACTGCTCCATATCCTGCACCTATTTTAGCTGCCTGTTTCATAGCTTGCTTAGTACCTTCTTTTAAAACTCCGCCTACTGCTGAAGCTCCTCCAGTTGCTAATCCGGGAACTATTCCACCTGTAAGTTCACCTGCCATATATGCTTCAGGTTGAGCTTTTTTCATAGCTTCGTCAATAGCTCTTTCTTCAGCTAATTGCCTTTCATATTGTTGAAACATTTCTCTTTCTTTTTCTGCCGCTAATTTAGGTTGTGCTACTATCTCAGATGGACTTGCACCTGAAGTACCAAGCATAGACTTAAGCTCGTCTAGGAAGCCCATAGAGAGTCCTTGACCTGCCCCTCTTAACGCTGCTTCACCTGAAGTTGGCTCTGCTTCATACGGAGTCTCATCGTCGAATAAATCGTCGTCAAACTCTGTTTTTTTTCCTTCCTGAGATTTTATATACATATACTTCCTATATTACATTAATGGTTGGTACTTTCCTGCTCTTGGATTCCATTTATACTGCTTACCGTTTCTTTCTACTGTATCTCCATACTTTCCTGTAGATTCTGGTTCATTTTTAAAAGTAGGTTTTGGTACGAAATCTTCCAATCCTTTACCACTTTCTAAAACCTCTTTCATTTGATTATATTCGTTAAGTCCTGCTTCTTGTTGTTTTATGAAATCTTGAAGTTTCTTAATATTAGCATCTTCTGTATTTCCTAAGTTGAACATTGCTTTTTTCATTCCTTCAACATCGGCATCGGTAGGTCTAACCTCTCCATTTGCTTTAAGTTGAGATCTTGCTGCTTTCTCCGCTAATGAATCAAGTCTTTGCTTGTAAGTACTTTCTTCAGTATCGAAAAATGCACCTACTTCTCCTGCCATTTTAGATCCCGGTCCAGTATCTAATTCATCATTTTCTATTAATTTAGAAAGAGCTTTTGCTTCTTCAATATTAGCCATTCTATTAGGAATTTGCCCTTGAAGCTCGTCGAATCTATTTCCGATATTCTTTTCTCTAGTTTCTTCTAATTTTGTTTTCTTTTTACCTTCATTGGCTTTTGAAGTAGCTTTAGTCTCTTCTCTTTTTTGAGCCGCAGTTCTATCTAATCCTTTTTCATCTAACATAGCTTGTTGATAAGGAGTTATTTGTTGACCTTGTATCATCTTTAATTGATTCTGTAATTCTGCTAATTTAGAGTCTCTGTCTTTTACTAAAGCTGATGCTGTATCTTGACCTTTTATTGCTTGAAACTTATCAATACCACCAGATACTCCTGATTTTCTCTGAAGCTCCGCTTGCCCTAATGTTCCTAAGCCTTTTATAGCATTTGCTAACATCATTCTATTTCTATCTGAATCTCTAGCTTCTGATATTTTAGCGTCATCGTCGGTTCTTAATTGACTCATTTGTTCTTGTAATTTTTGTAATTGAGATTGCGGTGCAGGATTACTAGGAACGCTTGCTATATCTCTAGATTGCTCTATCTGACCCGGAACTGTTTTAGCAGCTTCTTGTTTCATAACATCCTGTTGTCTTTCCTCAGGAGTCTCTTGAAATGGTGATTTTGCTTCATCATTTATTTGTGCAGTTTCAGCAGACATCACCTCTTCGCTCATATTTGGCTCGGCTTTATCTTTCTTGATACCTGCTAATAGATTTTTTAATTCTTCATAAGCCATCTTAGTTTCCTTCTAATTTATTAAGTCTTTCGTTTAATTCAGCTAATGCAGCCATCATAGTAGATCCATTATTGTTATAATCTACTCTCTTAACTCCATTTTCATCTTCATGAACCATTTTAGATCCCATTTCAGATTGCTCTAAATCTTGAGCCATAACTCCAAGTTGAGGACCTTGCATAGATGGATCTTCTATGATCTCATCTTTGTAATCATACTTGTGTGCCGTCAATTTGTCAAGCATATCTTTTATATCGTTAGAACCTTCTTCTACATTCATCTTAACTCTTGAGTCAGAAGCTGCCATAGTAGCTCCTACATTTGCAAGTGTACCTATTGTAGCTGCATCAGCTTGCTGTTGAGCTTGAGCTTGACCCATATACATATTAGCCATATTTTGAGATGCTGCGTTTTGACCGCCTACCTTTTTAAATTCATTATCAAGAATCTGTTGCTTAGTTCCTGCATTATACATTTGCTGTTGGTTATTAATATTAGCACCTTGATTTGCAATATTTTGTCTAGCTCCTAAGTTTTGAGCGTTTACATTCTGACGATTCATAGCGTTTGCTCTAGAGATTGCATCTTGTGCTGAAGCTACTTGTGCTTTTCTATTGAAGTCTTGTCCTGCCATCTGACCTGATTGCTGACCTAATTGAGCTAATGCTCCCATCTTATTTTGTTGAGCTTGAGCTGCCATTTGCATAGCTCTCTCTCTTGCTTGATTAGCTCCACTTTGTTTATTTTGCTGTTGTGCCATTAAAGCTGCACCTGAGGATTGCATACCTCTACGAGCCATCTGATCTTCTATTTGCGCCTGAGAAGCTCTCTCATTAGCTGAGACATCTCCTAGCATTTGCTCCATCTGATACTTATCTTGAGCTGTTAAACCTTGCTCAGATTGATCTCTAAGCCCTTGTAGAGCCGCTAATTGGTTCTCTCTTAGTCCTGCATCTTCTGTTATATTTCCTAATTCTGATGGATCGATACCTTCAGCTTCTAAAAGTCCAACTAACTCTGGAGATTGTAATACAACAGCTAAATCTTCTTCTGTGAGATTTTGTATTGCATCTAACCTTTCCATTTGCTCGCGAGTCATGCCTTCAGCTTTACCTGCGGCTTCTGCAGCGGCTCCTGAATCCGTCAATCCTAATGTATCAGTTATTCCTGAAAGTAATCCCATTATTTCTCCTACTTATTTGTTGTATCTAAGTTTTTTAATATATCTAGTAATGCATTTGTTCTTTGATTTGTTTCTTCTGTATCAGCTACTCGGGCTACATTAGATGCACCTAATCTTGATTGTTCTGATTTTAACTTATCTAATAATTGTTTATTTGCAGCACCTTGAGCTACTGCACTTCCGTATTTATTCATAGCTCCTGTGTCTATTCCTCCAACAGCATTAGCTATCCCTCCTAATCCTGCTCCTATCTCTGATAAAATATTACCTCCTATTTTACCATAATCTCCTAGAAATCCAGAATCTTTTATAGAATCTCCCATACTTGATGCTAAGTCTGCAGGTGCGCCGTAAGCTCCTCTTGCAAAATCAAATAACCCTGCTGCACCATCTCCTAGAAGTCCTTCTCTAGCTAGTAAGCCTAACTTACCTGCTCCACTACCTAAGTATAAACCTGCGTCAGTAGCATCTAATCCGCCACCTTCTTGTAATTCATTCATAGAAGATGTATCTAGATTTAACTTCCCATTCTCTGAAGATATATTATAATCTTTTGATAATTCTGCTAAATTACTTAATAGGTCTGGATTGGTATTTAATCTTTCAACCTCTCCTGATTTATATCCATATCCTAAGTTTTGAGCTGCCTCTTGAGCTTGTTCTCTAGTCATATCTGGAGAATTTGCCATAATAGCGTCTATAGCTTGATCTTGTTGTCTTGATAATTGATTACCTAACTTATCTTGAGCTGTTGCATAATAATTCTTAGTTTTAGTACCCCAAGCATTTCCTCTAGATACTTTCTTATGACCTTGACCTGTTTGAGTCTTATCAATATCTCTTTGAAAATCTTTCTCAGTTTGTTCTAGTTTATCTGCAAAGTTACCTAAGTTCAATGCATCGAAAGCTGATTGAGTACCTGCTTTTGATTCGTCAAAATAATCACCTATATCATATAACTTCTCACCTTCTGGCATACCAGTAGCAAGATTTGATAATGCTTGCATCCTAGCTAAGTTAGCTTGTTCATCTGAAGATATTAGCTTAGTTTTATCAGCTTCTACTCCTCCAAATAATCCATCAACTCCATACTTATCTCTTACGTTAAAAAGTCTAGTACTATCATCCATTCCTAATGTAGCCGCTTCAATTGCTGATAAATCTACTGATCCATCTGGTTTTGAGAATATCTCTTTATAATGGTTTGGTAAGTTATCCCAATTAGCAACAACATCGTCAACTCTAGCATCTACTTCTTGTTGTCTTTCTGACGCTACAGTACCAAAAGCTTTTCTAGAGTCATCTCTAGTAGCCTGAACTTCAGAAGCTCTTTGACCTGCTATATCTCTTGATTGCTGACTTAATCTTCCCATAATATCTTGAGAAGTTCCAATGTCAGATCCTGCTTGCATAATATCTGCTATTTGATTAGGTTGCTGTCCCATAAGCATAGTGTCTAGTTTAGACATTCCTGCTCCATATTGACGACCACCTCTTGTATTCATGTCTTTTAAAAGCTGACCTCTACCTTCCTCAGTTTGAGCAAGATTACCCATATCAGCAGATTTTTGAGCTTGTTTTTGAAGCTGCGAATAAATGTTACCAGTTTCAGTTAAATTCCTAGGACCTTGATATTGAGCATTAATAATGTTAGCAAACTGAGATTCATCGATTCCTGTTTGAGGAGGCGGTGTTGTATCTACTGGAGCTGCGTCTACTGGAGCTGCATCAGCTTGAGGAGCTGCTTCTGGCGGAGGAGTTACTATATTTGCCTGAGAGCGCGTATAAGCCTCTATTTCAGCCTGTCTAGCTGCTGTATCATGTAGTCCACCTTGCTCTGTCTGACTCGAAAATTGACTTAATGCGTTCTTCTGAGCCTCTTTTGATGCTTCGTTAGCTTTACGGATCTCTCCTAAAGTATTCTCAGCCATCTTTTGACCTTGAGGTTGGTTCTTTGCTACATAATTCTGAATGTTTGTAAACATCCCTGAAGATGCTTTTCCAGACTTATTAGTAGTTTTTGGCGCTGTTGATCCTGATGATTGAATTGTACTTGGAGAAGAATCTCCTTGAGAAGGGGCTGAGTCGCCCTGAGGTTGAGGCGTAGCTGTAGGCTGACTCAATGGAGCTGCTCCTGCTACGTTTTCAGATTTTTGATTTGGATCATCAACAAATGCCATTATAATTCCTTTTTGTTCCTCATTATATAGTTGCTAATATGATCGTCCTAAAGTAGGACTATTTTCAATATTCTAGTAATATCAATATCTTAGTAGATTACCATATTTAACAGATACTTCTGATTAGGTAAAAGTCCACTTATATTCTTAACTTCAATTGTAGAGCCGCCTATTGCTGTATAACTGATAAATGGCTGCTGTGTAGGAAATCCTCCTACATTAGTCTGATTAAAAGCTGCTATAACGCTAATTCCTCGTATACCCGACTTACCTACGTTTATTTTGTTATTAAGCACCGGTTTTCCTGTAGCGTCTACTGTCATCTCTACTTGACGAAAGTTCTCAACTCTATTCTCAAAGTCTAACCTATTATCCGTTATTTCAACAACTTGCTGCATAAAAGGATTTAAAACTAATCCTAACTGTTCTGCTATTTGTTGAGCATCTTCAGGGAAATCCTCGGCTTTTATCTGTGTTACGTTATTTATCTTCATTATCTATATCCTCTATCACTAATTGCTCTTACTACAGCACTTATTCCTAATATGCGGAATTGCTCTCTAGCGTTTTCATGTTCAAACCCTAGTGTAATATAGCGACATTTCTGCTTACCTCTTGGTACTGGATTTCTAAATGGAACATCATTACCAGTTCCTCCAAAGTAATCATTAGGAGCTGACCATGCTTGATCTCCCCAATAACTTATCCCTTTGCCCGGAAATTGAACTTCCACTTTACCTTGAGATATATCAGATGCAAAGTTTGCTGTTGCTTCATTAAAATTATTTTGATCGAACATTATAGTCATGTATCTAATTTGCTTCAATGCTGAAGGATCGCCAAAATGCTGAACATTCCACTCAATCTCTTTAGATATATGTTTATATACCTCAATACTATCTTCTACGAATGGTCTTGCTGTATGTATTCTAACTTGATTCCTAACTACATCAATAGACTTGATATAAGCCTCGAAATAGACCGTTGTAGGCAGTTTGTAAGTTTTTATAGCTGTTACTGTACCTACTAAGTTAAGCTCTCCTACTAAGGTCTGAGTCTCTGCTAGTACATTATTAAGTGTCATAGACTTTACTGAGATGTTAGCAGGATCTAAAGATATTAAATAATCGTTTATTGCTTGCATTTTTGTAGCAAGATTATCTCCTGCTGAAGCTTTAAATGTATCATACATCGTGCTTCCAACTGGCTTAATAATCCCACTATCAAATAGATCCATTTTCCTTAGTAACCTGTTGTTAATATAAAGAATAGATATATCCTGCTCTTGATAAATAACATCTCCTACTTCTACATCTATTAAATTAGAAAGCTCTATAGTAGTATTATTTACTCCATTTTGATTAATTGTAGAGCTAAAGCTTCTATCTGCATGATCCGTTCTTAAAAAGTTCTTACGTTCCTTAGAAATATAATTCCTGTCGCCGTTACCTAAGTATAGTTTTGAATCTGACTCTTTAACTCTTCCACATGTTGCATTATATTCCCATCTAGACCACGTTCTTTCAAATATGTTATATCTAAATGCTTGTGTTGAATATGTGTCGCCGTCTTTTGTAGGGGCGAACATTATATATGCTCTATCATTTTCATAAGATATGCCAAAAGTTTGATCAGCATAGTTACTTACACTATTGGTAAATTTGTCAACAAGATTTTCAATGCCTTTAGAAACTATTGCAACTCCACCATCAGTTATCCTTACGATCCCTTGTTCAGTGAGGCAATATATCTGGTTATTTAAAACAACCGCAGAATCCGGTGCAATAATCCTAGTATTATCGATGAGGCGAACTGACCAATCAGGTGCTGATGTCCCTGATATAACATATACTCCGTCGTCTTTAAGTACAAATAAATTGTCACGCAAAGCAAGAATCCTCTTAATCTCTTCATCTTTTGAACCTATATCTATAAAATTTATTGTTGGCACAGCTTCAGGTTCATTCACTTTAGAATAGTATACTCTATTTCCCGACTCTTGATTATCCGACTCTACATCGGCAGTAAAGATTGAAGAAAATGATGGTACAAAATCTACTACTGTATTTGGAGTAGCTACTTCTATTGAAAAGTTATCGTCATCTATATAAGTGATAGTATAAACGCCGGAAAAAGAATCAGGATCTGAAGGCAGAGCCGGGTCCTTAAAGTATCCAATAAATATCTCGTCGCCTGTAGTGTATCCATGTCCTGTTAATTTAATCTCCGTAGTTGTATTTGTTCCTGTAAATGATTCTATTTCTTTTGAGTAAGGTAAGTTAGGAGTAAATTCCTCTCCTATAAGATCATTACCTACTTCCTCTATTGCTACATAAAAGCCTACATCTTCTAATGATCTAGCTTCCAGTAGTATTTCTCCGGGCAATTCATCACCTGTAGAAAGATAGTAAGCATTAACTGGACTATCTGGATCTTGTGAAATTATCTTAACTAGACTCCTAGCTGTTTCATCAATTGATTGACCTACTGATATAAGTCCTGAAAGTAGAACATCTCCACCTTCATCAGTACCAGAAAGCTCTCCTGTACCTGCTACACTTGGTAGTGCAATAGTTACGTTAGATAAAGCCACTCCTGCTCGTATACCGCTTGTATAGCCGTTATTTGTATGTGTAATTGTTATGACATTTGAAGCTACTGAAAGTGAAAAATCAACAACATCTGTTAAAGCTGTTTCAATTCTAGAAGCTATCTCATCATTTGAAGGAGTGATAGTGTCTGAAATATCAATTCTATATCCTATAGCTCCTGTAACATCTGGATCTCCTGATGAATCACCTACTACATCAAACCAAACATAATATTCACGTTCATCACTTGAAGAACTCATAAGAATAGAATCTCCATCTACCGGAGTCCCTGTAATCGTTACATCTGTAACTTCAGCACTACCTACAAAAGTATAGTAGCGACTTGTATTGTCATTTCCTACAATAAATCTTGTAGATCCTGATATAAGATCATCTACAGAAACAACTGTAAATGTTAATTGATGCTTTTGTTTCGTATTAGCATAGAACATGTAGTTTCTAAAAAGCTCAAGGTCTAGTGCTATCGGAGGCTGCTCATTTGCTTGTAAGATCCCTTCACCTGTTACTTCATTTGTATATAAAGGTAAACCTTCGGCTCTAAAGCTGTCAGGTGTAGTGTCCGTAACTTCGAACTCTCCTGCTGCTATTTCATCCGTTGTTAATCCTGATTCATAAACAAGATTCATTTCATCACCCGGATCTATATCATTGATTGTAAGTCCTAAAGCTACTGAAATTGATCCAGTTCTATATATCTGATAAAAATAGTCTACTGTTGCTTCACTTGGGATAACGCCTGTTATTTTTACGGTTGCATTGTCACCTTGAGCTACTTTACCATCTGTTATTTTTATTGGAGATATTCCTGAAGGTTTTAAGCTTCCATCGGCTAGTTTGGCTAGAGATATATCCGTTTGATCTCCATCTTCGGAGCTAATTATTGTTACAATATTAGAGCTTAAAGTTACCTCAATTCCGGGTATATTAGATCCCATTGTATTTGCTAAAATAGCAGCACTTACATTATCGTGTCCTGCTGCTGTTCCAGTATTACCTGTAACATTTACATTTACATAAGTTGTTCCGATTGTATCTGATGTTTGAGGTATAACCGCAGAAGCTCCTGTAGTATCAAAGTATATTGTATATTTTTGACCTAAAGTTGAGTAGTTGAAGTAATCACCGTCTTGTATGTCATCATCTGCAGCAGGAGTCATTGTAACTGAAGATTGCTCACCTTCTGATACATCCGTGCTAAAATTAGTAATTACAGTACGAGAACTTGGCGCACCATATATAAGATTACCACTTGGATCTTTTGTTCCGTATAAAACTCTATAAGCTACTTTTGATTCTGGAGGCAAGAACCCTCCTACTGTAGGAACAATAACTCCTGATGCGTATCCTGCTTTTAGTCCACCTGCATTTGAGATCATATCTGGATTCAAAGATGATCTATTCTTTACTGACATCTTTTTAATGCCTGAGTCTGTAGTGAAATATAAGTTTGAGTTTGCTTCTTGATGTTTTGTTCTGTAGCCGGATCTAATCTCAGTATAACTTCCATTAGCTACCTGAAAGTCACCATTATTATCTTGGTATTCTATCTTATCCTGATAGTGTCTAATGATACTATCTTTGTATTCAAATATTTGCTTAGTTATTGCTGATGTAGTTTCTGCACCTGTAGTAGGTCCTTTGAAGTCGTTAAATCCACGTCTAGGAGTTACTACTCCATCCTCGTCTATATTGACGTTCTTAGCCTTATTAAGCGACCCTTCGGGACGAGAAAGCTCCGAACCATGAGTTATTAACCCTGTGTTCTTTATTATATTAGCTCTATTTTCAGCCATTAGTATCTTCCTCTATTTTTACGCCTAACTCCAATAGCAGATGATAATGCTGAATGTCTCGGCTTTATCTTCTTAGGTGCAAAGTCCACTCTATTATCAACTAGTGTTTGAATAGATGCTGCCATCTTATCCATACGCTTTTGAGCATTATTTAAAGCTTCTGTATCAGTTGTTGATTCTAAAAGCTGTACTGCTGCTGCTTGTGCTAATAAAGGGTGCATTTCTGTTGGTATATTAGGAACAGGAGTTTCTCCTGCTAAAGTAACAAAGTCGCCTTTTTTGATGTCACTTAATTCGTTTGTTAAATCTGATGTGTTAAATACTATTGATCCTGAAGATCCTATAGATACTGCTGTTGGGAGCTTATCAAAAGCTTTTATTTTATTAGGAGATTTTGCTCCAATTATATCGTATTCTACTCCTGATACAAAGTTTCTACCAACACTAGATAATACTAATGTAGTTGTACCTGCTGTATCATCAGTTATAATATCTGAGATAGTCCCTGCTTCTTCTTGCTTAGTTAAAACATTAGGACGTAGCATAAAACGCATTCTAATAGCCGTATAAGACCTCGTAGGATTTACTAGTCTAATTGTACTGTTTTCCATGTAGAATAGCTCTAAATAGCTATTAGAGTTTGTAGAGTACGAATGATCCGGAAGTTCTGAGATACTAATCTGAGATAGCTCATATTCTACTTCACCTTGAATTACTGAAACATCTCTTAGTGTATTTCCTACTGCTCTATAAGGTATTTCGTAAGTACCATCTTCTCTTCTAGGAATGTCTATAGCTACTGTAAGGTTATCACCGTGAAGCACTTTAAGCTTTTCTAGAACTTGAGCGTTCATTTCCTCATCTAGAATGTCTAGAATGTCTTGATCAGTAAATGCGGCGGTGTCATCTGGTGTCATAGTACGTCTACGCGCCGAGTTAATCATGGCATCACCATTTAGTATTCTTGACATAAAAGCCCCTTATATATAATTTATTTTTCTTCTTTTTTCTTATCTTTACTTGACATGCTCATACGCATTTTACGATACTCTTCAGCTTTATCTAAAGCATCAGGGATCTTCTTTGCGCCTTCAATAAGACCTTCTTTAGAATCAGCCATAATAGTAGCTTTCATCTTAGCCTCAGGCTTCGCATACTCACGCTCTTCGTGGTCTTCCATCATCTCATCTCTAAGCATTTTTAGTAAATCTTCTTTAATTTTCATTTTAGACATAGTATCTCCTCTAGTATATAGTTGCTAATTTACACCTATTGTGTATTAATTATTTATTGATTTCCTTTTAATTCCGCTAACTTAGCTAATACAGCTAGTTTGTTCTTTTTAGCATCTTCAGCAGCTTGTGACGATCCGTAGTCTTTTCTACCTTGAATCTCAGCCATCATCATATTCTCATCAGCTCCTGACATACCTGCACTATCTGCACTATCTAGCCCCGGAATAGCCGCTGACGCGTCCTCAGAGCCTGCTAGAGCCGCTAGAGTCCCTATTATAGGTATTGCTTTAAGTCCTTTAGTTAATGGCTTTATTCCGGCTCTAAGGGAGTTTGCTGTAGGGGCTGATTTCTTCATGTTACTCATCTCTTTTCTAAGCTTTCCGTAATCTAGAGTATCTCCTACTACTTCAGCAGGTTTACCTCGCATTTGCCTTCTAGCTTCTCTATAAGCTTCTACTTTAGCTTCCCTAGCTGCCGGACTAGTTACAGTCATTTTATCGTTATTAGATAGTGATTTGTCGAATACATTAGACTCTGATGATGTAAAGCTTTTTTGCCCTTTAGCAAACTCAGCTCTTCTTCTAGCTAATCTTTCCTCTTTAGTTTCCATTATAGTATCCTCTTTGCTACTTTATTTAATATATCTTCTACTTCACTTGGCGTTATCGTATCTGGGTCATATTTATGCTCCGGAAATAAGTTAGCTAGAACGTGTCTATATACCATCTCTGAGCAGTTTTCACCTTTTACAAATGGATTCTTAGTTTTTATCCCAATACCTC
>Ga0210003_1001602_pt1 | contig 19800 bp, 30 predicted proteins | sample LantaG_FD_182804 | JGI IMG/M metagenome (GOLD analysis project Ga0210003, IMG submission 182804) | Deep subsurface microbial communities from Baltic Sea to uncover new lineages of life (NeLLi) - Landsort_02402 metaG (SPAdes) (version 2) | ecosystem: Environmental > Aquatic > Marine > Oceanic >... | reverse complement strand
AAAGAAAAAAAAAAAGATTAAGGGTTTTTTTTTTTTCGTTCTCGGGTTTTTTTTTCTTCTTCTCTCTCCCTCTCTCTCTCTCTCCCTCTCTCCTCATCAGAACTCCTCATACCCGTCACCGGCACCCCCACCACCGCCACCGCTCCCCCCATCGTCACCACCTAGGCTGTCCCCCGTGCCTCCTCCTCCTCCAACTCCTCCCATCCCTCCACCACCTCCCATCCCACCACCACAACCCCCGAGCTCGGCCTCCTGGTTGAGCGTCGAGTCGATAAACTCGTCGTCGGCCCACCCGGCCGCGGCCTCCGGAGGCGCCTGCGCCTCCCTCACCACGGCGGCGATCTCCTCGGCGCTCTGCACACCGGGCCCGGGGACCGTGGGCAGGTTGTCGTTCATCTCCGCCACGCCCGGGGGCAGGTCCTTGAGGTACCAGGGGTGCGACTGGATTTCCGAGATCGTGATGCGCTTCGAAGGGTCCGGGACCAAGATCTTGGAAAGCAGGTCCCGGAGGTCGCTCGACGCCCTGACGTGCGGCGGGAACTGGTACTCCACCTTCAAGATCCGCTGGATCATCTTCTGGAGCTTCTGCGCGTCCGCCTTGTCCTCGGGCCTCTCGAAAGGGTAGGCGCCCACCATCATCACGTAGAGCATCACGCCACAGGACCAGATGTCTGCGACCTTGCCGTCGTAGGTCTGGCCTTTCGTTGTCATGATGACTTCGGGGGCAAGGTAGGCCGGCGTTCCGACGCGGGATCCGGGGGCGGACTGGAACTTCTCGTGCTTGGAGTAGCCAAAGTCGCAGATCTTGAGCAAGGGTCGCGGGGAGCCGTCGAGCAAGGTGTTTTCGAGCTTGATGTCGCGTGAGGCGACGCCCATCCGGTGGAGGTAGTCGACGCCGACGATGAGCTGCTGGAAGAACCACCGCGCCTCGGACTCCTTGAGGCCTCCCTTGCGGACGACGTACTCGAACATGTCGCCTGGGTTTTTTGTTTGTTGTTTGAAGAAGAGAAGGGGGGGAAAGAAGAGCAGAAAAAGTAAGTGTGAAGAAGGAAAAGAGAAGAAATAAAAAAAAAACGAAAACGAAAAAAGAACTTTTTTCTCTTTTTATTTACCTCCAGGGACAAACTCCATCGCGATCGCCAGGTACTTGGGCGTCAGGAAGACCTCCTTGAACTGCACGACGTGCGGGTGCATCAGCATGCGGTGGTTGAGGATCTCTCGCTCGACGTACTTGGTGACCTGAAGAGAGGAGTTTTGTTTTGTTTTTTTTGGAAATTTCGAAAAGTTTTGAGCTTTTTTTCGGGGTTTTTTTCTTTCTCGTTCGACGAAAAAAACTCGAAACTCACCTTGTCCCCTCGCTCGATGAACTTGACGGCCACCTGCTGGCCCGTGGCGCGGTCGGCGCAGAGCTCGACGAAGCCAAAGGTGCCGGAGTTGAGCGCGCGGATCTGTTGGAGGGTGTGGGGGATGCGGGTTTGGAGAGAGAAAGAGAAAACAAGGAAAAAGAAGTGAGACGTTGAGGTCGAGGTCTTGAGGACGAGGAGGTCGAAAGAAGCAAGGCGCCCCTCGACGACCTCCTCATCCCCTCTCAACTCTTCGCGCTTCCACCGGCCACCAATGTGTCCACTGCCTTCTCCTTGTCGCCCCCAGCACTGGACGCGCGTTCCTTCCTCGACGAGCTCGTGGGCGCGACGTGAGCCGGAGGCGACAGCACGCAGAGAGAGAAAGGGCGAGGCACCTGCTGCGAAGTCGTTGCTTTCAATCGAATTTCTTTTTCGTCGACCTTTTTTCCCTTCTCTCTCTCTTTTCCAAGCCTCCGCTGCTGCTGCTGCTGCTCCACTCTTTCTCTCTCCATTCTGCTACTGTGAGCATCGAGAGGCAGAAGACACCTCTGACACGCGCGCGCGCGCATCAATCAAATTCGGACCCACCTTGTAATACCGCGAGTTCTTGCCCAGGGAGTCGTCGGCGTCGGCAGGAGGCATCGTTGCTTTTTCTTTTATTTATTTCCTTTCCTTTCCGCCCCTCTCCCTGGCCTTGTGTTGAGTTTGCCCCTCCCCCCTCTGGCTCTCACGCGGGAAGACGCGGAGCTGGGTTGGCAAAGCGAGCGAGCGAGTGAGAGAGCGGGGGCGCGCGCTCGAAGAGAGAGAAAGAGAGAAGAGAAGAGAAAAGCAAAAGAATCGGAAAGTGAGGTCGGGTTTCGAGCTCAAAAAAGAAGAAAAAAACTCAAAAAAACCAATGCAATCCCTCGCCCTCTTTCGAGGCGCCAGGGCGCTGTCTCTGGCGCGCTGCCACCTCATCCCGCAGCGGAGCAGGTTACTATGCGGCTGTGCGGTGCCCCTGGTGCGAGCGCCGCATCGGAATTGGTACGGCTCGCGGCGGGAGGAGGCGCGAAAGATGGAGTCACCGTCATCGGCAGCGGCGGCGGCAAGCCGCTTTGCTCTCTCCTCTTCGACCTCCTCCTCTCTGCCGCTCCCGCTCTGCGAGCTCCCAGCCTCGACGCAAGCCACTGCCGCTGATCTTTTGGCCTGGCGCAACTGGTCGAAAGAGCTCGTAGAGTCGCTGGGTGCCGAGGGCCTCTCTGCAGACGGAGGGCCGGACAAGAGGGAGCTGCTGGTGAGTTGCATTTTTTGTTTCGTCCTTGTTCTTCTTCCTCTTTCTCTACCGCCCACCGCCGCCAGCTCACATATTTTCATCCCTTTTCAAAACTCCCCCACTCACAGAAGGAGCTCGACTGGTTCCTTGAGGACGCCGTGGCTTCTCCTCCCTGGAGTAGCAGCAGCAGCAGCAAGCTGTTGTTGCAACAAAGACGAGAAGAAGAAGAAGAAAACAACTCCTCTCCTCCTCCTCTCATTTCTCTCCGCTCCTCTTTCGCCGACCTCTCCGCGCGCTGGGAGGCGCGAATAAAAGAGCGCATGCCCTTCCAGTACGCCGTCGGGATCGCGCACTGGCGTCGCGTGACCCTGGCTGTCGGGAGCGGCGTCTTGTGCCCTCGGCCCGAGACCGAACAGCTTGTCGACCTCGCCGCGGCCGCGTTTCGGGAAATGACGAAAGCGAAAGCGAAGAGCTCGTCTCCTCTTCTTTCGAGCCTGCCCTGGGCAGACCTGGGAACGGGTAGCGGCGCCATCGCCGTGGGACTGGCGCTAGACGCGCTGGTCGTCGTCGGAAGTGGTGGCGAAAACGGAGGCGCTTCGACCTCGACTCCTTCGACCTCTTCTTCGATTCCACTTCCGCGCGTCTTCGCCGTCGACGCCTCGCCGCTCGCTGCCTCCTGGGCGAGGCTCAACGTGGAGCGTCTGAATTTAGAAGATCGCGTCACTGTCCTCGAAGGGAGCTGGCTGGAGCCGCTATTCGAATTAGAAAAGACGAAGGAGGCCAGCTCATCATCATCTTCGCCGTCGTCAAAGCAAGGAGAAGAAGCCTTCTTGGCTGGCGTCGTCTCCAACCCCCCTTACATCCCTCAAAGCCAACTCTCGACTCTTCAAAGAGAGGTCCGAGACCACGAACCCAATTTAGCTCTGGATGGCGGGCCAGGCGCCGGGTTGGACTCGCTCAGGCCGCTCTGCTCTTCGGCGGCGCGAGCGCTGGCCTGTGGCGGGTTTTTGGCGCTCGAGACGGCCGGCAAGGAGCAAGCTTCGAAGGTGGCAAGCGATCTTTTGGAGAAGAGCGGTGCGTTTGAAGAAGTGCAGCTCCACGAGGACTTGTTTGGCGTGGCGCGGTTTGTGACGGCGACGCGGAGGAAGAGGGGATAGAAAAGAGAGAAAAGAGAGAGAGACAAAAATTGATGGAAAACTTGTCCAAAAAAAATTGCAGAAAAAGAAACGAAAGAAAACGAAAGAACGAAATCACTACTTCTTCTTCGACCTCCTCCCTTCGCCCTTCTTCGGTGGGGTCTTGCCACGTCGGCGCATGCGCTCGAGCTTGGCTTTTCGCCTGTAGAGGTTTGTTTTATTGGAGTTGGAGCAAAAGAGAAAAAGGTTTTTCGTTTTGGTGAGAAAGACCGAGTTCAGGTCCGCTCTCTCTCTCTTCCTCTCTTCCTCTCTCGTTCCCCCCCCAAAAAAAAATTAAAACAAAATCCTTACTTGACATCATCCAAATCAACAAACAGAGGGTCCTGCGCCGCGGGGTTGTCCGGGTAGTAGGACGCGACGACGTCTCCGACGAGCTTCTTCCGCAGCACTTTCCGGCCCGAGGGGCGGCCGTCGCCGATCGCCGTGCCGAAGATTCGAGAGCGGATTTGCTCGAGCGTTTCCTCGTCCTGGTTGGATTCTGATGCTGCTGAGGCCGAGACTGAGGCGGTGTCCGCCACTGGAGGTGACGTAGACGAGGCGAACGAGCGGGGAGATGCCGGGAGAGAGGAGAACGGAGCGCGGGGAGTTGATGATGATGGAGTTGACGTCGATGACGTCGAAGCGATGCCGCCGCGGGCGGCCACAAAGCTAGCCGCCGCCGTTCCTGCTGCTGCTGCTGCTGCTCCTGTTGCTGTTTTGGCAATTGGAGAGGTCCATGCGCTCTGTCCGATAATGTTGCACGCTCCCAGACCGTGCAGGGCGCGCGCCAGGCCCTTCCGCGAGGCCATTTCGAAGAAGAGAAAAAAAGGAAAATGAGTTTTTATTTTGGTTTTCTTGTCAACCCTTTTTCACAAAAATCTTGGGTCGATCTTTTTCAAGAAAAAAAACTGAAACTCGACAAAGGAAAAAACATGACGCTGCTCACGTTCGAGCTGGCGTCTCTGCTGGTCCTGGCCGTTTCGGTGCCCTACGTTCTCTGGCGCAAGAAAAAGGCGCTGGAAGGGTTTTAATTGAGGGGAATTCGAGGGAAGAGAAAGGTGTTTTGATCAATTCGATCTTCGACTGCTCTCTCAACCTCGACCTCTTCAACCTCTCTTTTCGTCACTGCCGCGCCTCGTTCACTTCAGTTCCAATTCCAGTGTAATTATGATACAGATATAAAACTCAGATAACAGAATCAAAAAGTCAATTCGTCTCCATCGGCATCGCCGCACCTCCAACACCACCTCGCTCCAACTCCGCGGCCCGCTCCATCGCGACATCGATCGCGGCCGCGACGGGCGCGAGCAGCCTGCGCACCGCGGCGCGCTCGCTCCCGGAGCTCGCCGCGCCCTGCATCGCCTGGATCCGGTCGTACTGGGTCCCCAGAGCCTTCACGACGCGAGAAGAACGCGCGGCTGCTGCTGCTGCTGCTGAAGCTGTCGCACTCGAACTGCGACCACTTCTCGCCTCGGCGCTCGCCCAAAAGTGCCTCAGCAGCTCGTTGGCCGTGAGCGCCGCCTGCCGCAACAGGGCAAGCAGCGGCGGCGGCAGAGCGGCAGCGGGGTCCGCAGCGAGCGCCGCGGCGGCAGAGAGGCTCCCAGACCCGCCGCTTCCCGTCGCCGCGGCCAGCATGAGGTCATCGGCGCTCACCGTCTCCTCGCCCGCTGCGGCGGCCAGGGCCAGGTCACGTAGCGCCGCGACGGCGTCCTGCGGCTGGAACAGCGAGAAGGCGTCGAAGGTCAGCAGAGCAGAGTGTTGCTTTTTGGTCGGGGCTCGCAGGGCGGCGACAATGGCGTCCGGGGACCAAGCTTTCGACGAAGAGTTGTTTAAAACCACTTCTCCTTCTCCTTCTCGCTCGCCGTCGCCACCGAAATAGCCTCTCGGGTCGGCGACCGTGAGGGCCTCGAACTCTTCCTCCGGGGCCGGATTGAGGTCGTCGAGGCCGGCGCCGGCGCGGTCCCGCCAACGCTCGCTCTCCTCGCGGTCCCGAGCAGCGGAGGCGGCCGCGGCGGTCGCCTTGGCCCCCTTGGCTGCAGCTGCTGCGGCAGGAGTCGTGATGTTTGTTTCCGCAGCACCACCACCAGCAGCAGCAGCGACAACGCCGCCAACAGGCCCTTCCTTGAGCGCCCTGGCAGCAGCGGCAGCGTCCGCGGGAAGGCCCGGGGGAACACCAGCCAAGACCACCGCGGCGTGCCTGTTGAGCTCGTGGACGATGGCGTCCCTCTCGGCAGCGGCCGCGGCCGTCGCGGCCGACCTTGGCCTCGCGGCGCTCCCTCCGCCGACCGAGGGGTCCCTGGCCCCGGCATGGGCCAAGCCGTAGCCAGGAGGGGCATTGTCCGCCGCGTCCGCCTCCAGGTCGACGCCGGGGTCGATGTGAGAGTGAGCGTGGTGGCGTTGAGCTTCTCCCTGAGATGATGATGACGACGCCTTGCCTTTCGCTTCTCCTCTTCCGCCTCCTCCACTTTTTTCGCCTTCTTCACCATACGCCTCTGCCCGCCGCTCGGCTCGGAACTGACGGAACAGCTCGTCCTCCGGGCCCGCCTCGTTCGGGTCCCTCCCGGCGGCCTTCAGCCTCCTCCTCGCCTTCCTCACGGCCTCGTACCTTAGATACCTCTTCCAGAACTCCGCCTCCCCGCAGACGCGCGGGACAGCAGAGGCGTAGGCGGCCCGGACGTAGGGCCTCTCGGCAAAGATCTGCAGCACGAGCTCGGGCGTGAGGCGAAAAGTGGCCCGGTTGGCCCCCCCGGAGCGAGAAGCCGAGGCTTCTTCTACCAGGAGGGCAGATGCGAGGCCGACGCGCTGTCCCGGAAGGGCGGCGGGAGAGGGAGCAGGAGAAGTGCCCTTTGCGGAAGAAGAAGAAGAAGGCTTTGCCGTTGTCGCCACCGAGGAGGCAGCAGCAGCGGTGGCCATTTCGTTCTTGGTCGCCGAGAGCTTGTCAGCTCGCCCGCGCCAGAACTCGCCCTCGGTGAGGGCTCCCCCACCGACGAGCTGGTCGTAGACGGCCTTGAGGTCTCTGTTTCAAGGAGGAGACAAAGTAGAGGTGGTGTTTCAAAGAAGAGAGAGAAGGGTCAGAGCGGCGAAAGAAATTCATAAAAAACGCTCCCCTTCTCTCTCAACGCCGCAGAATAAAAAAACAAAACCAAAAACACTCACTTGTCCTCCCCGAGCAGCTTGCGCTTGGCGTGAGCCCACGCGTCGGCCTTGGCCGGCTGCTGATTAGAAGCGGCAGCAGCAGCAGAAGAAGAAGAGGGCCCTGCTCCGTCTCCTCCTCCTCCTCCTTGTTGCTGCTCTCGGGCGATCAGGGGAGTCAACAGATCCACAACCTGGTCCGTGTCCTCGACGCTCTCGAAGACAATCACGCGAGGCCCCGTGGGCAAGGGCAGCCTCAGCATGGGCTTGCCCTTGGCTCGCTGCAAGGCCCCCGTGAGCGTCTTGTAAGCAAAGTGGAGCGGCGACGCCGAGGTGGCATCCCGGGGCTGCCAGGAGCCTCTCATTCGCGCGATGGAGAGCGTCCCCGGGACCAGGGCCTTTGTGGGAGTCTGTAAGGACGCTGGCTTGATGAGGAGCGGGAGATTGTCGGCATCGGAGGAAGATGCCATGGCAGAGGCGGGGGTGGGGGAAGGGGGGGTCGGGGTTGAAAGAGAGGTCGAATAAAAGCGAATGCTTCGCTCTTTTTGGTTTCTTTCTTTCTGCTCTCGCTGCCTCTTCTTTCAGCGGTGCAAGCAAGCTGTCCGCCGAGCGCCGAGAGGAAGAGGCTCACAAGAGCAGGCTGTAAGCAGGAAGAGAAGCGCTGCTGTTGCTGCCGCTGCTCCTGCTGAGCTCTGCTGCGAGCCACAAAGCGAACGAGACTTGGCCTCGATTGGAAAATAAAGTGAAAGGCCCAGCGACGTGAGCAGAACTTGAAGTGAAAAAAAGCTCGAAGAAAAAAAACAAAATGGACCCTTCCGCGGTCGCCAACTGGGCCTCGCGCCTGCCCTTGGCATCGAAATCCTCCGCCGCTGTGGTTCTGATCGGTTACTTGCTTCAGCTCCTCGCACCAGGGATCAGGAAGTACCTGGCGCTGGTCCCGGCGAGGTAAAAAAGAAGAGACAAGAGCTCGAGAACGATGGATTCCGAGATCGAGTGTTTTCGAAGATTTTGAGCTTCCCTAGCTCCCCCCCACCTTCACCTCGCTTCTCACGATCTCTTTCTGAATTCATAAATGCAATCACAGAGCCGTACCCTGTGTGTGGATGCTGGTCACGTCTGGATTCCTCGAGACGAGGCTGATCAAAGTGAGTTTTTTTTTAAGTTGAATTCGAATGTCTTTTCGAGGTTTCGTCAACGTCGTCGACCTTCGACCTTCTTCGACCTTCGACCTTCGACGAGCTTTCACGGCTTCTCATCGCGCGTTTTTGGTATCGATGGACGCGCTCTGTTGAGAAGCATCTGGGAGTGGCCGAATTGAAACGTTTGAGCGAGGTTTAGAGGTCGAAAATGCCCGGAAACCGTTCAAATTGGCAACAAAACCGCGTTTTCGTTCTTTTGGACAACTCTCCACGCTCTTTCTCTTCCCGATTGGAATTTCATTACATGCGCTATATTCATGGTCATCGTCTGCGTGCCGCGTCAAAGCGTGAAAGCGAGCTGAAAGGGTCGAAAAAGCGCGAAAACCTTGAAAATCGCCTCGAAAATGCACTTTTTTGCCCACTTTGCAAGCTCTTTTGTCCGCGTTCTACTCGTTGCTTCACTTCGATTCTTGCTAGAATGTGTTATATGACCGATTCTCTATCGTTTGAGCAAGCTATCGGTGGAAGCGGAGGCGTTTTAGGGCGATTTGGCGTTTTTGTGACCCTTTGAGAGCGCCGCGAGAGCTCCGAAACGCTCAGTGTTCGCACCCCCTCGACATCTTCGGCGCGACCGAGGTGCTTTTAGAGACCCGAAAATTCGAGTCGCGCTTTCCCACGTCTAATACCCACAAGCTATTTCTTACGACGTGCTGAGTCGATGCCGCGCGGTGGGAGAGCTTGAGATTGAGTAGAATGGGAAATAGAAAGAGGGAGAAGGGAGAGTTGGCAATCTCCTTGCCTTGTGTCGACCCTCCCCTCCCCTCCACCTCGAGAGCGCACTTTCCTGGCCTCTCCATCCTCTCACGCTTCCTCCCAATCCGCTCAAAAAAACATCCCACTCATAGGCCATCACCAGCGCCGCCAGTCTAGCCGTGGCGGGGAGCATCCTCGAGCCCTGCTGGGGCCCGCGCGAGCTCGCGACTTTTCTACTCGTCGCTGACGTCGGGTCGAGCGCGGCCGGGCTCGTCACCGGCTATGTCCACTACGCGACCAACGTCTACGCGCGCGACGCGGCCAAGATTCTGTGAGGAAGAAAGGGGGAGGAGGGGGAAGAGAGAGAAAGGGGAGAGAGAAAGAAAGGAGAGAAAAGGAAAGGAGAGAAGCGCTACTCAGGCGGAGAGAAACCTCTTCTCTCTCTCTCAAGCAACATCTCGCTCAAAGTCACCAAGTTGCTTTCCGTTCCCCAAAAATTCGACCATCAGCTTTTCCGAATTCAACGGTGCCCACGGCATCATCGCGGGCTGCCTGGTCGCCCTCACGCAAGTGATGCCGGATGAGGACGTGTCCTGGGGTGGAAATGGCGGTGGCGGGGTCAGAGTGAAGCACTTGCTCGCGAGCTACGTGGCGGCCGCGACGGTCGTTTCCCTCTTCACGAAGAGCTTGCTCTCCACGCTTCCCGTGGTGCTGGCTGGCGCGTATTCGAGCTGGCTGTACCTTCGCTTTGTGCAGGTGAAGGAAGGACTCGGGTTGAGGTGAGTTGGAGAGAGAGAGGGCGGGAGAGAGTTGGAGTTGAGAGGACAAGAGCTCGAGTGCAGAAAAAATCCCCGCATTTGCGCCGAACAACACACTAGCGCTGCGGCGTTAGCTTTCTAATTTCACAATCCTCTTTAACTAATACGCCGCACTTTGAAACGAACAAACCGCACTCAACCGCACGCCATAACAGGGGCGACCCGAGCAGCGCATTTTCGCTCTCGACTTTCTTCTCCTTCTCGGAACCTCTCGCCAGGGCTGTCGACTCGCTCTCCACGGCGATCTCACGAGCAATAGGCGCAGGATCTGACGACGCGGACTTCTTGAGCTCTGCGCCAACGCCTGCGCCGTTGAGCGAAGCGAGTGCGCGAAGAAGGTGAGTCTTGTTTTGCTTTTCTTTCTGTTCCGCATATCTTTGTGCTCCGCAACTAACGTATTTACAACTCATTAACTCCGCAGGGAACGCGGCGCACGAGCGCTCGAGGCAAAGATGAGCGGCAAAACATCTGTGCCGCACAAGGACCCGGAGGTGGCGCACAACTGAGTGTTGGGCTCGTGCGGCGCAGTTGAGCATGGAATACAACGCAGAACGTGTTCGCGACAATCATGCGACGCATGTTAAGGACTGCGGAGGAGAGCAAGGGCGCGATTTGCCGCAGTTTAAATAACCTGTCGCGACGAATCTGCGCAAAGTTAACCGTCGCCGCACGCGTTTCCTTCACACTTAACTGCGGCGCATATGTAAACTATAACCAAGTATATGATTGAAACAGTGCGGGGCATGGGCGCGCGGAGAGGCGCGAACAGAAATCGAGCTCGACGACTCAAATTTGGTCGATCGCATGTGCGGTAAAAGCGCTCTTTCGCTCTTGTTGGTTGCGTCGCAATGTGAATGACAATGTCGCAAACGGTGCGGCGCATCTGATGAGCCGTAAGTAGGCACGAGTGCAGAGTTTCCGGAAGCTCTGGAGTTTTAATTTTCATCTTCTCCGCACCGCGTTTGTGCGAGTGCTTTCTGCCGAGCATTTGCGGTATGTGGAAACAAATAAATACGCAGATAACGAATGCGGATAAATGGAAGGAGCGCCGCTGGAGTAGATAGCTTTGCGGAGATTTGTTTGCTTCCTTCAGTGCCTCTCTCTCGTCCTCCTCACTCACCTCTACTCTACTCCCGTCGACCTCCGCCACCACCCCCCAGACCCAACGAGCTCAGTCCGCGCTTTTGCTCCTTCCAAAGCTCATCTGAGACCGTGCTTATCTACCTCCGATGCTGCAGAAGAGCTCTGGAGCCTGCGCGGCACCTCGAAAAAACCTCCAAACCCGGAGCTCTCGGCACCGCGCTCTCTCGCTGCTGCGGGCTCACACCAAACACGTCATCCCTCTTTTTTTTAGCTTCCACCCCATCGCAAGCTTAGCAAACCATTCCATTGCATTATATTCATTGCGCTTGTTCCAATGAGCCAAATCTCGTGCGGAAAGGCCGACTCGAATTTACGGGTTGCTTGGAGCAGTGTTGCGCGTCGTCGGCGAAAGAGAGCTTTGTCCGTTGACCGCGGTCGCTGCTTCTTCTTCAACTCCGTTTTCCCGACCACTTCGACCTCCCTTCCACGCCTTCTCTTTCCCCATATTGCGCATGCTTGCCTTTTCTCATGTATCCTTACCCGTATGCAAAGTTTTTCAGGTTCATTCAATTTGATTTTACAATAGCAGAGCGCCCCAAAAGAAAAGGACGAGTTTTTTTGCCCTCTTCCTGCCTCGTGGTCGACCTCCTCCTGTCTCTCTCTCTCTCTCACTCTCTCTCTCTCCCCCTTCTCTCTTCTCACATCCCAAACTGCGCCGCGTTCCTCGCTGCCATGCGCGCCCTCGCGGCCTCCCTCTTCGCTATCGCCTCTTTCTCTTCCTGAGACATCGGCTTGCCGTTGGCTGACGCCTTCGCTGCCGCTGCTGCGCTCTTTGCCGCACCTGCTCCAGCGCTCGACGAAACTTTCGAAACGCCTCCGCCCACCACTCCCACGCCTCGGGCTCCACCGATAGTGCCCTTGGCCGGCATCCGAAACCCGCCGATTCCAGAAAGAGGGTGCGCGGACTTTTCGATTCTCTTACCGACAGGCTGCTGCTGCTGCTGGAAAGAAGAAGAAGCAGTGGGTTTCGCAGTCACTGCTGTCGTCGCCACGCTCGCGGCCGCGCTGAGTCTCTCGTAGCGCGCGTCGGCCGGGATCGCCGGCGTGGTCGTCCAGGCCGGAGGGTCGCCTCCGTAGTACATGCCGTTGTCCCTGTGCGATGGTCAAAAGAAAGAGAGTCAGCGTTGAGTGTCGAATTTTCAAAGACTCGGGAAGCCAAAGGTCCTTTGGCAAGTCGAGAGAGCTCGCGCGAATGACGTCGACAACTTCCTAAAAAACAAACAAAAAACACGCTCCAACCCCGTCAACTCTCTCCAAACGCACTTGTTGTAGTAATATCGCAGAGTGTCGTTGTAAAGATGTCCCGACTCGTCGTTGTCCTGTGATATGAGAGAGTGAAACAGGTCGAAAAGGGCGTGAAAAAAGGGTTTTAGTTGAAAAAATGCGCAAAAACGTGTAATTTTAAGCTGATTCTCTCGTTTTCGCGCCCTTCCGCCATTTCTTTCCCTTTTCTCTCTTCGTTCTTCGATAGAGAAGCGATATAGGCTCATTTGGAGAGCCAAAGCGACGTGGGAAAGCAAGCAAAAGAGGAAACGATCAACGAAAACCCCTTTCCAACACCGTTTTCAAGCCTTTTCCGCGCTTCATCGCGCCCTTGCTCCCCTCCGATCACTCACCCAGCTCCCCAGGGCTTTCCTTGCAGCCTCTGCGGCGGCCCTGTCGCGCTCGTATTGGGCAGCGGCGGCCTTGTCGATGGCCGCGACGGCCTTTTTCGTTGCTGCCGCCTCTTCTTTTTCTCGGTCGGCCTTGACACGCATGTCGTGCAAGCCTGGTCGATTTGTTGGTTTTGTTTGGTAGAGTATGATTGTGAGCTTGTATTGGATGCGGAAAAAAAGGGGCAAAGAAGAGCGGGAAGGGTGGTCGCGGGAAAGAAAGAAAGGGAACGAAACTTGTTCAAAGTAAAGAAAACATCTTCTTACTCTTCGCCACCGCCGCTTTGTGCCCCGCGCCCTGCTCGTGCATCGCGATGACCGCCGGATGGTTTTTGAGCCACGTCTGGCACACCTCGCAACGGTGCATCTCGGCCTTGCGGCGCTGTTTTGTTGGGGGTGGTGGTGTGGTGGTGTGGAGGAGGTCGAGGTTGAGAGAGGAGGTTGAGTTTTTCGACGTCGAGCGAGTTTGATGCATCTCTCCATTCTCTCCGTTCTCTTTCCCTTTCCTTCATTCCTCTCTCTCTCTCTTGCTCTTCTCTTTGCTCGGGGCATAGAGAGCAAATATTCAGCTTACCACATCGCCCATCGTGAGTCGCTTTGAAGGTGCAAAGCTTGCGCTGCAAAGGACAGGAAAATGTCGAGATTTTTTGACCTCGAAAAAAGAAAGGAAAAAGTGTTTTTTTTCCTCCCTCGCTCGTCCCCTTTTTCACTAAATCGACAAAAAAGCTCTCTCCGCGGCGTGTGTCGCACCGCCCTCTCTAGGGCCTTTCTCGCGCTGATCCACCACTCAGCGCGTCGGAAGTTATCGTGACCGTGCCCACGAACGCAATGCGTGGGCAGGGAAACGGTGCGGGCCGAGGATTGGGCGACGATTCGGCGGCGACGGCGGCGACGACGACGGCTCCTCCTCCTCAGCAGCCTCCGCCGCCGCCTTCGACCTCGACCGCCGACAAGAAGAAGCAAAAGCACAAGGCGATGAGCACCGGCAGCAAGGAAGCACGCCGCCGCTCGCGGTCACCCTCGTTCAACAGCAGACACACAAGCACTTCAAACGTAGCAGCAGCAGCTGCCTCGGCAGCGGCGGGCTTTTTCCGCAGGCTCCGGCGCAAGGGGGACAAGGAGGTCGTCGTGCCCTCGACGGCGACAGAAACGCCCGCCGCTGCGCCACCACCAGTGACGATGGCTACTATCCCCCCTTCTCTCTTGGCGGAGCTCAACGCGCATTGCATCCCACCCTCGCACCTGACGCCGGCGATGGCGAGGGAGCTCGCCGCTGCCATCTCCGGAATCGCCGCGCCTGCCCCCGTTGTCGGCAACGGCAACGACGTCGACGACGACGAAGGAGAAGAAGGCTTTGCGCTCCCCGTCATCTCCGACCTGCCTCCGCACCCGCCACCGCACGCCGCGCTGGCGCCGCTGAGGATGGGCGCGGCGACCAACAGGGGCTCGAGGCCGTATCAGGTAAGGAACTAGGTCTTTTTTTCGTGGAAACCGAGAAGAGAAGAAAAAAAAAGAAATCAATAAGCTCAGCAAAAAAAACATCAAAATAATAAATAAATAAAAAAAGGAGGACCGCCACGCTTGCGTCGCCCCCCTGGCCCCGCTCGACTCCGCCGGCCTCGCGGCAGGGGAACCCCAGGAGAACCTCCCGCGCTCCTACGCGGCGGTCTTCGACGGCCACTCGGGCTCCGACGCCGCCTCCCTGGCCTCCGAGAGGCTCCACGCGCTGCTGGCCCGCGAGCCCGCGCTCCGGCTGTGCTCGGGCAGCGGCAACCCGGGCCGGGCGCTCGGCAGCGACGCTCCGCTGATGGCGGCCGCCTTAAGGGCCGCGTTCGCGTCGGTCGACGCCGAGATCCTGGCTCGGTGTCGCGGGAGAGGGGGCAGGGAGGGGACCACCGCGCTGGTGGCTCTGCGGGTAGGGAGGCAGCTCTGGACTGCGCACCTCGGCGACGCGAGGGCGGTGCTCGCCCGGGTCGAGAGGGAGAAGAAGACGAAGAAGACGGAGAAGAAGAAAGAGGAGAAAGGGAGCAAAGACGAGGGGGAGGAGAAGCTTGCGAACGGGGACGCCGCGGCTGCTGCTGCTACTGCTGAGGACGATGCTGCTGCTACTGCTGCTGCTCCGAAAGAAGAGGGTGCGAAAGCTGTTGCTGCTGCTGCTCCGGCTTCTTCGACCTCCTCCGATGACGACCAAACCGACGACGACGACGACGACGAAGAGGGCAAACGCGCGGGCCCGACAATCATCACGCGCTCGCCCCAGTCCCCTCTGGCCGCGGCAGCAGCTCCGAACCCTCCGCGGCAGGATCTCAAGTCGCACCTCCCTCCGTTCCTTCGGTCGCTGTGGCAGCACACGCACCAAAACGGCAGCGGGAGCAACACCACAACTGCTGCTGCTGCTGCTGCCGCTGCTGCTGCGAAAAACGCTCCCTCTGCTGCTCCTTCTCAACCTCTTCCTCCTTCCTCCTCGAATTCCCGAGTCAAGGCCGTGAGGCTCACCCACGACCACAAGCCGGACCTCCCTCACGAGCGCGCCCGAGTCCTCGCAGCGGGCGGACGGGTCGAGTGGCAGGGCTGCTGGCGCGTCGTCGCGGAGTCTCCCTTGCCGGGAAGGCCCGCGGCCGGGCTCGCCGTCTCTCGCTCGCTCGGTGACGCGCAGTTCAAGGAGCCGCTGCCCTTGGTGTCCTGCGACCCGGACGTCAGCGTCACGCTGCTGCGCCCCGGGGACACGCTGCTGATCCTGGCGTCGGACGGCGTGTGGGACGTGCTTTCGGACCAGGACGCTGCGGAGGTGGCCGTGGCCGCTGCGCTCAAGGCGGCCGCCGCTGAGGAGGTTGAGGAGGAGGAGGAAGGAAAAGAGGGCGGAAAGGAGGGTGGCAAGCGCGAGGACGCCAAAGCTTCTTCCTCCTCCGACGTCAAAGGCGAAGGAGGAGCTAATGCTGATGCTTCTGCCTCTGCTTCTGCCAAAGACGGCGCGCAAGCGGGGCCCGCAGAGGACGAAGAGGAGAAGAAGAAGAAGAAGAAGGAAGCGGAAGAGAAAGAAGAAAAATCCGACGACGACGACGAAGACCCTTCCTCGCTGGGCCTGAACGTGCCTCTTCGCTCGGGCTTCTGCCCCATTGCGACGGCAGCCGCGGAGGCCGTGATCGCCGCTGCTTTGTCGCGCGGTACCATGGACAACGTGACTGCTTTATGTGCGGTGCTGCCGTGGGAGTGGTGATGAGAAGGAAGAGGAAGGAGAAGAGAAAAAGTCTTCTTCTTCTTCTTCTTCTTCTTGTTCTTCTTCTTCTCTCTCTTCTTGTTGCCTTTCGAGCTTTTTTCCCCAGTTTCCCGTTTTTTCAGTACTAATGATTTTGTAACACTGCCTTTTTTTCACGCGTCTCCTCTGATTCCCAATTGCACAGTGTGTGTGTGTGGCGCGGTGAAGGCTAGGAAGGCTGGGAACTGTCGAGGTGAAGGTCGAGCGACGAAAAAAAAAAAAGGCCGACCGACCGCCGGAAACCTCTCTCCCTCTTCACTTGCCTCTTTCCTTTTTCTTCTCTCCTTGCGAATTCATCCCCCCGCGCCCGCCTCTTCCGCTCCAAAGATGCAGGCGCGCGCTTTCATGCTGCGAGCCTCTGCCACGGCACGCCCTCTCGCGGCGTCCAGGCCCGCGGCCGCGCCCGCGACGCGCAGGACGGTGCGTTTGGGGGATTGCAATGTCGACGACGCTGAAAAAAAAACTCGGTGTCGTCGTCGTCGGCGTTTCTTGCATCTAGCCGTCGATCTTTGCCCGTGCCGCGGAGCATCGAAATGGCCTTGTCTCGACTTGCGCATCACTTACGACGACGCGTGCATGTCTCGTGTTACCTATCAAACCAAAACTGACCCAATTCCGTTCCCTGATTCCCTTTCCAATTCTTCACAAATCTCTGTAGGCTCTCGCTCCGACTGCCCGCCCGGCCGTCGTCGTCTCGGTCGTCGCCGCCGCTGCTGCCTCTGCTGCTGCTGCTTCATCTTCCGCGCCTGTCGTGGCGGCCACTGCCGTCGACGACAAGGGCGCTTCCGCCAAGGCCAAGTACAACCGCGGCTCTGCGCACAAAGTGAGTTTGAAGAGAGGAAATTAAAAGGCGTGGAGGCGGGAGGAAACGCGAGGGCGTGGAAAGATCAAAGAGGAGGAAATCTTTCAACGCAGCCGCCGCCGGCGAAACCACGACGAACGACGAAAAAAAAAACTCACACGCCCTCTTGACCTCTTCCTTTCTCTCCAACCCCTCCACCACCAACTCAAAAAACAGCTCCGCCGCGTCCTCGACACCATCCGCGGCCGCTCCTACGAGGAGGCCCTGATGATCCTCGAGTTCCTCCCCTACCGCGCCGCGGAGCCCGTGCTCGCGACGCTCATCTCGGCGGCCTCCAACGCCAAGAACAACAACAACGCGTCCAAGGCCAAGCTCTACGTCTCCGAGTGCTTCGCTGACCAGGCGGGGCAGCTCAAGAGGTTTCGCCCGCGCGCGAAGGGGAGGCCGTACAAGATCCTGAAGCCGATCAGCCACCTGACGATCAAGGTCGCCGAGCGCGAGTGAAGAGAGGGGAAGAGAGAGGGAGAGAGGTGTTTTTCCTATTTTGCCTTTTTGAGTTTTTTTTTTGGAGAGGACTTGTTCCTCTTTCTTCCTTTTGTGAATCAAAATGTTGGTGACTTGTTTCAACTTTGTTTCTATTCCAAGTGTGTGTTTTGTGCTTCATTGTCTCGAAGTCTCTCTCTGTGTGTGTCGCGGCGTGGAATGCTTCGCGGCAAGGGGTTGAAGAAAAAAAGAAAGAAAACAAAGTCCCCCACACAAAAAAAACGAAGCCGCCAAGCGAAAAGAAGAGGTTGATAGATCTTTCTCTCGCCTTCTTCTTCTCCTCGCTTCGCTCTTCGTTTCCCTTCACCTCCCCAGCGCCCACCACAACAATGGCTGCCTTGCTCGCGCGCTGCGCGTCGCCCGCGTTGGCGTCGCCCTCGGGGCGAGGAGGAACGAGCAGCGCGAGCTTCGCCCTTGCGTCGCCCAACGTCGTCGTCGTCGCCGCTCGCGGCGGAGTCGCTTCCGGCTCTTCCTCTTCGCCCTCTCGCAGCAGCTCCTCGCTTTCCCCTGCCACACGACACGCGGACAGGTACGAGAAGTCTTGACCTGCTCCGTGGATTCAATTGCCCAACTAGTGCCTGTATAAGCGGGGGAGAAACAGAGAAGAAATCATCAACCCCGCCGACGATGCCCCCCCGAAAAACTCAAACTCAAAACAAATCCAAAAACAGGCAATTCTTCGCGCGTGGACGCTCCCCGCGAGACCCGATCTTGGCGCCGATGGTCTCTATGGGGGCAGATGTGAGTGCCTGGATCGGAATTGGGGGCAAGAAGAGTGAAGAAGAGGGGATTGCGGAGGTCTTTTTCTTCCCCATCGCTGGCCGCCGTCGAGTTTTTTTTTCCCCTTTCGTTCTTCTTCGACCCTCTCACCTCACCTCTTCTCTCTTCTCTCTTCTTCTTCTCCTCCGACAAAACAGGAAATGACCGACCTCAACACCTACCTGCTCCGGTCGCGCGTCGTCTTCGTCGGGTCCAGGATCACGGACGAGGTAAAGATGAAGAGAGAGGAGTTTCGTTTTCTTCTTCTTTCTCGCTTTCTCTCTTTTTTTCCTCGACCTCATTTCTCACCTTTTTTTTTTCTTTCTAAAAAAAACTCTTATTCAAAACACACACCTTCACAGACCGCCCTCCGCGTCGTCGCCGCCCTGCTCTCCATGGAGATCCTCGACGACGAGAAGGACATCACGATGTACATCAACAGCGCCGGCGGGAGCCCTTACTCCGCCGTCGGGATCGTCGACACGATGAGGACGCTCCGCCCCAAAATCAGGACTGTCGCCTTCGGCCAGGCCGCGACGACTGCGTCGCTGCTGCTGGCCGCCGGGGCGAAGGGCCAGCGGTACGCGATGCCCTCGGCCCGGATCATGCTCCACCAGCCCATCGGCGGAGCGGCGGGCTCCGCGGACGAGGTGAACATCACCGCTACGGAGCTGCACAGAACCTCGAGGCTGATCAACTGCTTCCTGGCAGAGTACACCGACAAGACCGAGGAGGAAATCGAGATCGAGTCCGACAGGCCCTCGTGGATGAGCCCCGCGCAGGCCCTGGAGTTTGGGATCATCGATCACGTCCTGCCTCCGAGCGGTGGCGGCGTGGTGCTGGACAGTAGGGCGATGGCTGCTGCCGCCGCTGCTGCGGCGACGGTGGAGTTTGAGCAGATGAAGCTCGCGAAGGAAGACGGGAGCAAAGAGGGCGATATCGATGTTTGAAAGAACAGAGAGAGAAGGGAGAGAGGTTTTTTCTCCTTCTTCTTCTTCGACTTTTTTGTTCTTGTTTATCTTGTTCTTTGTCGTGATTTCGTTTTCAAGGGGAGAGAGAGAGAGAGGAAGAGAGGGGATAGCGAGAGGGGGCAACGGGAGGGATCAAGAGAGAGAGTTTTTTTGTTTCCGTTTCCCTTTGTTAACGTTTTTTCCGAGACAAAGTTTCTTCTTCTTCTTCTTCTCTGTCTCTCTTCTCTCTTCTCTCTTCTCTCTTCATAGGACAACAAATGGGGTGAATGAATGTTACAAAAAAGTCGTACCCGACTGTTGTTATTGGTAGCGGGGGGGGGGGGAAGGCAGAACTGATCGTTGTTTGCTAAAAATGCCTCTCTTTCTTTCTCTCTCTCTTATCTCTTCCGAACTCTCTCTCTCTCTCTCTCTCACTCTCTCTCTCTCTCTCTCATTTCTCCTCCCCCGCGACGGCCCAAAGCAGTGGTCAGGGGGAAAAAAGCGGTTAGAACGATGCGGTATCGTTTCCCTTCAAGGAGGCGCAAGAGCTTTTCCTTGGTTGGCGCGCGGGGGGGAGGGGGGGGGAGAAAGAGGTCGAGGAGAGGAGGTGTGGATGAAAGCGAAAGGAAAAAGAAGAAGAAAAAAAAAGAGGTCGAGGTTGAAAGAAAAAAACGGCCCTTGTAAAAAGAGGAACAAAATAGGTTTCTCAAAGAAAAAGGCGCCTCAGGGCAAGTGAACAAAAAAGCTGTCAAAAATGTGCTGTCGTTGCTATTTCGATGGCTGGGAGGAGTAAGGAGGAGGAGGAGGAGGAGGAGGAGGAGGAAAGGAATCCTTTCCTCCTTTTCTTTAAAAGAAAAGAGGAAAGAGGGGGGAAAGAGAGAAAGAGTTTCCGGCGACTGCGTGTTTTTTCCTCAAAAAACTCGCGCGCCTTGTTCCTTCCGTCTCTCTCTCAAGCGACTCTCTCTCTCTCTCTCTCTCTCTCTCTCTCTCTCTCTCTACGCTCCAAAGAGGGGGATGTGTGGAATCTCTCGTCGCTCTAATGGTCGGTGTTGTCTGCTATCAAAAAGTGGTGGGTTGAACGCT
>Ga0210003_1001601_pt1 | contig 19810 bp, 28 predicted proteins | sample LantaG_FD_182804 | JGI IMG/M metagenome (GOLD analysis project Ga0210003, IMG submission 182804) | Deep subsurface microbial communities from Baltic Sea to uncover new lineages of life (NeLLi) - Landsort_02402 metaG (SPAdes) (version 2) | ecosystem: Environmental > Aquatic > Marine > Oceanic >... | reverse complement strand
TATTACGGGCTGTTTTCGGTGGCGGCGCTGATATAAGTGCGGCCAACCCGCTGCCGGTAACTGGAGGAGCTGCATGGGATTCCGGTGAGGCAACCGGTGGTACTGATACTACCCTTATCGACACTGCCAAGGATTGGGAAATTAACATACTGGAAAATGACTACCTTGATGTTGAGATAGGTACGGTAACATATACTCGCAGGATTCTAAGTAATACTGCCGACACTCTAACATTCAGTGCATTGCCAGTAGGCGTGGTGGTTGTAGCTACTAATCCATACGAGATTAAACCTACGGCAATTGAAGCCAAGAAAACAATAACCACACTCTTGAATGAGGCGATAATAGCCGCTGCAACTACTACAAGGTCAGCTAACTGTATCGCTCTAAATCTCATAGACCAGACCCCATATTTAGCATTGACAGTTAAGGCTCGATACGCTCTAGGTGCCACGCAGGGAATCAGAGTCCACGTGGTAACCTCGCCCACCAACTCAGCGACCGGGACACATACCCCGGCAGCACCTAGCTTAACCATTATGACGGATGCCGCGGCTCACTTCGTGGCCGATGAGCTTATTGGTCTCACTATAGTAAATGTGACTGATGGGAGCTCCGGAGTAATCACGGACAATGATGAAACGACTGTCACTGTGGTTGCCCTGGATGGGGGCGGTGCCACTGATCAGTGGAATCAGAATGATGTTTACTCAATAGTTGGGGCGGACTATGATACAGAAGATTGGGACGTTTGGACACCAGCCTTTGCTGCTGAGGGTGTGCTGAGGCAAACTAAAATCTACCAAACCGACCCGGCCTATTTGAAGGTCTTGATAGAGAACTTGGATGCAGGCCAGGTAACTGATGTCTCAGTGACAGCCGCTGAGGGGGCTTAGGTATGACCGGAAGTAAAAGGCCACCGCTGGATGAGCTGGTTTCTATCTATAAAGCGTTGATTGCTGCCGAAGGAGTTACCACCGGGGCCGGGGCTGCCGCGGGGGACAGCTTTATCGACGCCGCCCTTGCTGGGGCCGGGGCTGACAGCTATCTTGGTATGACCGCTATCCTCTACCCAGGTGAACCCGATGCAGTGGACTCGGCTATCACCACGGCCTTCGATAACATCACTGGTGAGGTCACCATGGCCAAGGCCTACAAGGGGGTGGCAGCCGCTATCCCCATTGGAGTTCCATACAAGATTATTAACCTCAAGGCTTTCTCTGCTGAGGCTCTTGCCCTAATTGAGGATATCTTTGACCTGGTGAACGCCATCCTTGAAACCACCGAGACCGGTGACACCATCACCACCACCGTGGCCGAGCAGGACATGTATGTTAATAACACCCCGGCTGGGGTTTACAAGCCACTTTTCCTCACACTCCGCTGCCCCGCAACCATGGTTGCTGGTGACAGTATTGTGGTGAGAACATATGAACGCACATCTTCAACTGGTGGGCTTGATTTATTGGATGAGAAGCAATTTACTGGAGTTCAAGCCGCCCCTTTGAAGAAAATACCGCTATATCCTAACAGGCATGGAATAGAGACAACTATTCAGAGGGTTGATGGCGGGGACAGGTCTTTTATCTGGGGAATAATATACGATGTCTAGTCATCTAAGGACAATAAAATGACCGTTGCTGGCTATGATAAAATAGACGTAAATAAGGGTTTACTTCTAGACCTGCCTTTTGAAGAAGGAGTAGGAGTTCTAGCTCATGATGTAGCCAAGCCCCATCACGTGGCCAGTTTGGCTGGACATGCGCCCGCTTGGAGTGAGATAGTATCAAGTGGTCTCGGCATCCTTGATTTTGGAGCTGGACTTAATACATATCTTGAGATTCCTGGTGCTGATACCCTTGACCTTGATTTCACTGGGGATTTCTCTCTCGCTGCCTGGATATGCCCTATTTATACTGCTCAACCATTAGTAATAATGTGCCGTAACACCACGGGAACTTGTGGATGGTGTATGTGGCTCTATAATAATATCACATACGGGCCAATACTCTCCTTCCGCGCAAGTCACGGTGGTGTTGCACCTGGTTATTCAGAGTGCTGGGCAGGGAACTTTCCTGGTAGCGTGTGGCAGTTAGCTGGATATAGCTATGATAGTGTTGCTCAGACGATAACCTGTTATAAGAATGGATTGCCAATTACCACTAATTACACTCCGCCATTTCCTGCTCCAGTTGCCTGTGGAGCTGGCAATAAAGTGCTAATTGGGTGTCAAGAGGGAGAGGCCAGTAATTGGTATGAGGGTAAGATGAGGAGGCCAAGAGCGTGGGGGAGAACGTTGAGTGATAGCGATTGGCGGTTTCTTTGGAACTCTGAGAAGCATGGGGTGGAGGGTTAAAGATGTCGCTCTCATTTGATAAATATGTGCTTCATCACAACCTGGCGCTTTATCTGCCGCTTGATGACCAGCCTGTAGCAGTAGTGCCCGGGACTACGTTGACTCATGACCGGGCCAAGCCGTTGAACCCGACTACCCTGCCCAGGGAATCTCACCATAGTTTCACCCTGACAGGAGCTACTATCGCGGTCGGCAGCCTGGCAAGTGGACAGCCATATATCGACCTTACCCGCGCTGCGCCTGATTACTTAACCTGCCCTAATGTGGATAGTCAAGACTTAAACTTTCAGGCCGAGTTGTTCAGCGTGGGGATATTGATAAATGCTGATGCCCTAGCGGCGGCTACAACCTATTACCTCTTCAGTAGAGGGTTGGCTGCGAACGACGGATGGGCATTTTATCTCATAGAAGACGTATTATACTTTGCTACCTATCAGGGTGGAGCCAGCCAGGTATCGAACTCAATAGTGGCTGCCGTAGCCACCGGTGGTTGGTATCTGGTGGGAGTAAGCCGGGGCGGAGTCGGAGCCGGGGATACCTTCCTTTGTGTTAATGGTGTTGATGTGACTGACACCGGGGTAGCTCATACAGATCCGCTTACCAGTGCCCGCCCAATAAACATCGGCGCCGACCAGACTCCCGGAAACGGATTTGACGGCAAGTTCTCAATTCCAATGATATGGGCCGAGAAAGCTCTAACCGTTGAGGAGTGGAAGCAGCTTTATAATAAGCTAAGGAGCCAGCTCTCATGATAGACGAAGAAGGTACTGTTAAAGATATACATTACGGGGACAGAATTTTCTATGACTCCGTAGCGGGGGTTCCTGGAATTATTTATCCTGTCGGCACAGCAGGTATGCGAAGTAATACCATAGCTGATGTCATAACCATGTGTGCTGCTCGCAACCTCTCGGTAATTGATGTACATGGGGCACTTGTTCTTGGCGCCGCTATGGCGCACTATGATTTCATTGGGCACAGGCACGAAGATATTACTGAGCTTTTTGACCTGAACGGGCAGAATGTAGAAAGTTCTATCATAAGCAAGTGTATTGTAACTGGTGTTCAGGGAGCCACTGGTTTGCTCACCCTTAATGATTGCCTGGTCTATCTACTGACTAACTTCCAGGGCATAGCCAATTACTGTGACCTCTACGGTTCAGCGATGTCTCTGAGAGATAATAGTTACGCAGACTTGCACCACTGTAACTCGGTTCATGGCGTCCTGATAATAACTGTTCAAGCCCCTATCAGAGCCAGCTTCAAGGAGATGTCAGGTAATTGCACCTTCACCGCACAGGATGGCGGCATTCTCTATATCAGAGGTTTCAAGGGCTCGCTAGTCATAGATGCCATGACCGGTGGAACCTGCAACATTTATGCCAACGGCGCAGATATTACTATCAACGCTGATTGTACTGGTGGTACCATCAACATTTGGGGTGACGCCATAGTTACAGGGGTAGGTGGTGGCGTTACCATCAATAATTACACAATTCAATCTACGACAGGAGTTCCAGTAGAAGGGACATATAGTCTTCCTAACGATGTGGCTGAAAACACTGCTTTTACTATTACTCCGATAGCAACAAGACAAGTAAGCACTATTATGCTTGACCTCTCCAACCTTGTGCAAAATGCCGATATTCGGGTTAGGTATGATATGCATGGCGATGGAGCACCCTTCCCCATTATGGAAACTTTTAATTGGACAGTAGGAATGGATGATATAGTTTATTTCAGAGCAATTTCAGGACAGAGAGCAGTTAGTGTCACTGTCCAGAGCACGATTGCTCAAGGTGCGGCTAAAGATATTGATTATGAGTATGTGATAGGTTAGGAGAGAAAATGCCTGAAATAAAGCAAGATATTAGAATATCAACCTTTGTAGTTGCAGCTAATGACTCTCTTCATAAGAACATGGCTGATTATGTCTGCGATGGCGTGGATGACCAGGTAGAAATACAGGCAGCTATTGATGCTGTGTCTGCTTTGCCTGGAGGCAGTGTTTATCTTACAGAAGGAAAATTTAATATAAGCGACACGATTTCAATAGCAGCTAACGGTATAAGCCTTATTGGGGCTAATAACTATACGAGCACGCTATTCTTAGTTAATAACACCGATAAGGACATGATAGATGTGGGAGGTAGAAACGTTGAATTGCGTAGTTTTAAGCTGCTTGGCAATAAAGGCAACCAAGCCGCTGGAAGGGGTATATTTTTACATTATGGCGCTAGTCAGGATGCAGAGGTTAATTGTGTAGAGCTCTACCAGATATGGGGAAATGGCATAGAGTGCGCGGGTTCTTTTTGTAGGTTTAATAACTTGTGGGTGGATGCCTGCGGTGGAATTGGTATATATTTAGTAAGTCGCCAAAATAACCAAGTAATAGCGTGTCATATTGTTAGCAATACTGGTGCTGCTATAAGGTCTTATTTTGGGTGGAACCATATCATTTCACATAACAACTTTAGTGGAAATTACGCAGACGTTATTGTTCTAGAGCGCTCTGCCAGGATTACGATTACAGACAACTCATTTTTCCAAAGTGGTAGAGGAGCCCATAACACTCATGCTGTAATTCTTCTGTCACATTCTGGTGCTGAAGGTGCATATGACAATCTAATTATGGACAACGAAATATGGACGGATGAAGCAAATGAACCCGCTTATGGCATCCGAGAAACGTCCGTGTATTGTCATCATAACACCATAAAAAATAACCGAATTGCCAATGTTGCTACAGCAGCTTTGCTAAGTATTGGCCTTGGTACAATATACAGTGAGCAGTTCTCAAATATATTTCTGGATGCCCTTGCTGCCTCGGCAAATCATGTGGTCGCTGCGCAAGCATTACACTTAGCTGACCCGACCAACTGTGTTATAGCTGCCCAGCCTGATATACCCAGAACTCTAAGCTGGACTCTTACTCATCCCACATTGACCGCCTACACAATGGACATCGTTGGCGTCAATGCCAAAGGGCAGCCTGTAACCGAGACATTTACCGAGGCCGACCTTTGGGCAGGGGAAACCAGCAACGCCTTTGCCACGGTGACCAGTATCACCGTTCACGATATGACGGGTGCTGCAGCGGGAGATATCCTTGATGTTGGTATTACCGATGTTCTAGGACTCTCCAATGTAATTTACGCAACTGGAGATGTCTATAAGTGCACCAAGAACGGTGCTGATTACTCAGGAGTTGGAAATATTACTGCTAATGCCACTTACGACACAGTGGATGTCTCAACTGGTGGTGCGATAGGCGCTGGTGATGATTTTACCATCTGGTATAGAAGCAATCTAAATATACTAAGTTAGGGGGAAATAAGTGGTACAGACGCCACAAGGTGCATACATACCTTCCTGGGCCGCCGGTAAGCTCCTCAAGGGGGCTGGGGTCGGTACTGACCCGACTGAGATAGATGTGCCTACTGGCAGTTCTGGCATTTATGGCGATGGTTCAGATGGTGATATAACGGTGAACGCCAACCCCTTTAACAGCGGGACACTGATAGTCAATAATGTCCTACAAAGAGATGCCTATTTCGACAACTTGACTGTTGAAAACACCAGGATATTAGAAACTAATGGATACATCATATTTGCGAAAACCTCTATCATCAATCAAGGAACAATCAGAAATAATGGGTCCAATGGTGCTGGCGTAACTGGTGGCGCTGGCGGTGTAGCAGGGTCGATGGGTAGTGGTGGAGAAGGAGGAACGTGCACAACGAATGGTGGTGGCGGAGGAGGTGGCGGTGGTGTTGTATTTGTTGTTGCCAGGACTATAAACAACACCGGAGGCGTTATTCAAGCTAATGGAGGCGATGGTGCTGACGCTATCGGTACCGCAGGAGCTGGTGGAAAAGACGATGGAGATGCTGTGAGTCCTAGTGCTGAGGGAGGTGCTGGAGGAGACGGCGGTGCTAGCGGAGCTTCACCCACTGGCAGCGGTGGTGCAACAACTACATCTTATGGAGTCCGGTCTGTATTACAGGAATTGGTTGCCAAATCTATCGGTGGTGGTGGTGGTGGTGGGTCAGGTGGCACTCAGAATACAATTGCAGCTGGTGGTGGTGGCGGAGGAGGTGGAGGAGCAGTTATCATTATTTATAATGTAGCTACTGCGTGGAATACCGAACAGGCAACCGCAGGGGGTGCAGGTGCTGGAGCAGGTACTGGTGGTGCTGGTGACTCTGGAATTGCAGGAAATGTAATAAAAATATCTAACGCTTAAAAAGAAGGAATCCTAACTGTCAATACTACAGGATTTGGATAGTAGAATGTCGCACGGCGTAGCAACAACAAAGGACGGCCTTATTCTCAAATGGTGTTTTAACTGCCAAGAGTATCATTGGGCCAGGTCTGAAGGGATACATTTCATTTGCACCAGCTGCAGGCAGAGAATAGAAAACTGGGTGACAAAATTGTTGTATAATAGGTTAAAGAAAGGGGAGTGACTACTCCGTCAGCTAAAGCAGACGGCTTCTTGGGACACGCTCGCAGTATTCTGCCACGTTATGTCCCAAACGCTCAGTCCGAGCGCTCGAGTAAGGATATTACGGGCGGCGTTGACATCGCGGTCAACAACCAGCCCGCAGGAAGGACAAGAGTGAACACGGTCAGCAAGAGTTTTAGGAACATCAGGCAAGCACCCGCAGCGGGAGCATACCTGCGAAGTCCCATTGGGATTTACCCGGATAAGCTGCCCACCAGCGTATTCTGCTTTGTAGGCGAGCTTGGCAAGGAAAGAACCCCACCCCGCATCGTTGACCGAACGAGCGAGCATACCCCTGGACAGTCCTTTGATGTTCAAATCCTCGACGGCGACAAGGCCATAGCTATCGGCAATCCGTCGGCTGAGCTTATGCTGGAAGTCCGATCTCTGGCTGCGGATGTGGACGTGAGCCTCCTGGAGCAATCGGACTGCCTTCCTTCTGTTGAAGCCGCCCTTTTTGCGTCTGGCAACCTTCCTCTGACACCGTCTCAGCCGAGCAAGCCCTGCTTTCAGGTTGCGAGGGTTGGCGACCATCTCCCCGTTAGAGAGGGCAGCGAAGGAATACAACCCCAAGTCGATGCCGATAGCCCCAGGCGGTTGCACCTGCGCAGGCACATCGACAGCTACCGAAAAGCAGGCATACCACCTGCCTGCCTCTATCTTGAGAGTGAGGGTCTTAATTTCGCCGGCGATGGGTCGGTGCATCTTCATCTTGACGGTACCAACTCCCTGGACCTTGACCCTACCGGCATCGGCGAGGTGACAGCCGTCTCCCCAGGCCGGGAACGAGTAGCTGTCGAACCTGTCCCTGGACTTGAAGCGGGGGTAGCCGGCTTTCTCCCCGACCTTCACGCGGCGGAAGAAAGCCTTGAAGGTCTTATCCACCCGCCGGAGCACGTCCTGGCAGGCGGAGAAGTTGGCCAGGTCAAGATTCCCCTCGGCTCGTATCTCTTTAAGCTGATTCGCTTGGTCGTAGTAGTTACGACTGACACCCTGCATGTGCCAAGCCTCTCGCCTCTCCTGGAGCGCTGCATTGTAAAGCGAGCGGGCTTCGGAAAGCTGGTGCTCAAGGGCTGCCAATTGCTCTTTGCTAGGGTAAAGGCGGTATTTGAAGGTCCGTCTCATAAATTTTTGCCTCTTAATTGGAAACCCTTTGCTGGGTCACCTCTAGCCTTATTCTTCCAATGTCCAATTTTACTCAATTCTTCTTTAAGAACACGGTATAGTATCTTGGTGCGGTTAAGCCCCCTGATTTCTTTTCTCAATTGTTCAAGGTTTATATTTGTTCCCATATGCTATATTTTAACATTAACAGCCCTTAATGTCAAATGTTTTAGGAAGGAGGCAGGGCAATTCCTCTGCCAGCTAAAGCAGGCAGTCCCCTTGCCCTGACGTTTTATGGTACGAACACTGGCAATAGCCTTAGAGAGCGCGGGGATATCCGGCATAATTGGAGGGATAGTCATTGAGGTAATCACCCACGCAGACTTCGGTTATGTGATTATAACCGGTTCCGCAGGGGTAATAGCCCTGGGCGGAATGATCTTCGCTAAGATCTATAAGATACCGAGGGGAAGGGGAAAAAATGCCGAATGATTTTTTAGGCTATGAGACGGAAGAGTGGCTGCCAATGCCGCCGGAGCAGGGACCACCCCTTCCGAAGTGGTGGGGTATAACCTGGCCATGGTACAAGCCACCAGCTCCACCTCCGGGAGAATACCACTGCCCTTATTGCTCCGAGGTATTTACTACCTTTGAGGAGATGGTATCACATATCCAAACTGAGCACCCGGGAGAACGAATCCCGCTACCTATACATTGGGAATAAGGAGGTAAAATATGGACTTTTCAAAGGTACATGGTAAAGGACCAGAACGCCTCTCGGTAGAGATGCTTGACCCTGTAATACCACCAGGAGTAAGCCGGACTGCCGTGGCACCTATTACCGTCAGCCCCTCAGGGTTAGCCTGTGAAGCTGAGCTCTTCCTGGGGCCGAATGACGCTACCAAGTCAGCTACGTCCGGGAAGAAGTCATTTACCTCAACTGGAGCTCCTCAGGCCGTGAACCTGCCAGTCATGATGCCAACTGGAGGAGCTGCTTACCACGTGTATCTTGATGTCTTCGTCGATGGCTACCGGATACTGGCCTACACTGCTACCGAGGATGTGATTGTCCCGGCAGGTTCTGTAGGGGCGATTACCTGGGAGTAGGAGGGACAATGCCTCAATTTGCACCAGGCCAAACCAAAACGGCCAAGGCTCCGATAGCAGTAAAGCCCTCAGGCCTTAATTGCAGTGCCGAGATATTCCTCGGACCTGACCCTGCAACTAAAGAGACTACATCAGGCCTTATTCCCTTTACATCAACCGGGGCCAGCCAGGAAGTAAGTCTTCCTATCAGTATGCCAGTAGCCGAAGGCCCATACCACTGTTATATTGACGTCTACGCTGAGGGCATGCTAGTCGCTGCCTATAAAGCCACTGAGGATATCTCTATTGCGAAGCCAATGCCATCATCTCTCCTTACCAGCTACCAGGCTACCCTGGCAGAGGCATATCGGGCAAGGGACGAACTTATTGCTGCCGAAATGGAATGGCAGAGTGCTCAACTGATGGTTCCTAACTGGGGGATACAGACTCTCGGCGCTATCTTAAACGGCGGCATGGTAGACCCCAAGACTGGAGCATTAAATGGCAGCCTCCCAGATGCAATGATTAACGAGGCTATCAGCATCGGAATGATAGTCTCTCCCAACGACTGCTACTTCGACCAGGCTGTGATGTACTTCAATGACGGCACTACCATCGTCCCGTACTGGTGGGGTTGCCCCTACTGCAGCGAGAGGTTCAGGAGCCCTGCCTTACGGGATGCTCATATAGAAAGTGTTCATGCCCCCATAATCAATACCCGGGCCAGTATGAGCATCAGCACCGAGCAGAGAGCTTCCGGCGATCCTGTGTTCCCCGGATACGGCTACTACTATTCGGTGATTTTCGTCAACTGGACAAATAACTCCCCCTGGGCCATAACGGCCACAGTTAGCCTGCAGGGACCAGACCCCTATGGCCGGTGGGTTAATCTCGGTAGTGTAACGAGGACCGTAGCAGCAGGGGGCTCAGTCTCAATAGATTTCGGAGCCGGTGGTAGCGGCGACCCCGGAGAGTATGGCGACCTTAAAGCCACCCTGACATTAGTTGACGGCGCGGCGCCAGGCAAACTGCTGGATACTGCTGAGGGAAGCTTTCAAAATCCTATTCCTTGGTGGGCAGAATGGTGAGGAGCTAATGTGCCAGGGCTTTCTTCGGCAGGGGTGCCCTGGCGGGTCTATTTTTCAGCCCGAACTCCGCCCCTGCCATGGATATATCTTGTGCATCTTCCCATCTATAAGAGCTTGCTTGAAGGCAGGGGGAGTCGGGCAAACACCCTCCTCAAATAGGGGATGACCTCTGGCTAGCCAGCCATACCTCGCCGCCTCGGTACAGAGGTATGCCTTGTTCCGGCCGTACGGGATCTGCTCGGGCTTCCATGGCGGCATCTTCCCCTGGCATAGCAGGGCTACGGCGCCCGCCATGAGTTGGGCGAACAGTATATAGTCATACCGGGCGCGCCCCACTTTACTCAGCTCGCCGACCACCTGCCTGCGCAACAGCTTATTCAACTCCCCCAATCTGGGGTCCCTGTTGAGATTCACCCGGTATATCTCAATGTCTTCAGGCTTGTAGTATGAAAGCCGGCCGATAGCTATCCCCTTCCCGATAGACTCCAGAATCTCGTAATCGTCGTCCCAGGGTACATACTGCTTGATGGTGAAGAAGTGGATACGGTCCGTTTGGGGCTCCAGAAGGTGCTGTGAGAGCCACAGTAACGGACCCAGGCCTTTCACTGCTCCAATATCCGCCGGATATAATCTAGGATATTCCATCATTTACCTACTAACGCCAAAATAGCTCTATATGTCTCTAGCCATCGCAATTGCACTATCTCCGACCAACTACTTTGAAAATCTGGGAAAGGGGGTAGAATGGCTGCCCTGGTGTCTCTGGGAGCGCTTACAAGCTCTGGCTGCTCCTTTCTAGTTGCTGCTGCCGGCAGAACTTCTTGGTGCCTGGACTGGGGCATCCCCTTAGGCTTGACCTGCCAAACTCTTTTGAGCTTTAACCAAGTGGTAGATGTTAAACCCCACTTACGGAAGAATTCCCCTCTCAGCATTGCATAATAGTCGTGAAGCATCTCTTCCTTCTGCGCGGAGAACTTGGCAAGAGTGGCCTTCCTCAGCTCTGGCACCTTGCGTTCTGCAGGCGCGGCGGGGTAAGTTGCCGGAGTGGGAGCTGCGGCCTGGGCTACTTTGAGCTCCCGGGTTTCTTCGCCGCTTAATAGAAGTTTAAGGTGGGGGTCTGGTAGGACTATCTTACCATCTATCCTGCCTAACAGGGTCACGGATACCACGGCTTTGCTAGCCCTCCTGTCGTATTGAATGGTTTGCCCGCATTGAATGCATTTGCCTATCTCCACATCTGGTAGTGGGGAGGCCTCAACCTTCTCGTGATGCAGACATGTCGTGATCTCGCTCATTGTTTCCTCCTTACGAAAAACTCGCCGTGGCTAGGGCACCGGTAGTGGGCGCCGCCGCCAGACTTAGACCCTCTTTTTGATTGCCGGTGGCACTGGGGACAAGGTTGCCACTTTGGCATATTGGCTCCACCTCGGCTGGTGTTAATTAGCCGACCAAGGGACTCCCGCCATTTCCGTAGCTTCCTCTCAAACTGTGACAGTCTATCCTGCATAATTATAGGTAACTATCCCCTCATCTACAGTAAACAATTTCACAGTTCCAATCACCTCCTCAGCCAAAAATCAACCGTTTCTTTAGCTCTTCTGGATTGCTCCCTAAGCTCTTTCCTCCTCTCTATTTCATTTTGTCTTTTAGCTCTTTCCTTTGCCATTTTAAGATGCAATTCTAAAGTATTCACTTGTCTTTCCTCCATTTTTAGTCTCTACTGTATGACAAGGGATAGTTACCTAATTATAACCCGTTAATCTTTTGGAATAGTCTGTGGAGCACATCAGCGCCTATGGCGATGATTTCGTCTTTCATCTCAGTCTTAAAAGCCTCCAGCCGGATATCTTCAGTATCCCAGGAGAGCAACCCTGCCAGCTTCAAGAGTTCCACCTCAGCGAAGCCAAGTGGTTTTGCCAACTTTCCCAACACCAGGGCAGAGGGAAACCTCACTCCTCTCTCAACGCGGGCGATATGTGCCGGGGAAACCCCCGATAGTTTGCTAAGGTCTACCAGGCTTAGCTCCCTATCTTTCCGTCTCTGGTGAAGCGTCTGACCTAGTTCATTCTCCATGTCCAACTTCCTTCGTCGGAGCAATAGTAAGCTCCCGGTTACCATCCGCAAGCCTTTCAAAGGCCACAGGCCTCCCGCCTGATGCCCAGAACCGGACAACCCCGGGTGCCACTGTGTCCTGACCTCTCAGGAGAAACACTGGCTCGTCCTCGGGTATCAATCCCTCTGAGTCCTGAATCCTGTTGTAATCTTGGCGTGCGTGTTTCATTTCCCTACCTCCTTTTTGATAAATTCCAAGATGGTAGCCTTATCTTTGGTCTTATCAACATCCCAGACTACCTGCAACCAACTAAGGTGCGCCGGAGAATCATCGACAACAATTCCGGCAAGAACGCAGCCGTCCACAGCCGGCTTCATGCTCGCCATGGCATTGTCATCGTCTTTGATGTATGCCTGAGACGGTACCTGAAAGGTTACGCGGACTAGAGCCCGTTCAAACCCAGGAGGACCCCCAGGGAGGCAAGCCGCCCTGGCACAATAATAGACCAGGTCCCGCCATGCTCCGATAGCGCTTATCTTAGGCCGTAGTTTGCCGTGGTAATTTGGCGAAACCTCTTTCGGGGGGAGTTCGGCTACCCTAACTACTACTTTCTTCACGATGCACCTCCAGCTTCTTTATCTCATCCAGCTCAATTCTGCCCATGCTTAATCTGAAGTTCGGCGAAGCCCATTATCTCAAGAGAAAATCTATCATAGATAACAGGGTAAATTACCCACAGCATGCCCTTGGTTTTCTCTTCATCGGGTATTCTCAATACTTTCAATTCTCCCCCTTTCACCGTAAATCAATACCGGACATATCAATAACATTCCCTCTGCATAGACCAAGAAGCCTGGAAGCGGCACCCTCACCGATGCGGTCAGCCAGAATCTCATCCCCTCCCTCGAAGGGCTTATTGGTGGTCACCACCACCGGTAGCATCCAGTCAAAGCGGCGGTCCATTAGAGTCCAGTAGGTGCTTTTTATCCACTCGCTCGGTCTGTCCACCCCCACGTCGTCAAGCACCAGAAGATCAACGTAAGAGACCTTATCCAGGATTCCAGCCTCGGTCTCATAGCGGTCGGAGAAGGTCTTCCGAATCTCAAGCATGACATCCCGTGCCTTGGCAAACATCACCGGTAGCAGCAGTTCATGTAAAACATAATTAGCAATTGCAGCGGCCAGGGTTGTCTTACCGGTGCCGTTTCCAGGGGAGTAGAAGACAAGGCTGGGAGACTCCTTGTTGAAGCCCGCAGCGTATTCCCTGGCTAGTCTTTGGGCTACTGGGTGTATATGGGGGTCGAGGCTTTCAAATGTCACCTCTCGCCACCGCGGCGGTATGTTGGCCTGGCGGATGAGAGCCCGGTACCGCTGTTCTTCCGCTTGCTCCTGAGCCAGCTTCTCTGCAGCCTGTTCTCGCTCTTCTCTCAACGTTCCACACTTCAAACAGATAGTGGCTGTTAACTGCCCGAGATTAAGCGCCTCAAAGGGTTCGCCGCAGTCGCAGCAGACTACCTTAATCTTTTCCGGGGTCTTCTTCAGAGCCCCTCGTATATGTGATAGGTCTCGCCCGTTCTTGCCTTGGTCGTTGTCCACCTGTCCCCCTTTCTTGGATAAATTGCCGCTCTTTCTTCATCCAAGCCCGCACTTGCTTGAATGGCATTGACCTCTTTGTCAAAGGCTCAGAAAGTTTGGCTGCCGCCCAACTCCTTGAGACATCAAGGATATCAACATCAGGAAACTCCGCCCTCAGTTTGATCAGGAAACGCGTAGCCTCATTGCTATCTTGCGGGAACCCTTTTACTCCTGACCAGACTGCCAGAACCTTCTCTTCGTCCTGGGCAGCCACCGGTGGGACCTCCTTGTCCTCACCTACCTTGGGTAACGGTTGTACCTCATCGCCTTTTCCCGTTTCTTTTCGGCTTTCCCTATGCCGGCGTACACGCTCAGCAATCGCCTCCGGCCGTGCGGATGGTGGTATTCTCTGCCGTTCCTCGTAGTGAATCACCGTAAGTATGTGACCCTCATTCCACATCAGGCTGCCACGCTCCTCCATCTTGGCTAGCATAGATTCTAATGACTGCCGGTCCTCAACGGTTTTGATGTGCAGCGCATCAACAATCTCAACAATCTCCAAACCCTCGCCCCCACTCAGAATCTTACCGCCGGCGTCACACTTGCCAGCTAGCTGAAGAAGTCCCCACCAGGCTCCCCGCTCAGCCAGAGTGAGGCGGGTCACCTTAGGGTCATCTAAAGCTTCAATCCACATTTTAATCCAGGGTAGTGACACTAATTCCCCCCTAGGTTTTCAGACTTTCCTTACCCCTCTATAAGATTAAGACTAAGAAGAAGACTAAGAAGAAGAGGGAGAGGGAGAGGCGCTTTCGTTACATGTTACCTGTTACGTAACGCCTTGTAACGAGTTACACCCTAGCCTCCTCCTCTTTAAGTCTTCTAAGAAACCGTCTATTAGTTCCTGTTGGATATCTGGGTTTACTAAACTTTCCCCGGGCAACGGCTCGTCTCATTGACGCTCCTTTTCTCGAGCCCACGCCTTAATGGCTTCAATATCACTATCGCGGATATTGGAATGCGAGAGGAATTTTTCAAGGTTAAAGCAAATCTCCCCCTGTCTCTTATTTTTTTTATCCATAGTGCAGCCATCATTGACCGTTGGTCATCAGTTAAGTGTCGCCGCAGGACGGCAGCCTTCAACATATAGACTTCGGGGGTATCGCCGTTAAGAGGGGCGTCTACAACTGGCACTTCTTTCATAGCTAACTCAATAGCGGCTCGCAGCCGGTGTCTGCCGTCTAGCACCGTGCCATCGGCAAGAACCTCTAGAGGCACCTTGATGCCTCTCATGGCGACATCGGTATAGAAGCCCTGCCACTCACTACCCCGCATATCCGGGATAAGATGGACAAGGGGGTGAAGTTTTAATAACTTAGGGTCAACTTCCCTGAGATAGAGTTCTTTCTTTAATTCCTTCTCAGCCATAGATAACCTCTCCAATAATTTGAGTCAGTCTCTATCGGCCACCAGCCGATGTTTTTACCCCTCGGAGATAGTACTGATAGATTTCGTGCCCAATTTATGTCAATCTGCATTTGCCTCCTCCTGTGCGCACCTCGGGCACACCCGCTTATCCTCCGGCAGGTAGTAGTCCTTGAATTTCGCGCCACAAGAGCGGCACGTGTACCTGCGGAGCTTACCGTATTCCATTACCCGGGTGATGGGTTGCTCTCTAACTCCCATAGGTTTAACCTCAAATAAACTTAGTCTGCTGCTTTTCCAGCCTAGTGTTTATCTGCTTTGTGAAGTCCTCCGCCTGCTCCCTGGTAAGCTTCCCCAAGGCTTCGGTGACACTTTTGCCACTAACCATATAAGGCTCTCCGGCCAGGAAAGACAGCATCGTGTCGTCCGTCCACTTGAGGGCAGTTTGGCTTCCCTTAAGCCACTCAAGGTCAATACTGAATCCCTCTCCCTCTATCGCCTCATCTAGGGACGTCTCTTCGGCAGCCGGTGCCGTCCCGGTTTTTACCTGCGCCCTGGCCGCGGCACCTACCTTTTCGCCGGTTTTCTTGCCGGCTTCGGGCGAGCTGATAAAGGCTTTGCCTTCTCTTGGTACATACTCTTCGTCTATCACCTCTACACCCTGAGGCATCTCCCCGGGGTACTGGCGGTCTAAGGCTTGTCGCTCGGAGCGGAGGCAGGCCATATTTAGTTTGGTGTTGCCCTTCTCAACTCCGTAGGGAGCCTCATCCTTGGGCCATGAGCCTATGCCCATTGCCTCAGCACCGGTATCCATGTCCTTAATCTTGGTGATCGCCCAAATCCTGGAGTCAGCAACCTCCCCCAATATCTTCTTCTCCTCCTCGTCGTTCATGTGCCTGGGGGTCAGATCCAGGTAGCTATAGTTGTGGCGCCGTTGGGCTATCAGCCTGTTTGTGTTAATGCCTAATACGGCCACCCAATCCTCTCCACCGTCTCTCCTCCGCTTGAAGGGAATCAGGAAGACATGCTTCATCAGCGGGTTGAGACCGTATTGTTGGCAAATCATCGACGCCTTCAAGACCTCAATCTCCGGCGCGCCAGGCCAGATAGTCTTGAGTATCTCTGTGGCCTGCGCTCTGGTGAGGGATACCACTCCCTCATACTTGATTAACTTTCCTGCTCTTTCCTCGCCCAATTCTTCTACCATCTGTCTTCTCCTCCTTTTTAGATTGAATAGGTTAAACCCCGGTATATCGTACGGACCCAAAGTGGCCGGTCTTGCTATTCTGTTGTGATTGATATCCCTGGTGCATTTCAGCACATAGCTGTCTATCCCCCAGTTGCCTCCCCAAGCTAAGGTTAGAGGTGCCCCACACTCTCCACATACACAATAGTCTTTAATCCATTTGCCTTCTTCATAGGACACGGCTATCAATGGTAACCTTCCTCCGTCTATAATCGTGCGCCGAGGGGGCTGCCGGCTTTAGCTGGCAGTGGTTGACTAGCTTGTATCTCTGAAAGCGGCACAGTAGCACCGCATAGTGGGCATCCTGTGAATAGTCGTCTCATTCTGTCTCTCCCGGTAGTAGTCCAACCCGGACGACATCTGGGTCGCTGCGATTTCTGAGTTCCCGTCTCCCAGCTTCAATGAGTAATGCTCTAGCCCGTGTGTTTCTCATCCATTCACTAGGAGGGCGAATGGGCATCTCTGCCTCCCCTCTTTCGATAGCTTCTGTAAGAGTCATTCCTTCATCTTCTGACATACTATCCTCCTTATTTTCCCCCCCCTTTCATTATCCCATATCGCCCCTTCGGGTAGCTGTCTGCTTTAACTGACAGTGGTTTACTTCTACTCCAGAGGACTCCCTCCCAGTGATGGTGTAAAGCAAGGTGTCTTGCACACTCAGCCTGTATGCTCTGCTCAGTGGCTCCCAGCTGGCTAAATCGAGCGACCAACTCGCCTTCGTGTAGAAGCAATAGGACATGGTCGTCTGGGTGCTCCAGGGTGAATGCTCGCTGGCAAAATATACCTAGACCGGCATAGGCTTGTGTCGTCATGTACTGTTCCTCCTTGACTGGAAGCTTGCGGCTATGCTACAATGACATAAGGTAGCCAAGGATTGATAGCCCCTGGCCCCTTTTCTCCGCCGCCGGTTTACCCACCGGCGGCCTTTTCATTCTCTCGCTTTAACCTCTCGACCTCACTCTTTGGGATAAACAAAACACCGCCGAGCTTGATACCGTGAATCTTGCCGGCATCAATCCAGCGGTATATCGTTAGCCTCGGTCGGCCCAGTGCCTCTGCTGCCCTGGCTACTGATACTAAATCGTCGGTCGTAACCTTTATTTCCACTGTTACATACCCCCGCAGTTACGTAACAATCTTATCACTTCTGGGAGGGGCTTGTCAAGAGGCTTCTGGCACAATCTCCAGATTTTTCCAGTGGTACTCAAGGCACCAGGTCTCCATTCCGCCCGTTTTCTAACCGATAGGCTGGGGGAGCTGAAAAGGCAAAAAGAAAGACTCAGGCTTGGTGCTGGCCCGGGGCTCTCAAAATCCATAGCTGGCAGCCCCTGTAGTCAAAAATACACCTGCTTCTCCCTGAAGACCTGTCAACGAATTGGTCAAATAATTTACTGGTTTGGTCATCGCCTTCCTATTTCAATAGATTTGCTACTTTGCCACACGGCATTAAGTCCCGCAGCGGAAACCGCTTTTTGCCATCAATGCTTTCCCACAACTTGAGCAGGTCATTGTCATATTGATGGGACACCTCACCGCCAAGTGATTGCGTGAAGAAGGCGGTAAAAAACTCCTCGGGAATTTTAGAGACATCATCCGAATACTTATGGCTGCCAGGACAAGTATCGCCACCCTGAAATATGTTATAAAGTGGAGCGCGGTAAATTGGCTCCTCGGGTGTAGTAGGCCGTTTCTTCACGGCAACTACTCTTGGTGGTTGCCCGGGCCGACATATAAAGATAAGCCCTGGCATGGGCAGCTTAAAGCGCCGCGGGGGTTTGAATGGCTCGAGCTGCAAGGCAACTGGCCAGACCTGCGGAGGGCGCCATAAAACGTCAGGGCAAGGGGACTGCCTGCTTTAGCTGTCAGTGGTTGACAACTGGAAACTCAGACTTACAATCTACACACCTTACCCAAGATAAAACGATTTCTCCCATCTCGATTTCCTCCTGAGCTCAAGCCCTCTTGGAATTCTGTTCTTCTCTTACGACCTCAAACTGGGGGGCTTGACAACCGGCCCCCAGTGTGCTACACTATACTTACAATATAGACTTTAGCATACTTTGACAAGTCTGTCAATAGGGAAAGAAGAGATCTAAGAATGCCCGTCAAAGAATACCTGGAGCCGGAAGAGACCCAGCAGCTGGAAGAGGCAGCCACCAATCTCCGCGATAAACTACTTTTCAGGTTGCTCCGACAGCTCGGCTGCCGCATTTCCGAGGTTCTGGGGATCGAGGTCGAGCATGTGGATTTTGTAAAGCATCAAGTTACCATCGAACACCTAAAGACTCGCTTTAACCTGGCCTGTCCAAATTGCGGGGCACGTCTGGGGAAAGCCAGTGTCTTTTGCCAAAAATGCGGGAGCAAAGTGGAGAAAGCCGTCACTGAAGCAAAGGAGTTCCGCCGGCTTAGAAAACTCCCGGTGGACCCGGACACTTTGCATATACTCAAGGAATACGTTGGTCGGGGGGGCCCCCGAACCATCAATGGCAAGACTCTTCTTTTTAACATTACCCGACAAAGGGCCTGGCAACTCTTCCAAGAGTACTCGGGACAACTAGGGCTCCCCGAGATCATTAACCAAGAAACAGGCAAGATCCACCATGTTAGTCCCCATAAGATGAGGGACGCCTTTGCGATTCATGCCATGAAAGTTGATGACACCGGTGATGGCCAGCGCCTACTTCAGGAGCACCTGGGCCACGCTTCTTTTGATACCACGGCTAAATACCGGAAAATAGCCGGCAAAGAACACGATGATTGGTATGCCCGGGTCATGGGGGAAAACTAAGTAAACCACTGTCAGCTAAAGCAGGCAGTCTCCTGCGCCAACGATTATGAAGATGGAGGTATAGAATGACCACTGCGACTTTACCTATTACCAGGCAAAGAGGCGGCAATCACCATCCCGTTTCAGTCCGAGGTTTCATCCTTGACCACCTGGCCGCTGGGGAAGATTATATTGCCCAGATGCACCGAGTATATAAAGAGGAGCTGAAGCGGATAGCTCAAGAAAATGGCCGCAGGCACCCCTACCACAAGCCAGTCTACCATTCAATGGAGATGGCAGTTCAGAGGGTATCCAGGGAAGGGCTAATTGAGTTCTCCGGTCGGGAAGAGGAGTCGGACGCCCCCCAGTTTCAAGGATGGAACCCCAAGCCTGTGCGTAGGTATTACCGGTTGAAGTAGAAACCGCTGTCACCAACACCCTGTAGTCAAAATCTAGCCACCTCAAAGCGCCGACTTGACCTGATACCCGAGGACGAGCCAGTGTTTCTCCTGAGAGGTCAGGACACAGTGGCACCCGGGGTTGTCCGGTTCTGGGCATCAGGCGGGAGGCCTGTGGCCTTTGAAAGGCTTGCGGATGGTAACCGGG
>Ga0210003_1001600_pt1 | contig 19817 bp, 14 predicted proteins | sample LantaG_FD_182804 | JGI IMG/M metagenome (GOLD analysis project Ga0210003, IMG submission 182804) | Deep subsurface microbial communities from Baltic Sea to uncover new lineages of life (NeLLi) - Landsort_02402 metaG (SPAdes) (version 2) | ecosystem: Environmental > Aquatic > Marine > Oceanic >... | reverse complement strand
CTTCTTCTTGAACGGTGCAAACAGGGGAGTGGACCACAACGCAAGGCCGTCGAACGATTTATCCAGCGACGCCGCCCCGAGCACGACATTGCCGCCGGAGCAGATGCCGAGGGCATACAGCTTGTCGGCCCCGTTTTCCCGCAGATGGCGCGCCGCTGCGAGCACGTTGCCGATCATGCCGTCGAGGTCCGTCGCGTCCTTGTCGCCCGGGCTGTCGCCGCGTCCGCGCAGATCGATCCGCAGGCAATGGAAGCCGGCCTGAGTGAACTGCCGGGCCGCGTTTATGAACATACGGTGCGGTCCGATGCCGTAGCCCGCCCAGCCGTGGACAAACACCACGCCTGCGCGGCGGTCGGCATCGGCGCAGGGCCGATGATGCACCGCGTGCAGCGCCACGTCGCCCGGTATCACAACAGACTGCTCCATCAGTTCCTGCCTTTTGATTTTTCCGCCGCCGGACATATCGCCTGCTGACCGCAGCCCAGGCAGCCGTTGGTGCGGCAATCGGGCGTCGGCTCCCCGCGCTCCGCCTTGTGCTTCTCATTCAGCAGAAAATTGCGGCTGACTCCCATGTCGATGTGATCCCAAGGCAGCACCTCGTATTCCGAGCGCTCGCGGTTGGCGAAAAACGCGCCGTCTACCTGGCAATCTTTCAGAATTTTCTGCCATTCCTCGAAATTGAAATGCTCGTCCCACGCATCAAATACGCGCCCGCGCCGGTATGCCTCGAACACCGCCATGGCCAGCGTGCGATCGCCGCGTGCAAAAACGCCCTCGAGGTAGCTGCGGTCGGCCCGGTGGGCTTTCAGCCAGATGCTCTTGCCCTTGATGTCGGACCGCAATTTCCCCTGGCGCATGCGGATGGTGTCCATACTTGCCATCGCTTCCCACTGAAACGGCGTGTGAGGCTTGGGCACGAAAGGCGCCGCCGAAATATTGACGCGTGCGGCCGGCTTGCCCAGCTCCTTCCGCAGCAGCGATACCTTCCTCGCGAGCTTCGCAATGGCGTCAACGTCCGCCGGTGTCTCGCCCGGCAGCCCGATCATGAAATACAGCTTGACGGTATCCCATCCCGCTCGATACGCCTCCTTCGCCCCGTTCAGCAGGTCTTCGTCCGTGATCAGTTTGTTGATCCGCCAGCGCAGCGACTCGGTGGCGGCCTCCGGCGCGAACGTCAGCCCCGATTTCCTCACGCTGCTAAGCACCGACGGCAGCTCGCGAAGCTCGTGGTTGACGCGAAGCGACGGCAGCGAAATATTGACCAGCAGCGGGTCGAAATAGCTGGTAACGCCCTTGAGCAGCGGGTACAGGTGGGGGTAATCGCTGATCGACAATGCAGTCAGCGAAATCTCGTTGTGGCCGGTCGAGCGGTAGGAATCGCGGGCGGCGTCCATCACCTTGATCGGATCCCGCGCCCGGAACGGCCGCTTGATCATGCCCGCGTGGCAGAAACGGCAGCCGTGCGTGCAGCCGCGGACCACCTCCAGCGAGATGCGGTTGTGCACGGCCTCCACCAGCGGCACTAACGGCGTGGTCGGCAGCGGGAATGCGTCCAGGTCGGGCACAACGGCGGCACGCACCCGTTCCGGCACGCCCTTCGCGTTCGGTTTCACGCTTTCCACCGTGCCGTCGTCGTTCCAGGCGACGTCGTACAGCGACGGCACATATGCGCCCGGCACCTTCTTCGCGAGATGGATGAGCAGATCGCGGCGCGACAGGTTCCTGCGCCTGGCTCGAACGGCCTTCAACTCGTCGACCAGCACTCCCACCGCCTCCTCGCCGTCGCCGATGATGAACAGGTCGATGAACGCCGACATCGGCTCCGGGTTGCAGGCGCAGGGGCCGCCGGCGATCACGAGGGGATGGTCAGGCTGGCGCATTTCGCTCAGCAGCGGCACACCGCCGAGGTCGAGCATCAGCAGCACGTTGGTGAAACACATCTCGTACTGCAGCGAGAAGCCGATGACGTCGAACTCGCTCAGCGGCGTGAAGGTCTCGAGCGTATACAGCGGCACGTGTTCTTCGCGGAGCTTGGCGGCCATGTCGGGGAATGGCGCATAGCAGCGCTCGGCGGCCGTGTCGTCGCGGGCATTCAGGATGGAGTACAATATCTGCCCGCCCGCGTGCGAAATGCCTATCGTGTACGCATCGGGAAACGCCAGCGCGAATTTCACGCTCACGCTGTCATGATTCTTTATGATAATGTTCGGCTCGCCGCCCAGGTATTGGCCGGGCGTCTCAACGAACGGCAGAATCCGTTCATCGAGGACCGTTCGCAGTTTTTCATTCATCACCATTTTAGAATACCACAGCAGCGGTCGATTTTCATCTGAAATTCGCGTCACATGGCCGTTGAGCAACCATCCCTGAACCCGCGGCTCGGCAGTGCGAGGCCGGTCACTCCTCGCGCCACTGCTCGCCTTCGCGGCCCCAGATGATGGTGGGGCGCATGCTCACGTTCACCACCAGCCCCAGGCACACGAACGACGCCAGCAGCGACGATCCGCCGTAGCTGATGAAGGGCAGCGGCAGGCCTACCGTGGGGAACTGTCCGGCGGTCATCGCAGTGTTGATCAGCACCTGCGTTGCCAGCAGCACGATTACGCCGGTCGCCAGCAGCCGCCCCGGCGGATCGTGCGTGCGGTCGGCCACGCGGCTGCAACTCAGGAATAACAGAAAATACAAGATCAGCACCGCCACCGAGCCTGCCAGGCCCCATTCCTCGGCGATGACGGCGAAAATGAAATCGGTGTTCCGCATCGGCAGGAAATTGCTGCGGTTCTGCGTGCCTCGCTGCCAACCCTTGCCCAGCAGCCCGCCCGAGCCGATGGCAGCCTTCGACTGCGTCAGGTGGTACAGCTCGTCCATCAGCATCTCGGGGTCGCTCGAGTCCTGGTTGATGAACGTGATGACGCGCTGCTTCTGATACGGCTTCATCACCAGCCACATTCCGGGCAGCGCCAGCAGGCCCGACACGCCGAGGATGATCAGATACTTCCGCTTCGCGCCCGCCACGTACACCATGCCGGCGGCCATCGGCAGCAGCATCATGGATGTGCCTAGGTCAGGCTGCTTCGCGATGATGACAATCGGAATGAAAGTCAGCAGCACCGGCGCGATGAACCCGCGCAGTTCGCCCCGGCTCTCCCAGCGCGCAAGATACCGCGCCAGCGCCATAATCCCCGCAATTTTCATAAACTCCGACGTCTGCAACCGAAGCGGCCCGAAATCGATCCAGCGAGTCGAGCCTTTGATCGTCACGCCGATGAACATTGTCAGGATCAGCAGCGCAAGCCCGACCACATAGATGCAGTATCCCCATTCGACCAGCCGCCGGTAGTCTACGGCGATCACCGCCAGAAAGACCAGGAAGCCTATGGCGGCCCAGATCACCTGCTTCTTCGAACTGCTGGTGTAGTAGCCTTCCGGCCCTTCCGACCGATACGACGCGCTGTGCACGAAGGCCAGCCCGATCAGCAGGAGGAGCAGCGCGACAATGATGCCCGTCCAGCTCACGCGCTTGAGGTTGACGCCCTGGAATAATGCCACGGTTCAATCCAATGCCTGCAACAGGTTACTGCGTCTCCGTGAGAAACTCGTCGGGAAACGACTCTATTATCTTCCTGGCGATTGGTGCGGCAATATCACCGCCGTGCTCGTCGCCTTCCAAGTCCACCGCAACGGCGAAGGCTATCCGCGGGTTGTCGGCAGGCGCCATGCCGGTGAACCAGCCGAGATCGCTTGGGCCGGGCCGCTGCGCCGTGCTTGTCTTGCCGCCGACCTTGTACGGCCTGTCCCAGTCGGGGAATGCCCGGTTTGCGGTGCCGCCGCTTTCGTGAACAACCGCTTCCAGCGCCCGCCTCACCCGTTCCACAGCTTCAGGCGGCAGGTCGAGCTGTTGCGGTTCGATTGAAGGCCTGCCGCTCACCGGCACGCTGTTGCCGTGGGCGTCGACGATATTCTTCACCACGTGCGGCATCACCAGGCGCCCGGTTGAAACCGCCGCCAGCAGGCGCGCGGCCTGCACGGGCGTCACGAGCAGGTCGCCCTGGCCGATCGACAGGTTCGCCGTATCGCCAGACCACCAGCCCCGGCCGGTCTCCCACGCGCGCCGCGCCGGCGAGGGCACGTAGCCGCTCTCCTCGCCCAGCGGCTCGTATGCGGTCTTGACGTCGAGGCCCAGCAGCATCGCCCATTCGGCGAGCTTGTCGGCTCCGGCCCGCGTGCCGATTTCGCAGAAATAGACATTGCACGACTTCTTGAACGCCACGTGAAAGCCAAGGATGCCGTGGCCCCAGCGGGCGCTGCACCGCGGCCCGCGCCCGCGGAATATGCCGTTGCAGTTGACTTCCACCCCTGGCGAAACGCCGCCGTCCCACGCTGCAAGGGCCGTGACGATCTTGAACGTCGACCCGAGCGGATAGCTTTTCACCGCACGGTGAAACAGCGGGTTATTCGGATCGTTCACCAGGCGGCGGTAATCGCTGAAAAATTCTCCGGGTGCATAACGGGGGTTCGACGCCAGAACCAGCAGGGCACCCGTGCGGGCATCGATGACGGCGGCGCAGCCCGTGCGGTCGGCGAATGCCTCCTCCGCTGCACGCTGCTGCGCGGGCAGCAGTGTCAGGTAAATATCACAGCCGGGAACCGACTCCTGCCGGTCGATCACGCGAACGACGCGGCCGTGGCGATCCTTCTCGACCAGTTCCTCGCCGCGCGAGCCGCGCAGCTCGGCGTTGAATCGCGCTTCTATGCCCGACCGCCCGATGCTGTCGTTGAGGAAATACCGCTTGCCTCGCGAGCCGGCGTATTCGCGGCGGTATTCGTCATACTCCCCGCGATTGAGCTTAGACATATACCCGATGATATGCCCCGCGAGGTCGCCCTGGGTGTATCGGCGTGCGCGTTTATCCTGTGCGAAGAACCCGCGAAGGTCGTCGGATTTCACCGTCACCTTCAGCACGAAATCGTAGGGCACGTCTTCGATGATAGGAAGCTCGTCCCAACTGTTGGCGCGGTTGTTCAGCACATCCTGGCACATTCTGACAAGCTTTTCCAGCAATTCGACTTCGCCGACACCGGCGATCGCCGCCAAGTTTCGGACCGGTTCGATGATGTGCTGCGGGATCGGAACGCATTCCTCGCCCTGCACAGGCTCGCGGATGTAACGCCCCTTCCACACCAGCCGGATCGGGAACGCCGGCGGCTCGCGGCGCAGCACTACCCCCGAAAACGCGATCTTCGCCGCCCAGCCGTTCTCCGGCGTCTGCACCAGTGCCAGCGACACGTCCTGCCTGTCGCGCACGCGGCGTCCGTCGACGCTCATCGCCCGGTGCAGGCTGGTGCGGAACCGCTCGTTGCTGTTTGATTCTCCCGGATCGTCCAGGTTTGACAGCTTCACGGCGATATCGAACGCGGGCAGATCGGCGGCAAGCTCGACAGGCTCGGGCGATGGGCAATCGGCGGACGGAAGTTCCTCGGCCAGAATGCGCCCCCGGTGGGTAGGGCAGGATCGACGCGACAGCCGGATTTCATCGGCATAGGTGGACCAATGCTCGCCCTGCATTACCTGCAAGTAGAACAGCCGCGTGGCCACCATGAGGAAGCCGCCGAATATCAGGATCAGGATCACTCGGAGGCGGTACTTGTAGCGCACGGCGGCTCCGTACAAGCAACGGCGTGTGGCTCAGGAAGGCCCTGCACCGCTACCTCGCACGTCCCAGGCCCAGCCATCGGCACGGGCGGCCCAGCACTCGGGGCAGGATCAAAACAATGGCGGCGCAATAGACGCCCGACAGCAGGCTTTCCCTGATAATCTGCCACGACGGCGGCATAGTGTATTGGAACGAAAGCACCAGTGCAGCCAGAAGATTGCACACCATCACTGCACCGAACGCGGCTGCAAAGGCTATGCCCGGGTTATCTCGAAACGCATACGCCCTCACGTAATCGACCATCAGGCCGACCGCGAGGAATACGAGGGCATACATGCCCACAGGCCCGGCGGAATAGACGTCGCGCAGGATTCCGAGACACCACACGAGCACAAAAACCTGCCGCAGGCCGAACGTGAGCGTAAGGAAGACCGCCACGGCCAGAATGAAATCGGGCCTGACAGGCCCGATCGCCGCGAGGTCGGCGAAGGACGTCTGCACGACGGCCACACCTGTCAGGAAGCACAACGCGAGCAGGCAGCGAAACATGTTAAGAAGCAGCGGCTGAGCGCACAACGCCGGCAGCCCCGGCGCGGGCGCCGCATCATGCACTCAGCCTGTGCGTCGTCTCCGTTGCACCGCAAGGCGCTCAGCCATGAATGCCGAGGCCCATCCATCCTTCGGCGGCTTCCATCAGGCTTTCGCACAGCGTGGGATGCGGATGGATGGTGTGGGCAAGCTCCTCGATGGTGCTCTGCAGTTGAATGGCCACGGTGGCTTCCTGGATCAGTTCGGTGGCCATCGGGCCTACTATCTGGCAGCCCAGCAATTCGCCCGTCTTCGCATGGCCGACCATCTTGACGAAGCCGCCGGTGTCGCCGATAACATGCGCCTTGCCGAGCGCCCTGAGCTGAAATACCGAGGCCTTGAAGTCGATCTGCTCCGCAGTCGCTTCGTTCTCGGTCATGCCCACGCCGGCAATCTGAGGGTGTGTGAAGAAAACCGACGGCACCGCGCGGTAGTTCATCCGCCGCGGGTGGCCCGTGATATTTTCAGCGGCCACTATTCCCTGCGCCGATGCCACATGAGCGAGTTGTATCTTTCCGGTTACGTCGCCGATCGCATAGATGCCGTCCACGCTGGTGCGGCACTGGTCGTCTACGATGATCGCGCCGCGATCCATCTTGATGCCCGTCTCCGCAAGCCCCGGAATATCCGAATTGAGCGACCGGCCGATCGACACGAGCGCGAGTTCGGCCTCGAGTGTCTGGTCGCCGACCTTGCAGCTCACGCCCTTGCCGGCAGCCTTGAGGTCCTCGACCTTCGACGAGGTCAGCACGTCCAGCTTGCGCTTCTTGTATTCGCGCGTCAGATACGCGGCGACGTCTGCGTCCATCATCGGTAGTATCTGGTCGAGCATCTCGACTATGGTCACCTTGGTGCCCATCAGATTGAAGAAACCGCCCAACTCGCAGCCGATGTAGCCGCCGCCGACAACCAGCAGGCTCTCCGGCAGGTGGTCGAGCTGCAGTATTCCGTCGCTGGTTACAATCTTCTCGTCGTCGAATGGAAACACCTTCGGCCTGGCTGCTTCGGAGCCGGTCGCGATGATGATATTCGACGCGGTCACCTTCTCCTGGCCGCCTTCAGCCTCGATTTTCAGCGTGTGTGTCGACTCGAAACTGCCGAAGCCCTCGAACAGGTCGACGTTGTTTTTCTTGAGCAGGCCGGCGACTCCCTTGACAAGCCCGGCGATGATCTTGTCGCGAGTCTTGTTCAGCTTGGTGTAATCGATTTTCGGCTTGCCGAAGGTGATGCCATAGTCAGCGGCGCTGTTGCCTTCGCGGAGCAGGTCTGTTGCGTGCAGGTAGATCTTGGTTGGAATGCAGCCGCGGTTCAGGCACACCCCGCCGAGGTGGCGTTTCTCGATGATGCATACCTTGGCCCCGAGCTGGGCTGCCCTGATTGCCGAGACGTATCCGCCGGGGCCGGCGCCTAGCACAGCTACGTCGTATTTCGCCATTCGTCTCTCCTTGATCGAATCGGATGCGGTTGACGGTCGATTTGCCTAATTACATTATATGCACCGGCCGGGCGGAGTCAACGGAAATAGACTTCTTCATTATCCGTCTCCTTACAAGCCCGTTAGGGCGAAAGACTTCAGCCCGCGGCTTCAGCCGTGCGGACTCCCGTTTCCGGCCCCACCATATGCAGCGGCCATTTCAGGAATCGGGCGACTGTCATCCGCTCCTGCTCGATGATCGGGCGGTCAAGCCCGGCCAGCACGCCAAGTTGGCTTCGCCAGCAATAGCGGCCCGTCATCACGCTGTAGCGGCTGGGCGTGCAGACGGCGGAGGTTGAATGCGTGTCGATGAAACGCATCCCTTCGCCGGCAAGGCGGGTGGTGTTGGGCGTATCGATGCGCTCGGCGCCATAGCACGACAGATCGCCGTAGCCCATGTCGTCGGCCATTATGAACACGATGTTCGGTTTGCGGTTTCTTATGTTGGTCTCCTTTCAACGGCGTCGCATAGCATATCAGGAGGCACCCGCCGAATCAAGTCGACTTGAATTATTCCAGCGCGGCTGCTATAGTCTGAGGGGGTGATAAGGCCGACGGTGCTGCTTCGCTGAAACTTGCGGATCATTGTTATGAATCTGAAGGAGAACAATATGCTGAAGACGATGGAAACGCCTGGAGACACCTCCTGGTTTGTGCATGACCGGTTCGGAATGTTCATTCATTGGGGGCTGTACGCCTTGGGCGGCCGGCACGAGTGGCTCAAACACAGCGAGGAGATGTCCGACGAAGAATACGATACGTATTTCCGCCATTTCGACCCCGACCTGTATGACCCGGCGCACTGGGCGCAGGCGGCGGCGGGCGCCGGAATGAAATATTTCGTGATCACCACCAAGCATCACGAAGGCTTCTGCCTGTGGGATACGAAGCTGACGGATTACAAGGCGCCCAACACGCCGGCCGGCCGCGACCTGCTGCGCCCGATGGTCGACGCCTTCCGCGCCCGAGACCTGCGCGTCGGGTTCTATCATTCGCTGATCGACTGGCACCACCCGCATTTCGTGATCGATCCGCACATCGGCCCGCTTCGAGGCAGGCCCGACCGCGACGAGCTGAACAAATCGCGCGAACAGTCCAAGTACGCCGAATACCTTCGCGGGCAGATACGCGAGCTGCTCACCGAGTTCGGCAAGGTCGATATCCTGTGGTGCGACTTCAGCTATCCCAAGCCGGACGGCTCGGGCAAGGGACGCGGCGACTGGCAGAGCGAGAAAATCTACAAGATGATCCGCGAGCTTGCGCCCCACATCGTCCTCAACGACCGCCTCGATCTCGACGAGGGCTGGGATCTCAAGACGCCCGAGCAGTTCCAGCCGCGCGGGTGGGTGAACTTCCAGGGCCGGCCCGTAGTTTGGGAAGCCTGCCAGACCTTCTCCGGCTCGTGGGGCTATCATCGCGACGAAACAAGCTGGAAGAGCGTCGGACAACTCGTGCGGATGCTGATCGACACCGTCAGCAAGGGCGGCAACCTGCTGCTGAACGTCGGCCCGACCGGCCGAGGCGAATTCGACCAGCGCGCGCTCGACAGCCTGTCGGGCATCGGTGAATGGATGAAACGCCACAGCCGCTCGATCTACGGCTGCACGCAGGCGCCGGAAGGTTTCGCTGCACCCGAGGACTGCCGCCTGACCTGGAACCCCGATACGAAGCGGATGTACGTGCACGTATTTGCGTGGCCCTTCGTTCAGTTGCACCTCGACGGCTTCGCCGGGAAGGTCGAGTATGCCCAGTTGCTGAACGACGCCTCCGAGGTCAGGGGCACAGAGCTTCCCGAGCACCAGAAGTCGATCGAAGGCGACCATCGCAACACGCTCACACTCAAGCTGCCGGTGCGCAAGCCGGACGTGACGGTGCCCGTGATCGAGCTGTTCATGAAGTAGCACAAGGGCCTTCCGCGATGGCAACGAAAGAACCGACGCCGCGATCGGTCTCGCAGCGCGCCCGCCAGCCTGCGCACACGCGCAGGCAGGTGCGGAGGGTGGTCGAGCTGCTCGAGGCGCATTTCGGCGTGCCCGCCTGGGAAGGCCCGCGCGATCCGCTCGACGCGATGGTGCAGACGATTTTATCGCAAAGCACCAGCGACACAAACAGCGGAGCAGCATTTCGCAGCCTCAAGAAACGGTTTCCGTCGTGGGAGCTTGCAGCGGCGGCCGATGCGCGCGAGATAGCCGAAGCCATCCGGCGGGGCGGCCTGGCCGGTCAGAAAAGCGTCTGCATCAAAGATTTCCTGCTGTGGGTCAGGGACAGGTTCGGCTCGTTCAGCATCGATGCGATCTGCGATATGCAGCCGAACGAGGCCTACGAGGTATTCTGCAAGGTGCGCGGGATCGGAGTCAAGACGGTGGCCGTCACGCTGCTGTTTGCGTGCGGGATGGATGTGTTTCCGGTCGATACGCACGTGACTCGGATATGCCGGCGTGTGGGGCTGGTGCCGGAGAAGGCATCCTCGGAGAAGATACACTGGCTGATGGAGCCGCACGTGCCCGAGGGCAAGGGGCATTCGCTGCATGTGAACCTGCTGCGCCTGGGTCGGCAGATATGCCTGAGCCGGCCCCGGTGCGGCATCTGCCCGCTGCGGAGGGTGTGCCGCTACGCGAAGGAGCAGCGGCCGTGGCAGGCTGACACGGACTGACACGGACAAACACGGACAAACACGACACCGCCGCGACAAGCCAACCCACATGGAGCGGGCACCGGCGGCCCCGCTGACACACGCCCGGCGGCGGCCTGCCTCCTGGGATCGCGGGCGTCTCGCCCGCATCTTCAAATTTCCGTGGCGGCGGCCTGCCCCCTGGGATCGCGGGCGTCTCGCCCGCATCTTCAATTTTCCGTGGCGGCGGCCGGCCCCCCTGGGATCGCGGGCGTCTCGCCCGCATCTTCAATTTTCCGTGGTGGCGGCCTGCCTCCTGGGATCGCGGGCGTCTCGCCCGCATCTTCAATTTTCCGTGGCGGCGGCCGGCCCCCTGGGATCGCGGGCGCCTCGCCCGCATCTTCAATTTTCCGTGGCGGCGGCCTGCTCCCTGGGATCGCGGGCGTCTCGCCCGCATCTTCCGGCGTCTCGCCCAACTGCTTCAATTCAGCTCGAATATCTCGGGGTCGGGCGGGAAGATGGGTTTATGAATAGCCCACCATTGCAGCCACCGTTTGCTGTCGTAATCGTAGCGTTCGCCCGTGATGCGCGTGAGGGCTTCCGCCGCCTCGCGGTTGAGGTAGTTTGGCACGAGTTGCAGAGTTTTCGCTCTGCTGCTGATGGACACGCCCGACGTTCTCTGCCCTTGAAGCCCGATGGAAGCGCCGCCAACGCTGACGGGGCCTAATTCCGTCATGGTGGAACCGGACAGGCCGGCGAGATTCGTGGTGCCGTCCACTTCCTGCAGGTAGTTCACCTCCAGTATCACGCATCGGGCAAGCTCGGGGACGGCGGACTGATCGCCTATTACGCCCATTGCTTTCGACGCGCGCCTGATGGCCGCCACTGTCGATGGTTTGTGTTCGTTGGACACGGTGGGGATGGTTTTTCTGAGTTCGCCGCAGACCTTGGCCAGCAGCTTGGCAGCCCGCTTGGGATTGAGTTGCTGAAGTCGCTGGACGGCGATCGCGAATATCTCGTCGTCCCTCTCGTTCAAAACGGCCTCGACGATCGCATCGAAGGCATCGGGCGTACGCAGCCGCGCAAGCGCTTCGATGGCTTCATGGCGCGCCAGTGCGCATTTGTGGGCGGTGATCTCGCGCAGCGCAGGCACAAGGTTGGCCGAATCTTCGCCTATCGAAATCTGTTCGAAAACCTGTTTGCCCCGCGCCAGTTGCGAGCCGCACATCAAGTCGGCGGCGCGTTGCAGCTTGCGAAGCCATTCCTTCTGCTGCTTCTTCGAAGCGACGGCGTCGGCGTCTTCCGGAGTCATCCATTTGCCGTCTGCCTTGACGAAGCCCTTGGCCTGCATCGATTCGTCGTAGGTCATCCACTTGCCGGCGTGCATCACGTGGCCCAACTCCTTGCGGGCCTGGGCGTGATCGGGATTGGCGGCGATGGTCTTGAGGAACTCCGCTTCGGCGGGCCGGATCAGGCCGTTTTTCTTGCACCACATGCCCAGCACGTAATGGCCCACGCTGTCGTCGTCGTCGAGGCGTGCGGCTTCGCCTTCGTATATCTCCATCGGTGAGACTTTCCGCTCGATCCTGTCGACGTCGCTGCGATTGATGGTGATATTGCCCACGGGCATGTTCAGCTTGATGCTTTCTTCGGCCTCCTCGAGAATCTTGCCCTCGAGTGCGTTGCCGTTCTTGAGGTGGATGATGTCGGCAAGTGCGGTGCAGTTGAATGCGACGGCGGCGATGGCGCCGGCTATGGCGGTGCGGAGGCGGGTATTCATCGTGATCCTCCTCATGAGGCGGCGGATCGCGGGCAGCATTGGCTGCGGGTTCGCGAACTGCCGCTATATCCTCGTCCTGCGCAGTCTGCGAATGACGGATGGCTCATTCTGTACCTATTATATCGTCGCAGGCGGGCGTGTTCAAGTGGCGCAAAACCTGAACGCGCGCCAATCGGTGCGGATCAGGAAGTCTTGCATCCTTTGATGATGAATCCGCCGGACTTCTGGTCGCGCTCGAGCTCGAGGATGCCTTTCGCCTCGGCCTGCTCGAGCAATTGCCCGAATGACTTGAATCCGTAGTAAGACTCGCTGAATCCGGGCTTGCGGCGCTTGAGCGTCTGCTTGATCATCGATCCCCAGATTTTTTCTTCTTCGCCGCGCTCCTCGAGGAGGGCTTCGTAGGTCTCGGCGATCAGGTCCCACGCTTCCTGCTTCTTGTCTTGTGCCGCATCGGCGGCTGTCCGTTTGGGTGCGGCGGGTTTTTTTGCGGCGGCTTTGGTTTGCGCCTTGGCGCTCTTTGCGCGTTGGCGGCGCGCGAGGTCGTCGTAGTAGATGAATTCGTCGCAGTTGGCGATCAGCAGGTCGGAAGTCGAGTTCTTCACGCCCACACCGATGACGGTCTTGTTGTTCTCGCGCAGTTTGCTGACAAGCGGCGAGAAGTCGGAATCGCCGCTGATGATCACGAAGGTATCCACGTGCTCCTTGGTGTAGCACAGGTCGAGAGCGTCGACCACCATGCGGATGTCTGCGGAATTCTTGCCCGACTGCCTGACGTGCGGAATTTCGATCAGCTCGAATGATGCTTCGTGCATCGACTTCTTGAAGTCCTTGTAGCGGGCCCAGTCGCAGTAGGCTTTCTTGACGACAATGTTGCCCTTCAACAGGAGGCGCTCGAGCACTTTGTCGATGTCGAAGTCGGCGTAGTCTGCTTCGCGCACGCCCAGGGCAATGTTTTCGAAGTCGCAGAATACGGCCATGATTCTCGTTTCAGCCGGGTTATTAGTCAAGGGCATATCTCCCAACGGTCCCGCAGGATGGTGCAGCAGACGGACGAATTCCATAACCACAAGGCCGCCGCCTGTGCATGTGATTATAGCCCTGTGGTCGCGGATATCAAACATTTTCCACCCGTGAACGGCGGCATTCAGGTGTGATGCAGGCAGGCGAGAGGGCTGCAACGGGTCCAAATTGACCTTGAAAGCGCGCGAAGTGTGCGTAGAATTAGAATGAGGCAACGACGCGAGGTTACCGGTTCGGACCCCCCAGGACCTTGCCGCTCGGTTTGCCCGGGAGAAGTGCTGCAACATATGACGATAGCATCGGACTGATCGAGGCGGCTCGATCGGGGCAAGGCGGCAGCATTGGCGGCTGTTTGCCGGCATTGTGCGGCAGCGGGCGCTGTGGGTCGCGGTATGGCGGCATTTATCCCTGGTGGCAAACGAGCGGTGAAGAAGCATCGTGCAAGATTGCTCCCACGCGATGCGTTTTTTTTCCGGCAAAGTATGACCAGCAAAACAGCAGCAATAGCGCTCAATGCATTTCGTGAGACGGTCCGCCAGCCGTTTTTCTGCGTTGTGTTGAGCGTTGCAGCGGCAGCTATCGCATTAAGCCCGTCGTTCGCAATGTTCACCATGATGGAGAACGTGCGCCTAGTCAAAGACATCGGGCTTTCTACGATGCTGCTTGCGGGGCTGGCGGTTGCCGTGCTGTCGGCCTCGGCTACTATCAGCGAAGAACTGCGCGGCAAGACGGCCCTGATGGTGGTCTCGCGGCCCGTCGGGCGCGGCCGATTCGTGCTGGGCAAGTATCTGGGGATTCTATGCGCGCAGCTTGCGGCGGTCTGGCTGCTGACGGTTGTGCTGCTTCTGACGGCGCGCGTGGGCGTGCCGGAGGCGGCTTACAGCAAGCTGGATACCACGGTGCTGTGGGCGGAGGCGGCGGCCGCCCTGGCTACGCTGGTTACGGCCGCGGGTGCGAATTACTTCTTCGGGCGGTCGTTTCCGTCAGCGGTGGTAAGCGCGGGGCTGCTGTTTTTCAGCCTGTGTTTCATCGTGTTCGCAAACGTGGGCGAGGGGATGTCGGCCGTGCCGTTTTTTTCGGGGCTTGACCTAAACACGCTTCGCGGCGCGGCCGTTCTGTTTATGCTGATCGCCGTGATGACGGCCGTCGCGGTTGCCTGCTCGACGCGGCTGGCGCTCGTAACCACCATCATCGCCTGTGCGGCGGTGTTTGTGATTGGAATGCTGTCCGACCACCTGTTGGGCCGTTTCGTGCACGATGCCCCCGTTTCGGCTCTGCTAAGTTTTGTCGGGCGAGGGGCATATTGGGTGGTGCCCAACCTGCAGGCGTTCTGGATGGGCAACGCGCTCTCGGTGGATCAGCATATACCGTGGAGCTACGTGGTGTCGGCGGGCGGATATGCCGCGTTGCAGAGCGCCGCGGCCTTGCTGGTGGGAGCGTTCCTGTTTGAGGCGCGCGAGTTGAAATAGAACTTTCGCGGCCTGCGCCGGTCTAAGTTCATACAGGAGTATATAGCCGCGACGCCCAGGAGTATCTGCATCGATGAATGAGGAAGCCAACGAAGCCAGGCATATTGCCTCGCATACCGACTCCGCCGCGGCGGTGCGCGGGTCGAGCTCCATCGCGCTTGTGGTAGTGGTGGTGCAGGTACTTGCCGGCGCGGCGCTTGTGCTGCTGAGCCGCTACAACCGCTCGGCTGCTGGGCTTGCCGAGGGCTGGCACGTGCTGGCCGGCTCGCTGGTGTGGCTGGCGGTGCTGCTGCATCAGCGGCTGAAGGTGGACGCTGACGACGAGGCGCTGGACGCGCGGACGCTTGCGGAGGCCGAAGCCCCGCCCGATGCCTCGCTGTTCGAGTCGGAGGCGGAGCGTGGCCGTCTGGCGGCCGACAGGCTTCGGCAGTTCGAGAAGACGCTGCTGCCCGCGTTTTCCGTGGCTGTCTGCCTTGCACTGGGGTATGCGTCGTTCGCAATGTTACGCAGTCTCGGCCGCACCGGAATGCAGCCGATCAACCAGCCCCTGATGACCGGCGTCATCTTCCTTGCTGCGGCATTCGGCAGCTTTCTTCTTGCCAAGTACAGCGCGGGGCTTGCCACTGAACCTGCGTATGCTCCTATGCGGCCCGGCGCCGGATTTGCAATGTCCAACGCGATCGGCGGGCTGCTCGTAGGCCTGTCGATGGTCGGCGTGCACCTGCAAGTTCCAGCCGTCGAACGCGTGGCGGCTTATGCCGTGGCCGTATTGATGGGCGTGCTCGCCGCCGAAACAGCGTTTGGCCTGCTGCTGTCGCTGTATCGGCCGCGGGTTCCAGGGCAGAAACGCCGCGCTGCACACGACAGCCGGCTTCTGTCTACGCTGACGACATCGGGCGGAGTGCTGAAGGCCGCCGCCGAAACGCTGGACTACCAGTTCGGCTTCAAGGTTTCCGAAACGTGGTTCTATCGGTTCATGGAGCGAGCCATCGCGCCGCTGATCCTGTTCCAGCTATGCACGTTCTACCTGCTGACGTGCTTCGTTGTGCTCGACGCCGAAGAACGCGCGATAGTCGAGCTGCTCGGCCGGCCGCGGGCCGGCCGCACCACGCTGGGTCCCGGCCTGCACCTCAAGTGGCCCTGGCCGATCGAGAAGGTCCGCCGGTATCCGATCACGCGAGTGGAAATGCTCGAGATCGGAGAGCAGCTCGACGAAGAACTCCCCGGATATCTATGGACCATCTCGCACGCCAAGGTGCCGTACCATCTGCTGGTTGCCAACCGCGAAATCCCCGATGCCGAATCGCTGCATAGCAGCTCGGAGGCCGTGCCTGTGAGCCTGCTGTCTGGTACGGTGTTTGTGTATTACCGCGTGGGGGAACTGTACGATTTCCTGTATACGAGCGCCGACCCGAAGGAGGTTTTCAGCCTGGCCTGCCATCGCGAACTGGCCCGCTATGCGGCAGGCTCCGATTTCCTCGAGCTGCTCGGCACGCACCGCAAAGACGCAGCCGACGCGCTCAAGCAGCGTTTCCAGGAGGAGTCCGACGCCCTCCAACTCGGCATACACGTCATCGACGTGACATTGCAGGGCATCCACCCGCCTTACGAAGTGGGCGAGGCATTCGAAGACGTGGTCGGCTCGATGGAGGAGAAGGAGGCGGAAATACTCAAGGCGCACGCCTACGAAAACACCGTGATACCCGCCGCGCGCGCGGAGGCGGAGGCAATGCGGCGCCAGGCAGCGGCGTATGCCCGCCGCAGGCAATATGTGGCGCCGGCCGAGGCGGAGCGCTTCCAGAACCAACTGCTCGCCTTCAAACTCGCGCCGGAGGTCTTCCGAATGCGCGAGCGGCTGAGCGCGATGGAAGAAGCGCTCGCCAAGGCACGCAAGATCATAGTGGCCGATTGGATGCATGCGGACGAAGTCACCATCATAAACCTCGAAGACAAGATACTGCCCGGCTTCGACCTGGGGATCGAATGAAATGAGCGAACAAAACCAATATAGCGATAGTCAAAAACGCCGCGGAGCCACCACAATCGCGGTTGCCGCGCTGCTGGTGGCCGCGCTCGCGCTGTTCCTGGTGACTTTCCAGGTGCGCGTGAACGAGAGCGCGATCGTTTTCACCTTCGGCAAGGCGCCTGCTTCTCCGCTGCTGTGCGAGGAGGATATCCGCGACGCCGAAGCCCTCGTGCTGAAACTGCGCGACACGAACAACCCGGCCGCGGCGCATGTTCTGAAGCAGCTTCCGGCCGAAACGCAGCGGGCGCTCGGCGAGTATGCACCCCCGGCCGGCGTGCCCGATCCGCTGGCGGCTGAGTTGATCGACGGGCTTAACCGGATGCTGCAATCAGACGCGCTGGCCGACGCCGCCCTGTTCGAGGATCAGCCTTTGCCGGAAATTCTGCGCACGCGGATAGCCGGCCATGCCGAGGGGATGGAACGGCTGAGGCTGAATCGCGATCTGCTTGCGCACGTTTTCAGCGAAGAAATCTCGATCATCCCGCACGCGGGCGCAATAACTAAGCCGGGGCTGTACCTCAAGTGGCCGTATCCGATCCAGACCGTCAAGAAGTTCGACACGCCCGTCAACGTCTTCAAGACCAAGTTCCAGGAAGCCTACACGGCCGACAGCAAGAACCTGGTGGTGACGCTCGCAATCGGCTGGTCGATCGATAATCCGATCCGCTACAACGAGCGCGTCGCATCCGCCGAGAAAGCAGCATCGCACATCGCCGGTTCCGTGATGGGCATGGCAAACACCATCATCGGGCAGCACACGTTCGGCGAATTCGTATCCGTGGATGAAGAGAAGCTGGCGTTCGACCGAATCGAGCAGGAGATAGTCGACGCCGTGCGGCCGACCGTGGAGGCCAACTACGGCGTTCGACTCGAGTTCGTGCGCTTCTGCGAGCTTAGCCTGCCCGACAAGGTGCTGCAGAGCGTTTACTCCCGAATGGAAACCGAACGCAGCAGGATCGCTCAGAAATATCGTGCGGAAGGCAAATCGGAAGCCGACAGGATCAAGGCGGCCGCCGATCAGCAGCGGGCGGATATCATCAGCGAGGCCGAGGCCGCAGCCACGCGCCTGCGAGGCGAGGGCGACGCCGCCGCAGCCGAATACTACGGCGTGTTCAGCGAGAACCCCGACCTGGCGATCTTCCTGCGCCAGCTCGACTCCCTGCGCAAACTGAAGGAACGTTCGACGATTGTCATCGACACAACAACACCGCCCTACAACCTGCTGCGCGGAGATGTCCCGATACCGGTCGCCCCGGCCGTCAAGCCCGGCGCGAATGATGCCGTCACGGCCGGTGGTGGTGAGGATTCGGAGGAATGATGGCTGGACACGACACCAACCACGACGACACAGATCGAACCGACAACACCGCCGGCCGCGCGCTGAACGAAGCGTTGAGGGGCAGCTTCCGGCTGCTGACGCTCGCAATGCTCGTGGTGGTGCTGGCGTTCCTTGCGTCGGGGGTGTTTGTTGTCAAGGCGCATGAGCGTGCGTTTGTGCTGCGGTTCGGGGAGATTGTATCCGATGCCGACGGCCGGGCCGTGCTCGAGCCGGGGCTGTATGTCCGGTGGCCGTTTCTGATCGACGAGATCGTGCGGTTTCCCGTCCAGCGGATGCTCGACCAGCGGATCGACACGTTCTGGTATCGCGAGCAGGATCGCGGCTCGGCGGCCGTTGCATTGTCGCCCGGCGGCGGGCTGATGTCATTGTCGGGCGATGCAAACGTGCTGCATTCGAACTGGCGCGTCAAGTACAGGGTGGAAGACCCCGTAAAATTCTGTCGGCGCGTGGCCGATCCGGCGGCGTTCGCAGCCGAGAAGCCGGTGGGGGCGGTCGAGCGGCTGATGGAATTCCACGTGAGCAACGCCGTGCTGCACGCTATGGCCGGTTTCCCGGTCGATGAAGCCTATCGCCACCGCAAGGGCGAGCTTCGCCGGCGTGTGCAGGAGCGCCTCGAGCAGCAGCTTGCGTTGCTGGACGTTGGCATACGCGTGTACGATGTCATCCTCGATGCCGTTGTGCCGCCGCGGCGAACGAAGGCGGCATTCGACGACGTGCTGAGCGCCGAGATGGAAAACAAGGAACTGCGCGAAAAGGCCGACAGCTACCGCGAAGAGGCGATAAACCAGGCCAAAGGCGAGGCGAGCAGGAGCGTGGCCGAGGCAATGGCATACAAGACGCGCGTGGTACAGCAAGCCGACGCCGACGCCCAATACGTCAGCGATCTGGTGGAGAAATATCCGGCCGATCCAACAAAGCTGCGGCTGTTTCTTGAGCGGCGCCTCGAGGAGGTGCGCGAGGAAGTGATGCGAGCCGCCGACGAACGATTCGTGATCAAGTCCGCCGGCACCAATGGCGGCAACAGCGAAGTGCGCATAATGATCAACCGCGATCCGGACGCGCGAAGGAAGAAAAACAACGACGTGTCGCCGTAATAGCGCGGCGGTCAACCACGGGAACTATCTGTATGTCGCAAGCTGCTGAATCTCATTCGCACGATTGCTGCTGTGGTGCCGACATATTCGACCATCGCCACGACTATTTCGACATCCCGCACCCGGCTGACAAACACTCGGCGCTGCAGCAGTCGAAGGTGAGCACACGCCTGATGGCCACGCTGCTCGGCGGGGCGCTGGTGGTCAACGCCTACCTCGCCGAATGGCTGCTGCCGGAATCGAAAGGTGTGGGCGACCTGAGCGCGGCGCTCGGGGCCTTGCTGCTGGCGGCGCCGCTGATATGGCATTCGTTCCGCGACCTCACCAAGGGCCACCTCAACATGGACGAGCTTGCCACGCTGGGCATCCTCGCGGCGCTCAGCCTCGGCGAGTATCGCACCGCAGGAATAGTGGCGTTCCTGCTGTTGATGTCGATGCTGGTGCAGCAGCGCAGCGCGCTGGGCGCGCGCGCTGCCATCGAGCAGTTGATACGATTCACCCCGACCACCGCGCAACTGGTTGAAGGCGGCAGCGAGCGGACGGTCGCCGCAACCGAACTCCGGCCGGGGCAGGTCATCCGCATACGGCCGGGCGACAACGTGCCTGCCGACGGCGATATCGTCCGCGGACAGACAACGCTCAACGAGGCAACCGTGACGGGCGAATCGGTGCCTGCCGACAAGGCGGCGGGCGCGCAGGTTTTCGCCGGCACCACGAACCTGACCGGCGTCATCGACGTAACCGTCCGCCGCACCGGCGAAG
>Ga0210003_1001599_pt1 | contig 19832 bp, 6 predicted proteins | sample LantaG_FD_182804 | JGI IMG/M metagenome (GOLD analysis project Ga0210003, IMG submission 182804) | Deep subsurface microbial communities from Baltic Sea to uncover new lineages of life (NeLLi) - Landsort_02402 metaG (SPAdes) (version 2) | ecosystem: Environmental > Aquatic > Marine > Oceanic >... | reverse complement strand
TCCTGACTTACTCTTCTTTACTGTACCACTCGCCTTACGGCACTTTGCTATAGCTTGTGATGCTCTTGCACTCGGAAATACCTTGTACTTAGCCTTTACTTTTCTATAACACGCATCCTTCGGCATACCTCAAAGGTACGGAATTTTGAGGATATAACATTGTGCGCATTAATTGACACGCTTGCCTCTTTCTATAAAGTAAGTATCTTTTATTTTTTGATAATCTTCTGAGCTGTTAGTGATATCATAAATTTCTTTCAACATCTTTTTCTTATTCTTATCTGATGCCCCCATGAATGAAGCCATCCATTTATCGGTCATCATTCCGCTGATTATCTTGCCTCGCTCGTTATAAAGACCGTCAAGCTTGTTCTTATCTATTTCGTATTTAAGGACATCACCCTTTTCATTAGTAATTGACTCCTTATTTCTTATTGTTGGTGGCAGTACCGATTTATCAAACTCAAGGTCTTCATACAATCTATAAATACCTCTTGTCTTTGCGTTAGACAGGTATGAAGCCTTATTCCCATACATCAGGTAATTCACATTCTCTACTTTTTCCATTGTTCTTAGAATCCTCATTCCTCTTGAAGCCTCTTGAGGTGTTGGAGCAGAATTTCTTGCTATAAGATAAGATGCCCTGCCAAAGTTTTTTGCAAATGAAGGATCTCCACTATTTAAAAGGTCATCATATATGAATGCCAATTCAGTAGCATCAGCAGCAATTTTACCCTGAATACCGAACTTAGATGTAAAACTTACCACATCCTGATACCTTTCTGCTTTTGGTAGATACATTGATTTTCTGAACTCTTCGGAAATAACCGTTTCACCCTCTTTCTTTTTATCATCTCCTTCAACAACCCTTAATGCAGCATAAACCAAACCGTAAGCTCCAATTTTCACCAGCCATGGTGCGGGTCCTAATGCAAGATTGAATGCAACGTCAAGACCGCCCTTTACAGTTCCATTCATAATCTCTTTACCGTATTCAATCTCATCCTCATCAGTTCCAAATGCCAAATTCTCAATTATTGATATTCCCATATTTACAATGGAGAACATGACCATCCTTAATATCTGATACGACAACCCAGCAGCTCCTCTTCCACTAAGCTCAGATGCTATCTTCGCTGCGTTCTCACTATCCCCAGTCCATGATTTAGCCTGACCTTTTGTTATCATTGGCTTCATCAACGCATCTCTCATCTGCTTTAGATTTATGAGAATTGTTCTTCTTTCTGAAGTTGGATATGTTTCAAATAGAGTAAGATTATCAAATAATCCACCAGGTGTCTTTTTGTAACCAAATGCTCTCAATGGTGGTAATCCGTATCCCCTTTTAGCCGTTTCAGCCATAGACCCAGGTGCTGCCGTCTTTGATGTCAACTGATCCGAGTAAGCTGTAGCTTTTCTTATTGCATCAGAATACTTAGCCCTATACACATTACCAACCTCCGTTTTATCGATTATTTTATCAAAGTCAGGATAACTACCAGTTATTTCTTTGAATTTTATAAAGAATGATCCTACTTTAACCTGAATTACACCAAATGCATCTGGTGCTATCTGACTTAACTCAGATGCTCTTTCAGTTTTTCTTTTACCTTTCCTTAATGGCTTTACTAATGGTCTTATTTTGTTGTACACTTGAAACTTTCTACCAGCCTCAGTACCCATTTTCCTTTCCCAATAGCTTGGCGTTATATGAATCTCAGAATTAAATGTACCAGCTCTATTAAGATGTGTTGACTTTGTGATTTCCATAAAGTCATACGCCTTATCAAAATTCAATACACCATTTCCAGCTTTACTTAGAACTGACGCTCCTACCGCAGAGGCTGAAAGAGTCTCAGGGTTCATTACAATTTTAATTCCCTGAGAAAATACTTCAGCAATAGGCTTTGAGATAATACCGAAAACAGCACCGCTTTTGGCTGTCTGAATTGTTTGTTTTATAAAATCAATAGCAAGATTATTCTCCTCATGATATCCGGCATTGAAGTGATATTCAAGAAGACCTCCAGTATAATCCTTTATTGCGTTTGCGTATCTCGCAAGGTTTACATTACCTGTTTTGTTTGCTATTGTTACGAAATTTGATATGACTGAAACAGGTTCAGACATATGGTATTCGTTTGTTATTCCAGTAAATGAATTTAAGAAATCACCAATTGCATCAAAAGTTCTTTCTGTCTGACCAGTTCTTGATTTTATAACATCCGAGTTAACAGATGAGTTAAGTCTACCTTTACTTAAAAAGTCAAGTTTATCTGTGAGTGAACTTTTCTGTTCAGCCCTTGTAGCCATGTGTCCATCTATCTCAGTGAATAAAATCCCTCTTCTCTGAGCATTTACACGAGCCATTTCACGAGATATTGCGCCAGATTCGTCCATGAACTTTATGAGTTCAGTGGCTCCACGCTTCATAAGCTCAACTTCAACAAGAGACTGACCTCTATCATTTCTTTTGGGGCTTCCATCCTTATTGAAGTATTTTTCTTTTATATCAACAAGCGATTCATAAACTCCTTGATTATTCTTTCTTGCATTTTCTATTTTTGCATCAAGGTACAATATAGGTTTTAATACTTGATTACTTGGAAAACCATCAAGAGCGTCATACTCCCTTATCGAACCGAATACAGACAACATCTGATTGTTCTCCAATGGAAGCCCCTTCATGTCGTAGAACAGGTCATATGTTTTCCTTGTTACGTCATGGTTCATTTTTGATGCCACGGTCATACCACCTGTAAACGTATTTATCATCTCATAAACAGGGTCACCTTTTATATCTTTCAACAGATACTTTATGTAAGGTGATTGTTCTGCAAGCATTCTCTTACCAAGTTCTTCAGAGTTCTTTATAGTTACAGATGTTGGGTCTTCAGATTCATATAGTTTTGAGAAAGGAAGCGTGAAATCTTCAGCCATTCTGCTTACATTTTCAGGCATACCTTTGGGTGTTTTAGCAATCATCCTACTGAATTGATTTGATGAATTTGTCATTTCAGTTATTGCCTCAGAACCCTTTATCTTACTTTTAATTGCAAATGCATCGCCACTTATTTCACCATTCTGAATATTCTCGTAAATCAACGGTAATTTCCTCAATTCAGAAGGTGAAAGGTCTTTAAGTTTATTGTTTCCGAGTTTATTGAAGAAGTCAGCTGTTTCTGAATAAACCTCATTATAGCCATACATCGACACATCAATACCTCTACCTCCTTTTTCAATTGGGTATAGCATATTGAACTCATCTATTGCTTTTTGTCTTTGCTCTTTTATCCTATCTATTTTTTGATTTAATGTAATTGGTTCACCTTTTTCCGTGTTGTTTTCTCTATATTTCTTTTGAATACTTTCAAATTCTCTTTTAGCAAACTCAACCTGAGAATCTGGCAATCCCATTTCCTCAAGAAAAATCTCAAACTGATCTCTCAGCCCGCCATTAACTTTATCTATAATAGATTGCTCGTACAGTGTTCTATCTCCTTTTTTCTTTGATTTTGCGTCAATATATTCCTGAGACTCTTCCTGTGAACTTCTTTCCGACCTAAATACATCATACATTTCAGCAAGGAAATCAACACCAGTTACCTTGTTCTCAATCTGATCTGAAATTGATTTTACAAACTCGCTCATCCTGTTCTGCTTTACAGCAGAAACCCTTCCTGTTGTCATATCATTCAACAGTTTAAAGTATTCGGGTAATAATTCGACAGGGATATTATCGATAGGAATATTTGATATTACAATTGCTGACTTCGGATTTGCTCCAAAATCACCATTCTTGATTCTTGATTTAAGGTTCTTTAAAGTTTTCTCTGCCGCGCTTTTCAGTTTTGTTCTTGCGGCTTTCACCATAAGGTCTATTGCCTTTTCTGTCAATGTCTCAATTTCTTTTCTATTGGATTTCTCAGCCATGGATAGAAGCCTTGTAACCTCTGATTGTTTCAACGTTCCAAGACCGAGTTCATTCATCTCCGCCTTAATTATCTCATTGAATATCTTCCTGGCGGCAACATCGTCCTTCGCATTCTGAACAGCTTCTTTTGCCTTTTCTTTAAGCTTATCTATTCTTTCACGAAGTTTGGTTTCAATCTTCTGTATTCTTTCAGCTTCTTTTCTTTTTCGAGCATCAAGATATTCTTCAAATCCCTGTTTTGCTTCTTCTTTTGCTTCCTTCGCCTTCTCTTTTAATTTCCCGACCTTTTCTTTTTCAGCATCTATTTTTTTCTGAGCAGATTCTTTTGCTTTTTCTTCCCTGTCAGTTTCTTTCTGCTTCATTGCAGCAACATACTCCTCAAAACCCTGCTTGAACTGCTCCTTTAATGTAAGACCTTGAAGTTCTGATGTAATTGAAACGGACTTCTTTTCATCCATTGCAGCAGTCTGCTTCGCTATGTCCTCAAGTACCTTTAATCTTTGGTCAGGAGCAATTTCATTCAGCCTTCCACTCAACGCAAGATTTGTCGCAGCTTCATTAACCGCCTCTTGCTTGTCCTTGGTCTTCTGTGCATCGTAAATCTTCTGCACATCTTCCATCCAATCTGTCACTACCTTGTCAGCATCAGTGTCTTCCAATGGCTTTCTACGTCTTTTTCTACCTGTTCCAGCGAACAGAAATGGAAGTGCCATAAGACCGATTGGGGCTTCTCCTTCTGTTGAATCTTTCTTTTCGACTGGCTTCTCTATTGGATTATCTCCAATGTAAACCTCAAGTTGATCTGATGCCTTTCTTACATTATCAACGTATTTATTCTTGTATTGAGATTCATCTCCTTTCAAAGCCTTAACAAATGGACTTGAAGATTTTCGATCATTACTCCATCCTAGTGGAATAATGTTCTCCATTTCACCCCCCATGCCAGTTGGCTCTATCTCATTCACATACATATTAACCATTGCCGCCATTGTAGCAATAGCTGATTTTTCATTATTAAGCAGGTCTTTTGATTCGTTTATACCAAATTTCTTCCTTACATTTTCAGGTATGCTTGATAACCTTGTTTGCGTCAGACCGACACTTGGGTCTGATGATTTAAATAATTTACCAAACACATTAACCTCGTCAACACCAACTTTCTCAAGTGCAACCTGACCAATGTCTTTTATGAATCCAGCCTTCCCCCTTGGACCCCCGTATGTTCCAAAACTACTTTCCTGACCGAATATACCATAGGCGATTTTAGCCATTCTGTTATACTCATCATTTGAAATAGTAGGATACATCTCCATTATTTCAGACTTTACATCAGCAACTGTGACCAAAAATTCCTTTGCTTGCTGTGAAACTTGACCTTTAGCCTTTATTGTAATTGGTTGAGATTGAAACGGCTTAGTATATGCTGTTGTTCTGTTTACTTTAGTGTCTTCGCTTTCAAATCTCAATTCACCATCAACAAGCTTATATACATTGTTTGGGTTGTCCGGGAGTACATAAACATTATTCCCCGATGTAAGACCTCTTTTTACAAGGTCTGATAAATCAGCATATTGAAAGTTTACGCAGCCATTTGTTATTCTGTTATTGTCAGGATTACCATCTGACATAAGGAATGACCTGTAAACATTTGAAGGCTTATGTAGAGCCATTTCAGTAGATATCCCTTGTTCTGTGTTTAGATAAAAAGCATCTTTTCCTTTATATTTTCCAACTTTATTTATTGTGAAAATACCAGCTCCCGTTGTTCTTGTTCCTTCGTTCCAATTTGTTCTTGACGAATACCCATCTTTTACATATCTAATACCGTTGCTATGAAGTTTTGTGGCTACAGATATCGGAACTTGCTTGCCAGTTTTACCGTCAATATATATTGATTTCAACTTGGTTTCTATGTCACCAGGGGTTCTCCCAACACCAACCTCATATGAGGTTATTAGATTTTCTCCCTTAAACAAATGTGCGGAACCTGTAGACTTGTCAACTATAATGTAGTTCTCATTTTTATTGGCTTGGCTTTTCCTTATTATGTCTATGTTGTTCTTTTTGTTCACAGCCTCCTGATCCATGTACATCTTATCAAAAGACTGAAGGTTTTCAACCTTTATGTTGTCATAAGCTTTTGACTTTGTAGTTGGGGCTTTTACACCAGAAATATTAAACGCGTTAGCTACAATAAGGAGAGACATTATCGCCTTCCTGATTCTTGATGCGATTCTTTGAAGAAGTGTTTTTGGCTCTTTTTCAGATTTATCATTTATCTGATTTTTAACCTCTTCTTCTATTTTTTCATCTACCTCTGATTCATCAATACCCTCTTCTTCAGCGACCTTCTTCCTTTCATCTTTTGTTACTGTTGATTTAACTACTTCTTTTACAAGGTCTTTTTCCCCACTACCTTCTTCTATTTTTTTGTTTACTTTTTCTTCCGACTTTGCGTCTTCTTCGGAGAGGACTTCTTTACCTTCTTGGGTAGGCTTTTCAGGCTCTGTTTTGGGTTTTCCTTCCTCCACTTTTTCGCCAGCTTTGGATTCTGGCTGTACAGGTACTTTACCTGCTGCTTGCTTTTGAACGGCATCTCTTTGTTTTTTTAGTTCGGTTAGTTCTTGCTTGGCTTTTTCTATCTTTGATTTTTGTTGCGTTGACGCTTTTTTAACGCCAAGTTCACTACGTCTTCTATCTATTGATTTTTCTAATGATTCAATTTTAGACAGTATTTCATTTCTTGCGTTATTTGCGTCCGATATTCTCCTATCAATAACCGCTTGTGGAGTTTCTCCATCTTCACGCTCGTCAACAATATTTCCATCCTCATCAAGATAACCGACAGATAAAACATTTCCATCTTCATCAAATTGAACTACCCGATCAGAACTACCTGCTTTTATTGGATTTAATAATCTTCCTTTTTCAAAAGACACTCCTTCAGTTAGTCGATTTAGCTCGTAATCATCAATTGAATCCTTTGACTCTTCCAGCCGTCTTACTTCATCCTCTTTAGCCTTTACAGCTTCATCTGCTTTTCTTTTAGCTTCTTCAAACTCTGCTTTTTTCTTTGAAGCCAAACGCTCTGCCTTGAGACGTTTCTCTTCTTCCAAGCGAGCCTTTTCCTTCTTAGGCTTCTCCGCTACGGGTGTTCCTCCGAGGGTGGATATGAAGGGTTGTGTTGTTGGGGTTTGCTTGCCCTTGGCTTTTAACGCTTCTCTTTTTGCGTCATATTTCTCCTTAACCTCCTGCTCCCAACTCCTAAGACTTAAGCGGGTGCTTTCGAGTATTTTCCCGTCTTCTAGTATAGACCGAAGCTCTTTTTCTTCTAACTTATTAACGACATCTACCTTGTCGTTCCAAGCCATGTCAGTTTGTTCTCCTAAGAATTTTAAAAACTCATCGAGACTATCGAACTCCCGTCTTTTTGCTGCTACATCTTCTATGTCTGACCTTCTTTTAGTTAGCCTTTTCTCGTAATCCGATTCAGAAACCTTTTCTCCTGACTGTTTATCAATTAGATTTATCTGCTCCTCCTCTTCCTTGTTTATCTTGTCTAATTCTGTTTCCGCAGGTGGTGCAGTTTCAGCAACAACTGGTGCAGTTTCCTCTTTAGGTGGTGCTGTTTTGGGTTCTTCCTTATTTGTCTCGGATTCGGAAACAGTCTCTTCTACGGGTGTTTCAGCAACAGGAACGGTGTTTTGTTGCGCCTTTAATTCAGCTTTCGTTGGCGTGGAGTTTATAATGTCCTGCCTTTCTTTTACCTCTTGCTCTGTTGCTGTTATGCCTAACAGTTTTTCTATTTGGTAGATTTTATCAACTGACTCCTGAACTACTTGTTTGTTGTAACTTACAGCATCCTTTTTACTTGCCTTTTCCGAGTAGTAATTAGGCATACCCTTTAAAACTTCTAAATCTCTCTCCAAATACTGCCTTGGAGATTCAGACTTCAATATTTCAAGTTCTTCTCTGTAAAGGTTTTCAAGGATGGTATCTCCTGTCTCCTGATGCTCTTTTATATTATCCTCTATTCGCTTTACCTTTTTATCATAAATCTCTTGAATACCCTGCTCTTTTTGTTCCTCAGTTAGCTGAACATCTTCATCAATCTTTTCTTTCTTAAATACCTTGTCAAGTATTTTGCCGAAGAACCCTCTTTCTTTTTCTTGAATTTCTTGTTTCTTCTCCGTAGGAGTCGTTTCAGCAACTGGCTGCGTTCCTGTCTCTACATCAAACAGCCCTTCTTGTTTTTCAAGTGCATCGTATTCTTCCTGTGTAAGTTCTTTCCTTGTTCCGTCTTCATAGGTTACTTCTCCAACTATATCGCCCTTTTTAGCGTTAAACTTGGTGAGACGACCCTTTTGTTTTGCGGGCTTGGTTTCCTTCTCTTGAGTCCTTTTACCAATCTCCGCATCTATCTCCGCAATTCTAGCTAGAACAGGCGCTTTAAAAGCATCGTCAAGGTTCTTTGCTTCCTCTTGAAGTTTCTGCTTCTCTTGAACTAAGTCAACGGTCTCCGTATCAGAAACCCTGTTTTCGGGTACAGCCCCAACCGCCTTCTCCCTTGCGGAAATCTCTTCTTTAATCGCTTCTTTCTCTTGTTCTGTTGCTCTTGATTTATCAACTGATTCATTGAACTCGTCTACGGAAGCGGGGTCTCTCGATATAATACTATCAAATAGCTTTTTGGAGTTTTTAAGCCCTTTAACTTCTAGCTTTATAGCATTTACGGCTATAGATGGGCTTGTCATAATTCCACCGCTTGCCCATCCTAATGCAAATGAGTTAGCCCCTTCACGGACAATATCCTTCATGGACTTATTACTAACCCCCATCAACTGATCCGTTGTCTCTTGAGCCGTATATGTGAATAATTCCGACATACCCTCTCCCAATGGATCAATTGCGATTGACTCAAATAGCTGTTTGGCTATTTCTCTACCTCCTTCTTTAGCAACCTCTATAGCCGCATCCTCACCAACCTCAATAGCTGTTTTCTTAACAAGGCTTTTAAGAGAAGATGAAACAACATTTAAAGAACCTCCCCAAAGAGCAGCAGAAACAACCTCACCCGTCATTTCGGCACTTCCCCGAAGCGTAGGTCTAAGGAACTTATTTACTGTCGATAGCTGCTTTATGGCTTCGTCATCAGACTTCAACTGCTCTGCGTATTCTCCACCTATAAACAAAGGGGTTACAAGAAGCCCTCCTTTCGCCATTGCAGCCATTCCGACACCTCCACCCGTTACTGTTGAGCCAAGCCCGATAAGCAATGAAGGTATCGAAGACTCTACTGTTGTGTTTAGAGCCATATTAACGGCTTCTTTAACATTTCCTTCTCCGACTAGATTAATAAAATCCCCTTCTACCTCGAATCTTGCCTCTTGCGCTTTCTCTGAACCGTCAATGAATTTCTCCAAAGCCATTTCTAGCCCTCTTCTTTGGCTGAATCCGTCTCTGCTCTCTTCTTTGAATAACCTATCCATTTCTTGCTTGGGAAGTTTTCTACCCATAGCATGACCCGCTAATTTAGAAATGCCATCTAAGAGATTTGGAACACTGGTTATCTCCTCTAAAAGGTCGTCAACGAACATCTTTGACCCAACGAGCATTTTACCCGATTCATTCATGCTTGACATGAATGAGTCCCAAGTGTCATTGGTTTCCCTAGAGGTTATCTGTCTTTTTACAAACGCTTCTAATTCGGGGTCGTCCTGTATCTGTAATTGGTGATTTCCTTGAACATAAGCATCTACAAACGATCGGTCGCTGAACATTTGCTTGATCTTGTATCGCTCCATCTGTTGCCCGTCAAGAATACGGACTCGCTCATCTCTTGGCGGGTTAATCGATTGGTCAACGATATTACTTGCCCATATTTCAGATTGTGTTTTCTCCTTTCCTTGGTCCGCGAACGGAGAAAGCCCTTTTGAAATCCTTTTAGTGGCGTGGTCGTATGCTTTCCTAATAATGGCATCAGAAGGAACTTCATTATTTGAAGCTGCTAACAAAACCTGCTTAACCTCTTCATCTGTAAGATTAGGAGTAAGCATGGGTATTTCTGTTTCCTTGCCATCTATCTCAACACCTACGGAATATTCCGTTGCAACCCCCTGTCCGTTTGGTAGTTGAAGCGGCCCGAAATAACCTCTCCCCTTGTATGTTCCGTCATTTCTCTTGTCTCCGCTTTCAGGAACACCCCCAAGACCCTCTAAAGGGGCTGCTTGTGTAGGTAATTCCTCACCATCTACCTTAGGTTCTCTTACATCTGTTCTTGTAAGGTCTGAAGCCCTAGAAATGAATGCTTCGCCTCTTGGCTGAGTTTGGTCTACATCCCTAAGTACGCCCTGACCAACTGAAGGAGATTGTGTAGGTTCTTCCGAAACACCTCCAAGACCAGGCAAAGGAGCTGCCTGAGTCGGTTTGGTCTGTTCTTTTTTTTTTACGTCAGGAACAGCATCCTGTGTTGGCTGAATGCTAAATACGGATGAAAACTCATCAGTAGACTTTGGAACGGTGATACCTTTTGACTTAACAAAAGAATAGAATTGAGAGGCTATTGCTGAATCTTGCATTGAAGATTGAAACTCCTCATAAGTAGCTGGTACTTTTATATCTTTAGATACTAAGTAGTCGTAAAACTGCTTTCCTTTATCGTTCATTCTTGTTCAAATGGATTTGATACTTCGCTTGATTCGGATGACTGCGTTCCTGACCCATACACTCCTATTTTTTTAAGTTCTGCATCAAGGAACTCTGGAGTCAACTTACCTTGTGAATCAGTTGTCAGGAATGTTGCCACATTCTTCTGTGTTTCAGGAACATAGAATGTCTTTGGAATACCATTGCTCTTAATGAAGTCATCTATGCTTTCTCTTCCAAGTGCTTGCTCAAGAAGACTTGTTATGGCACTTTGTTCTTCAACTGGGAAATCTATACCATGCCATATTTCTCCATCTTTATCCCTGTTGAATGATTTGAACAATGATCCTGCCACATTAATTCCGTTCCTTATTTTAACAACCTGCGCTCCCTTAGAACCTACCATGTATATTTCTCCCTTCGGCATTTCATAGCTTTTTCTAACGTCACCACCGAATGTGCTTACCTGGGCTGTCTTCTCAAAGTCTTTTATAACGGAAGATGGAGCTGCATACTCAAAATCAAATTTATTACCTATTGCCTTTAAATTCTCATCGGACGCACCAGAAAGAACTTCAGCTATTTTTTTAGCGGCAGCAGCCTGATTATTGAGGTCTATTTCTACAGGTGTTCCGTCTGATGTAGAAACAGATATTAAATTGGCATCAGAGAAATAGTCATTAACATCCTCTACGTTTACAAGGTCTTGTAATAGGTTTTCCAATTCAGCTTTTACACCTTTTTCATTATTCGCCCCTTGCTGTTTTAGTATATCAAGAACCTTTGACTCAATTACTGGCTGCGCTCCTGACCTATATTCATCAATATTGAACGCTTCTCTTGATATAGGTGTTGTTTGGGCTTCTGCTATTTGAACCTTACCCATTACACCTGGTCTTGTGTAGTCTTTTTTACCAGTATCTTTCGCAGATCTTATAAGTTCTTCCGAGTACATTTTCGGTTCAGACACTCCCTTCATAAACTCAGTAGCATAATATAAAGATTTAGCTACAGGTCCTGAAGGCGTATCTATAGATCCCTCCAGGTCCTCTGGTTTAAGACCAAGCTTTCGCCTCATGTGTTCTATGTTGTTTCTACCTCCTCCAAGCCACGCAATACCAAGCTCTTGATAAAAAGATTCTGGGTCGGCTGATTTAGCTTTTAGGTATGCATAGTCACCTGTCTCTGAAAGGACTCCAGATCTCTTTATTTTACCTTGATCATCACGTACAAACTGATCCTTCATTCCTTGCATATAATTATTGACGAATGCAACCTCATCCTGCTTTGGAATAGCTTGAGCTGAAAATACACCAGCCTCCTTATCGTATGTGGCTACATCACTGAAGTTATCTATAAGATATCTGTCATCGAATTTGTCAGGGTTATTATATGCGTTTATGTAATCCATATCAACCCAACTCTTTCCATCTTCTGCTGCCTTCTCATATGCTCTGAAGTTAGTAGTAGTATCGACATAGTTGTTTAGTTTACTGTCGAATTTAGCAATACGATTCATAATGCCACCGAAGTCATTTTTCTTCTTCAGTTCCATTACATCCTCTATAGTTGCAGCATATTCAACCCTTGCATCGTCACGCATCCTTGTGTGAATCTTAGAGTCATCGTATGCAATGTTCTTCAGGATGTCTTGAAACTCTTTCTCTTTCTTCTTTTTCTCCGCAGCCTGTGTCTGAGCGAATTGCAGATTATCCTGCATCATCTGACGATACGGGGTCATATCGACCTCGAAGTTCAGTGCTATACCTGTAGTTAGTGGATTACCGAAAGCTCCTCCGTTTGCCATGTTAAATTAATTTATGCGTTTCATTAGCCAAGAATTACCGATTCCTAAACTGCTGACCGTAAATGCCATAGGCTGCTGAACTTGCTGGACCCCATCCGTATCCTTTTGTTATATCGTATCCAGCTTGTGCATTAGCATAGTCTTGAAAGGCTTTTTCCGATGAGACATCGCTCCCAAAAGGAGATGTTTTAGAATCAAATCTTGGTTCTGTGTCTGAATAAAAAGCATCTGACGAATCCATCACACGATAATCCATTGAGCCATCGGCAGGTAAAAACGGTATGCCTGACCCCTCAAGAGTTCCAATTGCTGCTGGTGAACCTGGTGTAGCCCCATAACCTCCAGTACCACTAATATCAGAAACGGTGGTTGCTGGCGGTGGTGCTGTAGTTGTAGCTGGAGTGGTAGCTCCAGTAGTCCCTGTTCCAAAGTTATACGTGTCTCCTGAGTTTGCGTAAGCCTCTGCAAGTTTATTCGTGTTATAAGCCTGTGCCGCAGTTCCAAAAGCCCCTGTAATGTTCTTCATCCCAGATGCCGCAGCACCGCCAAGTGCCGTTCTTTGCTGTTGTAGCATTTGATTGAACGATGCGGTCTCTCTGTCTTGAATGGCTTGCATCTGTCCTGCAATACCAGCATACATCTGCTCTCCTCTTCTACGTTCAGCCTCGCTCTGTGCAGCGAACTGATTCATAGCGTCTATGTTGAAGATGTTTGAAACTCCCTGAGCCACACCAGCCAGCCCGATGTTTCTCATGGCTCTTTCAGCAGCCCCTGTTCTACGAGCCATACCTTGCTCGAAAGCAGCACGTTCAGCCGCAGACATTCCTTGTTCCGCCCTCCTAAGGGCCATTTCCTCCGCTCTCCTCATTTGAGTTGATGGAGTGTATTGTTGTGCTTCTGGAAGTTTTTTAGCGGCTTCTGAAGCTGCTATTGTTTGTGCTATGCCTGCAACACCTTGTACTACTGCGCCAACCCACGCCATGCTTATGAAGTTTAGTTATAGACTAACCTCAAAGATACGAAAAACAACGCACACTCTATGACTGAGTTCTCCTAAGTCTTTGTCTTACCTTGACTACCAAGTTGTTTAGCTTATTGTAAGCACCGTTGAAGAACTTGAACTTGACTCTCATGTAAGCACCTACAAGTGATTCTGTGTCATCGTTAGGGTCACCCGTCTGACTTGTAAGTATGTCGTTCTTAATAGGAGTTCTCCATGAATCATCTTCAGGGTCAAAGTCAGCAGAGACCAAGAACGATTCATGGTCTTTTGTCTTTAATTCTATTCTGTCAGGAACATTGTCGGAGAGTGCTTGAATAGCAACGAATTTCTTAGACTGATCTGGGAATGGGTTCACCACGCCCTCAATGAAAGGCTCTGATTCCTTCCATACACCTTCGTACTCGTACCACTTGTCGTAACCATATCTATGTTCGTAAATCTCGCTTCTCTCTGTTGGGTGAGAACTTAGGAACTTGTTCTTCCACTTTAGGTAGGTCTTTGGAATATGAGAGTAGAACGTGCTAAATCCGTTTGATAATTCATTAAATGCAAGTGTGAATACCGTGTAGTATTCAGGATCATCTTTATCGGCTAATTTCCAATATGTTTCCCAATCAATTCCCACCCCAGGCTCTGACTGTGGTATAGGGTAATGGAGTGCCAAAGATATATATACGTCAGGAATACCGTCAAATGAATAATTATCAAATGTAACCCCAGTAACAGTAGCCCCTTCCGAATATAGTTGATTTGAAGGCAGTGTCCCCCACGCACCTTTACTTGCCCTAACCCCTATAAACGTCCAAATAGCCTCTTTGAACCTATCATCCCATACACTTCTGATTCCGTAGTTTAACGCAGGGGTATATTGATTTTCAGTCCATCTTGTATCGTTTGCTGCAAAAGAACGAATGCCATGACGCTCAGATAAAACAACCGTTCCATCTGCACCGAATCGCATAAACAACCCATTCTCTTGATTAAACCAATAAATCACATCCTTACCTCCTTGGCTTGAACCTTTCACGACACTCCATTTGTGATCAGTTCCGTAAGATGATAGTGTTTGACCATCCCTTGATAATACAGAGCCATCACCTATTAGCACTTCAACACCACTATTAGATGACTGTAATGTTCCTCTTGTGTTAAAGTATTGAAGTTGATATTTTCTTGATTGTATTGTAAACAACTCTCCATTTATATCTTCGTGGTGATTTATTTCTCCAAAAGTCCTGTCTAAATCTTTTCTGTTCAAGGGTAGGAAAAACCTATATTCATCAAAAATTCCAGACTCATCCTTCCTTTCGGAGTAAATAATTCTCGTAGGGAAATCAAATACAGAGCCTCCAAGTCTTGGATCGTCTCTATATGTTGTAGCGTATATTTCAGGTAGTTCGTTATAGGATTTATCGTATTCTGGAGGGGACTCCCATGTGAATCTTTCAAGCCAATCTCTATCTTCAAGCATAGGATAATAAGCGACACTGTCTAAAGCTACAGAAGTGTTTGCCTCATCATTATCTGGAGCTGCGAACATATTTGAGTTTACTCTGTTTTGACCTACGAAAATTAAACCAGAACCAAAACCAGTTCCTAATACAAGTCTAAGAGCTTCTATCTGTTCTATGTTTTCTTGTTCATTTTGAGTATTTGCAGCCATTAAATCTCTCTGCCTCTTAAACAAACTTTCAACACCAGCTCCTCTATGTTTAACTATCGTTGTCTGAGTATGAGTGTCACCACAAGTCAAGTCGTGTGAAACATCTGAAGTGTTTGATGGAGTTAGTAAAATCGATCCAATAGAAAAATACCTTGTATCTGCCTTTGATTCAAAATTATCTAATTCATCAGTATATAGTTGAGTGTAAAAAACACCTCTATTAGAATACCTTAATACTTCTTGGTTGTTTGAAAATGATGGACTTGTATTTCCACTAACAATTGGGTCACTTAAATCGATTTCTCTGTCCAATGAAAGTACAGGACCTCTTGCTACATTCATTTGATTGCCGACAAACATTTTGTTTTTCCATGGAAGATCAAACCTCAAAGAGCTTAAATTACCCTCCATTCCACTTGCTGCTGGTAAAGCTTTTGCAAAAAACTCATCACCTACTGAAACCAAATCAGGAACAACATCAGGAAAATCGCCAACTTGGATTGTCAATGATGAGATTTCACCAACCCCTTTTAAATCAAAATTTTCTGTAGGGTCAATGTATGAATAGTCATTTACATCTATTTCTAAATATTTATCAGAAGTTAATCTTGGATGCCAAACAGACATAAAACTGTCAGTTTTGTTTATGTTTTCCCAAATTAATTCTCCAGTATCATCATCATAAGCAGAGTCTGGTAAGTTTCTATTAAGTGCAGCAATCAAAGCTCTATCTGCTCTTGTTGCCCAATTTTTAACTAAGTCAGGAACTCCTATAACTAAAAGTTTTTTTGAGGCAAAGTTTCCGTTCGGGTTAAAAATGGTGTCCCCAGAATAAAATGAAACTATATCTCTTACTGCTGAAAATTCAAAATTTTTGCTTACTCCTTGATGAGTGGCTTCTATTGGATAATCTACAGCAAAATCACCGTATCCGTTTTTTGAACCAGTAGCAAAAGGATATTCATAAACATACGGATCTCTATCGTATATTTGGTCAGCTTGTAAAACAAGCTGTGAATCAAGCATACTATCATTTCTCCAAATTGGAATTGCTTCCCCTTCCTTTTCTTTTACAGATAAAACAGATAAACCCGAAGCCTTAACTGATTTAGGTACATCCGCTATGAAAAACTCAACCGCATCTATTATTTCACTTGCAGGACCAAAACCTTCAATGTTGAAATTGTAGTTTATATCCTCTATATGTATTCTTGGAACTATCAACCTTGATATTGAACTACCCACACCATCCCCATCTGAGTTAAGAAAAAACTCTTTATTATTGTTGCTTTCCCAAGAACTCCATTCTACTCCAGTTTGAAATTGAAAAGAAGGGTCATAAGGATTACCTGAAAAAATAGAAGGTACATTTACACTTCCGCTTCCGTCAATTAAAGGATTAATATTTCTTGTATTAATTTCATCTACAAGATCGTAATTGGTTATATCATTTTCATTTCTCCTGTTATCATTAGGGTTTGATGTATTTATTGAATTAGCATCAACCCTTATATCATCAACCCAAAAAACATCAGTTTTTCCCAAGCCTTTAATATATGCTCTGCAACCAATTCTGTAAGTTTCATTTAACATAAAACCCTTATCTGAAAATACTGCTTCTGAGACTTGATATTCTCCTTTTTGATATTTAGTAGATTCAGTTATGTATTTCTTTCTGATAGAATGTCTAAACGTCTTAACCCAATCTGTCAAGTTTACTTTGTCTAATGTCTCAATATTAGATAAAACATTTCTTGAGTCGATTGATCTAATGTTTTTAGCTTTTACTGGTATAAAAGACTCGCTCTGAAGAGCTATTTCTGAAACGTCAACAGCTATTTGATTTCTTTCTAATCCTGTATGCGTAAAAATAACCTCATCTCTTTCTATAACTCTCTTTTGAAATATGTAAGAAGAAAGAACGCCATCTATCTCTTCTAAAACAGCAAGCTCCACTTCTGACCCTCTAAAGAATCTTAAACTACTTCCTGTTAATGATAGAGTGTTGCTCTTAGAAGTTTGAATTACTGGCTTATCACCAGCTATATATCGGGGTTCAGCATTAGAGTTTATATCATATACAGAAACAGCTGGAGATGAAGATGACCATCCAGTTGTATCTCCTCCTGGGAGAACTAATCTTGCATAATAATACTTATTCCCAGACATTAAAGCACCCCCAGATTGAGATTGATTTACAAAAGAAAACTCAAAAGCTGGTGACACGGCTATTAAACTTGATTGAGGGGAAATTGAATCGTATGAGTATTCGTTGAGGTTATTGTTAAAATTTAGTGCGCCATCTTGCTCAATTAAACCTCTGTACTTAAATAATCTTGGATTGTTGTAGTCATCTGTGTAGTAAACATTTTTACCCACAGAGTCTTCGTGAGAATGACAGTCTATTTTGTGTTTTGAGACAAAATTTAACTCAACGCTTCTAAGGAGTCTGGTATAAGTCCAAGACTCTGTTGAGTTGTTTTTTTGAGCCACACCTATTTCCCCTATACCCGTTGGATGTATGAATACTTTTTCCTGACCAACAATAAATGTAGGATGTGTAGCCCCCCATGCAGTGTCTGTGACTATTTCTACGCCTATGGTTGAAGTTACATTGTGAACGACAAATGTTCCGTTTAACCATGGAGCGTTTGAGTCTGTTATTCTTATCCACTGCCCCTCTTGAAGACCGTGAGGGGAATCGAATGTAAGCGTGGTAAGCGGACCACTGAGAACAAATGCTGGAGGTGGCGCAGGGTTATTAGCTATAGGTCCTATACCGATTATCTTTGCTTCTAATTCGGTAGGCTCATTATCCTGAGTTGTACTGAATACAAACAGATCTCCAAGCAAATCGTAAGAGCCAATGTCCTTTAATGGACCTGCAAGGTCTGTAGGGATAGCTTCTTGAATGCATACTACTTCGACATCATCATCTCCAACACTTTCAAGATACCATTGGTAGTGATTATATGCCACTAACTCAAATTCCATTGTATTTCCAAATACAGTGACCTGAAATGCCCCTGGAAGGTTTGATGCAAAAAACTGAGCTTGAAGAGATGATATTGTTCCATTGAACTGAACCTCTCCGTTAGCTCCTGTGCCTGTCGTAATCCTATAGTCTCTTTTTGTTGACAGGAACTTTAACGCATGGCTTTTTGTAGCGTCACCATCTACAGTAACACGGTACTTTTTATTCTGCGCCTGAACACTGCCCAATGAGAAGGCGTGTTTATTCCTTTGTGTAGGCTGTATCGTGCCTGATACTTGACTAGAATCATCTTGCTTGATTATATCAAGAGCATCGGTATAATTACCCTTGCCTACAAGTTTGTACTCGGTGTCCTTATCAAGGTTTCCGAGTGGTGTCCATCTTACCGGCTGATCGCTCATTATCTATCGTTTCTATCCGAGGTTATCCACGCATTAAGAATGGCGGCTATCTCACGTTTGTTCTCTTCAAATCTTTCTCTTTGGCTCATGCCTTTCAGATGCTGCTTCTGATTCTTCCATGCGTTCTTGTACTCCTGTCTTATGTTGACAGGATAGTTTTCAAAGAAACTCAACGTGAACTGATAGCATAGGTAGGCTTCAATCGCTCTTTCATGTCTCTCGGACATAAGCATCAACCCGTCATCGTCCACGCTCCTTGAGATGTATGCGATACGTATTGTTTGCGTTTCAAGGTCTGAAGGCGCGTGGAAGACGATATATCCCTCTTGTATTTGGAATGGGTTGTTGAATCCGTTATTGATACTTGCAATGTTCTCACACCCACAGTCTGTAAGGTATGGAAGATCAAGATAAGGTTGTTCGAAACAATTTCCGTTGGAGTCGGACATTCTTGCACCAAGCAGTCTTATGAATCCCATTGGAAGCTTGGCACGGCCATCTATGATGTCAAGGGTACAGGCACGTTTTGCATAGGTCGTATCATCACCGATGTGACGCATTGCCTCGTCAGCCTTCCTAAGTAGGAATCCATCGAACTCGGTAGTGTCCTGAAGTCTCAGCATTTCCTTTGCTGATTCTACCGCCTCCTGTAGACTTACAATACTGTATTTACCTACCTCTATCATTTCGTTTGAATGTCACGTTGTACATTTGAATCATCCTGAGAGTTGGATATCTTGTTGACAGGAACCCTGACAGAATCCAATATCGTTCCCCTTCTCACAAGGTCTTCAATACGCTTCATTGCGTCATTGGTAATAGGATACTCATCGTTATCAAAACTGAACTGAGGAACACTTGTAGGGTCTTCAAACACACCCTCTACCAATGGGTATTTAACCTTTGGGTCGTGAATCTCAAGATACTCCCTTGTCGCATCGTAAAGAAAGTGAACTCTCTTATTCATGTATAACTTATGAACCCTTTGATTTCTTCTTGAGTTCAACTGCATACGTGTACGTATCTTTGAATAAGCCTCATTACCCTTGATGCTTCCTACATACATCAGACCATCCATCTTGTCGTTTATCTCAACTGTACGTGGAAGTTCAAACAGGTTGTAACAGTCTGACTGTTGGATAGCCTCCTTGTACTCAGGGTAAACCCTTTGTATGAAGTTAGGATGAACCCTATTATTCTTTCGGTACATCTCAGTAATGGCAAATGCCCTCGCAGCGTTCAAAACTGTAAGCATTGTACCAACATCATAGCGCGATTCATCGGTGAAGATACCACCTTCATCTGCCATCTGTAGTAATTCTATACACTCAAGAGTTTTCAATGTACTCGTATATTAGTTCTTCAAACATTTCTTCGTAGGTCA
>Ga0210003_1001598_pt1 | contig 19839 bp, 13 predicted proteins | sample LantaG_FD_182804 | JGI IMG/M metagenome (GOLD analysis project Ga0210003, IMG submission 182804) | Deep subsurface microbial communities from Baltic Sea to uncover new lineages of life (NeLLi) - Landsort_02402 metaG (SPAdes) (version 2) | ecosystem: Environmental > Aquatic > Marine > Oceanic >... | reverse complement strand
ACGGCCATGTCGGGCACGACCTCGGTCACCTGGCGACGGCCCCGGGCATCGAGCCCGGCGATCACCGGCTCCCGGAGCACCTTGCCCTCGGCGTCGGTTCGCCCGGTGAGCACCTCCTTGTCGAGGACCATCCACAGGGTGTTGGCCTTCCGCGTGTCACCCACCTGCACCGCCAGTTGGTCGGCGAGTTTCACCCACTCGCCGGCGACGAGCTGTCGCACTTTTCCGTCCACCACCACCTGCTGGCCGTCCCCCTCGGGCGCCTTCTCGATCACCGCCTCGCCCCAACGTTCAAAGCCGATCCGCACCTCCTCGACGTAGGCAGCCAACAGGGCCAGGGCCGTGAGGGCCGCCGAGCCGATCGCGAAGCCCTTGCCGGTCGCGGCCGTCGTGTTGCCGAGGGCGTCGAGGGCGTCGGTTCGCTCGCGGACGATCGCCGGCATTCCGGACATCTGGGCGTTGCCGCCGGCGTTGTCTGCAATCGGCCCGTAGGCATCGGTCGCCAGCGTGATCCCGAGGGTCGAGAGCATTCCGACCGCCGCGATGCCCACGCCGTACAGGCCGAGGGCAAACTTAGCGGGATCGGTGAAGTCGAAGCCGTTGGCGAAGCCGAAGGCAAACAGCGTGGCCGCACCCACGATCATCACCGGTGCCCAGACGCTCATCATCCCCTCGGCCACGCCGCCGATGATGATCGTGGCCGGACCGGTAAGGGCCTGGTCGGCCAGTTCCTGGGTCGGCCTGTACTCGTTGCTCGTCGAATACTCGGTCCACTTGCCGATCAACCAGCCGGCGACGAGGCCGACGATCACTGCCACCGCCACGCCCATGTAGCTTCCTCCCAGCAGCATCCAGGTGAGCACGATCGCGGCCCCGACGACGGCGATCGTGGACATGTTGATGCCGCGGGCGAGGGCCGCCAGGAGCGTTTTCTGCGACGAGTCCTCCTTGGTGCGGACCTGATAGATGCCCCAGATCGAGAGCGCGATCCCCACCGCCGCGATCGACATCGGGAGGAAGAGGGCGGCCAGTTGCATCCGCGGCACACCGTGAAAGGCGGCCACGCCCAGGGCCGCCGTTGCCAGGATGCTGCCGCAGTAGCTCTCGTAGAGGTCGGCCCCCATCCCTGCGACGTCGCCCACATTGTCACCGACGTTGTCGGCGATCGTGGCGGGATTGCGGGCGTCGTCTTCGGGAATGCCGTGCTCGACCTTGCCGACGAGGTCGGCCCCCACGTCGGCTGCCTTCGTGAAGATGCCGCCGCCAACGCGGGCGAAGAGCGCCTGGGCGCTGGCCCCCATCCCGAAGCAGAGCATCGTGACGGTGATCTCCTCGAGCGAGAGCGGTGTGGCGAAGATCGGCACAAGCCAGTACAGGATCAGGAACCAGAGCATGATGTCGAGGAGGCCGAGGCCCACGACCGTGAGCCCCATCACCGCCCCCGAACGGAAGGCGACCTGGAGCCCGTCGTTGAGGCTCCGCTCGGCGCCGGCCGCCGTCCGGTTGCTTGCCAGGGTGGCGGTCTTCATCCCGAACCAGCCGGCCAGGCCGGAGAAGAATCCCCCCGAGATGAAGGCGAAGGGCACCCAGGCGCTCTGCACCTTGAGCGCGAAGGCCATCACCGCCAAGAGCAGGAAGATGACGACAAAGAACGCAGCAACCACCTTGTACTGCTGCCGCAGGTAGGCGTCGGCACCGGTGCGGACGTAGCCGGCGATCTCCACCATCCGCGGCGTGCCGGGCGACTGCGACTCCATCCACTTGAAGAATTCCCACGCCTTGTAAAGGGCAAGCACCGCCCCGGCGACCCCCACCAGCCAGAAGAATCCGAACGCTCCGAAGATTGATTCGGTGGTGTATTCCTCGGCCGCTCGTGCGATCCCGGGGAAACCTGCCGCGGCGACCGTCGCCAGGGCGAGCATAGAAAACGTGGGGCGTAACACGATGCTGGGAATCTCCGCGTGAGGAAGAAAACTGGGTGAGGCCGCAGCGAACGGCCCCAACGCCCGAAGATGGTTGCGTGGTCGAGATTGAACCCTGCTCGGGAAACCCTGTCAAACCGCAGCCGCGGTTCGAGCGGCAGGTGGGGCCCTGACAGAAATCGGTCGGGGGTCGCGGCCGGCGGCTGGGTCACACGGGAGCTTTGCCAATCGCCTGGTAGGCGAAGCCCCTGGCCCGCATCTCGGCCGGGGCGTAGAGGTTCCGGCCATCGAAAATGACCCGACTCTTCATCCGGCGTGCCACCGCGTCGAAATCGGGCCGCCGGTAGTCGCCCCACTCCGTGACGATCGCCAGGCAGTCGGCCCCGTCGAGGGCGTCGAGCGGGGTGGCGGCGTACTCGAGCCGGTCGCCGTACAGGGCCCGAACATTCGCCATCGCCTCGGGATCGTGCACCCGCACCGCCGCACCGCCGGCCAGCAGCCGTTCGATGAGGTCGATCGCGGGCGCGTCGCGAATGTCATCGGTCCGCGGCTTGAACGCCAGCCCCCAGATGGCCACCCGCCTGCCCGCCAGATTCCCGCCGAAGAAGCCGACGATCTTCTCCCCGAGCACCTGCTTCTGAGCGAGGTTCGTCTCGTGGACGGCCACGAGGAGCCGCGGGGCCACTCCCTTGGCGCGGGCCATCGCGGCGAGAGCCTGCACGTCCTTGGGAAAGCAACTGCCGCCATAGCCGGCACCGGGAAACAGGAAGGCGAATCCGATCCGACTGTCGTGGCCGATCCCGCGGCGGACGTCGTCGATGTCGGCCTCCATCCGCTCGCAGAGGTTTGCCACCTCGTTGATGAAGGAGATCTTCGTGGCCAACAGCGCGTTGGCCACATACTTTGTCATTTCTGAGCTTTCCGGTGACATGACGAGAAAGGGGTTCTCGGTGCGAAGAAACGGGGCATAGAGCGCCCGCATGATCTCGGCCACCTCGACCCCCCGCACTCCCACCACGACCCGGTCCGGCTTCTGGAAATCCTCGATCGCCGCCCCCTCTTTTAAAAACTCGGGGTTGCTCGCCACGCGGCAGTCGCGGCCGGTGCGGGCCCGGAGCCGCTCCTCGATGCCGGCGCATGTCCCGACGGGAACGGTGCTCTTCGTCACCACAATCGCCGCGGGGGCCAGGTGTGGGGCGATCGAATCGACCACCTTCCAGAGGGCGGTCAGATCGGCCGAGCCGTCGGCGCTGGGCGGCGTGCCGACCGCCAGGAAGACCACCTCGGCGTCGGCGATCGCCGTAGCCGTGTCGGTCGTGAACCGCAGCCGTCCGGCCCGGGCGTTCCGCTCGACGAGTTCCTCGAGGCCCGGCTCGTAGATCGGCACCTCGCCCTGTTCGAGCCGGGCGATCTTGCCCGCGTCGATGTCGAGGCAGGTCACCGTGTTGCCGCTGTCCGCGAAGCACGTTCCCGTTACCAGGCCCACGTAGCCAGTCCCGACGACGCCGATTCGCATGTCGAGGCTCCGGGCCTACTCGGCGGGGGGCGGAGCGTCCGCCTCTTCCTGCTCGCTCGGCGGGACGGTCACCATGGCGGCGAGCGTGTCTCCGTCGTCGAGCCGCATGATGCGAACACCCTGCGTGTTCCGCCCCATCGGCCGGATCTCGGCCACGTTGACCCGCTGAATCTTGCCCCGGGCGGTCATCATCAGCACCTGGTCTGCGTCGCGGACCGCCACCACCGAGACCACCTGGCCATTGCGAGCGGTCGCCTTGATGTCGCGAACGCCCTTCCCACCACGGTGTTGGGTGCGATACCGCGTCCCGCTGGGCCCGTCCTCTCCGTCCGGCTCCGTCTCGCCGGTCGGCTCGGCCGCGGGCTCATCGGCACCCTCTTCGCCGGGCTCGGGGCCGGCCAGCGGTGTGCCGGCGCCAAACGTTGTGCGTTTGCCGTAGCCGTGCTCGCAGACGGTGAGGAGCGTGGCGTCGGGATCGGCCACCACCATTCCCACGAGCCGGTCACCTGGGCCCAGCTTGATGCCGCGGACGCCGCTCGTGTCGCGGCCCATCGGACGGGCGTCGGACTCGGGGAACCGGATTGCCATGCCCTTGGCCGTCGCCAGAACCAACTCGTCGCCGGCCTTGGTGATCACGGCCCCCACGAGTTCGTCCCCCTCCCGGAGCTTGACGGCGATCAGCCCCTTCGTCCGACGGCGCCGGTATTGCTCGAGGGCCGTCTTCTTGATCGTGCCCGTCCGGGTTGCCAGCAGGAGGAATTGGTTCGGGTCCTCGAAGCCCCCCACGGCCCGGCACTCGGCCACCTTCTCCCCCGCCTCGAACTCGAGCAGGTTGACGAGCGCCCGCCCCTTGGCATCACGGGCCAGTTCAGGCAGCTCGAAGACCCTCATCGAGAACACCTTGCCGAGCGTCGTGAACACAAGCAGCCAGTCGTGGGTGCTGGCCACAAAGAGGTGCTCGATCGGATCTTCCTCGTCAGCGGTGGCACCCTTGAGCCCCTTGCCTCCCCGCCGCTGGGCCCGGTAGACGTCGGCGGGCGTCCGCTTCACGTAGCCGGCCCGGCTGATCGTCACGACCATTGTGGCCTCGGTGATCAGCTCGGCCATGTCGCGGATGTCGGCCGCCTCGCCGCTGATCTCGGTCCGCCTGGGGTCGGCATGCTTGGACTCGATCTCGACGAGCTCGGCCCGGATGAGGGCCCGGATGTTTGTGTCGCTCGAGAGGATCCGGCGGAACTCACCGATCTTGCCAAGCAGCTCGCGATGCTCGCCCCCCAGCTTCTCCTGCTCGAGATTGACAAGCTGGCCGAGTGTGAGCCGGAGGATGGCGTCGGCCTGCACCGGCGAGAGCCCGTAGGTCTCCGCGGCGCCCCGCTCTTCCTGAAGCATGGCAAAGCCCTCGCTCCCCAGGGCCCGCTCGAGCAGGGCCGCCGGCGCCTGAAGCAGGCAGAGCCGCTCCTTCGCCTCGGCCTGCGATTTCGACGAGCGAATGATCTTGATCACCTCGTCGATGTTCGCCAGGGCCACGAGCAGCCCTTCGAGCGTGTGCTTGCGGTTGCGGGCCTTCTGGAGGAGGTGCTGGGTGCGCCGCCGGATGACGATGATGCGGTGGCGGAGAAACTCCTGGAGCAGTTCCTTGCACGACAAGATCCGCGGCTTGCCGTCGACCAGGGCCAAAAAGATGAGCGAGAACGATGTCTGGAGCGGCGAAAACTGATACAGCTGATTGAGGACGACGTCGGGGTCGGCGTCTCGCTTGAGCTCGAGGATGAGCCGCACTGGCTCCTTGAGGTCGCTCTCGTTGCGAATCGCCGAGATCCCCTTGATCCGATCGTCGGTCACAAGTTCGGCGATCTTCTCCTCGATCGCGTCCCGTGTCTGCTGATAGGGAATCTCGGTCACGACGATCCGGGTGCGGTTCTTACCGAACTCCTCCACGTGGGCCCGGGCCCGCAAGGTGATCGTGCTTCGGCCGGTGAGGTAGCCGCGAACGAGCGGCTCGCGGCCCATCACAATCCCACCGGTGGGGAAGTCGGGGCCGGGCACGATCTCGAGCAGTTCGCCCATCGAGAGATCGGGATTGTCGATCAGGGCCACAAGCCCACGGCAGACCTCGCCCAGGTTATGGGGCGGGATGCTCGTGGCCATGCCCACCGCGATGCCGCCGGCCCCGTTGACGAGGAGGTTGGGAAACCGGCTCGGGAGCACGACCGGCTCGGTGTTCCGCTCGTCGTAGGTGGGCACGAAGTCGACCGTGTCGAGCGACAGGTCGTCGAGCATGAGGGCCGCTATCGGCGAGAGGCGGGCCTCCGTGTACCGCATCGCGGCCGCGGGCAGGCCGGCGATGGAGCCGAAGTTGCCCTGCTTGTCGACGAGCACATGCCGCATGTTCCATTCCTGGGCCATGCGGACGAGCGTGGGGTAGATCACGCTCTCGCCGTGCGGGTGGTAGTTGCCGCTGGTGTCGCCCGAAATCTTGGCACACTTCACGCGGGACGCGCCGGGCGAGAGGTTGAGGTCGTTCATAGCGACGAGGATCCGTCGCTGCGACGGCTTGAGCCCGTCGCGAACGTCGGGCAGGGCCCGGCTCACAATCACGCTCATGGCGTAGGTCAGGTAGCTGTCCTTGAGCTCCTGCTCGATCGGCATTTCGACGAGCCGGCCGCCGGAGATGTCGCGGAGGCCGTCGTTGACCGGTTGCCCAGCCGCACCCTCACCTGGGCCCTCGCCCGTGCCTTCGTCTGGCGTGACACCATCGGCCGGGTTTTCATCATCTGCCAAAGGAGGGCCTCCAACCACGCGTGAACCCCTCGCAGGCCATCCCTGTCGGTCCGCTGCGATGTGTTGAACATACCCGGCCCACGGGGTCGGTCAACCGGCTGGGAATCCGGAAAAAACAGGGGTTTTCGCGGGCCTGCTGACGGGTTGACCCGCCGACTCGCAGCCCCCTACTCTCCCCCGCCACATCAGGCCGACGGTTTCCGCGCTCCGCGGGCCGCCACCGGCCACCGCGACCGAGGCAGAGGCGATGACATACCGGCGAACCGACGGGCTGCTTGTGGCCGCGCTGGCGGCGGTCGTGCTCCTGCCAAACCTCGGCGGGCCGCCCTTGTGGGACGACGATGAGCCGCGGAACGCCGCCTGCTCGCTGGCGATGTGGAACGGCGGCGACTGGGTCGTGCCCACCTTCAACGGCCGGCTCCGGGTCGAGAAGCCTGCGCTCGTCAACTGGCTCCACCTGGCCGGATTCGCGACCGCCGGCGTCAACGAGACGGGAGCCCGCATCGGCTCAGCGCTGCTCACGCTGGGAACGTGCCTGCTAACCTGGCGAATCGCCGCGATCCTGTTCCGCCCCGACGTGGCTCTGTGGGCTGGGATTGCGATGGCCACCTGCCTCTGGACCGGCGTGACGGGCAGAGCCTCGACGCCCGACGCGCCCTTGGCCTTCTTCACCACGCTCGCCCTGTGGCTGTTTGTCCGGGCCGTGCATCGCGAGGGCCCGGCAGGCCAGGGCTGGCGGGATGCTCCCGTCGCGGTTTCCCGCGGCACCGCTTTGGCCATCGGCGGGGCGTGCGGGCTCGCCATACTCACGAAGGGACCGGTTGGGCTCGTGCTCCCTTTGGCCGGCCTCGGCTGCTTCGCCTGGTGGCAGGCGGCGGTCGATCCGGGGCGGGACGGCTCCTGGTCACTGCGACTGGCCACGGCGGCGGCTGCTGCCTGGCGGGGTGTGCGGCCCGGGCTCATCGTCGCGGCGGCGGTGGCCGTCGCCGCCCCGTGGTACATCGCGGTCTGCATCCGGACGGGCGGCGACTGGCCGCGAGAGTTTCTCCTCGTGCACAACCTCGGCCGGTTCGCGTCGCCGATGGAGGGCCACTCGGGTTCGGCATTCTTCTATTATCCGCTCCGCATCCTCGTGGGCCTGTTCCCGTGGTCGATGGCCTCGGCGCTTGTCGTCGTGCACGCGGTCCGGTCGCTCAAGGCCGGCGCACCGGCATCGGCGGGCACCCGGCTCATGACGGTCTGGATCGCTGCCTGGGTCATCCCCTTCTCGCTCGCCGGCACGAAGCTGCCCGGATATGTCTGGCCCGCCTACCCGGCGCTCGCCTGCTGCGTGGGCCTGTTCGTGGCCGACTGGATTCGCTCGCCCACGCAGGCCACCGACGGCTGGATGCGATGGGCCTGGGGCTTTCTCGTCGCCTCGGGTGTGGGTCTGGGCATCGGCCTGCCGCTGGCCGTCAATCACCTCGCGCCTGGCGCGGAGTGGATCGGCCTGGTGGGTATCGTGCCGCTGGCCGGCGGCATCCTTGCCTGGTCATGCCAGTCGCTCTCGTCGCGGCGGGCCGCAGCAGCCTGCTGGGCCGCCACCGCGGCAGCGAGCGTGGCGATGCTCGTGGCGGGGGGGACCACGGCCCTCGGCCGCACGGGGGGCACGCGACACCTGCTCGCTCGCCTGCCGGCGGCTGGCATTCCGCAACCGATCGCCTCCTACCGGGCCCCTCCGAGCACAGCGTTCTATGCGGGCCTGGTGGCCGGAGGCGGCGCGGTCGCATCGCTCGAGGAACCGGCCGAGGTGGCTGCGTTCGTCGCCGAGCATCCGGGAGCGCCCCTCGTCGTCGATGCCCGGTTTGCCGAATCGGTCGCCGCCGTGCTGCCGGCAGACTACCGGGTGCTCCGGACCGCGACGACGCTGCCTGAGTCGCGGCAATTGATCCTGTTTGGACCGGCCGAGCTGGCATTTGGACCGGCCGGGCCAGGTGAACCGGCCCGGCTTGCCGAGGCGGGCGTCGGTCCGCCTCCGGCTTTATCTCGCCGCTGACGCATTCCAGACTCCCACACACTTCGTTTCCTCTTCGGAATTCTCTCATGGCCGACCGCCGTCCGCTCCTCATCGTCCTCGTCGCCGGCATCGCGGCCCTCGCACTCGGCACCGCCCCCAGTCCCCTCTGGGACGAGGACGAGCCCCGCTTCGCCGAGATCGCCAGCACGATGGTGGAGACGGGCGACTGGATTGTGCCCACCTTCAACGGCACGCTCGCGGTAGACAAGCCGGTGCTCATGCACTGGTGCATGGCGGCGTGTATGAGCGTGTTTGGCGTCAACGAGTTTGCGGCCCGGCTGCCGTCGCTGATCGCGGCCCTGGTCACGGCACTTGCTGTGCTGCGGTTCGGCACGCGGTTTTTCGATTCCACGATCGGCGTCGTCGCGGCGCTGGCCTGGCTAGGCACCTTGCTGGTCGGAATCGAAGCCCACGCCGCAACGCCCGACGCGATCCTCGTAGCGCTCACCGCCTGGGCGACGGTGCTCGCGGCGGAGGTGATCGCGGGGCCGGTGGCAGGAAAAGAGGAGATCCCCCGGCTCCCGGCCGCGGCCAGCGGTGACGATGCGTTACCGCAGTTGAGCGTGGGCCGGGCCGCTGGCATCGGGCTGCTGCTCGGGCTGGCCGTTATCTGCAAAGGACCGATCGGGTTTGTCGGGCCGCTGGCGGTGCTCGTGCCCTGGGCCTGGTGGGTGGCGGTCGATCGCCGCATGGCCGAGATGGCGGCTGGGCCGTGGCTCCGGCGGACCGTTGCGGCAGCCCTGCCGGCCGTGGTCGACGTGCTCCGCAGCCTCCGGCCCGTGGTGCTCACGGCTGCGGCGGTCGCGGTGGCAGCACCCTGGTACGTGGCCGTCGGGCAGCGGACCGACGGCGCCTGGATCGAGGGCTTCTTCTTCGTCCATAACGTGGGCCGCTTCATGGCCCCGATGGAGAAGCACGGCGGCGGCCTCTGGTACCACCCGGTGACGATGCTCGTCTGCTTCTATCCGTGGTCATGCTTCCTACCGTTGGCGATCGTGCTGGCGGCTTGGCGAACCTGGAAACGATCCCTGCCGCCCGCTCTGGGCCCGGTTGTCGGCCTGCTGCTCGTCTGGTTCGCGGTCTGGGTCGGCGGGTTTTCGCTGGCTGCCACGAAGCTGCCAAACTACGTGCTGCCGGCCTATCCGCCCGCCGCCATGCTGGTCGCCTGGCTCGCCGTCGACGCCGCCCGGCGGGCTGCGGAGACAGGCCGCTGGCCCCACGCCCGCTGGATGGCCACCGGCCTGGCCGCCCTCGCCTTCGGCGGCATCGCGACGGCCGGGACGGTTCTTGTCGCCGCGGAGTATGGTCTCGTGGGGGCACAGCCGGCGGCGATCGTGGGCATCGTGCCGCTGGTTGGTGCCGTTATCTGCTGGCGGCTGGCTTCGCGGCGGCCCGTGGCAGCGGTGGGAGCCTTCGCCGCCACCGCGGTTGTCTTCACGACGCTGGCGGTGGGCCCGGCGGCCAGCTGGATGGCCCGCGCCAACACGATTCCCTCCTTTGTCCGCGGCCTCGAGACCCCCGGCGACGGCCCGGTTCGCCTGGGCACGTTCACGATCGCCAGTCCGAACATCGTCTTCTATGCGGACGGCCACGTGCACCAGATCGTTCGCGATGACTTCGCCGCCGCGGCGGAGTTTCTGGCATCCGGCCCCGACGCGGTCCTGCTCGTGCCCGACCAGAAGCTCGGTCTCATCGAGCCGCACCTGCCGCCGGGCTACGGCATCGTCGGTCGCGTGCGGCCGGTCTTCCGGCCCCACGACGTCGTGGCCATCGGTCGCGTGCCACCGGCAGGCCGCACCGCCAGCGGCGGGGAGGTGGCGCGATGAGTGGCCCTGCCCCCACGCGGTCCAGCCGTCGTGCCGCCCGCGGCCTACTCTCGGTCGTGATTCCCTGCCACAACGAGCAGGATGTGATCGAGACCGCCCATAGCCGGCTCGTCGAGGTGCTGCCCACCACCGGCATGGACTTCGAGATCATCTATGTCGACGACGGCAGCCGCGACGCGACACTCGAGCGGCTTGAGCGGATCGCCGCCCGGGAGGGCCGCGTGACGGTGATCGAACTGTCACGAAACTTCGGCCAGCAGGCGGCGATGTCGGCGGGCCTCGCGGCCGCCCGTGGTGATGCGATCGTGATCACCGACGCCGACCTCCAGGATCCTCCCGAGGTGATCCCGGAGATGGTGACGGCCTGGCGGCGGGGCGTCGACGTCGCCTACGGCCGCCGCCGCCGCCGGGATGGTGAGACCGCTTTCAAGCTGCTGACGGCGAGCCTCTACCACCGCCTCTTTGCCCGCCTGATCCCCTACCCGATGCCGGTCGACACGGGCGACTTCAAGCTCGTCGACCGAGCCGTGGCCGACGCCGTTGTCGCCCTGCCGGAAAAACGCCGCTACCTGAGAAGCCTCGTCCCCTGGGCCGGCTTCCGGCACGAGCCGGTCTGGTACGACCGCCACCCGCGGGCTGCCGGGGAAACAAAATACTCCCCCTGGAAGCTCGCGAAACTCGCCGCCGACGCGGTCGTGCTTTCCTCCGACGCCCCGCTGCGGCTCACCTGGGTGGCTGCCGGGCTGCTTGCGGTGACAGGCGGCACGGCCGCGGCCGTCGCCACCACGGCGACCTGGTTCGGCCCTTCCCAAGCGGGCATCTCGCTCGCGGCGATCACGGCCATCGTCGCTTTCGTGGCCGCCGTCCAGACCGCGGCTGTCGCGATCGTAGGGGAGTATGTGTCTCGCACATACCGCGAGGTGCAGGGCCGGCCGCCGTGGGTCATCCGCCGCACGATCGGCCCGGCAACGGAATCCCGCACGGGCAGCCGCGCGGCGTGAAAATCCCGTGGGCGGGCCGCGAGCCCGGGGACTGCGGGAACAGAAGTCAGCCCGCCTGCCATGTGACGCAACCCCTTGCGTGGGTCGGGGTTGCCCGTGCCATCTCGCCGGACGGTCGCTTTCGGCATCCTGCCTTCGCTCACTCCACGCAAGCTGCGCTTCGGCATCCTGCCTCTCGCTTGCTTGCGAGGCCGGCTCGATAGCACGGGCAACCCCTCCCCTGACTCTCTCCCACATACAAGCCCCGGGCGCGAGCCCGGGGACTTCGGGAACAAGAGCCTCCCCGCTATCCATGCCGCCCCGCGGTAACCCCGCGCCTAGCTCTTCTCCAATTTGGTCCGCCACGTCACAGTCCCCCGGCTCGCGCCGGGGGCTTCTATGTCGGACACGCCGTGCCGAACATGGTGGCAATCCTGCCTGCGCTCGCTTCCCTTAACCCATACAAGCCCCGGGCGCGAGCCCGGGGACTGCGGGAACAAAGGCCTCCCCGCACACTTGGCGGCCGCAGGTGCTGGAGCGGGACCAGCCCACGTTCACCAGCCTGTGGCTACTTCGCCAAGGCTGCTTCGATCGCTTCGACAAGTCCTGGGTCGTCGGGGGAGACGCGGGTCTTGAACCGGCCGGCCACCTGGCCGTCTTTGCCGATCAGAAACTTCTCGAAGTTCCAGCCGATATCGCCGGCGGGATCCGCCGACTCGGTGAGCACCGCGAAGAGCTTCGCCTTGTCCGGGCCCTTGACGGCGATCTTGGAGAACATCGGGAACGTGACGTCGTATTTCGAGGAGCAGAAGTCTTTGATCTGCTCGTCACTGCCCGGTTCCTGAGCGCCGAAATCATTGGCCGGGAAGCCGAGCACCACAAAGCCATCGCCCTTGTACTTCTCGTAGAGCCCCTGAAGGCCGGCGTATTGCGGCGTGGCGCCGCAGCGGCTGGCCACGTTGACCACGAGCACGACCTTGCCCTTGTACGAGCCGAGGTCGACGTCGGCTCCGTCGATCGACTTCATCGTGCCCGAGAGGGGCAGGTCGGCCCGTGCCGACGCGGCCAGACCGAGCATGGAAAGGGCAGCGAACAGGGCACACAGGTTGAACAATGACATCGGGATCCTCCCAAGGGGTTCGGAATGCAACGGGCATCAACATTAGAGGCCCGCGGTCTCCGGCCGGCAAATTGGCGTCATGCCCCAGGCTCAAGCGGCGTCCAGCGGTCGAACGAAGCGGCCTGGCCGCAGTGGGTGCCCCCCGCATCGGTGAGGTTCCAGACGATCGCCCGTTCGATCCGGAACCGGCGGCCCGACTTCGAAACCCGGACTCCCGAGTAGTCGTCCACGAATCCATGCTCCAGGGTCCGGGCCAGGAGCCGGGCCCGCTCATCACGGTGCACCGGTTCCGCGGTGAGCCGCGAGGGGGTCCGCGTCAGCTCCTCCCAGGTCATCTCCCAGAGGGCGATCGCCTGTGCGTTGCCGTAGGTGAGCACCGGATCGGCCTCGGTGCCGTGCGCAACCACCACGAACGGGGCCAGGAAGAGCCGCTCCGCCTGCTCGGCAGTCGTGCCCGAGCGGGAGACGAGTTCGCGGCCGATGAGTCGGGCGAACGAGTCGAGCAGGAGTTGGATATGCGCGGCGGTGGCGGTCACCGAATCACCCGGTTTCACGTGGGTCCTGCCGCCACGACGTCGGGCCCGGCGGCGGCGGCGTAGGCGGCGAAGTTGTCCCTGAACCGCGTGGCGAGCCCGCGGGCGGCAGCCTCCCACGAGGCCTCGTCGGGCCAGGCCCGGGAGGGCACGAGCAGCGTGTCGCTAACACCGGGTACACGGGTCACGGCATTGAGACCAAAGACCCCGTCGCGGTGCACCGGCGCCTCGTCGAGGCTGCCGGCGTGGATGGCGTCGATGATCCTGCGGGTGCTCGCCAGTTCGATCCGCCTCCCGACGCCATGCACGCCCCCTGTCCAGCCGGTATTCACAAGCCAGGCCCTCGCGCCATGCCGATGGAGTTTGTCGGCAAGGAGCTTGGCGTACACGGCGGGATTGCGAATCAGGAAGGCGGCGCTGAAGCAGGCGGAGAAGGCCACCTGCGGCTCGACGATGCCCATCTCCGTGCCCGCCACCCGCGCGGTGTAGCCCGAGAGAAAGTGGTACATCGCCTGCTCCCGCGAGAGCCGGCTCACCGGCGGCAGCACGCCCGATGCGTCGCAGGTAAGGAAGATCACGTTGCGGGGGTGGGGGCCGACACAGGGCACCTGCGCGTTGTCGATGAAGTCGATCGGGTAGGCCGCGCGGGTGTTTTCGGTAATCGCACTCGACTCGAAGTCGACCGCCCGCGTCGCGGGGTCGTAGGCGACGTTCTCGAGCACGGTCCCGAACCTGATCGCCCGCCAAATGTCTGGCTCCTTGGCCGCGTCGAGGTGGATGCACTTGGCGTAGCAGCCCCCCTCGATGTTGAAAATCCCGGCATCGCCCCAGCCGTGCTCGTCGTCCCCGATGAGCCGCCGGGCCGGGTCGGCCGAGAGCGTTGTCTTGCCGGTGCCCGAGAGCCCGAAGAAGACCGCGACGTCGCCAGGACCGCCGCCGGGGGGGATTCCCTCGTTGGCCGAGCAGTGCATCGAGAGAATGCCTTGGCCGGGCAGGAGCCAGTGCATGTAGGTAAACACGCCCTTCTTCATCTCCCCCGCGTATTCCGTGCCGAGGATCACCTGCTCCCGCCGCTCGAGACAGAGGTCGATGCTCGTGCGGCTCGTCATGGAGGAGGTGAAGCGATTGGCGGGGAATTGCCCGGCGTTGTAGATCACGTAGTCGGGGGCCCCGAATCGCTCGAGCTCGTCGAGCGTGGGGCGGATGAGCATGTTGTGCATGAAGAGCGCGTGGTAGGCCCGCGCGCAGAGCACGCGAACCTTCACCCGGGTGGCCGGGTCCCAGCCCGCGTAGCCGTCGCAGACGTAGATCTGGTCGCGGGTGTTGAGGTAGTCGATCGCCCGCTGCCGGTTGAGCAGGAAGGTGTGCTCGTCGATGGGGCGATTGACCGCCCCCCACCAGACGTCGGCCTCCGACTCGGGCCGCCGCACGACGTGCTTGTCGCCGGGGCAGCGGCCGGTCTTCGCCCCCGAGCGGATCGCGATCGCTCCCGAGGAGACGATGCCGGCCTGCTCTCTGGACACGGCGTCTTCGTAGAGGCGGCCCGGTGGGGCGTTCCTCACGACGACAGGGACGGTAATTTCATGCGGTGAAAGATCGAGGTGGACCGGCATGGCGGGGTTCCGGGACGGGGGCTGGGGAGAACGGCTGCCGGGGGATGACCAGCGCCGCTGGGTCTGGCGTCGGGGGACGGCTGACAACCGCCCAGCCGACCGCGGTGAGGACGATGCCCAGGCCTGCCGCGGCCAGTGCCGCCCCCCAAGGATTCCGCCGCACCCGCAGCGAACGGAGGGCCCGACGCAACCGCCTTGTGAATTCGGCCCAGGCCTCGGCAGATGTCCGGCTGCCCACGGCTACGACACTCACACTGCGGGCCAGCCCGTGACCGTCGACGAGAAGTTGAATGCCCCGCGCCGGCAACACCACGCTCTCACCCGCCCAGCGGGCCGTGCCGTCCAAGCCGCCGACCACCTCCGCGAGGATCGGCCGAAACTGTTCGGCGGTGATGTTGTAGACCACCAGCCGGGGCCGAGTAGCGAGGATGCCGGCGGCCACGACGAGCACAAACACGAGGATCAGCATCACGGCCGTCCACGGTGCCGCACCGACGGCCGGCTGCAGGAGCGCCAGCGGACCGGCCAGCACGAGCCCCGACACCGCCGTAGCGAGGAGCGTTAGATCCCAGGCGCCCGGTACCACGATCGGCCGGCACCGCAGATGGAGCCACCCGAGGCAGGCGAGGTAGCCGCCCACGGGCAGCACCGCCGCCCAGAGCGGGATCGACGCCAGCAACACGCTCATCGCCGACCTCCGGCTAGGCCTGCCAGGCCAGCCACACGAGGAAGCCGAGCCATGCAATCTCGGCACCGGCCGCGGTGAGCAGAAGCAAACGGGCTGCGGGAGCCGGGCCTGCGTCCGCTGCCATCGCTCCACGCTCCCAGCTCAGACGGGGTCGGGCACGGCGAACGGAATATCCCGGGCGAAGGCACTGTCGAACTCGAAGACATCCTGAAAGTCCTCTCGCTTGTCGCTGCGGGTCTTCCGCATCTGCCCGATGTCGATCATGTTGAAGACGATCTCGCCGATATCGGCAGTGCGACGGAGACCCCAGGCCGCCAGCACCGTCGGTGCCAAATAGCCGTACTGCTGGAGGCCGTACCGACGGGCCGCCTCGCAGAGTTGCTGGCCCGAGACATGCCGTTCTGCCCGGCTGGCATCGCGGCGGGACCGGGCACGGGTTTTGCGGCCGCCGGGGGCCTTTTGCTCTGGAACCGACTCGAGTTCGTTCTCCGGCGGTTCGACTCCATATCCAAGCGACTCCTGGGCGAACGCCAGGGCCTCGAGGACGAAGAGATACGCGTCGAGCGTGTAACGCCGGTCACGGGTGAGCAAATCGAACAGGGGATGGGATTCATCGACGAGCGGCATGGGACAGTCGTATTCCTGCGGAGCCTGGCGAGCTGTCAGTATATCCGCCAGCATGCGGGTGGGCGAACCATTCACTCACCTGGTCACTCACCTGGGACTTACCCCCCCATCGAAGCCCGAGGCGTGCACCGAGCGGAATGTGCGGGCCGCCTCGCCCGAAGCCGTCCGAAAACTTTTACTTGCCGGAGCCGGCTCCCTGCGACGAGACATCGTCGAGCACGTATTTGTAGCCAAATGGGGTAACCGGCTTGGCAAAGTCGCGGATCATGTCGAGCCCCTTGTCAATAAAGTTTGTTCGGGGATCGAACTGATAGACGTCGCGGTCCTGCCCGCCCGGCTTATAGATCTGGATCGCAAAGGGCATCAGGTCGCGGGCTTGGAGGATGAGCTCCACCTTGGAAAAATTCGCCGCATCGGCCTGGTAGCGAGGCAGTGACTCGAGCCAGATCTGGTCACGAACCTCTGGCGGCGTGATGAGCCGCATCCAGTACCGTTTCCTGAGCGTATCGGCCTTGGCTCCGAACACGAACGGCAGCGGCCCGTCGCTGATCGCCTTGCCCCGCATTTCCGGGGGCAGCCGTGTTTCCCGCAACTGCCGCTCGTTGTGGCGAAACTCATAGATGCTCTCCCCGTTGCAGACCCAGTGCTCGCCCACGTCGCCGCCGCGGATCTCGTAGCGGCTGGCCTCGGGGCTCCATTGCTTCGATTCCTTGACGCGGAACAGGCCCTTGTCGGGGGCGGCATACTTGAGCTCACCAGTGCTTTCGGCGAAGGCCAGCCGGTCGCCGCCCGCGTCGGTCGGGCTCCAGGCGTTGTATTCCCACTTGTGGAAGGTGCACGACCAGGTCCGCACCGCGGCATTGCGGGCCTCCCACGCCGCGAGGAGCTGATCGAGCGCTGCCTGTTGCTGTGGCGAGAGTGCGGGCGGCGGCTGAGGGGCGGCCGGCACGGCAGCGACGCGGGCGACCGGAGCCGGCGCGGCCGCTGCTGCCGCGGGCGGCTGAACCTGCCCGCGGGCCGGCCCGGCAGCGGCCAGGGCGACCACGAACAGAACCGGGAAGGACCACGGTGGGATTCGGCTGAAACGGCACACGGCTCTGACTCCTGCGGGGGCGGGAACTCTACCAGCCGATCCGGCCAGCGGCGAGAGCGGTTCCGGGGCCTTGTGCCGCAGCTTCTCCATCCCCCCCGGGCTGCGTGCTTCCCTTACACTTTTTCGCACCCTTCGACCGCCCCCGGAGCCGCCCATGAAGATCGCCGCCTTCTCGATCAAGCCCTACGACCGCGACAGCCTGGCCGCGGCCTCGGCGGGCACCCCACTGGAATGGATCTGGCTCGAACCGCGGCTCGATCGCCACACTGCCCGGCTCGCCGAGGGAGCGGCGGCCGTCAACTGCTTCGTGAACGACGAACTCGACGCGGAGGCGCTCGAGGTGCTCGCTTTCATCGGGGTCAGACTTGTGACGCTCCGCTCGGCCGGCTTCAACCATGTCGACGTGGCGGCGGCCGCCCGGCTGGGGCTGGCGGTAACGCGGGTGCCTGACTACTCGCCCCACGCGGTCGCCGAGCACACGGTAGGGCTCATGCTCACGCTCGACCGCAAACTGCACCGCGCCTATGGGCGTGTCCGGGACGGCAATTTCTCGCTCCAGGGCCTGCTCGGCTTCGATCTTCATGGTCGCACCGTGGGTGTGGTCGGGACGGGCAAGATCGGCCGCTGCGTGGCCGAGATCATGCTCGGCTTCGGCTGCCACGTGCTCGCCCACGACCCCTACCCAGACGCGGCCCTCGCCGCCCGCGGTGTCGTGTACCTGCCCCTCGACGACCTGCTCGCCGGTTCCGACATCGTCACGCTCCATTGCCCGCTCGCGCCGTCCACGCACCACCTCGTGAACGCCACCTCGATCGCCCGGATGCGGCCTGGTGTGATGCTCGTGAACACCAGCCGCGGCGGACTGGTCGACACCCAGGCCGTGATCGACGCCCTCAAGAGCGGCCACATCGGCCACCTCGGCCTCGACGTCTACGAGGAGGAGGCCGGCCTGTTCTTTGACGACAAGAGCAGTTCGATCATCCAGGACGACACCTTCATGCGGTTGCTGACGTTTCCCAACGTGGTCGTCACCGCCCACCAGGCCTTCTTCACGACCGATGCGCTGGCGGCGATCGCCACCCAGACGGTCCGGAACCTCCTGCTCTTCCACCGGGGCGAGCCGCTCGAGGCGATTGTCGGGGCCTGACGGCCCAGCTGCCTGACGGCCCGGGTGCCGGGGAGAACCTCCCGACAGGCTCAGCCAGTGGCCGCCGCCCGGAGGTCGGCGAGCTCGCGGGCGAAGCCCCCGGAGAGGATCGGGAACCGGCACCAGGTCTTTGGATCGAGGTTCTCGTCGTCGAGATGGAACGACGGGGCATACCGCTCCCGCTTCCACTGGTTGCGGCTCCAGAGCGTGAAGAATCGCTCGGTCCAGGTGGCGAGTTCGAGCGGCGAGTGCGTCGGAAACTCAGCTCGCAGCCGCCGCCAGCATTCGAGCGGCGTCTGCCGGTCGCGGATCGCAAATCGCTCGACCGCGTCGAGGACACCATAGGGCATGAGGTCGGCCTCGTCGGTCTGGCCAGCGGCCTGGGGACGCAGCTCCGCCGTGGGCTGTTGGGCATTGACGGCGGCGAGCGCCGGCACCGGGCCGGCACCTGCCGGCCCCTCGTGCTCGAGCCACACGAGCCATCGCCTCAGATAGGCCTTGTCGATGCCGGCGATCGGGGCGATCCCGCCGGCGGTGTCGCCGTCCATCGTGGCGTAGCCCACCGCCGCCTCCGAGCGGTTGCTCGTGGAGACGAGCAGTCCACCGGTGATGTTTGCGAGCATCCACACGCCCGGGGCCCGGGCCCGGGCCTGGATGTTCTGAAGCGCAATGTCGTCGGTCTCCCAGGAAAGCGGCCGGCCGAGCGCATCCGAGACGATCCGCTCGTAGGCTCGCACGACCGGCTCCACGTCGAACTCGTGAAACACTCCGCCGAGCGCCTCGGCGAGGCCGCGGGCCGCCGCCCGGGTGACTGGACCAGAGTTGGCGGTCGACTGATACACGCAGCTGAGCGTGGCCGTCACGAGCCGCCGCACCGCCGCGTCGCCGCCGCCGCTGCCGGCCGCATCCGGCAGGCCGAACCGGTCCGCCGCGACCTGCGGCGAGAGCTCACCGGCCGCCAGCTTGCAGGCAACCGCCACCAGGCATGCCACGGCCGAGGAGTCGGCCCCGCCGCTGGCCGAAACCACAAATCCCCGGGACCGGCTCTTCCGCGCGTAGTCGAACAGGCCCAGCGCAACACCGCGGGCAAACTCCTCTTCCTTGACGTTCCCGCCGCGTTCCCAGGCATCACGGCCGTCGCTTTCGGCCGCCCCAGACTCAACCGCCGCCGGCGTGAAGCCTACGGCCACGAGGTCTGCCGCCGGCCCGGGAGCCTCCCGCACGAGTCTCGCCTGCGCCGGTCGGATAGAGTCGAGATCGACCACGGCCGTTGTGTCGGTCCGATCTGCGAACGAAAACCGCCGCCCCTGGGCGACGATCCGACCGCCAGCGGCCAGGAGCACGCTGCCGTCATAGATCGCCCGGCCCGCCTCGTTGCCGACGAGGTTCGAGTAGACGTAGGCGGTGGCGAAGGCCCGTGATCCCTCCTGCACAAACCGGCGGCGAATCTCTTCCTTGCCGAACGCGAAGTGGCTGGCCGAGGGGTTGAGGATCACGTCCACACCGCGGGCGGCGAGCGCCGCCCCGGGCCGATCAGCGGCCCAGGCGTCTTCGCAGATCTCGAAGCCGACCCGCACGCCGCCGCAGTCAAACCGCAGGTCGCCGATCGGAAACTCGGCCCCCTCGACAGTGAGCGTTGCCTGCCGACCCCGCGGCCAGGGACGGAACCAGCGGGGTTCATAGTGGATCCCGTCGCCAGCGAGATGCTGCTTCGAGACCAGGCCAGCCAGCCTGCCGTCGGCAATGAAGGCCGCCGCATCGTAGACGCCGCTCTCGAACCGCACCGGAAGGCCCACCGCGACGGCGATCCCCGCGGTGTGCGGCACGATCTCGCTGAGCGTCCGCCAGGCCATCCGCTGCACGCCGGGCGAGAGGAAGGCGTCTTCGCAGCCGTAGCCGGAAACGCATAGCTCCGGCAGGCAGAGGATCGCAACGCC
>Ga0210003_1001597_pt1 | contig 19840 bp, 9 predicted proteins | sample LantaG_FD_182804 | JGI IMG/M metagenome (GOLD analysis project Ga0210003, IMG submission 182804) | Deep subsurface microbial communities from Baltic Sea to uncover new lineages of life (NeLLi) - Landsort_02402 metaG (SPAdes) (version 2) | ecosystem: Environmental > Aquatic > Marine > Oceanic >... | reverse complement strand
GCTCAAGCGTGAGATCCAGTCGCGGTTGAGTCGTGGCCCCTGGCCGAGTTGGTTTGTGTTGCCGTCGGAACTTGATTATCAGCCCAAGAAGCAGTGGCTTCTGTCGGAATACGATTTGTTTATAAAGCGTCGTCCGAACAGCAGGCGTATGCCTGTGGCGTTGTATTACAAGGCTATGCTGAGCGAATACAGCCCTGATACGGAGCTGCTTGGTCAGAAAGAGGTTTTGCATTTTTACAGTGATTATCCTCACGAGCTGTCTCGTTCAATTTGGTGGTCTCTTTATGCTCACAGGGATTTCGGCAAAAGTCCGGAGTCGATAGAGGCTCGTTGGCGAATCGCCAAGCACCTGGCCGGGCAGCGTGCATTTTTGCAGGCTGATGAACTTCTGGCTGAGGCGGAGGTTATGGCGACAAAGCGATTGAAGGAGCTGGAGCAGGAGCCGGCTGCGAGTGAGACGTTTCTTGGTTTGTTTCATGCTCCGGCGGATTCTGTGATGACGAAGGTTAAGCTCGAGCAGCTTGATATGCGGTCAAAGGAGTTGCGTTACCTAATAGGGCCTGAAAACAGGACGGACAAGAAGGATACTCAGGAGCGTTTGGCGATATTTGTGATGCTAAATCCACATGCTCGGGATTATGGATGGCGGCTGGAAGAACTTCTGGAACAGACGGACAAAAATGATCCTCTTCGAGATAATATTCTACTGGCCAAGGCAAAGCTGATAGCGGATGACCAGGCGCGGGGTGAGCGTTTGGCTGCGCTTTACAAGGAGTTTAAGGACACCGATGGGGGGATGTATGCCTTGTATGAGTTGGCCCGGTTGAAGATTAGCCAGTACCAGGAGGCGTCGAATCAGGACCGCAAGAAAGAGTATCTTCTGGAAGCTCGGTCGTTTCTTATGAGTTTTGTCGGCTTGTATCCGAACAGCTTTTGTTCGGCTCGTGCCAAGCAGATGTTGGATGAACTTCCGCAGGCCGATTGAACCGGCAAAGTGAGGAGACGAAGGTTGGGTTCGAATTGACTTTTTGAGGGATTTGGTTATTATGAGTGTGGTGCAGGAGAGATATTGAGCAGGGTGGTGCATTTAGGGTGAACCGATGGAAAGCCAAAGCAATCGGGGTGCTAAGAACTTGAAGAATATCCTTCTGATAGGGGATGTGGGGAGGGTTTTTCGTGATGTTAGTACAGTGGGGACAATGGCGGTGGAGGTTTTTGCCGATGTTGGTGCGGGGATTGAGGCGGCATCCAGGGAGAACTATACCACGGTGTGCGTGGTGCTGAGCAGCATAGGCAGCGATTCCGGCAATGTACTTCGGACTCTGCGGAAGGTGAATAGGGGGGTCAGGGTGGTTCTTCTGGCACAGATGTTCGAAGAGCCTCTTGCGATACGGCTTGTGGGAAGCGGCGGGATACTTGCGGATGATTACCTGATTTGTCCGATGGAGGCGGCGGGTTTTTGTGAGGTGGTTGGGGGCTTTGCGCAGGGGCGGGCAGGTGAGAGTGCTGAGGTGACGGCTGCTGCGAGCGACAGTGATGAAAAGCTGGAGCAGCTTTCGAAACTGGCGACAGAGGACAGTCTGACCGGTCTTAAAAACAGGAGATACATCTGGGAATTTTCGAGGCAGGTGATTGAGCTTTCAAGGAAGGGGGCGAGGCCGGTAACGTTGCTGCTGTTCGATATTGATAACCTCAAGTCTTACAACGACGTTTACGGCCATGTGGCCGGCGATGAGATATTGAAGCAGGCGGCGGTACTAATGCGTCGATGCTGCCGAAGTCATGACGTTGTGGGGCGAATCGGCGGGGATGAGTTTGCGGTGGTTTTCTGGGACAGGCCGGATTCAGAAGGTTCAGAGGCCCAAAAGGAACGACGGCGTGCATCGGCTGAGCATCCGAAGGAGGCGATTTTCATAGCAAAGCGTTTTCAGCAGGAACTGGAGAAGACGGAATTTCCGCTGTTAGGGACGAAGGGCAGGGGAGTATTGACGATAAGCGGCGGCTTGGCGAGCTTCCCTCGGGATGGCGGGACAATAGATGAGCTTTTTGGCGAGGCGGACAAGGCCCTTCTGCAGGCCAAACGAGGCGGCAAGAACAAGATATATCTCGTGGGCCGACCTCGCGACGACATCGCTCAGATCGAGTAGGTGGAATTGTGCACAAAATTAATTGTGCTCTGATCCGGAATTTTTTTCAAAAATGTCCTAACGTTCGGTAGGATTGATGCGTCTATATGGTATGAGGGCGCACTGGTGAGCGACAGCCGAAAAGGAAGTGTTGACAATATAGCAGAACTGGCCAAGGCAAGCCAGGCGGGGCAGCGGGGAGCGTTCGACCAGTTAGTGCGGCTTTATCAGAGACGTGCTATGCGTGCTGCTGTGGGGATATTGGGCGATGTAAATGAGGCAGCCGAGGCAGTACAGGTTGGATTTGTAAATGCATATTTGAATATCGGTAAACTGAAGGAGCCGGAACGTTTCGAACCCTGGCTGTTGCGGATTGTGACGAACGCGGCCATCAGCCAGGTTAGGGCAGCGAAGCGAAGACACGAAAAGCTCAAGCCGGCAGGCGATTGTGCAGGCAACAATAGTAACACGGGTATCGTCGGGGAATCGGCGGATGAGTTGAAAGAGGTTATACGGCAGGCGATGGCGAAGCTATCGAAAAAAGAAGCAGCGGCAATATCCCTTTTTGGCCTGGAGGGTATGTCGCATAAAGGCGTTGCCGAGATTATGAATTGCTCGGTTGAAGCTGTGCGATGGCATGTGTTTAATGCTCGAAAGAAACTGAAGGTATTGCTGAAAGAGTATCTGGAATGAAAACCGAAAAGCAGGACATAGATCGTTTGTTGGAACAGAATACTTCCGATCATTTGGCAGGAGTTGACTGGACTGGCCTGAATGCGGCGATATCGTTGCGTCTTGATGAAGCCGAGCGCAGTAGAGGGGTTCCGGCTGTGCGGTTGTGGGTGTTCAGGATAGCTGCGGGTCTTGTTGCTGCGGCAGCGGTTATTCTTGTCGTGATGATTGTTAGAACAGATAGGGCTCCCGAATTTCAGTTGGAAAATGGAAGATTGGCGGCGGTTAAATTTGCAGAAGCAAAAGGGTCAGCTGTAGTTGAGATTGGCCATGCGTCTGCTCGATCGCAGGTGATGATCGATGTTGGGCCAGGCAAGAATAAGTTGGTGAGATGCGATATTGAAATGATTGATGTAAATGGTGATTCGAAAGAAAAGGGCAATCGGGCAACGTGGATAATAATCAGCAGGCCGGAGCCTGTGTATGCCGATAACGGCGTAAGCCGAGATTCGACGGATATGATTAGTTTATTCTAATAGAATTCTTTGGATGAAGGAGAACTCAAATGAAGGCGAAGACTCTGGTAAAAAAGGTAGTGGTTGGGATTGCTGTGGTTTGCATTTCGGCTGGTTACGTTCGGGCGGATAAGCTGCAGTTGCAGGCCAAGCTTAGCAAGGAGGTGAGAATCGAGTTGCGTGATGTTACTATCGCCGGGGCACTTGAGCAGATTGGGAACAAAGCAGGGGTCACATTTGTTTTGTCAGATGAGGCGGCATGGAAGTTGCCCCAGGGCGAGGCAACCAGGCTTTCTGTGATGATGCAGGGTCCACTGGCCGAGAGTACGACCGAGATGCTCAATGCCTTTTTCATGCGCTATGCGGTGGGCGATGAGGAAATTACGATATATCCGCGTCCCGAGTTAGATCATGTCCTTGGAAGGCCGACAACGAAGCAACTTCAACTACTGAAAGCCATCTATACAAAGCCTATCAGGACATACTATGTTAACAAGGTCCAAACAAGTATAAACGAGGCGTTGGGGTCCGAGGTTCTGGTTTCGCCGATTACCGTACATCCACAGTTGAACAATCTGCTGCGTCAACTTGTTGGGAAGTCACCAATCCTCGCACAGAACAGGAACAGGGCCCGAGCACCGAGGCTTCCTGCTACACAACCGCCTCCGGAGGAGCTTGTTGAGGCGGAACCTACAGAGTATGATCTTCCGACTCCGGTGACGCTGGTACAGCTATTGAGTCAGGTTTCGATTGACAGACAAGGTCCAGAATCAACCAGATGGTATATTGCCGGGATGGATTTTCCTGGGCAAAATCCTGAGATTCGTGTTTTGACGAGGCCGATGTTTGCGGATCTAAAGCTAAATCAAAAGATTGATATCTCCTACAAAGAAGCGGGGCTTGACAAAATACTGCAGGATTTGGCCAGCCGGGCGGGTGTGAGGTTGGTTGTCGCGCGAGGTTCTTACTTGAATGAGCACACGCTCTCGGCAAGCATGCAGAACATTGCAATAGAGCAAGCGGTCAGAAGCGTAGTTGATATGGTTGGTGCCCAATGCGAGGTTGGAGGCAACGGTATAGAAATTGGGGGACTTGCCAAACGAAAAAGTACGCCCCCGCCCAGATCAGTCAAAGACAAAACTCGCGGCAAGGTTGATAGCGAAGGTTATGTCGGCAAGATCAGTATTCCGATGGACGGAGGCGCGTACTATATCGAGTTTATGCTTCGTGAGAAGGATTTAACGGATGAGTTGAGAAAGCTTTGGCAGGAAAAGCTCAAGAGTATTCTGCATGTACCGACAGTTTATGAATTGCCAAAGGCTGGCCCGCCGTCAGAACCGGCTGAGAAGGGCGGTGGCGTGGGCAAAAAGGGCGGTAGCAGGTAATTGAGTAGGCTAATAAAGTGATTATCGTCTCCTGGAGAAGTTCAGGTCTTGTTCGGTGTTTTCGGTAACTGTGACAAGCTGCGGGCCGCAGTCATTGCCGCCGCCTGCGTAAGCAGAGCCTGGATATGCATGGTAGCTGCCGGCTCTTAAGTTTTCGAAATGGAAATAGCCATGCTCGTCGGTTCGGCTCCAAAACTCTCTCAATGGTGATTCGAAAGTCGGGTATATGTTTACGGTTGCGTTTGACAGGGGTTGATTATCTTTGGCCGCATAGCCTGAGAACGTGCAGTTTCCCATTTCTTCGGCGAAATCAACGATTCTTTGTTCGGCTTTATCGAGCTTGAGTTGGTACTTGAAGAAAGGCCCAAGGATGTGATAGTATCCCTGGGGCAGGTTCTTCCACATGAAGCTGCCGCTTTCGTCTGTCTTTATCCAGCCGAAGTGTCTATGGTTTGCCCCGCTGAGAAACAGTCCTACATCCTTTTTGGGCCGGCCATTGATTGCGTAAATACCCGAAATCGATGCGCCGCGAGCGAGGACAATTCTGAGGCTACCGCTTTCAGTTAGATATTTTTTCCGTTCAGTAGGATGAATAATTATCGACTCATAACCGTCGAGGTTGATAAATAGAGTGCGCATTCTGTAGTGAGGGTCGTCGCCGAAATGATAGTCTTGTGACTGCGAGCCATCCTCATCGCACAATGTGAAACGGCCTTGTTCATCGGTTGTCAACTCCTTAGCATCCATCATTGAGCTACGTTCAATGCTGGACTCAGGTTGGCGAATCAGAGCAGAGGTTATGGTTGCATGGCTGATGGGTTTGCCCGTTGCTTCGTCGATTAGTATGGCGTTTACCAGCCGGGGCTTTGGCAGGAAGTACACTTTTGTTTCGGCCTTGTCGGGGCGACTTGATTGAGCCTGCTGGACATACAGGGCAGGGTAGTTCTCGGCGGTGATGATCAGTTCGAAGTCTCTCGGCCAGGGGATGTTATCGATCTGAAAGTATCCGTTGGGGTCGGAAAAGCATTTTGTTTGGCTTTGCCCGGGGATTGTAGTAATCCTGAAATTCTTTACCGGCAGGCCATTCTGGTCGTCGATTACGAGGCCACGAATTACGGCGGCAGGGGCCATTGTTACGGTTATGTCGGTATCAACATTTGCAATAAAATACTTGTTTTTGAACCAGTCGCGGGCAAGGAGAATTCTTACGTTTGGTTCGGGCAGGTCGTTCAGCAAGGCAACGCCGTTGGCGTCAGTTCGGAGGATTTCATAGCCGGGTAGTTGGTCGCAGTAGCCGTAGAAGGAAGGCTCGACGTGGACAGCTGGTATTGGCTGGTCATTCTCATCGACGACGGTTACAGTAAGCTGGTGGCCGGCAGCGAGCGTGAAGTTGACCTCATTTGGGTCTTCACATGTTCCCGGTATAACGTCTTCTTGCCAGAATGGGGCGTATCCTTCGGCAAAGACGGTCAAGTGAGAGGTTGATGGACGTTGCTTAGTTGCTTCAAGGCGATAGAAACCATTGGCATCGGTTTTTGTGCTTTCGTGGTAGCGGGTGTAGACATGGTTTTGGCCCCAGTAGACGGTGGCATCGTTGATTGGTTTAGCGTTGGAGTCGGTTACTCGGCCTGTGAAAAAGCCCTTTTGAGATGTTGCTTCAGTGCATGGGTTTTGGTCATTTGTTGCTGCAAAGGAAACTGTGGCAAGGACCGCAGCGAGGACGATGGGAGGAAGTGTCCAAGCGTATTGCGTGTGAATATATGTTCGGATGTTCATGCCTGCCTTTGGTCGAGTACGATTGTTTCTGTTGGTCCGAGCAGTTTGTACCTGATGCCTCGCCATGTTATAGTTCGGCCAAAAGCTGATGAGAGGATTAAAAATAGCAGCAGCGGTGAGGTCAGCCAGCACGTGAGAACGTCTGCGGCAGCGGCAGCTTTCATTTTAGGGGCGTCCTGTGCCAACAATTTAGCGGCCATTCTCTGTCGGAGTATTGCCCGTGTGAATTGCCCGACGAGGAACACGAATGGTACTGCAATGAAGAGAGGCAGGTTCTCTGCGGAGGAGATTGCAGCATAGATGGCCATCGCGGTGCCCGCATAGAGGCCGCAGATTGAATACAGGCTGCTGAAGAGTCCGAACCACCATGTTTTTGGTGCGCTTACGCGAGTTATGAGGAACTGTCGCCTGCCAAATTCAAAGAACTTAGGCCATGTTGTGGATTCGTATGAGGCGACGAGGCAGGCGGGGATAAAGGCGATTTTTTTGTGAGCTTTTTTGACGGCATAGCTTAGTGAGAGGTCGTCGCTGAGTGTTTTTTGCCAGAGTTTTTCAATTCCAAGGCTGCGAAAGGTTTCGGTGCGGATTGCCATTGAGCCGCCCCATGCCTGGTTGAAGCGGCTGTTTCCGAGCAGTTGGGCGATTTTGGCGTTGACGGCGGCCAGGACAAGCGTTGCGGAGTTGTTTTGTTTTGGAATGAACCATCGGTAGCCTGTGGCGAGTCCGGTTTTCGATTTGCGAAGGGGCCAGACTATGTGTCTTAGCCACTCCGGGCGCAGGCAGGCGTCGGAATCGGCGAAGGCGAGGATGTCGATGTTTTCGGGTATTTTTTTGCAGCAGTAGAGCAGATTGTGTATTTTCTGGCTGCATGATTTTGGGGAACCGGCGATGAATATATTTATTTCGTGAGCTTTCGAATGTTCGGCGAGTTGATCTTTGAGTGTGCAGAGTTGTTGATAGGCAGGGTCGGACTTGTCATGGATGACGAACCATAGGATGTAGTTTTCATAGTCGAGATTAAAGGCTGATGCGATGTTTCTGTGGAATTCAGGGTCAATGCCCTTACAGGGAATGATGAGGGCTACGCGTGGTTTCTGCCAGGGACGCTGTCTTTTGTACATGGTAAGCGCGTAGCGGTAGTTTTTGTAACACAGCAGAAGAAAGAGCAACTGCGACAGTATTGCAGCCCAGGCTATATAGTAATACCAACCCATACGACCCCTGAAACGGAAAATCGGAAAGTGGAATGTAAGCAAAAATGGGGCGAAATTCAAAGCTTATTTTGAAAGGTATTTGCTGACAATTACGCATTGGCGGTTCGTGTAAGGATAAATAAAGGGCTCAATGGTGAACTCATTACGCGTCTCAAGAGCCATATCCGTATCAATACCGTAATTCTTGACAAAGAGGCCTGCACCAAATGGTGCAGGCCCCGATTTTGTTGCTAAGTCAAAATCTGCAACGATTACTCAGGCGGCCACAATTGCTGATTAAGCCAGGCCGTCATGAACTTCGCAAAATCGCGGAAGTTTACAGCCTTTTGACCCTGAGCCTCTTCGTCGTAGATGTTGACCTGAGAATCCAACGGTACATAACCGGTCGGAGTCGTGCCGGTAACAAGATACGCCACTTCAGCAGCCGACAGGGCATAGTCGTATACCCGAACGTCATCAATCGTGCCGATAAACGCACGGTCGTTGCCATCCGAACGGTTGCCTATACACAGGTCGTTCGTATCCTGCAGCAACCCCAGATCGCCGGAGGTATCTTCAGCGTCAAGCTGGCCGTTTACGTACAGCTTCACGGCATTGCCGTCATAAGTTCCGGCAAGGTGAATCCACTCGTTGAGGTTCAAGTCCGAACCATCCAGAGCATGATTTTCATGATTGGGATCACGTATAGTCCACGAGGCCGCACCGTTAAACTGCATGTAATAGACCTCCCAGTTGTTTAAGTCGACACCTTTGGCAACCACACGAGCGCTGTAGCCTGGTACCGAAGTTGGATAAATCCACGCGGTCACACTCACCGCCGACAGCATCAACTCCGCCGAATGCGGAACACGAATACGAGCGTCGTTGCTGCCAAAGTCAACTGCGGTGCCGATATGGCCGGCAACCCACGTTGTTGAGCCTTCAAGTGTGCCATCATTGTTGTTGGCAGTGTCGGTCGCTGTCGTACCGCTGCCGTCGTCAAGTTTCCACCAGCCAACCGGCCCAACCGTCGGGACAGACGTACTGAGTAGTGCATCAGCACGCAGCCAGTACTCTCCCATTATGCCAATATCGGCAAGATCGACAATACAGTTGCCGCTCCAGTCCCACTCAGGATGCAGTCCCTCTTCAGGAACGCACTTCGGAGGATACAGCCGAACGTCATCAACGTATACGTTGCCCGTGCCGCCCACCGTACTGCTGCCACGCCGGCCAAAGCCGATATAAATATTCTCAACAGCGGTCAAAGTTACGCTGTTAAGGTCTGAAATCGCTATATTCCACTCGTGCCATTCTTCTTCCTGGATGTCACTGATTGGGTTGCCGGTGGCTAAGTAGCGCGACTCAGCGTAAGTGCTGCCGTCATCTATACCAACATACGGTTCCTCTGTGCTGCCGGCATCATTGGTCGGGTCTCCGTAGAAGAATAGCGTTAATGCCTTGACGCCTGCCTGTGTGAAGTCCATACCGCTCAAATCCCTGCCTACCTCCGAATAAAAACCCGGGCCCATGTCATCGTTGTTGAAGTACCAAAGCCACATCGACTGCTCACCCGAATGCGTCGGATCACCGGGGTAAAAATCATCCAGGAAGGCACTAGTTCCACCGTCGGTCCATGTATCGTATATCGGGTTGTCACTATCATTGTACGACTCGAAGTCGTCGATGATGATGAAGTTCGCCACCGTAAATCGCCAGACGGGTCCTTTCCAGATGCACGGATCACTGTCGTTGACCTCGTCGATTCGCCAGTAGTAGGTCCTGTCTAAATCAAGATCGCTAATGTTGTAAGTGTTAGGCCCGAATCTGCCTTTGTAAACCGCCCCCGAAGCGGTGGTCGCGTCGTTGACATCTTCCCAACTGGTACCAAAGTAGACATCGTGCCAATCAGCATAGTCTCCCGGCTTCCAGATGAGGGTCACGTCACGCGCTACATCCCTCGTGAAATCGCGCGGCTGGGGGAACCACGCACTAGATAGATCGCCACCTCTAAACACTTCAAGCACGTCCGAGTCCGACAACGCACGGTTATAAATCCTAAAATCGTCCATCGTGCCCGAACCGCTGCCGACTATGATGTTGCTGGGATACATGCCGGCCAGGTTGGCAATAGTAGTCCCGCTCGCCGATGCCGCCAATGCGCCGTCAAAATATATCTTCATAGTTTGATTAGGTTCGTCCTTGATGAACACCCAGTGATGCCAACCGTCCAACTTGTCAATCTTAAGGCCACCTAAATCCCAGCTTAGTCTGTCATCAGGCTCCATACCAGCACGCCACAGAATATACCCGGGCCAATCACCCGAATAATCCTGGTTCGAAGGCACCCGTATATACATGCCGTTGTACCTGATGGTGCCGCTGATGGCGTTCAGGATGGGGTTAGTCCAATCGTCATTGTAGCTAGTCGGGAGATCCTTCAGCCACATCGTAATAGTTATTGCGGAGGTGATGGTCTTCGGCACGGCCGTCGGAAGAGTGCAGCTGCCCCCGAAGATTCGACAGCCGCCGAACCGCCCACCGGTCGGATCCCAGTCGTTCGGGTCACCACCAATGCTACCATCAAACTCGTTGCCGGATGAGTCCAAGGCAATACTGCTTGGTGGAAGCTCATCGAATTGGTACCGCACGAGCAGACTGGGGTCGTCAACTTCGCTTTTCGTCTTGAAGTGCCACGTCGGCCCCTGCCATCTCTGGCCGCCGCCGCTGCTGACCGCATCGACACGCCAGTAATAATGAGTGGCATATTCAAGCGGGCCAGGCGGGTCATAAGACCCCGAAGTCGCACCGGCCGTGTAAGTAACATTCGGATGGCTGCCGACAGTAGCGTTGTTAACGTCGTCGGCATTGGTTCCGAAGAAAACGTCGTGTGTGGCCGCGGAACAGCCCGCGCCCCAGCTAAAATCGTTTACGTCCAAGGGAACCTTTGTCACGTCATCGGCTGGATAAGGATCAAAGGCATTTCCATCATTAGTAGTAAAAGTCCACATATCGCCTTTCCAGAAATTGGCGTCGGTGATACCATCAATTCGCCAGTAGTAGGTCGTGCCCAACTCCAGCCCCGCAGGTGTATAGCAGGTCTCGGCCTGCGGCAGCCTTTCTTTGTATATCCCCGCTGTAGCGGTGGTCGCATCATTTACATCGTTAAAATCTGTGCCCAGGTAAACGTCGTGAAAGTCCACGGACTCATCCACTGTCCAGCACAATGATGAGCCTGGACAAACATTTATGGCGCCATTTTCAGGCTCCGCCTCCCGGGCATACCATTTGCCGGTACTCAGAATGAACGCATTAACCATCACCTTTCCGCCCGAGCCGGGCATGAAAGCAACATTACAATCGCAGACGTCGGTCTTGATAAATACCGTCGTTACCAGAACAAGATTAGCATCAACCCGCTCTCTCTGAATCGGAAAATCCTCGGGAGTAACCACCTGGTTGACGTCCGGGCCTCTAACCCAAATCTTTGCCATGTTAACATCAGCCACGTTATAATAACCCAAGGCGGAGTCAGGATTATTATAATTGGGGTCGTCAACGTCCCAGCCGCAGTTATGATAGGTCTCCAGGTAGTACGTCCCCGGCCCCAGGCCCTGGATTACCAGAACCAGACTACGCTTCGCTGGGCTGTCGAATGTCGACACGCCCGAATTAGCTATCGGCTCGGCCAGTGGGTGCCCTGTCGCATACCCACCATCGGTAACCTGCTGCATCCCATACGCCGCAAAACGCTTTCCACCGTCGTTTATCTTGCCTTCGCTGGTTGTGCCGCTCCACAGTTGGAAATCAACCCCCGTACCGTCAACTCCACCCGCGGGCGGATCCCAGTCGGGGTACGTGGCACACCATGACCAGTCGTGCCGCCAGCAGTCCGCAAAACTTACATGAGCCCACGGAAACCACCCGTCCTTGGCCGTCAAATCGAACCTCTCCACGAAGCACGGATCGCCCGGTACCATCACCGGATAAGCAAAATCAACCTTTAAGTACAAGGCCGATGCGCTGTTAATCATGCAGGCCCCTAAAATGAGCAACATCAAAAGATTAGATTTTCTAAACATGATACTTCCTCCTTTGCAAATCGAACTATAACCGCAATTCTTTGCCGGCTGTACGCCGCTGGAGCCTTCAGCTAACCAGACCCGTCACCACCCGACGACAGGTGCTCACACGCCTCTTGCACAACTGAAAAAGGTATGCGTAACTTATTGGGATTTTTGCCAACACTTGGCTGCACACATCAATGGACTACAAAAACAGCCTAATACACATCACCCAAAGCTACCACGTACACCAACAAAACAACTATCCAATATTAATGATACCAGACAGTATGCGCTGAAGTCAAGCAAATTCTCCCTCATGATCGGAATATTTTCGCCATTTCGACCCAAAAACGAACGGGGCCCACGTCTTCACACAGGCCCCGATTCTGATACAAATCAGCAACAACTACTCAGGCCATAACTTTTCCTCAAGCCAACTGGTCATGAACTTCGCAAAATCGCGGAAGTTTACAGCCTTTTGGCCCGGAGCCTCTTCGTCGTAGATATTTACCTGAGAATTCAACGGTACATAACCGCTGCCATCCGTAGCAAGCCACCCAACCTCTGCCGCAGACAACGCACGATTGTAAACCCGAACGTCATCAATCGTGCCGACAAACGCACGGTCGTTGCCGTCCGAACGGTTGCCTATCGACAGGTCGTTGGTGTCACACAGAATACCCACACCGCCAGTGCTTTCCTGCCCGTCAAGCTGGCCGTTTACGTACAGCTTCACCGAATCTCCATCATATATGCCGGCAACATGGAGCCACTCATTCAGACCCAAGCGGCCACTGCCGGTCCCATGATTGTTATGATTTGGATCGCGTATGGTCCACTGAGCCCGTCGATCCTCAGTAAACTGCATGTAATACGGTTCCCAGTCACCGTTATCAACGCCTTTAGCGACAACACGAGCACTGTAGCCATCCGGTTCCTCGGTAGGATATATCCATGACGTTACGCTAATCGAATCGGTCGGCATCAATACCGACGAATGCGCTACGCGAATACGAGCGTCGGCACTGCCAAATGCTACCGCGCCGCTTCCTATCTTGCCCGAAACCCACGTTGTCGAACCTTCAAGTGTGCCATCATTGTTGTTGGCAGTGTCGGTGTCGGCTGCTGTCGTACCGCTGCCGTCATCAAGTTTCCACCAGCCGACAAGACCGGTTGTACCAGGGTTAGTGACAGGTGACAGGTTCGCATCGGTCCGCAGCCAGTTATCAGCCATGATACCGACATCGGCGTAATCGACAACGCAGTCGCCGCTCCAGTCGTATGCAGGACCAAGCTCAGGAACGCACTTCGGAGGATACAGCCGAACATCATCAATGAATACTTCGCCCTCGCCGCCCTCGACACTGCTGCCGCGCTGGCCAAAGCCGATATAAATATGCTGAACACTGGTCAGCGTTACGGTATTGAGGTCTGAAATCGGTACATTCCACTCGTGCCACTCTTCTTCCTGGATGTCGCTTATCAGATGGGGATTTTCGACGCTGTTAGTGTCGGTGTAGTGTGACTCAGCGTAAGTGCTTCCATCATCTATACCCATATACGGCTCCTCGGTGCTGCCGGCATCATTGGTCGGGTTGCCGTAGAAGAACACCGTCAATGCCTTGACGCCTGCCTGTGTGAAGTCCATACCGCTCAAATCCCTGCCTACCTCTGAATAGTCGGAATCCGGTCCATAGTCGTTGTAGTACAGAAACCACATCGACTGCTCACCCGAATGCGTCGGATCGCCGGCGTAAAAATCATCCAGTACGGCACCGGCATCTTCGAGCCAGGTGTCATATATCAGGTTGTCACTATCATTGTACGACTCGAAGTCGTCGATGATTATGTAGTTGGCTACTGTGAAAGTCCATATCCTGCCCCACGGGCTGTTTGCATCGGCATCGTTGACCTCATCGATACGCCAGTAGTAAGTCGTGCCCAACTCCAGGCCTGCCGGATCGTAACTGTTGGCATCAAGATTTTGCCTTCCCTTGTAAACTTCCAGATGTACCACGGTATTGGCATCGGTTACAGCATCGAGGTCCGTGCCAAAATAAACGTCGTGGAACAGAATGCCCTGCCCGCTGCGCCAGGAAAGAATCGTATCGCGAGTGACTTCGGTCTCACGGTTGAAAGGTTTGGGTCCCCATGGCTGCTGGATGTCGCCGCCTATAAACAATCCTGCAATTTCGGCGTCCGACAAGGCACGGTCATAAATCCTGAAGTCATCCACCTTTCCATCGTAATCGGAGCTTGAGTTAGCCTTTGCGCCAAGCTTGAAGATTTTGTTCTTCACATTGGTCAGCGAACTGATTGCGCCGATCCTGGATTGTGCCATAATACCGTCGAAATATATCTTCATAGAACCAGCGGTTTCGTCTTTGACAAACGCAAAATGATGCCATTCCTCCCGCCATGATGACGGTGTCGCATCCTCCCACAACAGCAGGTCGTTCGCCTCGTTTCCCGCACGCCAATAGACATCCAGACCTGGGGCATCTGTAGGGACTGTAGCACGCAGTCTATTATCATCGTCGCCGGTATCAAAGACAACCATATCGTCGTCTTCGTCTTGGCCGGAAGCCCCCTTAAGCCACACAGCCAAGGTTATCGCATCAGTGACTAAGTCAAGAGTATCACTCGGAACCAGTACGTTTTGATCGGCGTCAAAATCCAGGCAGCCTCCGATATGGCCGTTATTAGGCTCCCACTGATCTTCAATGCGGTAGCCGCTGCCATGATGCTCATATCCCGAAGAATCAGAAACAATACTGCCGGCGGTCTCGTCAAGCTCATACCAGAGAACCATGTGCTCATCTACAATGGCACTTACCGTCCTGAAGCTCCACACGTTACCTTTGTGTTTCGTGCTGTCTGTGACCTCATCAATTCTCCAGTAGTAGACAGTCAGAATATCGAGTGCGCCGGGACTGTAAGTATTGCCGGGCTGATTCTGAACGAACACACCTGCAGTAGCAGTAGTGGCATCGTTGACGTCATTAAAATCAGTAGCAAAATAGACATCGTGAGATATCGCCGAACAGCCCGCCGTCCACAGCAACTGCACATTTCGTGCCACTGCTGTCTGTTTATCAGCCGGGTATGGTTCGAATGCTGTCCCGTCACCGGTTGTAAACTGCCAGACATCGCCGGTCCATATGTCCACGCCATCTGTTTCATCGATTCGCCAATAGTATGTTGTGGCCAGTTCCAATGTCAGTATTCCGGTCTCGGGATAAACGGTGCTGTCCTGCCGGCCTTTGTATACGCCCAGGCCCGCTGTCGTTGTTGCATTGGTAACATCGTCAAGGCTGGTGCCGAAATACACGTCGTGACCCTGCGTCGCCGCCGCATTTGTGCTGGCCGTCCAGCTAAGCTCAAGCCCGGGGCATTCATTTTGTGCGTAATTATCCGGACTCGGTTGCGATGCCTTCACCTGAACAAAGTCAGCTTTTACTGTGGTCTTATCAGAACCCGCATCGTATGTAACGAGCACATCTTCAGTGCCGTTGAAAGCCGTAATATAGCCCGCCGTGACATCCGCATTCATAGCTACTGTTTCATCGCCACTTAGTACGAACATGCCCTCATTGATGTCCATCGCATATGCGTAACCACTGCTATTAAATGAATCGCACTCAAGAATGCCGGCATCAAGATTTATGGTAACTTTGCCGGCACCTGCCGAGTCCACCGGAGCCGTGAACTGACCGCGCACAGTAATTGTCCCCTCGTCAAGATTCAGGCTCCAGGGTGCACCGGCTCTGCCTTCGTATTTGAGTGTGCCGCACGAAAAGGCTGCACCACCGCTGACATCCAGTTCACCAGTACCGTCTTCGCCCCAAAACATTTCACCACCGACGTCCATGGAACCGCCACTCATATGTATTTCAAACCTGTCTCCCCCGTCGTTACCTGTCTTCATTGTTCCGCCGACCGTAATCGTAGGGTTACCACTTATGTTCAATATTACCGTACCATTTTTCTGAGGCATACTGGCACCAACGGTAACGACGGAACTTCCGGTTATATTAATTGTTGAACTTCCATCCTGCAAATCCCAGTCTCCAACCGTGCTGAGTGTCCCGCTTATTACATCCATGACCTGGTTGTTACTGGGCCCATCTATTGAGCCAACCGCCGCATCGCAGTCCACTATCGGCCCCCTGTGTGGGTTCCTCAAGACAGCAGTATCACTGGTACCCGGCACATTTGCATTGGGGTCCCAGTTGAACCGGTTACACCAGGAATTACTGTCCGTGGCGTTATTGGTCCAGTGAAACTCATCAGCCGAGACGCTGCCGGCCAGACCAAAAACCAGGACAAACACAAGCAAACTATGATTCTTCGCCATCATGATACTCCTCCTTTTCACAAAAAAACTGCAGATATCTTTCGCACTAACTCAAGCTCAGCCGATATTTGCCAGTTGCACGCCTTGATAGCATCGCTTCCTGCTATAAGTTAGCACATCCCTCTCAAAATTGCAAGTGTTTTTTTTCTTGTCGTTTCGTCCAGCTTTTACCGCCACAGTCCTCAAAACACCGCGTATGAAAAAGGGTGCAAGTCCCGGATATATCAGGACTTGCAGGCCACAAGAACCAGAGCAGCAAGAAATTACTCGCTGGGCGTGACAAAACTCAGTTCAAACGCATTTAATATACCCCTGCTGCCTTCTCTGTTTTTGCGGCCGCAGTCGGGATATGAGTTATCGGCAGCCTTATATATCACGAGGACCTGCGACCCATCGGTCTCAAAGACAATCCGCGACGTCGACGCGTTGGCATCTGCAAGCTCGTACGTGACAGGTACATCAAAGGCGTTTGTAATGGCCTTGACGCCTTTGCCCGTTCCCTGCGGCAGCCCCCAGTGGGATGAATAGCCATGCAACGGCGTCTCGGGTAGGGGATTGGCCGTCACGGACGGCATAGGGGGCATGGAGCAGACACAGTCCATGCAATGGCGCGTTTTCTGGGAACACGGTTCCCAGTGGTTGTGATAGCTGACAAGTTCATAACGACCCGCGGGAAGATCCGTCAGCACAAGCATGATATCGCCCTTGTACTCGCCCGGCCAGTCAACAGCGTAGAGCCAGCTATTGGCAATCGGCTCACCCTTAGGCGTACCCGTCGGGGTGCCGCCGCCGGCAAGATTGTCGCGGCACATCCCCTTGACATGCAGACCAAGCTGCCCTTCGGAACCGGTCGTAATAAAAGCATGAACACCTGTCCCTTCGATTCCTTTATCGCTGGGCTTAAAATTGGCACCGTTTTCCCAAACCCCGTCGTGCATGTACATATCAGCCCACACAGGAGCGGCCCAGTGCCACCAGCCGGGCTTTGCTGAGCCTTCGACCAGACCGGTCCCGTCAACCATAGGCAGCGCAAAATCAACCTTCAAATGAACCGGCGGCGTCACGCTGAACTTCCAGACATCGCCGGTGACGGTGGTTTCCTTGCCCACCTCGTCCACACGCCAGTAATACGTTGAGCCGTTTGTCAAAGCCTCAGGCTTGTAAGCAGTCGCCGTGAGAGAGCCTTTAAACTCACTGGAGGACTTGGCGGCATTTTTGACAGCGGCCTCGGAAGTGCCGAAATAGACATCATGTTGCTTGCCATACTCACCGGGGGACCAGCTCAAAGTCGTGCTGCTGATTGCATTGCCGCCGTCGGCAGGAACCGGGTTGCGTGCATGGCCCCGGTCAACCGTAAATCTCCACACCTCGCTCCTGCACGGGCTGGCCTTGCGACCTTCGTCAACTTCATCCAGTCGCCAATAATAGGTCTGCCCAAACGCCAGCAGAGGCGGCTTGAAGCTGTTTTCGCTTACGGTGGCTTTGTACTGAGGCGATGACTTTGTGGCATGTTGCACTGCATCGGCATCGGTGCCCAGATAAACCGCGTGTGAAGCAGCCCCGGCACCCGGTACCCATCCGAGAACGACATCAGGCGAAACATTTTTGGCCTTATCGTGCGGGGATGGATTTGTGGCGTAGAGCGGTGTCACCGTGTTGTCAAGCTCAAAGGCGTTAAGCACCGCGTTGTAGCCCTGCGGCGCGTAATACGTAATCGTCACAGGCCCGTACCCATCCGTGTAGAACCTCAGCAGCGAAGGAACAAGCTTCTCATCCGACCTCTCGGCCTGAATACGCACCCATTTCGCACCGGTTATCTCCGCAACGCCCGGCCCGGAAGCCGTAACGCGCGGCATGGTTTTTATGTCCGGGCTGTTATGGTAGGAATACAGCCAGTATTCGCCGGCAGCAAGCCCGCTCAATCGCAACTCAACAGGCGCTTCGACGGCATAATTATTGAAGTAGGAGTAGTACGAGTTGCAGAGCGCTTCGCCCTCACGCAGCCTCAGGTTCCCGGTCGGTTTGTCACCACCGATGCTGATGTAGGCGTCGACGCCGGAACCGGCAATATTCTTCAGGGTGCTACCCTGATGAGCCTGGTTGTCACAGGCGCCGATTTCCCACTGTGTCCAGCCGGGCTTGAATGTATTGGGTATTTCCTTGCAGCCGAGGTCAACCTTGAACATCTCAAACGCATAGGACGCCCAGCCGTCCACTATCGTGCAGGTGTACTGCGAGGCATCCAGTTTTGCATTGATAGGGTTGGATAGCTCCAGCACAATTTGCTCAGGCTCTTCCTTGAGGGTGTCCTTTATAAGCTCAATCTCTAACGTATTGCTTGTCTGGCCCGGTTCGAAAACCAGCTTGCCGGGGCGCAGTTCCTTATAGTCGACACCGGCCTTGGCAGTGCCGCCGGCAAGGCTGTAATCAACCGTTACCGTACTCTTCGAGGCGCCTGAAAGCTTGATGGTTACTTCGACAGGCGATTCGGATTCCAACTTCACAGCCCGGGCAGGCACAAACCCGATAGCAGGCCTCGGGTCAATGATCGTATATGTATGCTTAGTCATCGCTCCCATTTCTACGTCGCCGCCTTTGACATTCAATAGTGTCACCTCGACGGTCTCATCCTGTTCGTCCATGCCATCCTTAACGATGCCTATATTAATCGATTTTTCTGTTTCACCAGGATTGAAAGTCAATGTGCCGGGCTTAAGGACATAGTCCAGGTTCGTCGCTGTGCCGCCCGTCACCGCATAGCGGACGGTGACAGGCTGTTTCTGGGGATCCGAAAGAACGACCTTCAATCCGACCGTTTTTTCATCTTCGAGACCCGATGAGGCCGCTGACTCGAACGAGACATCAGGACGACCGCCTTCGAGCGTAAAGCCGTTCAGGAACACCTGGCCCTGCTTACGCTTTTTGGGCGGAGCAACATAGCGAAGAGACACATCCTGCTCGCCGGCTGTGAATTTAATCTCTGCAGGGTTGATAATCCTGTTGTGTTCCTGGTCGATGCGGTCCGGCTTGGTGACATAGGTTGCTCCGCTGACCTCAACAGCCTGTATTGTCGTCTGTTTTTCATCAAGCCGGTTGTGGTAGCTGAGGACGCGATATTGTGCACCGTGCACGAGATTGCTGAATGTTATGACAATATCTGAGCCGGGTGAACCCGGCCTGTCGTTGACGTAGATAAAATCCTGCTCGACGTAAGCCAGTGGTCCTGTGGCCGGGCCGTCTGAGTCCTTGTCAAAATAGCTGGCACAGTGGCAGTCGCCCTGCGGTTCGACAGGCAGCCACAGCCTGACATCGATACCGGAATTGCCCACGTTTGTGTAGGTGCCGCAGGTCGGAATCGAAATCCAGCCGTCCTGCAGAGGCCCGCAACCACCGCAGTCAAAGGACAGATGAACCTTTGCGCCGGCCACACCGACCAGGCTCAGCGATGCAATCAGAAAAAGTATTATCCGTCTTCTTCTCATGAACAAACCTCCAATCCACTAAAATTGACGTTTTAAGTATGTATGCCATAATGACGTTGTTACGGCTTGCTGCGGGCACAACTTATCGAATCGCTCCCAAAACTTCAATGCTTTTTTATGTCAAACTTAGGGGTTTTTTTCCTGCCCTTCTGGACTGACTTGGCTGTCGGGTTGTAACATCAGGCCATTTAGGCACTTATGGCAATCACGATTTTGCTCTACAGTCGGAGACGCTGGAGAAATGAAAGATTTCCAACGGGTTTCACG
>Ga0210003_1001595_pt1 | contig 19851 bp, 15 predicted proteins | sample LantaG_FD_182804 | JGI IMG/M metagenome (GOLD analysis project Ga0210003, IMG submission 182804) | Deep subsurface microbial communities from Baltic Sea to uncover new lineages of life (NeLLi) - Landsort_02402 metaG (SPAdes) (version 2) | ecosystem: Environmental > Aquatic > Marine > Oceanic >... | reverse complement strand
GGCTGCTCCCGGGGCGGGGCCGCTGGTTGTTGTTTTTGGAGAAAGGAGGGAGAGAGCGTGAGTTGTTGTCGTTGTTGTCTCGAAAAGAATCCAAAAAGAACCCAAAAAAAAACTCCAAAAACTCCAGGAAAAAAAAACATCTCACCCAGACCCCACTGGAGCCAGCTCCCGCTCCATCACGCTCGCCGACGACAGGAAGTTCTCCGCGCTCTCGTCCGAGCCCAGCCAGCCCGAGCAGGGGAACTCGATCTTTGCGGCGGAAGGAGAGGCTTTGGGGTCGGAGGAGGAGGACGAAGAGGAGCCGCTGCTTTCTTCTTCTTCTTCGCCGTCGGCGGCGGCGGCGGAGTTCGTCGAAGAAGAAGAAGAAGAAGAAGAAGAAGAAGAAGAAGAAGAAGACCTCGAGACCATCAGACCCGGCGGCGGCGTCACGCACACCTTTTCCAGAAACCAGGCCGTGCCCAGGTCGCACGCCGAGGGCTCCACCTGCGCGACTCGGACCCTCTTGAGCTTGCCTATCGGCTGGCGCACCCGCAAGGCGTAAGACTTGGTGGAGCCGCGCTCGAAGCCGTACTCGTCCTGGTCGTTGCCTGAAAAGTTTTTCGATTTTGATTTCGGCTTTTTTTTTTAAGGTAGGTTTTTTTTTTTTTCCCCTCGCACTCGAGGGCGAGCCTTGTTTGTTTCTCTCTCTCTTTCTTTCTTGTTCTCTTCTTCTCCTTTTTCCCTTCTTTCCATCATCCGAAAACTCACCGAGCACGTATTCTTCGCTCACGCCGTGCTCTCCGATGAGGCGGACGGAGGCCGCGGCCTGTTGATTGGTTGGTTGGTTGGTAGAGAGAGAGAGAGAGAGAGAGAGAGAGAGAGAGAGAGAGAGAGAGAGAGAGAGAGAGAGAGAGAGAGAGAGAGAGAGAGAGAGAGAGAGAGAGAGAAAACGAAAGCGTGAGCGTCGAGGTTTTTCGAGGTCGGAATTTTTTCGATAGGGCGTTTGTCGGTCGTCGAGCTGAAAAATAATCAATCGAAAGCTTCCTCACCGGCGTCCCGGCGCCTCGCACGTCTCCCGTCACGATGTCGACGTGGTAAATGCCGATGCCTCGAGCCGCGTCCGCGGCGGAGGCGGCAGCAGCCGCGGAATCGGCAGCAACAGCAGCAGCAGAAGAAGAAGAAGAAGAAGAAGAAGAGGAGGCGAGCTTTGCTGCTGCGGCGGCATCAGTCGTCGACGCTGCCGACAAAGACGTCGAGAAACTCAGAGAGAAAAATCGGCTCAAGTCCGCTCCTGCCCAGGCGCAGGCACGCGTGCCTCGAGTCAAATGACCGATGGAGCCTAGACTGGAGAACGTCGTGAGCGTGCTGACGGTGCGCGATTGCGTCGAAGAGGGCGGGGAGGCCGTCGAGCGCGAGGCGATGGTCCGGCGCGGCCAGGGCGGCGAAAACGTTGTCGGCAGCGACGAAGAAGAAATCGACGAAGAAACCGAGCTCGTCGACGCCTGGCCTCCTCGCACGGTCCACGACGGAACTGCCGTTGCGGCAGAAGTCGAGCTAGACGACGCTCGTACCGCTGCCGCAGCGGCGGCGGCCGCGGCCAGGAGCCGCGAGCCGCCAGGGGGCATCGAAAAAAGCAAAAGAAGAAGAGCAAAGCAGCAGGTCAGCGCTCTTCTCGAGTGATTTTTTTTCTTTTGTTTTCTGTGGTCGACTCGAATGCTCTTCTGCACTTCTCTTTCTTTTTCTTCTTCTTTTTGCTCGCTTGAGCCTCCCCCTTGTCTCTCAAGCTCTCAAGCCACAAACACACACACACGCGCGCACACGCACGCAAGCCATGGCCGACGACAAGCCCGCCGCCGCCGCCACGGTACGTCTTTTGAGAGCAGAAGCAGCGCAGGCAGAGGAACAGCAAGAAGAAGAAAGAAGCGGCATCGATCCTCTTTCTTTCTTCCTTCTCTCTTCAAAACCGATCGGCGCTTCCACGCGTTTCCGCTTCTTCTCCGCACGCTCTCTCTCCCACCAGGGAGCAAGAACGCGGTCTCTCACAGAGATTCGCGGAAAGGAACCAGCGTGGACTCTCCGAGCGCGACAATTGGGGGAAAGAAGAAGAAGCTTGTTCGACCGATAAACAGCCGTCGTCGCTCGATCGATCGATCGATCGATCGATCGATCCATCGCGCGAGAAAAAAAGACTCAACCTCCTCAACCTTCTCAACTCTCTCCCTCTTTCAAAACATAGGAGGCCCCCGCCACCGCCGCCGAGGAAGCTCCTGTTGCTCCCGCCGCAGCCGCTGCCGCCCCGGTCTTCGGCTCCGCCTCCACCTTCGGCGCCGGTTCCGGCTTTGCCGGCTTCACGGGCGTCGCCGGCGCTGTCGCCGCCGCCCGGAGCAGCGGCGACGGCGCCGCCGCGGGAGGAGGCGACGAGGAGGACGACGCCGCGGGAGGCGCCGGCGGCGAGGAGGGCGCCGACGACGAGTGCCAGGCCGAGTTCAAGCCCGTGGTCCAGCTCGCCGAGGTCGAGACCGTCTCTGGGGAAGAAGCCGAGGAGGCCCTCTGCGACTTCAAGTCCAAGCTCTACCGCTTCGACCACGACTCGGGAGAGTGGAAGGAGCGCGGCGTCGGGCAGGTCAAGCTGCTCCGCCACAAGGAGAACGACCGCGTCCGCCTGCTGTTCAGGCAGGAGAAGACCCTCAAGGTCAGGGCCAACCACGTCGTTATGCCCGGAACCAACCTGAAACCTCACTCGGGCTCCGATAAAGCACTGGTGTGGTCTGCGGTCGACTTTTCGGGAGAGGAGCAGGCGACGGAGCTCTTTTGTATTCGCTTCGCCAGCCCCGAGAGGGCGACGGAGTTCAAGGGGAAGTTCGAGGAGGCGATGGCGCACAACGACAAGGTGATTGGAGGCGGAGGTGGCGGCGAGAGAGAGGGAGAGGGAGAGGAAGGGGAGGAGAAAGAGGGAGGAGAGGAAGAGGCTGCTTCGCCTTCTGCTGAGGCGAAGGACGATGACGCCGCTCCCGCTGCCGCTGCCGCCGACGAAGCCAAGGCCGCCGCCGAGGCGAAGCTGAAGGCCGAGGCCGACAAGAAGGCCGAGGCCGAGGCGGAGGCCGACAAGCTCGCCGCCGAGGTCGGGGAGAAGGCCGCGGTCAAGGAGGACGAGGAGAAGTAGTAGGAGAGAGAGAACGGGGGTAGAGAGAGAGAGCGAGAGAGAGGAGAGGGAGACTAGAGAGAGAGAAAAAAAGAGAACGGGTTTTTTTTTTGGTGGTGGTGGTGAAGAAGAGAGGAAAGGAGGCCTTTTTTCTCCTTCTTCTTCCGCATTTATCGTTTGTTTTCAGTTTTTTATGTTTGTGTGAACGCTTTTTCCCTTTTTTGGATGTTGGACCCTTTTGGTTGAGGAAGCGAGGTGGAGAAGAAGAGAGAAAGGTGGAAGAGGAAGAGTCTTCGGAAGGGGTCGAGAGGGAAAAAAAAAAGGAAGAAAAAAAAAACTCCTTCGAGAGCACTCTTCTTCATTTCCCTTATTCCCTCTGAAGGGCGCCGTTTCTTGTGGTTCTTTACGCTTTCTTTCTCCGCTCTCCGCCGGTGAGTGTTGTCAGTCGACAGGACTGTCACGCTGAAAGCAGCAGCAGCAGGCTGAGGAGCAGGAGAAAGGGACGACTCGGAGGCGCGGCTCCCGAAGCCAGAGAAAGCCATCGCCATCGCCGCCTTCGACCGACGCCCATCGACGCCCTATTTTCGCCCTCGCCTTCTTTCTCTCTCGTTCTCGGACTCTTCCGCAGCTCGCACGCTCCCCCTCTCCTGGCCAGGCCGAGCCTGTGACCGCACAGGCTCGCATGGCGTGCAGAAAAGAACAAAGCAAGCGAGGCCTTGAGCGCAAGTCGAGCGAGAGTTGGAACGAAAGCGGCCGGCGACGATCGACGTTTCTTCTTCTTCTTCTTCAAAATCGATCCCCCTTCCCATTTCTCACCCTTGTCTCTTCCTCTCTCTCCCATCTGCATTTTCTCACAGGCTAGGCCAGACAAAGAGAGCAGTTCGATCGTCTTCTGAAAGAGAACGAGTTCAAAAGATGGCTTCCTCGGGCGGCCGCGCGGCGGCGCTCATCGCTCGGCGGGCGGCGGCGCTCGCCGCTTCTTCGTCGACCTCGACCTCGACCTCCTCTGCTGCTTGCTCCGCTTCCTCAGCCAGCTGGCTGAGCAGCAGCAGCCGCTTCTCCGCAGCAGCGATGGCGTCGACGTCCTACTCTTCTGTTTCGTCAGTCGCTTCTTTGCGCTCCTTTTCTGTGGCGGCAGCAGCGGCAACGACGACGACGAGCAGCAGCAGCCTCCTCGTCGGGCCCCTGAGGCATCAACAGAGGAAGCAACCCCACTCCTCCCGCTTCTTCTCCTCCCTGCCCCCGCACACCTCCCTCGACATGCCTGCCCTGTCCCCGACCATGACCACGGGCAACATCGCCTCCTGGAAGAAGGCCGAGGGCGATGCGATCGCAGCCGGGGACATCATCGCGGAGATCGAGACCGATAAAGCCACGATGGAGTGGGAGGCACAGGACGAGGGGGTTTTGGCCAAGATCGTTGTGCAGGCAGGGGCCAGGGACGTGCCCGTGGGGACGCCAGTGGCCATCGTGGTGGACGAGGCGTCCGACGTGGCCGCCTTCGCCAACTATGAGGCGGGGAGCGCAGCGACTTCTTCGAGTTCTTCGAATGCTGCTGCTGCTGCTCCTGCTGCCCCGGCGTCCTCTTCTCCTCCGTCTTCTTCCCTTTCCAACTTCCCGCCGCACACGCTGATGGGCCTCCCGGCCCTGTCCCCGACCATGGCGGCGGGCAACATCGCCTCCTGGAAGAAAAAAGCAGGAGATTCCGTCTCCGCGGGCGACGTGCTTGCTGAGGTCGAGACCGATAAAGCCACCATGGAGTGGGAGGCCCAGGACGACGGCGTGATCGCCAAGATCCTGGTCGAGGCCGGCGTCAGCGACGTTCCCGTGGGCACCCCCGTCGCGGTCGTCGTGGACGACGAAGGGCTGGTGGGCGCCTTTGCGGGTTACACGGCTGCCGACGCTGCCGCCAAGGAGGGGGGGAGCGCTGCTGCTGCTGCTGCTCCTGCTGCGGCGGCGGCAGTGGCGGCTGCTCCGGTTTCGGCTCCGTCTTCCGTCTCTTCTGCGCCCAGGGCAACAGCGACGCTCGCCGCGGGCCCGCGCGTCATCGCGTCCCCCTACGCCAAGAAGCTCGCCGCGGACGCCGGCGTCTCGCTGGTCGGCGTCCCGGGGACGGGTCCCGCGGGGAGGGTCGTCGCGGCGGACGTCGCGGCCCTGCTCGCCTCCGGGGGAGGCGCGAAAGTTTCTTCGGCGAGCCCGACCTCTTCCTCCGCCGCCGTCGAGATCGGAACGGAATACGAGACCTTCTCCGACGTCCCGCACTCGCAGATCAGGCGCGTCACGGCCTCGCGCCTGCTCCAGTCGAAGCAGCAGGTGCCGCACTACTACCTGACGGTCGACGTGCGCCTGGACGCGCTCCTGGAGACGCGCGCCAGGCTCAACGAGGCCAGGGCTGCCATGGGCAAGAAAGGCGACGAGGGACCGGCAAAGCTCTCGGTCAACGACTTCGTTCTCAAGGCGGCGGCCCTGGCCCTCAAGGCCGTCCCCGGGGTCAACGCCGCCTGGTCCGCCGACTTCACCCGCGTCTTCAAGAACGTCGACATCAACGTCGCCGTCCAGGCTCCGAGTGGGCTGATGGTCCCTCTGTTGATCGATGCCGACAAGGCAGGCCTGGGCGAGATCTCGGCCAAAGTGCGGGCCCTCGCGGCCGCGGCGCGCGACGGAAACCTGAAGCCGGAGCAGATGGCTTCTGGGACCTTCACGGTCTCCAACCTGGGCATGTTCGGCGTCGAGCAGTTCGCCGCCATCGTCAACCCGCCCCAGGCCGCGATCCTGGCCGTGGGGGGCGCCAGGCCCGTGCTAGTGCCGAGCAAGTCGAGCGGCGATGCGAACGAAGACGGAGGACCCGGCTTCGAGGCCGCGACGGTGCTGTCGGCGACGCTGTCGTGCGACCACAGGGTCGTCGACGGGGCGATGGGCGCGCAGTGGCTGCAGGCGTTCAAGCGGTTCATGGAGCAGCCGCTGACGATGCTGCTGTAGGGAATTGGAGAGAGAGAGAGGGAAGAGAAAGAGAAAGAGAGTGTTTCGGAGAGATAGAAAAGAGAGAAAGAGAGAAGGGTCTCTCGAAAGAGAAAAAGAGAGAGAGAGAGAGAGAGAGAGAACAAGCAAGAGGTTGATTTCCATTTTTTCGCTTTCATTCCGTTTTCTTCTTTTTTTATCGAGAGAGAAAGAGAGATAGTTTTTCTTCGGCTCCGTTCTAATGGCTTGAGAGAGGCGGCGGCGCGCGCGCGAACCGCGGGTTTTCTTTTTTATTTGTAGGGGAAAAAGAGAAAAAAAATCTTTCAAGTAAAAATCTTCTTCCTAGTTCATTTTTCTCTCTTCTTCCTTTTTCCTTCTTCTTCAAGCCTTTCGCTGTTTGACGCGCTAGGCTTTCTTTTCTCCCTTTTCTTCTTCCTTTCGCGCCTGCCCTTACACGAGCAGGTAGGTTTTTGCTTTTTTATCAGCGCTTCGAGCTCTTCATTGCGCAGGCTCTCGCGGTAGTGGATTGACGGGAGACACGTGAGAACGACGAGAAGGCGAGGGAGGAGGGCAAGCATCGAATGCGTCGAAAAAACAAAAAAGCCCGAGGTGCAAAAAAAGGGGGAAACATTGGAAGTGGAGAGGCCGCGTCGGGACGCCTTTCTCCCTTTTTCTTGCTATTTTTCTTGCGCGATCGATTTGATCTTGATGCGTTCTATGCGGCCAATGGATTGGATTGAATAGCAAAGGCGCACATCACCCTCGCGATGCGCTTTCGATTGAGACACATGCTGCTCGTCGGGAATCCGTCCCGCTAGACTCTTTCACGAGAGGAATGGTTTCATGCCATTCGTTCCTCCTCTCCTAGCTTTCTTTCCTCGCCATTTCCTGCTCTTTTTCCTTTACGAGAGATACAAATCTAACCCTTTTACTCCAATTCTTGTCAATTGAAACCTCAAAATTCTCAAAACAGGACGTGAAAGAGAAAGAGAGAAAGAGAAAGAGAATTAGAGAGAGAGGCCTCAGTTTCTCCTTCCCTAGCTTTTTTTCTTCCACCATGTCTTCCCGCTTCCTGCTCCCGTGCGTGGCGCTCGCCGTGCTCTTCTGCACCGCCCAGGCGTTCATGCCGCCGGTTTCTGACGATGGCTTCTACAGGGGTGAGTTTCGATTGGAGGTGGTGGAGAGGAGAAGATGGAAAAGAGAGAGAGAGAATTCTCTATTGAGTTTGCTCGCTCGAAAGGCCCTCGAGGACGAAAAGAAAAAACGAAAAGAAAGAACTTTTTTCTTCTCTTTCTCTCATCCTCTCCCACCTCCTTCTTCTTCACCCTTACCCCTACCCCCCCCTTCCAGGCCGCGCCACCTTCTTCGGCGCCCCCGACGCCTTCGCCGAGGCCTACAAGATGGACCGCGGAGAGGGCTCCTTCGGCGACTTCCTCTTCGGCTCCTGCGGCTACTTCAACAAGCCGCGCTCCAAGCAGAAGATCGACTACGACGACCTGCAGCTGCCGCTCGACGGCGTCGCGGCTCTGGCCGACGTCAACCCTGACTTCCCCGGTTCCTGCGGCAGGTGCTACGAGGTCCGGTGCTCCGAGGGCTTGCTGAAGTCGAACAGGGGGGACCCGATCTGGCTTTCGGAGATGTACTACATGCCGCAGGTCAACTCCAAAGGTAAGGGAGGAAGAAGAAGAGAAGAGAAAAAGAGATTCTCTTTTTCTTCAGAGTCGGGTTTTTTTTTCATTTTAATGAGCTTTTTTTTTCGAGAGCCGAAACTCACCATTTTCCTTCTTCTTCCTCGTCCTCCCTTACCCTCAACACTCACAGTCAACGACACCCGCGGCCGCCCTTTCCCGGGCAACCCCGCCGAGAAGGACGGCCACCAGTGGGTCCGCTGCTGGAACGAGTCGTCGGTCGTCGTCAAGATCGTCGACAACTGCCCCGCGGTCCAGTGGAAGGTCAACCACGCCGAGCCGCAGATGTGGTGCTCGGCGGACATCTACCACATCGACCTGTCGTACTGGGCTTTCGAGAAGCTGGCGCACCCGGTCTACGGGTAAGAGGGAGGGAGGAGAGATTTTTGGGGAAAAGTTTTTTTTTTTTTGAAAGTCGGGTTTCTTTTCTTTTCTTTTGAGGTCGAAATGAAAAGCAAAAACTCACTTTTCTTTCTCTCTTTCTCTTCCTCCCACCTTTTAACTTTTAATAGAACGATGAACGTCGACTTCCGCCCCGTCGACTGCTACACCCACCAGCCCCTGCGCCTCACCCCCGGATTCGTCTCCCGAGTCATCTACTCGTCGACGATCGAGGCAGGGTGGTCGTGGCAACCCTTCAAGCCCGCCGAGCAGCACCTGATGGCGGCGGGACAGGGCCACACCGGCTCCACCGCCGCCTGCACTTCGGTCCTGCCGCACGGTGGCGTCACCTTCAACTGCCGCAGGTGTGCCGAGGCCGGATACCAGCCTTTCAACGGTGTCGGCTCGATCTCGTTCTGGATCAAGCCCGTGAAGAACGTGGGCTCCAACGGCAGGCTGGCGCTGAAGATGGCGCTGGGCAGGCCCGAGCGCAACCAGTACTGCGACACCGCGGTGTACCTCGAGGGCGAAGGCACGCAGGAGACGCTGGAGAATGGGTACAAGAAATTCGACATCCCGATCTGGAGGTTTGGCTGCGACCGCCTCGGCCTCAACAACGTCGAGGCGATTGTGATCTCCAACACCGACGAGGGAGGAGAGACGGGCTTCTGCATGGACGACATCGAGCTCCACGGCGGCGGCCCCTGGCACTCGGTGCCGCAGAAGCCCCCGATCAGGGAGAGGCCCAACAGGAGCGACAGGATCCGCGGTCCCCGCGGACGCGTGACTTACGGTTAAGGAAAAAAGAGGAGAGAGGTTAGATTTTTTTTCTCTTTTTTCTTCTAGAAGAGGTCGAGAGAGAGAGAAAGAAAAAGAAAAAATAGTTACACGTAAATCCGCTGTTGCGCTCTTGTTGAAAAAAAGCTCCGGTTTCGTTTTTACCCCCAGCGCCCGTTCCTTTCTGATGAGCCGGCGGCCCAATGCTAATGCTGCTGGCTGCGCACTTTCTCAACGGACCAAAATAAATAAAAAAAAGCTCTGCTTTCTCTGATTGTCTTTTTCTCTTTTTCTTCTTCGAGGTGTTTTTTCCTCCTTCCTTTTTTCCTTGTGTGTTGTCGTTCTTCTTCTTCTTTTTACTTCCTCTTTGTGCAACCATTTTCCATAAACACACACACGCGATAACAACATCATCATTCAGCTGAATGTTTCCAGAAAGAAGAGAAATAGGTGATACAAAGTTTGCTTTCTTTCTTTTTTACAGTTTTTTTTCTCTTCTTCTTCTTTCTTCACTCCCCCGCTGCCCCGCCGCTCGCCCCCCTGAAAGGGTCCCCGATCCCCGAGACGCCCCTCGCCTGCCACGCCTGCGCTCCGGAGGCGCCGTCGATCCCCAGGGTCTCGTCGCCCCAGGCGCCGGCACCGTCGGCGAAGTGGTTGAACCTCTGCTCCATCCGCGGCAGGCGGAGGACCTTTGGAGGAGCAGGAGCGAGAGGGGGTCGCTTCGCTTGTTGGTTCCGGTTCTGGTTCTCTTGCTGCTGCTGCTGTATTCTCACTTCTGCCGCTGCTTCCCTCGTGCTCTTCTTGAACAGGGCCACCTCGGCCCTGGCGTCGCTGAGCTCGAAGACGGAGGAGGTCGAAGTCGAGGCTGGGGCTCTCGCGTTCGGGAGCAGCACCCGGGGAGGAGGGAGAGGAGCAACTTCTCTGTTGCTCCTCGTCGTCGTCTCCTTCACCTCATCGTCGTCCTCGTCGCTCAGCCCCGCGACGACCTCCTGCGCAACGTGCGCGTCGAGCTCGAGGCCGCGGCGGAAGAGCGCGCCGCAGACGGGGCAAGGCGCGAGCAGGGAAGGAGAGGGAGCACGAGGAGGAGAGGTCATCGTCGTCGTCGTCGTTTTCGGTTTTCGCAGCTGTCGTTGCCTCTCTTTCTCTTCTTCTTCTTGCTCTTCCTCTCTTCGCCGCCGCCGGCGCCGCCTTTCTTTCTTCTCCTGTTCGCGACTGGATGAGGTCGACTGGACCCCACCTCCGGTGAGCAAGTTGAGCAGGAAAGGCCTGGGCCTGTGGGTGGAAGAGGGAGAAGTGGCACGGAGAGTGAGTCGATGGAGTTTTTCGTTCGTCGAGCGAGGAGGCATCGATGAAACTTTGAAAACGTTTCACCTGTCGCTGCTGCTCTTCGCCGCATCCGGGGCGCCATCTCCTCGAGAGCTGGCCGATGCTGCTGCAGGACCCGTCGCAGTCGTCGTCGTCGCCGCAGCCGTGACGGTCACGCCGAAGCGCCGCAGGGAATGCTGGAAGGCGCGGTCGGCCATGGCTCTTTTCAAAAAAGATTTATGTGAATTCTTTACTTTTCTCTCTCTCAACGACACTAAACGAGAAAAAAGAAAAACTCACCTTTTTCCTGTTCTTCTCCGAGGAGAAAGGGAGAGAGACACCGCTGGTTCGAGCAGATGCCCCTGACCGCTTTTATCTCATCATCTTCAGTTATCAGAATCAAAAGATGATTCGCCGCTCCTCGATGGCTGCGGGGATGACGAAGACGACGACGCTGCTCTTTGTCGTCCTCCTCCTCTTTCTCTCGCCGGCGCCGCTTGCCATCGCCGCCAACGAAACCAATTCGAAATCGATGACGACGACGCGCACGCAGGCACCACCGCAGAAGCGATCATCCGAGCCGGTCACGTTGTTTCTCGACGAGAACGAAGCCCGGGCCCTGGAGTTAGCTGCCTCGGAGGGAGAAGAGAGTGAGGAGGGAGCGAGCAGCATCGGAGGAAACGTTGGAAGCGGAGAAATCTCTCTCGCGAATCGACCGTTGGTCGCTGCTAGCGGCGGAGGCGGAGACGGAGGCGGAGGCAGCGTCTCTGCCTTCTCCGTCAGGGAGCGACCGCCACCGCAGCCACCGCAGCACGAGCCTCCTCCTCCTCGCCCGCCGCTCTCCCCTCCTCAGCGACGAGAGATGATCGCCGCGGAGCTGGAGTCGAGGCTCGCGGAGAGGTTTGCAGCCGTCTTTCCCTCGAGCTCGAGCTCTTCTTCTTCTTCTTCCTCTTCTTCTTCGGAAAAAGAGGAAAAGGGCGCAGGAGGAGAGGAGGCCGCCACGGACGCTGCTGTTGATCCTGCTTCTGAAGCTCTCCCCGCGCCCTCTCCTGCTTTTCCTCTTTCTTCTCTTCGTTCCCTGCCCTTCTTACTCCGCTTCGTCTCCCTGTCCAGGGAGAGGCCCTTCTTGGCAGCAGGCGCCGCCCTCGGCGTCGTCGCCGGGGTCTTCTTCGCCGGCGCCGCGGTCGCCTTTGCCGCCCTGGCCGCGGTCTCCGCTGCTTCGAGGGGCTGCGCTTCGAGAAGGAGGAAGAAGAAGAAGAATAGTAATGACAGAAGCAGAAGCGGCTTTGACGAGGAGACCGGCGGAGGCGGTGCCTTTGCTCCTGCTGCTGCCCCTGCTGCTGCTGCCGCTGCTGCTTCTCCCGGCTCTGCAAACCCTCCCGCCACCTCTTCCTCCTCTTACGTGAGCGAGGGAGGGCAGACGGAAGACGAGATCATCGAAAACGGGGGCATCGACGTTTCCTTGATCTCCCCGCGGGAGAAGAGCGGAAATGGAGGAGAAGAAGAAGACGAGGAAGCAGAAGGAGAAGAAGAAGAAGCGGTGGCGGCGGAATCTCTTCATCATCTTCAAAACCGATCTCCTCCTCCTCTGCCTCCTCCCCCTTTCGCGAGAGAGGTCAGGAGCGCTCCCCCCTTCCCGAGGGCCTCCACCGCTCTCCCAGAGGTCTGGCCCGCGCTGATGACGCCCGACGACGCCGCGGAAGCCTTCCTCATGGAGGAGGCGGAGGGACCGGCGGAGGCGGCGGCGGCGTTTGCGAACGCGGGTGGGATCAGAATCGGAGTCGAGGTGAAAACGGCTGTCTTTTCGTTCGACCCGGCTTTTTCTTCTGGTGCTTCCGCTGCTGCCTCGGAACAGCGACTAAAACAGCACCAGCAGCGCCGCAGGCCCTTCTCGGCCATCCGGGCTGTTCAATCGAGCGCAGCAGCAGAACAGAGGACCCCCTTGGCCCTCGTGTCGAACCCTGCGTTCGAGGTCTCGAAGAGAGGGGAAGTAAACACTTTGGCGGAAACGAAAACGACGACAAAAGCGGAAACGAAAACGCCGCGCCCTGCCAAAAGAAAGCAGGAAGAGGAAGAAGACCAGGCTATTTCCACGCCTGATACGGCATCGGCGGCCGTCGAGATTCACAGATCGCACTTTGTGTCTCCCGTCGCTTCCGCGGGCAAAACGAGAGCGAAAGATAAGGCGAAAGGCAACAGCAACAGCTCAAACCTCCCCGCCACTTCCTCCTTCTCCCCGGACGCCCTCGCGGCCCTCGAGTCCCGCCGCAGGGAGCTCCAGGACGCCTTGGCGAGGCTGCGGGAGGCGAAAGAAGCGCGGCAGGCGAGTTGGGTAGAGGGGGAGGAAGAAGAAGGAGAGGAAGGAGAAGAAGAAGAAGAGCCGCGGCCTCGGTCGGTCTTGCCGCCGGCGCCGCTTCGGGTTTTTTAATTCTCTCTTTTCCTCTCATTTATTTCACTCTCACACACTTCTTGCTCTTATTTCTTCCAAGCAACATTATTCATTTAAAATTGAATCGGGAATCGTTAAAAACAAGGGGGAAAACAAAAAAAGGCAAATCGAATCAGTCTCTCTCACTTCCTCCAGCGCTGCCCGTCCGAGCGGCGGCGCGGCGGCGGGCGCCTCCCTTCCTCCGTCGCCGAAGAAGCAGCGGCAGCAGCGGCCGCGGCAGCAGCAGCAGAGACCGCGGCAGCAGAAGAAGCAGCAGCGGAAGCGGCGGCGTCCTGGTGCTGGACCTGCAGGTGGAGCGTCTCGAGCAGAAAGCGCTGCGAGTTGAGGAGCTCGTCGGGCGCCGGCGCCGGGGGGAGGAGGAGGTCGCCGTCGTCGTTGTCATGCTGCGGCACCGGAGGAGGAGGAGGAGCATAAAACGCTTGCTGCTGCTGCATCTGCTGCTGCTGCTGCTGCTGCTGCTGCTGCTGCTGCTGCTGCTGCTGCTGCTGCTGCTGCTGCTGCTGCTGCTGCTGCTGCTGCTGCTCGAAGAACCACTGCTGCGCCTGCTCCTGCGCCTGCTCCTGCGCCTGCTCCTGCGCCTGCTGCAGGTAGAGGTAGCGCTCCCGGTTGAGCTGGTAAGAGTCCGGAGGCCGGGGAGGAGGAGGAGGCGGCGGCGGCGGCCACTGCGGCGGCGGCGGCGCGGCGCTCAGGGGCATCAGGCGCCCCTCTGCCGTCACCACGCAGGGCACGCAGAGGAACTGGCCGCCAGCTTCCGGGAAGGCCAGGTAGGAGCAGTTGTCGGCGTTGGAGACGAACCAGAAGGCGGCCGGCGGCAGAGGCGGGCCCCAGCCCTCCGCCGGCGGAGCCACAAACAGCCCGGACTTGTTCGCTGGCCCCTCCGGGAAGTGAGCCCCGATCGACGCGTTGTTCGGCAGAGCCTGCCCGCCATCCGAGGAGACCGCGAGCGAGGCCGCGAGCGCCGGGGCGAGGAAGTGAGGGACGGAGCTCGAGGTCGCCGAGAGCTCGACGAGGGGCGGCGAGGAAGAAGAAGTCGGAGAAGAGCGCTGCTCCTTCTGATGCTGCTGCTGCTTTTTGTGTTTATCCGCCGCCGAAGGAGCAGCAGCAGCAGGCAGAGGAGGGAACCCGTCTTTTTCGTCGTTGTCGTGGGAGCCCGCCTTGATCTTCCCTTCGAGCTCGAGGGAGGCGAGCAGGGCGATGACGTCCCCGCTGCCGCCGTTGCCTCTCTCTCCTTCTTTGCTGGTGGTTGCAATTCCGCCGCCGCCGACGCTGCCGTCGCCCGAGGAGGACGACAAGCCTCGGCCTCGCCTTCCCCCTCCTCCTCCCCCGACGAGCGAAGGCGACCTCTCCAGCGTGCGGCGGGAGGATCCCGAGCTGCCGCAACGCCGGAGCCTCTCTGCCTCGTCGAGGGCGAAGAAACGGAGCGCGTACTCGCGGTGCGGCGGGGGGAGGGAGGAGGGAGCGCCGCCGTCGGCGTTTCCGACGACGGCGGCGAACGAAACCTTGGCCTTCGCTCCCGCTCCCTCTTCCTCCTCCTCGACCTCGCCCTCCTCCCCAATCTGGGGCAGAGTCGGGGACAGTTTTTCTGCATCGGGCGCCGAGGAGAAGGTCCTCGACGAGGCCGAGGGAGAGGAGTCGGCAGTCGAGGTCGAAGTTGAGGTCGAAGAGGCCAAGAGCGAAGAGGTCGAAGAACTCTCGCTCGCTCCTCCTGCTGCTCCTGCTCCTGCTCCTGCTCCTGCTCCTGCTCCTGCTCCTGCTCCTGCTCCTGCTCCTGCTCCTCCCGCCCCGCTGCTGCTCTCCGCTCGCGCGCGGCGCTCCTGCACTTTCTTCAGCGTGTTGGTGCCCGCGCGGCGGGTCTTGCCCGAGCCCCCGCGCCGGCGGCGCGAGGAGGACGAAGAAGAGGAAGAGGAGGCGCGGCCGCCGCTGGCGTTGGAGGTGGAAGGGTTGGCGTCGGTTGTTTTCGCCCTCGCCGTCGCCGTCGCCGTCGCAGCAGAGGTGGAAGGAGAAGGCGAAGGAGAGAGAGAAGAGGGCCCGTGGTGCTTCTGCTGCTGCTGCTGCATCCTCTGTTGCTGCTGAGACGGGGCCGCCAGCCTGGGAGGCGGCGAGTTCTCGTCGCTGGAGGGGAGCATTTTGAGAGGGTGTGTTTCTCTCTCTCTCTCTCCTTTTTCCGAGTCGAGAAGAAGAAGGGAAAAGTGGAGAAGAGTTCTTCGCTTCACTGTTCTTGTTCCTCGTCGCCTCTTCTGTCTCCGCCTGTCTCTCTCTCTTCTCCCTCCCTCTTCAGTTGCCCGTCATGCGCCTCGCCGCGTCCCTCCTCGCCCTCGCCCTCGCCCTCCTGGCCAAATCGGTCTCGGCGGGGCCCAACGCAATCTGCCAGTGGAAGCCAGCGTGCGTGTGGTGGTCGTGGTGGAGTCGCAATTGTCTTGCAAAGAAAAGAGCCGGGAATGCTCAATCGGCCATCGATCTCTCTCTCTCAACCTCGACCTCGACGAAACGCAAACGGAAAAACAAAAAAAAACTTCTCCCACAGCGACCTCAACCTCGGCGGCACCACGATCGAGCAGACCACCACGGCCTCGGCCGAGGAGTGCTGTAACAAGTGCGCGAGCATGGCGGACTACAAATGCGCCGGGTGAGTTGAAGGGAGGAGGAGGAAGAGGAGTTTGTCGGTCGTTGTTGTTGTTCGGTTGCACGGCGAAACGAAGAAAAGATGATGATGCCATCATCCGAAACGTTTTCAGCGATGTTTTCTTTCAAGTTCTGCCCGTTGCTTTTTCAATTCGACGCCTGCTTCAGATAGAGCGCGTTGAGTTCTCTGCGATGCCGCGGAGAGAAATTCAAACAGAAAAGTGGAAGCGGGCGCCAATTGCCTTTTTTGTCGAAGGGAAAAGAAAGAAAACAATCGAGGCCCCTGACACCGAAGAGACCTTCCCGCCGGCTCTTTCCTTTTTCCTCTTTTTCTCTCTCTTTCTCAATAAAAAAAACTCAGCTACAACTGGTGCTCGGCCGACTACTGCGAGGGAGGCGCCTCCAAGGGGACCTGCCACCTCAAAACCTGGGACACCAGCAAGCCTGGCGAAATCTGGGGCTGCTCCGGCGCCGGGCAGCTGTGGAAGGTACGTTTTTTCTTTTTTGAGTTTTTTCTTCTTCTTTTTACGAAAGCGGGTCTCTTTCTTGCTCGCCTCCGCGCGCTCTTCTCCTTTCTTCCGCTGCTTGGCCTTTTCTTCTTTTTTATTTGCTCACCTTGAAATCAAAACTCTAAATCCAAAATAAATAAAAACAAACCCAAATCCAGTCCGGGACGATGTCTTCGACGATCAAGCTCGGCGACATCCCCGCTCCGTGCAACGCCCCCTCGGGCGGCCCCGGCGGCGTCGAGGGGTGCCCCTCGTGCAAGAGGCAGAACTGGGGCGGGAAGCTGGTGGTGCTGGACGTCGACTCTTGGAAGATGGGGGAAGGGGGCAACCACGGCTCACCTTATGTGCGGTCGGCCTACGCCTGCTCCTACTCCTGCAACAAGTACGAAGGTAAAGAAAGATTAGGAAAAAAAAAAGTTTTTGTTGCTGTTGTTTTTTTCTCTTCCTCCTCTTCGACCTCTTGTTCTTCTCTCTCACTCACACACGCTTTCTCTTCTTCTTCCTCTCTCCTTCCCCTTCCCCTTCCCCTTTTTTTCCCATCTCCCCCCCCCCGCCCCCACAACCACAGGCTCCATGGGCTCCGAGGGCCTCACGGCCAACGCCTTCACCTTCTGCGACGACCCCAACGGCTGCGGCGAAAACTGCGCAGACTTCACCCGCGGCAGGGCCCCGCTCGACGGCAGCAGGGACAAGCTCTTCTTCGGGCCCTTCGCCACGTCGCCCAAGTCTGTTTGCACCGCCGACAACAAGTTCCCTTACCAGATGTGCAGCTGCAAGAAGGTGGATGGCGAGGGAGGGGGCGACGAGTCGACCGAGTGGGTGTCGGGGTTCGCGGTGGAGAGGCCCGCTGGGAAATAGAAAGAAAGAGTTTTTTTTTCTCTCTCTCGAAATATTCTCTCTTTTTTTCCTTCTTTTTCTCTTCATAAAATCCCAAATTCTTGCTTGCTGTGGTCGACTTGAACCAACCGGCCGCCGATATCAAAATGAAACGAGAAAAAACGACGCTTCGTCGCCGTCTTCTCTATCTTGCCCTCTTCTTCCTTCCCTTGTAGCTAAAGAAAGAAAAAAAAACAGAGAGAGAGAGTCGTGTCGGGGTTGAAAGAAAGGAAGAAGAAAGAGGTAGCGGCGATGAGAACTTTCGCGTTGGCCAACGAGGCCGTCTTTCACTTTTTTGCCCGTTTCCAACCAATTTCGAATTCCGCGCCTCCGCTTCTCTGATACAAAATGCGCTCTTCTGTTCTCTTCTTTGCCCTGATGGCGATCCTGGGGGCGTGCACTGTCTCCGTGTCCGCGCAGGGGTGGTGCGACGCCCTCCCTCGGTGCGCAATTGGGAGGGATTGAGTTTTGGAGAGAGAGATCGAGATCCAAAGGCGCCATCATCGATCTCGTCGTTCGACCGACGGCTCTCAACCTCCTCCGCCCTATGTTTTGCTTTTCTTTTTCTTCCTTCCCCGAGGCTCCACGCGCGCGCGCCAGGCCTTGAAAACTAACCTTCAAAACCGAAACGAAAACCAAAACCTTTCAATTAAAAAAAAAAAATAGAGACATCAATCTCGGAGGTCAGACACTCGAGCGGACCTTCGCCACAAATGCGCGCGAGTGCTGCCAAAAATGCCAACAGAAGGGCGGCTGCAAAGGATATAACTGGTGTAGCTACGAGGGCTGCGACGGCGGGGCGCCTCGAGGAAGCTGCGATCTGAAATTTTGGAATGATTGGGACAAGCCCGAGGCCTGGGGCTGCTCGGGCCCGCAGCAGATGTGGAAGTCCGGGATCGCGTACGGCGACCAGCCGGCGACCCCGCCTCCCTGCGGCGGCAATCCTATTCCTCCTCCTCCTCCCGTCGAAGAGTTCCGCGACTGCCCCGGGTGCTTCAGGCAGAACTGGGCTGGCAGGGTCGTGACGCTGTCGGTGGACTCGTGGAAGATGGGCGAAGGGGGTAAGGGAAAGAAAGAGGGGGAGGGGGTGAGGGAGGTGTTGTTTCTCTTTCGCTCTTTTGCTCACGCCTTGTTCTCTCTCCTCAAAAAAACCCGGATCCAAAAACTCAAATCACAAAACAAAACCAAAAAAAGGCAACCACGGCTCCCCTTACATCTCGAGCCCCGAGGCCTGCTCGAGGGCCTGCACGGGCCGCACCATGAACGGGATCACGGCCAACGCGTTTTCTTTCTGCGACCGCCGCGAGGGTAAGAAAAGGAAGAAGAAGAAAAAGGAAGAAGATTTTTTTTTTCCTTTCGGGGTCGGAAGTCGAGGTCGAGGTCGAAGAAAAAAATAAAAAAAACTCACTCTCTTACCTCTTCAAATCCTCTAACCCCCTTAGGCTGCGGCTCCTGGTGCGAGCAGTTCCGCTACATGACGGGAACGGCCTGCGGCGACAAGAACAACGGCCAGAACGAGGTCTGCTTCGGTCCCTTCGCCCAATACGGCAGCAACGACTTCGGAGGCAGGATCCAACCGGGTTGCATCAATGATCGATTCCGATTCGCGACCTGCTCCTGCAAGAGGATCGACGAGAACTCCGGTGCCCCCCCCACGCTGGTTGACGGAACCGTCGAGTGGATCTCGGGGAGGGCTCCTTTACCCGTGATGCAGCCTCGCGGGTTGTGAAAAAAGTGAAAATGAGGGGAGAAGAAAGTGAAAAGAGACACTTGACGAAAGAGAGAATGCTTTTCTCTTTCTCTCTCTCTTTCTCTCTTCTTCTGCTTCTGCTTCGTTCCTTTCCCCCCAACCCAAAAAGAGATGACTAGATACGTAAAAACGCGATACTCGCAAGCAGCTTCTAATTGATTCTGATTGATTTTACAAAAAGTGTTACACGCAAAGAGGCTTCTTATTCTCTTTCTCTTCTTCTCTCTCTTTTTTTCTTCACTTCATTTCCATCATCGGCTCTTCTCCTCGACCGCCGCCGCGTGCCTCAGCAGCCCTTCGTCGTGCTCCTTGACCGCCCTCTCCAGCTCCGCCGCCTGCCCGTTCCAAGCCTGCGCGTCCCTCCTCGCCGCGGCGGCCACGCCGGCCCTCGCCTGCCTGGGGCGCAGCGCGTTCAGCAGGTACGAGGCGTTGCGCGCCGCGGCGCCGACGGCCTCGACCGCGCGCGCACCCGCCGCGGGCCTCCTGGCTACGCAGTCGAGGAGCTCCGCGTACGTGAAAAGCAGCTCGTCGACTAATTGCAGCAAGGCGGCGCGGTAGTCGAGCGTCCCTTGGTCGCTGGCCTGGAAGAGCGGGGGGGCCTGTAGAGGTGGGAGGCCCTCTTCGGTCTGGAAAAGAAAGAGAGGAGTTTTTTTTTTTTTTTTTAAGTTCATCGTGTGAGAGTTTGACGTTTTTCTTCTCCTTCTTCTCTTCTTCTCTTCCTTCTCTCCGCCTTCGAGAGAGACCAAAACTACTCACCGTGTGGATCTCTCCAAGGCACTCGTACTCGCCCTCGATGGCGGGAGGGGGCTGGAGCGCGTCGGGCCCGGAGGCGAAGAGCTTATAGTGAGGCGGTGGAGGTGGGAAGAGCTGGTGGAGGAGTTTTTTTCGGTTTTTTTTTAGATTGCTCGATCAAAGGGACTTGTGTGAGCGTTGTTTTCTCCTTCCTAAATGCGATCTAATTCCGCTTCTGTTCTGACTGAGAGGCAGAGACGGTCGCGCTGATGACGTCGACAGCGAGCGCAGCGAAGCAGAAGAAAACGCGGAGAGAGCGTCCGGCGAACAAAGAGAGAAGAGAAAGAGAAGAGAGCAGTCTTCTCGGTCGATTGGCATCGGTCGATCTTTTCGGTGAAAACCTTTTCCACCAACTCACCGACGCGTGCTCTCCTTCCCCCGGCGCGTTGGCGGCGGCGTCGCCCTGCTGCTGCTGCTGCTGCTGCTGGGGGGCGTTCTCCATGCTGCTGCTGGTGGTGCTGGAGAGAGAGCAGCAGGGGCGGAAAAGGAGAGAAAGAAGAGACGAGAGAAAGAAGAATTGCTGAGATGTGAGCTTTCTTCGTCGAGCTTCTCTCTCTCGTCTCTCTCTTTTGCTTTCACAAACTTTTCTTCGACCTGTCGAAGAAGAGCAAAAAAAAAAAAAG